>Ga0268261_10000201_pt1 | contig 36982 bp, 35 predicted proteins | sample TergutNc150P1_FD_190353 | JGI IMG/M metagenome (GOLD analysis project Ga0268261, IMG submission 190353) | Nasutitermes corniger P1 segment gut microbial community from laboratory colony in Florida, USA - Nc150 P1 (SPAdes) (version 2) | ecosystem: Host-associated > Arthropoda: Insects >... | reverse complement strand
GACGAAAAGCTGACCTGGAGCGAGGGGCTGTCGGCCGACAGAATCCAGGCGGCCCTGAACAAGTTCCGGGTGGAGGAACTAAGCCAGGGCTTCTACAGGTTCTGTGACACGGACGACAGCGAAGTGGTCCTCCTGCTTGAGTCTTTCGGCATGAAGGTGGAAAAAAAGCTGTACTCGGCGGGTGACCTGAAGAAAATCTCCAAGAATCTGAAGCCAGTCAAGTAAAGGTTATGTGTATAATGAAAAAAGCAAAAAACATCCCAAAAAGAATGCGCTTAACCCGTTGGTAATAAGGCATTTCAGGGGTGTTTTTTCACAAAATCAGGTGCAAAACTCGGGTGTTTCATAACCTATAAATATCGGGACAACGGAAGCCTAAATACTTCGTTGTGCCTTTTGTCGTTATTTGATATAATTATGGAAAGAAATCGAAGAGGAGCGATGAGGATGAAAGAAAAAATGACCCAAATCGGGCAGGAGATGAAACCAGAGTTGACAGCCATCAGTGAGTTTATGTACCATAACCCAGAGCTTGGGAATGTTGAATATAAATCATCAAAGGCTTTGGTGGATTTCCTAAAAAGCCATGGGTTTGCAGTGACCCAACCGGTTGCCGGAATTGAAACTGCCTTTGAAGCGGTCTTTGATTCAGGAAATCCTGGCCGAAAGGTGGCATACCTTTGTGAATACGATGCCTTGCCGGAAGTCGGGCATGGCTGCGGGCATAACATGATTGGTACCATGAGTGCAGGTGCTGGGGTTATCCTCAGCAAAGTTTTGGAACAGGGGTCTATCCATGTTTTCGGTACCCCGGCGGAAGAAACCGATGGGGCGAAAGTCGCCATGACCAACCAAGGGTTTTTCGATGACATGGATGCAGCCATGATGATCCATCCGGCATCTGAAACTGCCGAAAGCGGGTCAACAGCTGCCATGGAAGCCCTTCAATTTGACTGCTTGGGAAAACCCTCCCATGCAGCGGGTTCACCGGAAAAAGGTATCAATGCCCTCAATGCAGTGATCCATTTATTCACCGGGATTGATTCCTTGCGCCAGCACGTGACTGATGACGTCCGCCTTCATGGCATCATCACTAAAGGTGGGGTGGCTGCTAACATTGTCCCAGAACATGCACAGGCCCAATTTTATGTCCGTGCTGCAACAAAGGAAGGAGTAGCAGAAGTTAAGCAAAAGGTGCTTAATATCGCCAAAGCGGCAGAACTTATGACCGGGGCGACCTTGACAGTCAGCAATTACGAACAAACTTATGATGATTTGAAAACCAATCAGCCATTGTCTGAGGCTTTCAACCAAAATCTTCGTAACCTTGGAATCACCGACATCAAGCCGGCCTTTTTTGAGCGGGGCTCTACGGACATTGGCAATGTCAGCAATGTTTGCCCCACCATCCATCCCTACATTTCCATTTCCGACACCCCACTTATTGGGCATACCCACGAAATGGCAAATGCGACCATTACGGAACTTGCTCATGAACGACTGGTTATTGGGGCAATTGCACTTGCCCATACAGGATATGATGTAGTAAATAACAAGCTATAACTGAAAAGGGAGAGGCAAACGAATCTACCCGTTACGCATAGTATGGAATCAGTTGAATAAAGCCCCATCCCGTGGTTTTCGGGATGGGGCTTTATCTATTAATCGTAATCTACTAAATCTAACACAAGGTCACCCTTGGCATCAATCAGTTTGGACAAGGTCCTAAACTCTGACATGATTGTCAATTTTTTGTAATTGGTAATCTTCCTGAAAAAGTCATCGTGGTTGCGCTTTTGCCGCTGGACCTCACATAGCTGCAAATGCCCCGCGTTGATTCCATCACTTAACTTCTCAATTAACCTGTTCATAATAACCTCCTATAATTTTCAGATGTTTTTTTGCCTACATCTCATGTATATGTCACTGGTTCGCAAAAATTGCCACTTCTTTTGCAAAATATTAAGAAAACGTTTTCTTTTGGAAATCGTGCTAAAAATTTCACAAGTTGTTTGGAAAGGGCATTACATGAAAGGTGCCAGTATCCGAAGGATAAGGAAGAGGAATTTTTCCCGGGTGGGGGTTTTATGGTAGGAGGTTAGGGTAATTTCTTCCGATAGAGCCAAAGTCTGTTGAATGTCCTCCTTCATTTCCATAACCGCTTTCGTTTTGTACATCCAAGTGGCGCATTCATAATGGAGGTAAAGGCTACGATAATCCAGGTTGATGGTGCCGATTACGCCATAAAGATCATCTACCACAAACATTTTGGCATGGATAAAACCAGGGGTGTATTCATAGATTTTGACCCCATCCTCAAGGAGGTAGCGGTAATTGGCGCGGGTCATGGCATGGACATACCATTTATCCCCGATTTTTGGGGTGATGATCCGCACATCCACCCCCCTTTTGGCGGCAAGGGTCAGGGCATTGATCATTTCACTATCCAGCACGAGGTAGGGGGTCGTAATGTAAATATAGTCTTTAGCGTTCCAAATCAGGTTCAGGTATACCGATTCGCCGACGAACTCCCCATCCAAGGGGCTGTCCGTGTATGGCAAAATGAAACCTTCTTCTTGGATATTCGCTGTATCAGGAACCTGTGGCATATAGTCCAAAAAATTGTCTTGGCTAGGCTCCAAGTAATCCCACATGGTCAAAAACATGACCGTAAAGCTCCACACCGCCTCACCCTTTAGCATGATAGCAGTGTCCTTCCAGTGCCCGAAGCGGCTCACATGATTAATGTATTCATCTGCCAGGTTGACGCCACCGTTAAAAGCGGTATGCCCGTCAATCACCGTGATTTTCCGGTGGTCCCGGTTGTTCATGCGCAGGCTGAACAGCGGGGTGAAGGGATTGAATACCTGTGTTTTGATCCCCCAATCCTTTAATTGCTCTTTATAACCGTCAGGCAAAAGAAGAAGCGTACCGAAGTCATCATAAATCAGCCGCACATCTACCCCTTGTGCTGCTTTTTCTTTTAGCACTTTAAGGATTTCCCCCCACATATGCCCTTCTTCGATAATGAAATATTCCATGAAAATAAAGCGTTTTGCCAGCCTTAATTCTTTTAGGAGCTGTTGGAATTTCAGCTCGCCCAACTTGAAATAAGTGACTTCCGTGTTATTATATACTGGGCAATGGGCGTTTCCCATCAAATACTTTGCTTGATTGGCGGCGGCACCATCAATGCCATTTAAATCATGGAGGGGTTTAGCATTGCTTCGTAAAAATTGGGACATTTTCTGGGTGATGGGCTGCATTTCCCGTAGGAATTTTTTCTTTGTTTGGTCACTGGAAAACAGGAAGTAAAAAAGCCCGCCAAAAAAAGGGCTCAGCATTAAAAGGACAATCCAACTGATTTTGTAGGCGGGGCTGACCCGGTTGTTGAGGATGAGGATGACCAGGATTAGGCTGAGGAGGGTGGAGGCCATGGCATACTGGTAGTGGTATTCACGAAAACGCAGGAAGATGATAAGGAGGGCGGCGGCTTGGAGCAGGAGGAAAAGTGCTGTGATGCCGATACGCCCAAACAATCTGTGGGAAATTTTTTTCATTGGCGAAAGCCCCTTTGGGAAATCAAGTCATCCTTATTATAAGAAATTTTACGGGATTTCAAACCATTTCTGGCGACAATTTTAAGCATATTTCGAGCAAGTGATGTATGAGCACATTTTCATATGAAAAATTTTCATTTATTTGGTGCATTCCCCTTGCATGGGACTTTTGGACATGCTATAATAACTTCATAACTTCGGAATGATTCTTAATATTAAAATTCAGGACGAGGATTTCGAGAACATGGAGGAGATTCAATCATGAAACTTTTAAAATTATCAGCCATCGCCATGGCAGCGGCATTTGTATTTATCCTTGGGGCTTGCGGGCAACAAGAACAAGGGGGCAATGAATTAGCGGCACGTGCAACATTGGAGCTTTCAAGGGTCTACATCAACGAAGAAGCGGTTGACCCAGCGGACACAGATTATGAAGGGGCGACTTTGACATTTGTGGGCGAGGAGCAAGGCGGCAACGTTTTATTCCAAATCGGTGGGGAAACGGCACAGGCTTCCATTAACCCTTCCCGCGAGCATCCAAGTTTTGAATCCGGTTACTGGCACCACCATTTATATGCGGCTTCCACTGCGGCAGGCAGCGAGCGGATCAACTTTATGGAATTGTTCCCAGGGCTTGGGATTGACGACAACCCAGAAGCAACAGACAATACCCAAAGCTCTTACCAACGGGGGAATTTGCATTATGTCGTGGCAGATGGGGAGTTCCGCCTGCGTTTTACCATTGATGGGGTAACCCACGACTTATTGTTTACGGAAGTTTAAAAGGGGAGATAGCCGATGTTAGAAAATGTTCCGCAAATCGTTAATATTATCCTGCTGGCCACCATTGCGGGTTTTATTAGTTCCGTACTCGGTGGCGCCATTGCCATTTGGGCCAGCCGTCCCAGCAAGAAGTTCATCGGCCTTAGCTTTACTTTTGCTACGGCGGTGCTTTTGACCCTTGTCTTTGTGGATTTCTTGCCCCACGCTATCGGTCATGGGCATTACCACACAGGGGTGGATCCGGTGACAGGGGCACTTTACCAATATTGGTACCAGCATTATGGGGCAGGGATTTGGTTGACGGTCATGGGCATTGCCATCGGCGTAGGGTTGGTTGCTGCCTTGAGTTTATTCGATAAATATGGGCATGAGCATGTCCATGGGGTCATGCCCCATACGGAGGTATGTTCCCATGACGAATTGAGCCATTCGGAGAAGCGCCGCTTGCTTGCGGTAGCATTCCCCGTTGCCATGGCCATTATCCTGCACGACTTTCCCAAAGGGCTTGCCATCGGGGGTTCAGGCTCCTTGCTGGCAGCCATTTTAATCGGGGTTTCCTGTATCCCTGAGGGGATGACCATTGCGATTCCCCTTAAAGCAGGAGGGACGAAAACGTGGAAAATCCTCGCCGTCTGCGCCTTTGCCGGTGTCGCGACCATTTTGGGGGCGGTGGTTGGCTACTTGGTTGGCGGGATCAACGTCTACCTTTCCGGGATGATGTTCGCCATTGCGGCAGGCTGCATCCTGGCCGTGGTGTTCTCGGAGTTCATGCCCCTTGCGGCAGAGTATGCGGGACGCACCAAATGGAAACTGGCAGTGATGCTGGTGGGGGTCTTGCTGGTGTTCACCCTAAATTATTTCTTCCATGATTTACAGCATTGATACGCAAAAAAACGCCTCGCGGAGTAGTCAGATCCGGGGGCGTTTTTTTGGAATGGGCTTAAAAAAAGCAACTTGAAAGGAGTGTTAAACCAGAATCCCAGAACCCAAAAAGGGGAAATTGGGACTCTTGATAAAATATATGTCATCGATTGCGGGTTTAGAACTGAAAATGTCGAAAATTTTTGGGAATAGGAAAACCTGGAAGCCCATTTCGAATAAGTCATTGGCTTTAGGATATACATGGAAAAAAGGGGTGGAAAAAATGCTAGGTAATTTTGGGATTTCGGTGATTGGGATTATTTATATGCTTATGCTGGAGGTGCCTAACCTGATGTGGGTGAAGCGCAAGCCCGAAGGCTACGATCCGACGGGGGAGAATAAGGTGCTTTTGGTCATTGAGCGGGTGGGGATGGTGATGTGTACCGCTTCCATTTTGATTTTCACGGACTACCTGCCACGGGGTGCCGATAGCAGGATTGGTTGGTTTATTGCTTCTTTGGCGTTTATGCTGGTTTACGAAGGGTATTGGATAAGGTATTTTAGGAGCCCACGGGGGTTATGGGATTTTTACCGCCCCTTCCTAGGGGTGCCTGTGCCGGGTGCCACTTTGCCTGTGATTGCCTTTTTGCTGCTCGGGATTGATGGGCAGGTAGGGATTTTGGTGGTGTCGGCCATCATTTTAGGGATTGGGCATATCGGGATCCATTTGGGGCATATCCGTAAGAGGGGGAAGAATAACCCATAAAAAAACTGACCTAGAGGGGTCAGTACATGGCGCCATCCTCAAAAGCCAGTTGATAGGGCTTGCCATTTTTCAGGCAGGACTGCATAATGATGACAAGCTGTTCATCAGGGAGACGGATTAAGGCATAAGGAAGGTTTTCCTGAAAAGTTTCAACGTATTGGGTCAAAAGTTTGCTGGCATTCACTTCGTTGCCATTTTGGGCCATGTAATCGCCTCCTTCCTGATGTATATTATAGCGTTTACAAACCGTGGCTTCTGTCGCTTTCTGTTATGAGGGGAAATTAGTTCCCTTTTAAAATGATATGCTCAAATCCAGTGGCTTAGAACAATGGTCTTTACAAAAATTACTCAAATTCGGGGTTATTTTTTTATTTTTGAGGATAAACCCTTGTTAATCGGAGTAGTGGATGATATAATAACTTAGGAATAATTCTTAATACCATCATTGTTCTGGAGAAAAATTGTGGAATGGCATCGCCTTGAAACCTCATCCTAACTGCGTTATAATAAGGTGAAGTATATATTTATGGAGGTTACAACGTGAAATGGGGACAAAATTTTGATGGACAACGGTCCGGGATGGACCACTTAGGGATATTCATTGGGATTTGTGCGGTCTTTTTTTGGGTTCTAGGGGCATATTTGTGGCAACCCTTGATTTGGGCAGGCTGGGTGTTGATAATGCTCACTTACGTCAGGAGCTTCTCGAAAAATAAGTTGCGCCGCCATCAAGAGAATATCCGGTTTTTAAAATATTGGTACCCGGTACAGTCAAACCTCACCAATAGGTTCCGAAAATACCGGGCGAAAAGAGAGCATAGGCACTTCAAATGCAAAGAATGCCGGCAAAAACTGAGGGTTCCAAGGAAGCTTCGGCGGGTGCAGGTCACTTGCCCGAAATGCCGTGAAACCTTTGTGAAGGAAAGCCTGCAAGGGAAAATACTCCGGATGATGAAACGTTAGGGAAATCAATAGTTTTTTTAAAAAGGAGACAGACATGAAAAAATTACATCTTTATTTAAGCGGCTTTGTTGCTGCGGGAATGCTCTTGGCAGGATGCGGGCAAACAGATGCTGCACAAGGACCAGCAGGGATTGAAACTGCGGAGGAAGGGAAGCTTCAAGTGATTGCCACCCTGTTTCCCCAGTACGACTTTGCCCGTCAAATCGGTGGTGACAAAGTTGAAGTGACAAAAATGTTGGCACCGGGTGTCAGTCCCCATACTTACGAGCCAACACCGCAGGATATCATCGCCTTAAACGCCGCAGACCTTTTTATTTATACGGGCTCGGAAATGGAGCCATGGGTTTCTAACATTATTGGCAGCATCGATGCGGATTTAACGATTTTGGACGTTTCCCAAAACGTAGCGCTGATTCCCTGGGGAGGAAGCGACGGCCATGACCATGGTGATGACGGACATAATCACGACCTTGACGAAGATGGCCATGGTCATGAGGATGACCACGACCATGATGCGGTGGTTGAAGATGACCACGATCATGGGCACGAAGAGGAAGATGGGCATGCTCATTCCCATAATTACGACCCTCATATCTGGACCAGCCCGGTCAATGCCATCGTCATGGCAAACAATGTGCTTGATTCCCTGATTGCCTTAAGCCCAGGCGACGAAGCCTACTTCCGTGAAAATGCGGAAACCCTCATTTTCGATTTGGAGGCACTGGACGCAGATTTTCGTGAGTTGGTTGCCAATTCCGAGCGGCAACTTATCATTCACGGCGGAAATTTCGCAGCAGGTTATTTAATGGCGGAGTATGGCATAGAATATATGGCATCCCCTAATGAAACGGAGCCAAGTGCGGCACTGGTTTCTCAGATGATGGATGAAATCAAGGAGCAGCAAATCCCGGTTATCTTTTTCGAAGAACTGGCCCAGCCCCAAATTGCCAACATGATTGCAGCTGATACAGGAGCCAAGGCCCTGCTTTTGCACACGGCACACAATTTGAGCAATGACGATTTCCACAGTGGTGTGACATACGTTGAAATCATGCGCCAAAACCTGGAGAATCTTCGTATTGCCCTAAATTAGCCAAAGCATCCGCAACTTCGGAAATTTTCAAAGTTGCGGATTTTTTCTAGCATTTATCCGAATAATATACTTAAAACGAAGTGGGGCTATTGGATGGACGATAAAATTTTTGAAGAATTAGTTGAAATAAATTGCTTTTCCAAGGATGAAATCATCACCATAAACGAAAGACGGGTTAAGGAGTTTGAGAACCGATGAAAATACTATCAGCAAGTAAGTTGAACGTTCAATATGACCAAACCACTGCCCTTAAAGATGTCAGCTTCGACTTGTATGAGGGAGACTACCTATGCATTGTGGGGGACAACGGTTCAGGAAAAAGCACCCTTGTGAAAACCTTGCTGGGGTTGGTGAAGCCTAAAAGTGGAAATATCGACTTCCATAGCCGCATCACCCAAGAGGAAATAGGCTATTTGCCCCAAACGACCCATATCCAACGGGATTTTCCGGCCTCCGTTATGGAAGTGGTGCTCTCAGGATGCCTAAACCGCCGGAAATGGAATCCGTTTTACTCAAGGGCCGAAAAAGCGAGGGCCCTTAAAAACCTGAGGCGCCTGGACATTGAGGACCTGAAACATAAATCCTTTCGTGCCTTATCCGGCGGCCAGCAGCAACGGGTGCTCATTGCCCGGGCACTTTGTGCTTCTGAGAAAGTCCTCCTTTTGGACGAACCGGTAACCGGGCTTGATCCCCAAACTACTGCCAGCCTTTATGAACTGATTGAGAAGTTGAACCAGGAACTTGGCATGACCATCATTATGATTACCCATGACGTGGGAAGCGGATTGAAAAGTGCTTCTAAAGTGCTTCACCTTAGAAAAGAAGTGCTGTTTTTTGGAAGCCTTGAGGATTACCAGCAGGAAGAACTTGCCAAATGCCATCGGGGAGGGCTTCGCCATGCTTAATCTGACCGATGTATTCAGCCAAATGTTTTCCCATGCCTTTATGATCCGGGCCCTCCTGGCGGGGAGTGCGGTCGCTTTATGTGCGTCCCTTTTAGGTGTGAGCCTTGTCCTTAAGCGCTACTCCATGATTGGCGACGGCCTTAGCCATGTGGTTTTTGGTGCGATGGCCATTGCCCTGGCCCTTAATTTGGCGCCCCTTCGCGTAGCAGTCCCTGTCGTTGTCCTGGCCGCCTTTTTCCTGCTTCGGATTAGCCAAAACAGCCGGATCAATGGGGACGCAGCCATTGCCATGATTTCCAGTACGTCCATAGCCATCGGGGTTATTTTCATGAACTTCAGCTCTGGGATGAATGCTGACATCAACTCTTTGATGTTTGGAAGCGTACTTGCCATGACCCCTGGCGATGTGCATCTTAGCCTGGTTTTATCCATCATCGTGTTCCTATTATTCTTGGCGTTTTATGACCAGATTTTTGCCATTACCTTCGACGAGAATTTCGCAAGGGCAACTGGTGTCAAAGTTGGCTTTTTCAATATGCTGGTGGCTCTACTTACGGCAATTACCATCGTCCTTGGGATGCGGGTCATGGGGACCATGCTCATTTCCTCGTTGATTATCTTTCCGGCATTAAGTTCCATGCGGGTGTTCATCAGTTTTAAAAGCGTTATTATCTCATCCGCCATCTTGGCATTGGTTTGCTTCTTTTTAGGGCTTACCGCCTCTTTTATCTTCGGGACTTCCCCGGGAGCGAGCGTCGTCGTCATTAATGCCATCGCCTTTTTGTTGTTCTCGGTGGCAGGGATTACCTTAAAAAGATAATTGACCGGGTTTTGTGCCTGCCGGATTATTTGTCATTCAAAACGACTATTTGGCATATGCTTTAGTGACCAGATGAGCCATTTGGCAGAAATTACAAGGTTAAATTATGCACAGGTCGTCCTAAAGTTATGCACAGTTATCCATAGGGGTGGGGATAACTATTAAGGGATTCCCAGGGCTTACCCACTTATCCACAAGGTATAGTTTAAAAATGGGTGTGGGCATTTAGCATACTGCCCAATAAAAGAACTTGCTTGTGAAGAATTTCTCATGGTAAAATAGTAGGATACTTAGAATGGGGGTTACATGCGTGCGTGAAATTATAAAGCGGGACGGAAGTCGCGTGGGTTTTGATGAGCAAAAAATTTATAATGCGATTATGAAGGCGATGAAGTTCGGCAGCGGTGTGATTGATGAGAAGGTGGCAGCTGCCATTGCCGATGATATTAAAAGTTCCTTTGAGAAGCTTAATGTGACGCCGACGATTTTTCAGATTGAGACGTATGTGTACCTGAAACTGATAGAGCAGGGCCATGAATTAACTGCCAGGGCTTATGAGGGTTATCGTTCCATCCAGAATTTCAAGCGGGAAAACAACACGACCGATGCCAGTATCCTGAGCCTGATTGAGCTGAGCAACGAAGAGGTCATGAAGGAGAATTCCAATAAGAACCCTATGATTGCTTCGACCCAGCGGGATTTGATTGCCGGTGAGGTGTCCAAGGATATAACCCGCCGGATGAAGCTGCCCGCCCGGATTGTCCAGGCCCATGACGAGGGTGTCCTCCATTTTCACGACATGGATTATTTCATGCAGTCCATTTTCAACTGCTGTTTGATCAACATCGAAGATATGCTGGACAATGGCACGGTCATCAACAAGCGGATGATTGAGTCCCCAAAAAGCTTTCAGGTCGCCTGTACGGTCATGACCCAAATCATCGCCCAAGTTGCCAGTTCCCAGTACGGCGGGCAGTCCATCGACATTTGCCATCTGGGGAAATACTTGAGGAGAAGCCGCGAGAAGTATGAGCAGATGCTTAAAGATGTTATCACTTCTGCGGATGAAATGCGTGCGACGGTTGAATCCTTGATGGCTAAAGAGCTTGCTTCGGGGGTTCAGACGATTCAGTATCAGATCAATACCTTAATGACGACCAACGGACAGTCTCCATTCGTCACCATGTTCCTAAACTTAGACGAAACTTCTGAATACGCTGAGGAAGTGGCACTTATCATTGAGGAAATCTTAAAGCAGCGGATTCAGGGGATTAAAAATGAGGAAGGCATTTACACGACCCCCGCCTTCCCGAAGCTGGTTTATGTCCTTCACGAGCATAACTGCTTAGAAGGTGGAAAATACGATTACATCACGGATTTGGCCGTGGAGTGCAGTGCGAAACGGTTGTACCCGGATTACATCTCCGCCAAAGAGATGCGAAAAATCTACGAAGGCAATGTGTTCTCGCCGATGGGTTGCCGCAGCTTCTTGTCCCCATGGAAGGACGAGCAGGGCAACTATAAATTCGAGGGGCGCTTCAACCAAGGGGTTGTCAGCTTGAACTTGCCGCAAATCGGGATTATTTCCCAAGGCGACGAAAGCAAATTTTGGGATATGCTGGAAAACCGCCTTGAACTTTGCTTTGAAGCACTTATGTGCCGGCACAATGCTTTAAAGGGTACGTTATCAGACGAATCCCCCATCCACTGGCAGTATGGGGCAATCGCCCGCCTGAAAAAGGGTGAAGTTATTGATAAGTTGTTAAGGGACGGCTATTCCACAATTTCCTTAGGTTACATTGGCCTTTATGAAGTGACCCGCCTCGTAACAGGGGTTTCCCATGTTTCATCGGCAGGCACGGAATTTGCGTTAAAATTAATGAAATATTTAGCATCCACCACAGAAAAATGGAAAAAAGAAACCGGTATCGGATTCGGTCTTTATGGAAGCCCGGCGGAGTCCCTATGCTACCGCTTCGCTAAAATCGACCTCCTGAAATTTGGGGAAATCGAGGATGTGACGGATAAGGGCTATTACACCAATTCCTATCATGTGGATGTGCGCGAGGAAATCGATGCTTTCAGCAAGTTGGAATTTGAATCGAAATTCCAGCCGATTTCAACGGGGGGGTGCATTTCCTATATTGAAATCCCCCATATGGGTCATAATTTGGAGGCCCTGAAGCAGATTGTCAACTACATTTATCACAACATCCAGTATGCGGAGTTCAACACGAAGTCCGACTGCTGCCACCTTTGCCACTTCGAGGGCGAGATTGTGGTGAACGACGACCTGAACTGGGAGTGCCCGAATTGCAATAACACCGATGCTTCCAAGATGAATGTGATTAGAAGGACCTGTGGGTACCTTGGGGATAACTTCTGGAATCTTGGAAAAACAGCAGAGATTAAACAGCGAGTTTTGCACCTTTAGGAGGGGAATAGCGTAAATAATCCGACAGAGGTGGGGAAACTACCGCAGGCAATTATTACTCATTATGGCTTACAATGTACGTCACAAAGCGTTTGGATTCATTCAGGTGTCATTAAACATATTAACAAAAGACATCCTGGAGTTTATCAACAATATGGAAAATATATATCGGATGTGATTAGTAATCCTGATTTTGTCGGACAAAACCCGACGGAACCGAATAGTGTTGAATTAATTAAAGTTATAGAAGAGAGTGTCCTTATTGCGATTAAATTGGATCCTTCAGGTTACCTATACCTATCAACCTTTTACCCATTGAATAATGGAAGCCATAAAATAAAGAAGAGATTAAAATCTGGCAGACTACAAATTTATCAAGATTTGCTTGCAGATACAGAAAAAAAATGATATGATAGAAATGTATCATTTTTGAGATTTTATTGCATATTATGTAGTAAGAAAGATTTTGAGGTGAGAAAGGTTCCTCATGCGCTTGACTTTTGGGTCAAGTTACCAGAGATGCAGGGTACGCCGACCTGCCAAAATCTTTCGTAATTAAACGGGACTGACTTTGGATGAGTTAGTCCCGTTTTTGTTTTCTGGCTAATAGTATAAAGTACTCATCCTCCAACACGATTTACCGTTGGAGGGTGAGCTTTTTATCATCCAAAAAACTAGGTTTCCAAGCCCCTCCACGCCCGAGGTATTCTTTTCCAAAATCCACAATCAACCCGTGGAAGGCTTTGGCGTCCTCTACCGAAAATTCCTCAGATAACCGGATTAACTTAGCGGTTTCCCGGTAATTTTTTAAGTCAGCTACCCCGAGTTTCATTAGGAGCCTCTGGGCATATTTATCGGAAATGAACGCCTTTTGCCCGAATACATATAGCATGAGCACATCAGCGGTTTCATCGCCAATCCCGGGAAGTGCCAGTAACTGTCGCCTGAGCCCATCGCCGTAGTGGCGGGCAATAGCGTCATAATCTTCGCCAAATCCATCTAGCCACTGCGTTATGGCTAGGATGGATTTGGCTTTATTTTTGTAAAAACCACTGGGGCGGATTAGGGTTTCCAGGCATTCCAACGATAGCCCGATAATTTTAGTGCGGTTAAACTGGGTGTCGGCTTTTAAATTAGCCAATGAATATTCAACGTTTTTCCAGTTGGTATTTTGCACGAGAATGGCACCGACTATCAATTCCAACTTGGAACCTGCAGGCCACCAATGACCGGTGGGCAGATGATTTTTCATCAATAGGTAAAGTTTAAATAGGGTAAGTTCCATTTTTGAAATCTCCTTCTATAAAAAGTGCAGCGAGCCGTTTGTGGAACTGGATTGCTCCTAAAAAAGTATAGGACGCACGCCCATGGAGGAATGAAAAGTTTGGGCTGGAGTGAAATCTCAACTGGATGGGATACTATATTTTCTCCATTCCATAAAAATTTATCGTCCCATAAGGGGGACAAAATTCAGGTGATTATCTATGCACTCCAAAAGGACACATTTTTATAACCCTTACATGATAAGATGTAATCATGATGTAAAAACGCTTTACGAGGAGGAATGGCAATGGGAAATGTGATTTCGATGAATGTGGCACCGAAAGTTGCGAAGGTTATCCGTGAGGTGGATGTATTGGTTGTCGGTGGCGGCCCCGCCGGGATTGGGGCAGCGGTTTCTGCCGCTTATGATGGCGATAAGGTACTTCTCTTAGAAAAAGGGGGTTTCCTTGGCGGCAATATTACCAAAAGCTATGTGGAAGGCTGTAATTATTTCCTAAGGGGGACTGGCTTTGAGCCGACAGGCGTCTGGGCCAAAATGGAAGCCCAGTACAAGGAAGCGTATGGTAGGGCACATGACCTAAGGCCGAATTCGCCATTTCGTTATTCTAGCGAGTACCTGAAGATTTTTTTGGACCGATTCATGAAGGACAATAATGTGGAGGTGCTTTTTCATTCTTTCGTCAACGATGTGGTGATGGAAGATGAGGTAATCAAGGCGGTAATCATCCAGACGAAGCAGGGCCCGCAGGCGATTGTTGCCAAGACGGTGGTGGATTGCAGCGGGGATGCGGATGTGGCTTTTGCAGCAGGTGTCACTTACGACCAGGGGCGGGAAACAGACGGTTTGACACAGCCCGGAACGCTCTCATTTCGGGTGGCGGGCGTGGATTCTGCGACTTTGCTGGAGGACGGTAAGGACGTATTGAAACGCATTGCCGCCGACTATAAAAAGGAGTACCGGGCGGGGAAAACAGGACTCTCATGCAAGCGGCAGGATTTGCCATTTGGGAGGTTGACCGCAGGTGGGCAGGTTTCCTATTTGAATTATGCTTGTGCATACGGCATTGATTCGACTGATATCGTGGGGCTGACGCAAGGTGAGCAGGAGAGCCGGGTCTATATTCAGGAAATGCTTGATTATATGCGGGCCAATATGCCAGGGTTCGAGCGTGCCGAGCTGTCAAGTATCGCCACGGAAGTGTCCTTCAGGGATAGCCGCCGGATTAAAGGGAAATACCATTTGACCATAGAGGACTTGACGACCACCCGCCAGTTTGAGGACTGCATTGCGGTGTATCCCCAGTTTTATGACATGCTTGCTCCGGATGCCTATATGGATGGGGATGGCTCCATAGAAGGGGCTGGTTATAAGGGGCATATTTATAAAATGATCAACGACGGTTCCCTATTCCAAGTCCCATATAGGGCACTGGTTCCCCAAGGGGTTTCCAACTTATTGGTAGCTGGCCGCTCCATCAGCTGTGACCATGTTGCCCAAAGCGGTATCCGGGCGATTTCTTGCTGTATGGCTACCGGTGAAGCCGCTGGCGCTGCGGCCGCACTTGCCAGCCAACAGGGCATTTCAGCAGAGGATGTAAACGTAATGGAACTGCAAAAACGTTTGCGTGGTCAAGGGGTTAGGTTGGCATGAAGCGAGCCATAATCACTTCTGCTGTTTAAGAAAAGAAGCTTCCCATTTTAGCGGTTTCAGTGCTGAAATGGGAAGCTTTTTTAAGACACCAATTCTTCATATAATGCCGTAATAGCTGGCAGGTAATCCTCGTTCGCCACCCCGATAATCATATTGACTTCTCTTGGGGACTGGGCAATCAGCTGGACCCCGATGTTGGACTTGGCCAGGGCCGTGAAAATCGATGCGGTCAACTGGGAGCAGCCAATCAAGGAAGCCCCGACAATGGTTATTAAGGAAATGTCTTTCTTGACGACCACCTCATCTGCATTGAGTTCCTCTTTTAGGGTCTGTACCAAATCATCCAATTGGTTATTTAGGCCGCTTCCCGAAATGACGATACCTACATGATCGATTCCCGTAGGCAAATGCTCCACGTTCAATTTGAACCTTTCAAATATTGCAAGTGCCCTTCGCAAAAATCCAAGCTCGGTTGACATTTGGCTTTTGTAGATGGTGAGGGAAACGAAGTCTTTTTTGCCGCTGATTCCAGAAATGCGCTGAGGATGGCCTAAGTCCTCGTCGGAAATGACGGTTCCTGCCGCAGCTGGGTCGTTGGTATTTTTAATATGGATGGGGATATTTAGGGAACGGATGGGGTAAATGGTTTCCTCGTGGAGGACGCTTGCCCCCATATAGGACAGCTCGCTAAGCTCCTCATAAGAAAGTTGCGCGACGGAAACAGGATTGTCGATAATCCTAGGGTCTGCCATGAGGACACCGGAAACATCCGTCCAGTTCTCATAAGTCTTAGCCCCGAGGCAGGAGGCGACAATGGCTCCCGTTATATCAGAGCCGCCCCGGTTGAACAGCTTGACAGCCCCACTTGGGAACGCCCCGTAAAAACCAGGAATGACTACCCTTTCGTCATCTGGCACGGCAGCCTGGAGTTTAGTTTGGGTGGCTGTCAAATCAACGGTGCCATTGGGCTGGAAGGCAATGACATCTTTGGCATCCAAAAACTGATAGCCTAAATATTCAGCGACGAGCTTGGCTGTGAAATACTCCCCACGGCTGACTAAAAATTCTTCATTCAAGGACTTTTGGGATAGGTCTTGCCGCAGTTCTTCAAGTTCACCCGCCACGTCATAACTCAGGCCCAGTTCTTCCTTCACAGCGATGAAGCGGGCAACAATCGTCTCCCACATGGCATCGTATGTTACCCCGTACCGGATATGGGCAGCAATCAGGTAAAGGAGGTCAGTCATTTTATTATCTTCTTTTTGGCGGCGGCCGAGTGCAGAAACCACAACTACCCGACGGTTCGGGTCGGACGCTACAATGTTTTTAACTTTCTTGAACTGGGCTTCCCATGATAGGGACGACCCACCGAATTTCGTTACGATTAGCATAATGACCCTCCTAAAACTATTAGAGGGATGGAGGCGAAAAAGCTTGCCTCCACCCCTCTGATTTGAAATGATTCCTCTTACAACATCCCTTTTTCAATCATTTTCACCGCAATCTGGACGGCATTGGATGCTGCCCCTTTGCGGATATTGTCTGCATAGCAGAAGAACAACAGGCTGTTTTTGATGGCTAAGTCTTTGCGGATCCGCCCAACATAGACAGCGTCTGTCCCATTGGCAACTGTCGCTGTTGGGTATTCATGGGCAGGCCCGTTATCTAAGATGACGATGCCCTCTTGGTTTTTAAAAGCGGCTTTGATTTCAGATAACTCAAAGTCTTGGTCAAACTGGACTTGGATCATCACCCCATGCCCGTTGGCGATTGGCACCCTCACACAAGTCGCAGATACAGGAAGCTCAGGCAAGTGAAGGATTTTTCGGGTTTCATTGACCATCTTCATTTCTTCTTTGGTGTAGCCATTCTCCGTGAAAGCATCGATTTCCGGGATGACCGTGTCGCTAATATTATGTGGGTAAAAAGCAGCCGCCTCCCCGTTTTTCGTCCGCTCTAAGTCAGTGGAACCCTTTTGCCCACTGCCGCTGACGGCCTGGTACGTCGTATAATTCACTTGTCTGATGCCGAAGGGCTTCAAAGCATTTAGCGGAATCACAGATTGGATGGTTGAGCAGTTGGGGTTGGCAATGATTTTATTTTTCAGGGAATCTTCGATGTTGATTTCTGGCACCACTAAGCCGATTTTATCATCCATCCGCCAGGCACTGGAGTTGTCAATGACTGTAACCCCTTTCGCGCTGGCAACGGGAGCGAACTTTTTGGACATGTCCCCGCCGGCACTGAAAAACGCAATGTCAAAGCCATCGAATGCCGATTCGGTCATTTCCTCCACTTGATAGGTTTTCCCCAAGACGGTAAATTCGCGTCCCACGGATCGTGCCGATGCTAAAAGCCGCAGTTCATTGATTGGAAAATTGTATTCCTCGATCACTTTCAAAAACGTCTGGCCCACTTTCCCGGTGGCCCCTGCAATGATTACATTATATTTTTTCATCGTATCTCTCCTATTTATAAAGTGCAAGCCGCTCGCTCACGGAGGGATGAAAGTTGTGCCTGGAAGGGCATCACTGCTAGGTGGCTTTCCCAGTGGTGGTGACTTGGAAGGTGAACTTTCATCCCGCAGTAGCGGCTGGAACTAGATTGATTATAAAGTGTAGCACACGCTCTTTCTGTGGCGAAGTGAGTACTGTAGTCACAAGCCTGCAACGGCTTGTGGAACTAGATTTACTATAACTCCCGTAACGCGTCGATAATCTCCGAATTCTTCATGGTTTTTTCATCTTTTACCTTCAGGATGCGGGCTGGCACGCCACCTACCACAACACCCGCTGGCACATCCTGGATGACGACTGCACCAGCTGCGACGACAGAGCCTTTCCCAATCCGTACCCCTTCAAGGACTACCGCATTGGCTCCCACCAATACATCGTCCTCAATGACAACTGGGTCTGCGCTCGGCGGTTCGATAACCCCGGCAAGGACTGCGCCCGCCCCAATGTGGCAACGTTTGCCGACAGTGGCGCGCCCGCCAAGGATGGCACCCATGTCAATCATGGTTTCATCGCCAATCACGGCACCGATGTTGATGACCGCACCCATCATTATAATGGCCCGGTCACCAATTTCAACCTGGTCACGGATAATGGCCCCTGGCTCAATACGTGCGTTGATTCCTGTCTTGTCCAATAATGGGATGGCTTGATTGCGGCTATCATTCTCAATCACAATATCCACAATATCCTCGCGATTGGCTTCGATAATCGGGGCAATCACTTCATAATCCCCAAAAAGCGTCGAGCTGGAGCCTGTCCCGAATACGGTCACGGACTCTGGGAAGTCGATAGGTGCGCTGGTGTTCAGGTAAACTTTCACAGGCGTCTTTTTCTCTGCCTTACGGATAAACTCAATTATTTCGTGTGCATTCATGATTTCAGCTCCTTATAATAGTAATTTGGCGGGTCTCTCTCACCCGCCTTTTTTTGATTTTATGCTTCTTTTTTCCGACCTTTGGAGACAATCCCATCCAAGTCGAACTTTTCCGTTGAGGGGATGGGAGCCCCTGTCTTAAATAGTACGTCCTCCATATTATAAAGCCCAATGCCTTGCTGGGTCAACCATAAACCGCCACGAATCGCCCCGGTTGCGAAAATAGATTTAGAAAGGGCTTCATGTTTGATGGAAATAATCTCGTCGGCACCGGCAAATAAGACTTCGTGCTCGCCCACGATGGAGCCGCCCCGGATGGTGTGCACCCCGATTTCCTGCTTCGTCCGTTTTGCCATCCCTTCACGTCCATGGACAACCTCATAGCCAAGACCATCGTTTAAGGAATCCACCAGCATTTTGGCGGTGCCTGATGGGGCATCCACTTTAAGGTGATGGTGCTTTTCAATGACCTCTATATCAAAGGAGTCTGAAAGTACCCGTGCCATTTCTTTAATGAGCCGGTTCATCAAAATCACCCCCATGCTGAAGTTGGCAGAAAACAAGACGGGCATAAGTTTTCCTAAGGCTTCGATTTGGGCAATCTGTTTTTCGTCATAACCCGTGGTGGCAATGACCAGGGGAGTAGGGTGTGCCTTGACGTATTTCTCTAAGGAAGCCAGGTTGCTGGGATGGGAAAAGTCAATAATCAGGTCAAAATTTCCTGCAACGGGTTCTGAAAAGTTGCTGATGGGCCTAACGTCGTGGTCCGGTTTTAGCTTCTCTTGGACGATTTTTCCCATCGCCCCAGTTCCAATCAAGAGTACATTCATTTAATCAAATCTCCTTCTCGTAAGTATGACCCCAGTTTGGCAGCTCCCGAACGGCTGATTTTGTCCAGTGGGAGCCTTAAATCCCCATTTTCAAGCAAGCCCATTTGGGTCATAGCATATTTCACGGGAATGGGGTTCGTCTCCACAAAAAGCCCGTTGATAACATCCAAATGCTTTAATTGCAACCGCAAACTTTTCTCTGGATTTGTGCTAAAAGACGCGACGACCTCGTGAACGGTATCGGGCATAATATTGGCCCACACGCTGATGACGCCTACGGCCCCGACGCTTAAAAGGGGGATAATCATGTCATCGTTGCCACTGTACATCACGAAATCCTCGCTCAGGTACCGGCTGATTTCCATGACATAACCCAAGTTGCCACTGGCTTCCTTGATACCGGCGATGTTAGGGTGGAGTGCCAACGCTTCCACATTCTGTACGGAAATCCCGCAACCGGTCCGTCCTGGCACATTGTACAAAATCACAGGCTTCGGCACATTGTCTGCAATGGCAGTGAAATGCTTGAACATCCCGGCTTCGTTGGTTTTATTGTAATAGGGGGTGATGGCAAGGAGGGAGTCCACACCCATAGCCCCAAATTCCTGCCCCAAGGCGATGGATTTTTTCGTGTCGTTGGAGCCAATCCCCGCCATGACATGGATGCGCCCATCCACAGCCTCCACCGTGGTGCTGACGATTTCAACCTGTTCAGTATGTGTCAGGCTAGGGGATTCCCCCGTCGTCCCCAAAACCAAAATGCCATCCGTCCCCTTGGCAATATGAAATTCAACCAGCTCACGCAGCTTGGAAAAATCAACCCGGTCGTCAGCTGTAAACGGTGTAACTAAAGCAACGATAGAACCTTTAATCATGGTGGTACCCTCCTAATATTCTCATTTCTCCAGTTGTTTATTACTCCCCAGTCATTTTGACCCACAGGTATTATATTCATTCCAGGCAAAAAAAAATGCGTCTTTCTCAATGGAAAGACGCATGGACGCTCATGTAAAAAATGGGAACGGTAACCTTGTTCCTATATTGATAGCGCCATACTTCCACCCTGGAAAGTAAGAGTGACATAGGTATTTCCCATATCCCCACGGACAACCCATGCCTGGATCAGCCGTTCGGCAGTGGTTACCTTTCGTCCGCGATCTAAGAATGCCTTCTCCTGCGACGTACTCATTTGCACTGCTACCTCTACATATTTTATTATATGGCCATTATAGCCCAATGGTGAAGCCAAGTCAAGGGAATTTTTTGGAAATTATGCTAAAAGCCGTTGCGTTGGTTGGAAAGTCACTTGAAAAATACATGGTAAGATGATAGAATAAGTTTATAAGTGTGAGGAGGAATCTTGCCATGACCTATGAGGAATTAAAAGAAAGACAAAGAGACCGTTTATTCGATTTACTGACCATCAAAGCTGAAAATGAAGGTATTGAAGTTAAAGGGCTGAAAAAACTCATCATCCGAGCGAAAAATGGAATGAGTGATGAAGACATCGCTGTTGTAGAAAAAAATATCCAAGAAATTTACGGATGAATGTAATTGACAGCAATCCCATATAATATATGGTAAATCCGTCTCATGATGTTGGTGGAAGGGACTTCACCAAGTTAATCAAAAGAAATCCCAATTGTAGATGGATTTAATGCAGTCTTGCGGAAGTAGGACTGTTTTTTTGTGCAGTGAATTGATTAGAAATATTTTCCCCTGCCATAATAAATGAAAGTTGAGGTGATTGGAAATGTTTAAAAAGTTCAGTTATTTGATATTTGGAATCTGTTTTTTGGCAACTGCAATATTCATTCATACTAGTATCTTGGAGGATGAAGTTAAGAGTGAAACAGTTTTTAAAGAAGTAGATTTGGGAAATAGTGCGAGGTACTTGGCTATTATCAGGAGATTAAGTGATGAAAATGAAAACTTGGTTAACCTTGAGAAAACGCAACTTGTTGAAGTGGGAAATCTTCAAGATGTACTTGGGATGGAACAAATATACTCACCGAATTATCCAGTATGGATAAACGATGATTTCTATGAAATATTTGACCTAACGGGTGTCGGCTTAACAGAATTCTCTTTTTTATTGAATAACTCCGTCAAAATACAGCGAGGTAGGACATTTTCGGCTGAAGAATTGACTGTTGAGGGAACCCAAATTCCTGCTTTAATACCGAGTGAAGTAGCTACAGAGCTTAATCTAGACATTGGTTCGCAAATCGAAATATCATATGACAAGTTAGAAAGCAAATATATTTTAGAGGTTATTGGGATTTTTGATCATTCTGAGGAGAATGGTACTTTATCCATTAGTCCCCTGACATTAAGTTCTTCGAGTATAATAGTTCCAAATAGATTCATTGAGACGTCCATATTAGAACCAATGATGGAGTTATCCAATCCTAATGAGGCAGAAAAAGAACAGGCAATGTCCCCACGGCTAGAAAACACAGTTTTTGTTTTAAGCCATGATACAAATGTAGAGGATTTTCAAAAAGAAGCTAATGCTATACTAGCCCCTACTCACGAAGTACTAATTTTGAAGCTTCCAAAATAAAAAATCAAGGCTTTCATTGTACATGAAAGCCTTGATTTTTTATCGTGGTTGAATCTGGCCTTCGCTAATGGTCGCTGTGCCTAAATAACCGATAATTCCAGCGCTAACAAACCGTACTCTAAATCGACCTGAGCCAACATTTCTAAATCCAGCCTGAGAGGTCTGCAATGTCCCTGTCGCCGTGAATCTATGGCTCGATTGTTGTACCCATCGGGAGCCATCATGCCGTTCTAAAACGACATTGAATTGTTTATTCGCAGTTCCCGAGCGACGATGTTGGAAACTGGCTAATATAGTATTAGCGTTACTAGAGAAATTCCATTCTCTGACATGGATAGACGTAATAGCGGAAACACTTCCGCTAAAGAAGTGGAAATCTCTTTGGCGTGAGCCATCTAAGAAATCTTCGTCTGTAGGAATAAACGCAACTACTTGTGAATCCTCATTGCTCACCACAGAGTATTGTTGGCTTGGTAACTCCAACAAAATATTTTGTTCCTCAGCATTGGCTGTATAGCCTGTAAGCCCGATGACAGAAATTATAAGTGCTGTCATGGTAGTTGACTTAAACTTTGTGTACATTCACTCACCCCTTAAATTTAGATATCGTTTCCACGACTCTATGGATCTTATAGCATAACCAAAAAGCGAAAAATGCCAAAAAATGTAATCGGTTACTTAAAGTGGAAAATTCTAATGTTTAATATTAAAAAGTGCACAAACAATGCAAAAAGACAGAACTTAGTCTGCCTTTCCTTCAAATGTAGCTGGCCCCGTCATAAAAACCTCATCATCGCCCTCTACAAATAAATCCCCCAGTTCAAGCCTAACCTTAACTTTCCCCGTCACCAGCCCATGCCTTCTGGCGATGACTACTGACGCACAGCAACCTGTCCCGCAGGCTTTTGTCCAACCGACACCCCGCTCGAAGGTGCGGACAACGATTTCGGACGGATTGACCGCTTGGACGAAATTCACGTTGGTGTGCTCCAAAAACAGGGGGTGGTTGCAGATTTTTTCCCCGAGGGGGGAGCCGACCATGGCAACTGCGTCCTCCACGAACAGCACGGTGTGGATAGTTCCCATGAACACGATGTTGACATCCACTACTTGCCCGTCTACCTCCAACTGGCGGTTCAAAAGGGGCAAGTCATCCGCAACTTTAGTGAGGCAGTTGGAAAACACGGGACGGCCCATGTTGATTTTACACATAAAGGGGTCACGGCTTTGGACCTCCACCTTCATGGTACCCGCCAGGGTTTCCACATGGTAGGAATCCTCCGAAACCAGCCCTTCATCCTGGACGTATTTGGCGAAGCAACGGATGCCATTCCCGCACATTGGCGACTGGCTGCCATCCTGATTGTAAAACACCATTTCAAGGGGAGAGGTTTTCACCACGATAAGCCCATCCCTCTTGAAGCGGTTGCATAGTAAAGGGGCAAGTGCCGAGTAATCTTCTCCCTCCACAGCGTCCACCACGCAAAATGTATTGCCCAAACCTTCATAAAAACTAACCTTCATTCACAGCGACCTCCCCGATAGTGAACGTTTCAAATACTGGGATAATGGGTTTAGCATTCTTTTCCGTAAAAATTTCATTTCGGATTAAATCTTCAAATGACTGGCGGCGAATGACTTCACGCGCCTTTCCATCCTTGCAAAAAACCACACCTGGAACCGCATTCCGATTGTATTGGCTGCTCATGGAATAGCCATAAGCGCCAGTGGCATACACCACCAGCAAATCCCCTGGGCTGGCAGGCGGCAAGTGGGCCTCCTTGATGAGGATATCCCCGGACTCGCAGTATTTTCCCGCAATGGTCACGGTTTCAGACTTCTTCAGCTCCATTTTATTTGCCAAATCGCAGTGGTACAGCGCCTGATAAAGGCTCGGACGCATATTGTCGCCCATGCCGCCGTCCACAAAATAATATTTCTTGCCGGGCGTTTCCTTTTGGTACCCCACCGTATACAGCGTGCAGCCAGCCTCGCCCACTAGGCTTCGCCCTGGTTCAATCATCAGCTTGCCGATAGGAACCCCCGTGCTTTCCACATAAGCCACCAACGACTGCAAAATCCCATCAAGGGCGGGAGGAGCGTCTTTTTCGGTGTATTTAATGCCAAACCCGCCTCCGATATTTAACGTGAGTTTTTGGGGAAAATCCCTCAGGTACCCGGTCAAAATGTCAATGGAGGCATACCAGGCTGTGGTGTCAAAAATCTGTGAGCCAATATGGGAGTGAAAACCCTCTAAAGTCAGGTAGGGATGGGAATCAATCCGTTCAAGGCACTTCTTGCATTCGGCAGATTCGTATGCCATCCCGAATTTGGAATCAATGTGGCTAGTAATAATATATTCATGGGTGTGGGCTTCGACCCCAACATTTAGCCGTAAACTGATTTCCATCTCCTGTTTATAGGCGGTAGCAAGGGTGGCAATTACTTCCAGTTCCATGGAATTATCCACAACGATATGGCGGACACCCGCCACAAAGGCAAAATTCAGCTCGTCATAGGACTTGTTGTTGCCATGAAAGTAAATATCCCCAGGGCTAAGTCGGGACTTCAAAGCCGTATAAAGCTCCCCACCGCTGACCACATCAAGCCCCAAGCCGTTATCGGCAATCAGGTTCAACATCTCAACCGCTTGGAATGCCTTTGAAGCGTAAAGGATTTTCGTCTCAAACTGACGGGACACGAAATTTTTCTTAAAGACTTGGATGGTTTCCTCAATTTTCCCTTGGTCGTAAACGTAAAGGGGTGTCCTAAAATTTTTCGCAAGCGTAGTAGCGGGAACTCCGCCGATAGATAAAACTTCTGGCATTGTCATAACCTCCCAAGGTTAAAGTAGATGAGTAAATTGGCAATTTTCCAAAAAATCTGCTAGCTTTTCGAGCGATAATTTGCTCATGAATTTATATTTTCCAGTCCTGTAATCCTTGCAAAGTGAGGGGGACGGAAACGGTTTTCTTCCGTTCCCCTCGGTTTCAAAATAAATAAAAAAACGCACCTTGCAAAGTGAAGGTGCGTAAAGTGAGCGTGTCAAGTAAGGATCATCCCATGATTTTAGCACCATACTTCCACGAAGAAAGTAAGAGTGACATGGGTCTTTCCCATATCCCCAGCAAGCCGCTACGCCTAACGACCCACTTCGGCAGTGGTTACCTTTCGATGCGTTCACGGAATGCCTTCTCCCGCACCTACTCATTTGCACTGCTACCTCTAAATCCTATTCAATTATGTACATTCTAGCACAACTAATTACCAGCGTCAAGCCCAATCCCGGTAAAAGTTCCCACATCGAACAACCCGCTTTGGGTCAGCTTCAGGCTGGGGATAACGGGCAGGCTGAGGAAAGCGAGGGTCAGCAAAAAGTCAAAATCTTTCGTAAAGCCGATTTTTTGGAGGGAAATGCTAAGGGACTTTATCTTGTTTGAAATGTCACTTAGCGGGGCATCGCTCATAAGCCCCCCGATGGGTAAGGGGAGGCTGGCCAGGACTGCACCATTATCCACAATGGCGATGCCACCCTGGAGTTTTTCCATTGCCAAGGCTGCCGCCACCATGTCAGCGTCGTTGGTGCCAACGACCATCAAGTTATGGGAATCATGGGCAATGGTGGCGGCAACAGCACCCCGTTTCAGTCCGAACCCTTTAACGAGGCCCACCCCTACGTTGCCGGTATTTTTATGCCGTTCAATGACAGCCAGTTTCAAAAGGTCATCGGAATCCACAGGCAGTATCAAATGCTCGGTGACAATACTTCCGGGGATAATCCCGATAACATGGGCTTTTTCACCTTGCAGCTTCAGCGTGAAAAGCTTTTCGTCGATGGGCGGGAGTTTTACGGTATTTTGGAGGCTTGCCGGAACCAGGGCTTTTGGCCTAGATGCCAGGTAAACCCCTTCCCTAGCTACCAGTTCCCCTTTCACGTACGTTTCAAATACCCGAAAGCGGTCTATAGCATCCACCAGTAAAAAATCTGCCTCATATCCCGGGGCAATGGCTCCTTTCGTGTGAAGGCCATAACATTGGGCGGCGTTTAGGGTGGCCATTTGGATAGCCATCAGAGGGTCAAGCCCCAGTTTCACGGCGAGGCGGATGTTCTCGTCAATGGAGCCCTCGGCAATCAGCTCATCCAAATGGCGGTCATCGGTGCAAAACAAAAAGCGGTGGGAGTTTCGTGGGATAACGGCGGGGAGGAGGGCTTTTAGGTTCTTGGCGGCAGAGCCTTCCCTAATCTGCACATAAAATCCCCGCCGGACCCGATCCAGGGCATCCTCGGCAGTGGTGCATTCATGGTCGGTGCGGATGCCAGCCGTGCGGTACACATTCAGGGCGGTGGTATCGAACCCGGCACCATGGCCATCAATGGGGTAGGGCTGGGCATCCTGAAGTTTTTTCATCATGTCGGAGGACTGGTTTTTGACAGAAGGGTAGTCCATGACTTCCGCAAGCCCCAACACCCGTGGGTGGTTGTAAAATGGCAACAAATCGTCGGCATTCAAGACGGCACCCGAGTTTTCAAATGGGGTGGCAGGCACGCAAGAAGGCAGCATGACCCGCACATCCAAAGGAAGCCCTTCAGAATTGTTCAACATGAACTGTATGCCATCGGCACCGCTGACATTGGCAATTTCATGGGGGTCGGTAATGACGGTGGTCACCCCATGGGGCAAGACCGCTTCGGCAAATTGGCTCGGTATCGTCATGGAGGATTCAATATGGACATGGGCATCAATCAGCCCGGGGACCAGGTAGCGTCCCTTGGCATCCAAGATGTTTTCGCCTTCATAGTCCCCGATTCCCACAATCATCCCCCCAACCACCGCCACATCCCCCGACAGTATTTCCAAATTGAAAACATCCACAATCTTGGCATTTTTTATCACTAATTCCGCTGGGATTTCTTTACTGGCAACTTTGATTTGCTTTGGGTTCATGTTTACACCTCCTGAAACAATCTAGTACAGCAAGCCATCTCGGGCTTGAGGGACCTTTTAAGTATTATATGCTTATCCACGCCCAAATAATTTTTATGGTTCCTTTTATTAACCAGATGGAGGGATTTTTCTCATAACTATTCCGATTTAACCGCTGTCCTTTTTCATTACGATTACTTAGCTACCTCCATCCAAATTGGAGCATTTTCCATGTTCATTCTTATTTTGTCGCTATTGATATTTTTATTAGATAGCAATCGAAAAAACGAAATTGGATTGTATTTGGCTTTAGGGGAAAGAAAGAGAAAAATTTTTTCGCAATTTTTATTGGAGAGAATTTCCTTGACGGTTCTTGCAGTCGTGATTGCTTTTATTGGTATAAAGACCTTCATAAATGAAACGTTTGAAGAGTTTTTGTTAAGGGAATTTTTGTATGTCCTAGGAAACAGGAGATTGGATTTGAGTGTCGGCCCACTTGAAAGTGCAGGGTTTTTCCATCAAGTCACTTACCGAGATTTGTTAGAAGCATTTGAAATATCATTCGCTACAAATGATGTCATTTTCATTTTAATAATCATATTTGTGCCTGTTTTGATAGCAACTACGGCTTCTCTTAGCGTATTAACAAGAAAAAAAATAGTAGATCTAATCAAATAGCTTGAACTAAGATGCTAAACCCCTCCCAAAAAATCCAAAGCAGTCTGAGCAAGTCCCGCAGCAGTGATTTTTAGGATGTCATCGCTCCATTGGAACTGGGGATGATGATGGATAGGGGCGGGTTTTCCCTCCTCGGCGATGCCTACGAACATGAAGGAAGCGGGGACGTTTTGCCCTAAATAAGCGAAGTCCTCTGCCCCCATGTTCGGTTCGGGAAGCTCCAACACGTTTTCTTCCCCCACAATTTTGGCAAAGGCAGCAGCCGCCACTTTGTTGGTGGACTTATGGTTGATAACGGGTGGATAAACGTACTGATACTTAAGTTGGTAGTCGGCGCCGGTTGACAAACAGTTGCCTTTTAGCACATCTTCCATTAGCTGGGGAATTAAGTAGCGGGTTTCGTTGTCGATGGTCCGCACCGTCCCTTTCAGATGGACAATTTGCGGGATGACATTATGGGCCTGACCGCCCCCATTGAAGCCTGTCGTGGAAATAACCGCCGGCTTGAGAGGGTCGATGCGCCTAGAAACCACGCTCTGGAACTCCTGTACGATTTGGGAGGCAACGATAATCGGGTCAATCCCTAATTGGGGCATGGCAGCATGAGTTCCCCGCCCCGTAATTTCAATATCAAACACATCCGGCGACGCCATCATGGAACCGTCGCGGTAATACACCTGGCCTTTCGGGAGCGGCCCCCATAAATGAAGCCCAAAAGCCGCATCCACCTTGGGGTTCTCCAAAATCCCCGCCTCAATCATCGGCAAGGCGCCACCGTCCTTCTCCTCATTGGGCTGAAACATCAACTTGACATTCCCATGGAGCTTATCTTTCATCTGGTTCAAAATCATCGCGGCTCCCAGCACTCCCGCCGTATGCCCATCATGCCCACAAGCATGCATAATCCCAGGGGTCTTCGACTTGAACGCCACATCCACATCCTCATCAATCGGCAACGCATCAATATCGCCGCGCAAAAGCACCGTCTTTCCAGGATACTTGCCTTCAATAAGGCCCACGACACCCGTTTCGCACATCACTTGGTAAGGAATGCTAAGGCGGTCCAGTTCCTTTTGAATGTACTTGCTGGTCTCATACTCCTCACCCGAAAGTTCCGGGTGCTGGTGCAGGTGTTGCCGGATACGGCTGATTTCTGGGTAAAACTGTTCGGCTAGTTCTTTAATCATGGTCAATCCCTCCAATTTTTGATGAAACTATATCACTTTTCGGGGGGATTTGCAAGTTATTAGGAAAAATAAGTGGAAATTCCAGCGGGGATTTGGTATGATAGAGAGAATATTTAACCAGGATATTAGTATCACAAGGAGGTTTTTCAGATGGGCGTACAATTAGATTGGGAAAATTTAGGATTTGTTTACCGCGACTTGCCATATCGTTTTCGTGCAACATGGAAAGACGGGGAATGGCATTCGGAAGGCTTGGTGCAGGGGAATCAATTGGTGATTTCGGAAAGCTCCTCCGCCCTTCATTATGGGCAGCAGTGCTTTGAGGGCTTGAAAGCTTACCGGACGAAAACCGGTGATTTGCAGCTTTTTCGTCCTGATATGAACTCAAAACGGTTAAATGCATCGGCCAGCCGCCTGCTCATGCCGGAAGTCCCACAGGAAATGTTCATCGAGGCCTGCAAGGATGTCGTCCGTGCCAATGCCGATTATGTTCCGCCTTATGGGACAGGTGGGACACTATACCTTCGCCCCCTTTTAATCGGGGTAGGGGACATGATTGGGGTAGCCCCGGCAACGGAATATATCTTCACTGTATTCGCCATGCCAGTGGGCAACTACTTCAAAGGCGGCCTGAAGCCCGCTAAATTCTTGGCAAGCTTTGACTATGACCGCGCTGCACCATTCGGGACAGGTGCCGCCAAAGTTGGTGGGAACTACGCCGCCAGCCTTTATCCAGGAAAAGTTGCCAAAGGGCAAAACTACGCTGAAGTCGTCTACCTAGACCCGGCAACCCACACAAAAATCGAAGAAGTAGGCGCAGCCAACTTCTTTGGCATCACCAAGGATGGGACATTCATCACACCGAAGTCCCCATCCATCCTGCCATCCATCACAAAATACTCCCTCCTGTACCTGGCCGAGCACCGCTTAGGGCTTAAAGCCGTCGAAGGGGATGTATTCATCGACGAATTGGACCAGTTCGCAGAAGCTGGTGCCTGCGGGACAGCGGCCGTCATCACCCCGGTCGGAGCCATCAATGTCCGGGGCACCGAGCACGTCTTTTTCTCCGAAACCGAAGTAGGCCCAACCATCAAGCGCTTATACGATGAGTTGACCGGCATCCAGTTCGGCGATATCGAAGCGCCAGAGGGATGGATTTACAAGGTATAATAATGTAAAAAAGTCTTGCTGGGAGAATCGTTCCAGCAAGACTTTTTATCAGGGAATCAAAGTATTTTTATTTTCATAGGATGCCAGAGAGCCCCTAAAGCTGCCTGAAAGGAAACTATCAGAGTATCCATAACTCATAACAACGATAAAAACGCCTTTCGAGGCGTTTTTGTCGTTGTTATGAATTTACAAGGCCCAAAGCCATTTCAAACCGCAAAAGATAAACACTAAAGTTGCCATGCCGGATTCCTCCTTTCGCCTGTGGCTAAGCGTCTCAAAGTATAAAAGACAAATAGCAGTGTTGCCATAATAATCACTCCTCCCTGTTGTCATGGCCGAAGAATCCAAAGAATTCTCCTCCCTGTTCACAACCGTGTCCGTGGCGACCCCGTGGGCCAAATCCCCGTTGGCGCATGGACATGAGTTTTTCGAACTTGTCGTCGCCCATCCGCTTCCGTGCCATATCCATCCAGGACCTCATTTCATCATCGCTTTGCTCGGTTCCTGTCATGGTTTCTAAATGGGCAATCATCTTATCCATCATGCCATTCAGTTGGTGGATTTCCTCTGGGTCCAGGCAACCGAACAAGTTGAATTCTTCGTTAGCCTCCGTAGGGGCAGTCCGGCCTTTTTCAGTCAGGAAATTTAAGATGACCCGTTTGTCGGATTCGGATGGGCGGCGGGTGATGAATCCGCCTTTTTCCAGTTTGGCAAGCATTTCATTTAGGGACGACACCCGGATGTCCAGCATATAAGACAGCTCTTTTGTGCTAAGGCCATCTTTGATTTGTAAAAATGCTAAGATCCGTCCCTGTCCCCGACTGGCATCCCCAAGTGGCCCGCGGCGCATATGGGTTTTTAACTGCTGTTTTTTAAGGAGCCACATCAAGCGGCCCAATTTATCGTGTAAGTGTTCCATAATAAGTTTCCTCCATTCATATCAGATACATCTAATGGGTACCTGTAATATCATTATATGGTACCTGTAGGAATATTATACGGTACCCGTTGAAAAAAGTCAACCGGTACCGTTAGTTTTTTTAATCTGGCGGGATTTGACAGAATTTTAAAGCCACTTCCTAATAACCCAGAAGGTTTTTGCATAAAATAGAAAGGAGAGGGGGAGTGGGGATGATTTTGGACCTGATTTTTTTGACTGCCTTGCTTTTTGGGGTATCTATCATCATCCGCCAACGACAAAAATTTGTCCGCTGGCATTTCCTTCAAGCCATTTCCGCTTTCTTTGGGAGCGCCCTTTTCCTTTATTCTACCAGCCTTTCCATTGCCCATCAAAATTTTTGGTTCTTGCTCCCCTTGGGGCTGTTCCTTTTGTTTTATCTCATTTGGAGATTGGAAAAACGGACTGTCTGGATTGGGATACTCTTTAACCTCTTTTGTTTGGGCTTCTTTTTTCACATCATTTATATGCGCCTAATAACTGGGCATTGGGTTTATATAATCTTGCTCACCCTGGGATTCATCATCCTATTCCTCATGATATTCTTCGGCTACTTTGGGCTGGTCATGTTCTTGCTAATCAATGCCGCCATCGTCAGGAAGCGGGAACGGCCGAAGCTTGCGAACCGGCTCGGGCTTTTGGCAGGCATTGGGCTTTTGGGGTTTCAACTCCTGCAAATCGTGGCAAGCTATCGGGAAATCCCCCGCTTCATCGTGGAAGGGGCAAGGCTTATCGACCTCATCGCCTTATATTTTTTCGGGCAGTTCACCATCTTCCTCACCTCGTCCCTCCTTTATAACCTGAACTGTTGCAAACTGGATAAAAAGTACATCGTCGTCTGCGGGGCGGGCCTGAAAAATGGGCGCACGGTAACGCCACTCCTTCGCCGACGGATAATAGCCGCCCTAGAGTTTGCCCGCCGACAGGAAAAGCTGACAGGGCTTATGCCCATGGTCATTATGAGCGGGGGTCAAGGGGACGACGAGCAGCTGAGCGAAGCCTTTGCCATGAAAGAAGCAGCCCTAAATGATGGGTTTCCCGAAGATTTTTTGCTTTTGGAAGAATGCTCAACCACCACCTTCGGTAATTTGAAATGTTGTGACGGGATAATCCGCCAACGTGAAGGGAAATCCGTGCCAGTCGCCTTTGCCACCAACGATTACCATCTCTTTCGGACGGGGCTATCCTCTAGGAAATTAAAAATGAAAGCCGAGGGCATCCCAGCCAGGACCGCCCCCTATTTTCTGCCAACCGCCTTTTTGCGGGAATTCATCGCCTATCTCATGAGCACCAAATGGGTTCATGTGGTCTTATTGACCCTAATGCTCATCGCTTACATATACCGATAATGGAGGAACCCCACACCATGAAACTTCACCTACGACACCTCTTTCAGGGCGGGCTCCTTTGCCTGTCCCTCCTGATAGCCCTCCCCGTCCATGCCAGCACCGAAAAAGACGTGGATACCGTTTACAAATATACCCCAGCCAATGCGCAATTGCCTTGGATTCCTGAAAATTATGCCGATACGGACTGGAATGCTATTGCCATCGATTGCTTGGAACGTATCCTATCAGACCCCAACATCGTTTATGAAGCCCCGGGACTTTACCATTCGGAAAAATCCCGGCTGGGGTTTGTCACCCACTTCGGGGAGGAGCCCATCAAGGAAAATGTGGAGGCCACCACCCTGATGACCCTCCTGTTATCGGCGGACATGTTGAAGGATTCCCCCTTGCAGCTATCGGAGTTAAAACGGTTGGCGACGAAGGTGGAGGGCTATTACAGCCTGGACGAGGGGGAAAACGTGTTCCTCAATTACATGGACATCCCCAGCCGCAAGCTGACATTCTATGACCAGGTTTATCCGGGGCTAATGTACTTCATGCTCATGGACCGGTTGGAGCCTACCACCAATTCGGACAAGCTCCTTCAGCAGATTGCCAATGGCTGGTACGATGTGGTCATGGACTTAGGGGGGACAGACCGGTTGGCAGACTTCGTTTACACGGGCTACGACTTCGCCAACAAAGAACCCTTCCACCGGGATGGGATTATCGAGACGGACGCCGCTGCTGGGATTGCCCTCATCCAATTTTACGCCTACCAAAAATTCCAGGACCGCAAATACATCCGGGCGGCCAGCTACTGCATGGACTACTTGGACAACTACAAAGCCCACTACGGCAACCGCTTGCTTTATTTTTACATGCCTTACTTGACCGCCCGCATGAACTCGGAACAGGGGTTCAAGTACGACCTCGCCCGCCACATGGGGGTTGCCTTCGAGCCGACCAAGGATAACTTCGGCTGGCTGGGGACGGGATTGATTGGCAGCCGCACCGAGTATGGAGGGACTGCTTACACCTACGAATCCATCATGGGGATCTGCGCCCTCATCCCTACCGTCAAATACGACCCCCGCTACGCCAACGAAATCGGCCGTGCCATCCTTCACACCAGCCACCAGCTTGCCGGGCAGTACCCCTATGACCACCGTTCAAAAGACGAAGCAGGAGAAGGCCTTAGCATTAAAGCCCAAAGCGCCCTTGGAATTTTTGCTAGCGTCGCCGAGGCGACGGAACACTCGGGTATTTTGAAAGTGGACTTGAACGTGGCCGATTTTTATCAGGAGGAGTTGGATAACCCATGCTTTTTGCTATACAACCCATATGCTGAGAAGGTATCCTTGAACTACCACATCACCTCGGAGGGCACCGTCGGGCTTTACGACCTGGTTACCCAAGAATTTATCCAGATGGATGCTAAGGATGTAGCGGATGTGCAACTTCCGGGGCATGGCTCAGTGGTACTTCTGGAAATCCCCATCGAGGAAGGGGATAACCTTTATAAAATCAACCGCAAAGTGGAAAGGCAGGCCCCCAGTGGGCCCGAAGCCACTATCCGGTTTGTGGATTTAGAAGAGAATGCTATCCTGACAGGCGACACGGAGCTTCATTTGGACATGGTGTTCCGGGAGTCGTCCATGACCAACCTGTCCATCTGCGTGGATGATGAGGAAGTTTATAAAAATGTCGGTTACGAGGAGCCATTCACCTTGAAGCTTGCCGATGTGACACCGGGTTATCATTTGCTCCAGGCGAAAATGCAGACCACTGCCGGGACTGAGGACTCCGCCTATTTACAGGTTTTCGTCGAGAAGGATGATGATGCTTACTTTGGGGCAACCCCGGATGAATTGGCACAATGGAATGGGGAAAGCCCGGTTATCGAGGTGGATTTCAGCCAAAGCCCCATCTTAGAATTAAGGATTCCCCGCTACCTGGGGCCTTGGTCCATGACTTTGGAGGATACTGAATCTGGCGCTTCCTATGTCGTTAGGGAAAATAGCATAGAAGCCGGGCAGTTGAACATCAATTTGCAGGAACTGGTGGAGCAGGAGGTCATCCGTCTATATGGCACCCATAAAATCCGGCTTCGTTATTCAAAAAATCTGGAGCTTGAAGCCCTTCGGATTTACAATGAGGGATACACGCCGCTTACATCGAGGGAGTGGGCTTATGCTTTCACGCCGCCACAAATGATTAACTGGCCTGCGGGGCATAGTGGGCAACTGAATTACCGTCATGGGAAGGCGAGTATCCGGCAAGGGGTGTCCAAAACGGATTGGTTTAAGGTGGAGCTGGACAAGAAACCCCAGTTGAAGCTGAAAGTGGAGGATACGGCGGGGACTTGGGCGCTGTTGGCTTACTTGGAAGGGGAGTCCGAGCCCCGTTATTTGCAGTACCCCACCGATGAATCGGGGACATTTACCTATGATTTGGAAGGGGTGTGGGATGTGTTTCATCAGGAGGCCCATAATATCCAGTTTTGGCTGGACTGCGAAGGGGAGGCAGACCCGCACACCTATGTGGATTATGTCAGCCTTGCTTATCAGCCAAGTTGGTTGCGGCTTGGGACGGCCGGGTTGGTTGCGGGACTATCATTGATGCTGATGCTTGTCGAAATGAGGCGGGAATCGTAAGATGATTTTTGACTTGAGTGGCATTTTCATGAGGGGAATGTGATAGAATATTAGGTGGGGGAGGTAATTCATTTGATAACCAACATAGAGATTATAGAAGCGTATTTAAACACGGGGGAGATACCAAACCATCCGATTTTTCAACTCATTAAACAGGGGTGCCAGCCACAAATTAGTGAGCCGTTCCCCCAGGCGACGTTAAAAAGTTTATATAAGGAAACCGTGGCGAAGCTGGAACCGTTCCAGCCACTCAATGAAGATTTATGGATACGGGTTTTCGGGCCAACGGAAATCCCCGATACGGTCACTTTATGGCTCATCGTCGGGGCTCCCAAAGGCTGTGAAGCCGTAGTGCGGACCGATGAGTCTGGAACCCGCCACCTGATTTTGGACCTGGGGCAAATCTGTACTTATTCCAGTTTAATCCCCAGGTTACTCGATATCGTATTTGACTTTTTAACCCATGAACTGTCCCATGTGCTGGTGGGACAACGGTACAAATACACCACCAAAATGCCAAGGGAACAATTTTTACGGCAACTGGCATTTGACGAGGGGATTGCCCACTTCCTGTCCTTCCAAGAGGATGTGATGGAAGCCCAGTGGGACAGCCCTGTCATGAAAGAACGAAAAGCCAAAGCTTTCTCGGCATTCAACCATTACTTGGAACATGCTGACGAAATGACCTTCCAAGACATCAAATTGGCCAACACCGGCGCCTTCTGGGACAAATTCGCCTCCATCGCCGGCATGTTCGCCATGGCGGAATACTGCCAGAATAATGGGAACCTGGAGAGCTTGTTGTCGGACGGGCCAAAGTTTTTGACGGAGTTTATTGGGTAATGAAAAGAGGGTCACAGCAACGCTAACGCATTGCTGTGACCCTGTTTTATGTGATTAGATTGGCAAATCTGTCCCACAAAATATTTTTATATCGAACAGGTTCAAGTTATTATCGAAGTTGGGGGCAACTGTAAATCGCCCTTTTCCATCCATCAGGAAGCCCCAGTTAAAGCCATGCCGGTCCGTATTGCAAATGAGGGCATCCATGAAGCGGATTTTTTTAAGGTCAAGTAAGTCTTCCTCTCGAAGCCATTTTGCACCCGCTTCCTCCAAAAATTCCTCTGGCTCATAGTCTTCAAATTCCGAAGCGTGGATTAAGCATTCTTTACCCGCCGAAGTAAAGTCTAAAAAGCCCCAGCCCCATTTTGGGTGCTTGATTTCAGTTTGGGTGGGCCACTCCAAGTGCTTGCAAAGCCTTGAAACGAATAATTCGGTGAACATTGCTGCTTCTCCCTGTTGTTTGAAAAGCCCATATCCAGACTCCGTTTTAATCCAAGCTTTGTCGAAACTCCCCAGGGAACTCAAATTAGCTTGATAAAGGCTCGGGCTTGAAGGGGATTCTTCTTGAAGATTTAGAGCAATTTCTTTAAAGTCATCGGCTAAAACCGCTAAGGTTGACCAGGTGATGTGAGGGGTTTCCTCAAATTGCACCCAGTAACAGTCAGTCACCATGCGAAAATGCATGAGGGACAATTTGCTTTTCGGGAAGGGGTAGCCCTGCTCCCGAAGCATTTCCTTGTACCGCTTAAAAACCCGGCGGACACTGATACGGGTATAATCGGCCATTCCGTCGCTCAAGCCAGACTTCTACAGACTTCCCAAGCCTGAACCAAATCGGTGCCAACTTATCATCCAAGACATTCCCCAAGCTATCCACCACGGGGATATCCCGGTACATAATCGCTTTAACCTTCATCATCCCACCGCCTTCTGCTATACACTGATTATACCGCCTTCCAAGGTGGCAGTCAAGGGAGGATGTATGTTATAACCCGAGTTTTGCACCTGATTTTGTGAAAAAACACCCCTGAAATGCCTTATTACCAACGGGTTAAGCGCATTCTTTTTGGGATGTTTTTTGCTTTTTTCATTATACACATAACCTTTACTTGACTGGCTTCAGATTCTTGGAGATTTTCTTCAGGTCACCCGCCGAGTACAGCTTTTTTTCCACCTTCATGCCGAAAGACTCAAGCAGGAGGACCACTTCGCTGTCGTCCGTGTCACAGAACCTGTAGAAGCCCTGGCTTAGTTCCTCCACCCGGAACTTGTTCAGGGCCGCCTGGATTCTGTCGGCCGACAGCCCCTCGCTCCAGGTCAGCTTTTCGTC
>Ga0268261_10000200_pt1 | contig 37005 bp, 37 predicted proteins | sample TergutNc150P1_FD_190353 | JGI IMG/M metagenome (GOLD analysis project Ga0268261, IMG submission 190353) | Nasutitermes corniger P1 segment gut microbial community from laboratory colony in Florida, USA - Nc150 P1 (SPAdes) (version 2) | ecosystem: Host-associated > Arthropoda: Insects >... | reverse complement strand
CAAGGGTGCCACCTACCGCATCCTAAACGCCCACAAATGTATGTCACCCCAAGGCATACGATTATTTCTAAAACTAAGAACACACCCACACATTTTCGTCAAACTGCCAAACTACTGTGTCAACATTTTTACAATCTCTGATATCGACAAAATCAACCAACACCAACTCCTCAACTTCTATTGGGTCAAACTGCCTAACGGCGATCCCATCTTTATTATTCGCCACAAAGGCCTACGAATGCCTACCTTCGCACAAATGCGGGCTATTGGGCTCCTCGGCCATTAATGTATCATAATGCAAATAAACAACACTATTCACTTTGTACATCTTACTAATATACTACCACGCCCCGTCCACATTCCTACACACGACTATAATGTCCTCACGCCAACTCAGCTACTACGAGTCAGTAAGCGCGCGACCTTCAACACAATCCTACACAAGCAGCGCCATATTTGCACATGACTGTCATCACGCCTTCCCACCTAAACGACAACTCACCCACTACAACCAGACAGTAAGCGCGCGACCTTCAACACTATTACATCAACGCTGCTGCTGCTGCTGCTGCTGCTGCTACTGCACCGGCGCCATCTTTACTCTACAAGACTAAACGGCGGCATCACGGTAACCTATATTATCACAACCCATCCTTTCCCCACACGCGTGGAGCCTTACCTCCACGCACCCATACACCTATCAAGCTAAAGAACGAGTTCACTTCCACCGGCGCCATCTTTAACCTACCAGACTACACGGCCACATCACCGTACTATTCTATCTCTAAAATGTAACAATTTGACGCAGGGCAAGTGCCCAGGTATTAAGGGTCAGTGAAACTGATTTTTCATTGAATGCAGATCGTTTTCGGTGAAGAGAGACCCGTAACGTCTGGGTAGAAATACTGTCAAATGTCTGGGGATTCTTGTAATCAGTACTATCGCCTCGCCATATCTAGTCTGGAACTTTTCTGCTCGTTTGATAGGATACGGTTTCTTTCTGTTTAGAAGTTTCGCACTCCGAAACGCCGGATGTAATCTTAGAGGGATTAGGATTGTGATTTGACATCTTGATATTTTATAGTACGTTTTTGTATATAGAAAATAAGATTATGCCTATTGTGGAACGTGATCGAATGCTAACAGAGCAAAAAAGGATCACGTGTTTAGAGTATCAAGGATGTGGAAAGTTGAAGCTGATTGTGCAATGTGCATCGGAATAACTCGTTCTGAATGTTAACCTTGCAGAAAGTTGCGTTAGACATCGTAAATGCAAAGTTATAGTGTGTGTACTGTAATAACACGTGCATGTGTCGTGTAAAAATTATAGAAATTTAACATCATATTGGTAATTAAAATACATACCGTATTTTTAGTACGAATTTAAGTCCAAATGATAACGCGTTTGGACCTGTAAAAATTAAAATTTCGAGAGTTCTTTTTTGACACCTCGACTTTTACACGTAGAAAATAAGAATGCGATTATAAAAATTTTTTATTTTGACGTAAATATCGGTACTTGAAATGCGAAGCAAGGTTATAGTGTGCACTACGATAACACGTGTCGTGTAAAGATTATAGAAATTTTGACATCATCAGTAAGGTATTTAAACTTAATACATGTGGATACAATTGTAAAATGCATATGTGCAAGGTCAGCACGTTTTGCTGCATGATAGTTCCACGAAATACGCGTGGATAGATTCATGTCTGAATCTCATACGAGTGAATGTAATTTAATTGAATGTTAAACGTATATGTTCGAGGTTCACACGTCTTGATACACAATAGTTCTAGAAAATCTGCGTAGGTAAAAATTCAAACATCTGAAGAATGCATGTGTAGTTCCCTCTCGAAGTAAACAGGTTTATGTATAAAAACCTCCTCCTCCTCCGAAGACCTACGTACAATCTGTCTGTTGCTGCCGTTGTTGCTGCTAAAAACCTCCGAAGACCGACGTACAATCTGCCTGTTGCTGTCGCTGCTGTGCTGTAATAATCTGCGGTGGTGCGACTACCATCTAGTGGTAAGTCGTGTTTTTATATTTTACGCGAATTTTAACTAAGATTAGGTAGAATGAGTATTGACAAAGAAAAAACATGAAATGATTTCAGTATATTTCTTTCGTTAGTGTACAGATTTCAGTTCGCGTTCTTGGAATAATTTTTGAGTTTCCAATAAATGCGGGTCCTTTGACGTATCGAACATATACGCAATGCGGATAGAATATGGCGTGTACTTCAAAAGGATCATCTTGGAATTCCCACGCCTGAAATCCACCGCCACAGTAAAAACAAATTGAGCGTCCCAGGCTGAAAAGTATGAATATAATTCGTTGATGGCAACGAAAAAACGTAGTTAATATATTACTTGAATTATAGTGTAAATCAAACCGCCGTAATAAAATCCGGCCAAGCGAAGGAAGTGAGGTGCCGGAGTCTTGTCGGGCCAGCGGTCTTCGAATGTCCGCAGTCTCGTGGCATAGAAATTGTAGGCAGGAAATCTCGATGGCCAAAGAGCGATGGCTCTCTTCACCAGGAAGTAGTCCGTCTAGATTGGATGGGCTGGTCTTTGGGTCCTGTCTACAGAGCGTTCAATGTTCGACGAATTTCGCGTACCGTCCATGGTGCGGAATGAAATCTGTGCACGAATAAGTCTTTTATAGGAAAATGCGAGGCGAATAACAAATCCATCTAGTGATAGGATAAATAAGAACACAGACGTAATCATTTCAAATTATATTTTTATTGCTGAAAAAGTGAAAACAGTTTATAATAACAATGTTTTTAGCTCTTCGTAAAACTGGGGATAGAGAATATTCTTACTATATGTAGCTTGTGGTTCGATATAATCGATCGAAACTAGAACAGATATTGTATGTCATGACATCAATCAGAGCACTATTTTATGAAGCTAGTTGATTCCTAACAATATGCATGATAGTATTAAGGTAACGCAGATCTGGCAGCTTGAAAGAGATGTGCGTGCGTTGGCAGATACGTCAAGGTCAAGAGCCCCCAGCAATTATCCAGAATCCGTCGTGGACGCCCGACGAATAATGCGTGTTAGCAGAGGGCTTGACAGAGGTAGATGTTCGGCTAGCGTTGTAACTTGCTGCTCCGTCAGTCTTATAAGTCCGGTCTTTGATCCTCCAAACTCCACGAAAGGTTGATATCCTTCCGACGGGTTAAAGCCCACCGAGACGTACCTGCTCTTGTCTTCGTTGATAAAAATATACGGCGAAGCAACACTTGGGATGAAATGCGTGATCGATTACTTCGATCGGATACGAGCAGATATCGATTTCGGGCGCGACGACGTTACGTTTAGGTCTGGCGCCCGCGGAAGTGTTGGTTACTTCGCCATCCGAAAAAGTAAACCCTGCCCGGGGCCCTCCTTCGTATGAAAGACGGCGTTTTCTCGCTGACATGTCTGAGTAGAATGATAGGTAGTTAGTCCACCATCGATGTTTTATGCATCTGAAATAGATGACGTCATTACTTCTCAAAACCCAGAATTAAAGGCTGCAGTATGGCGTGTATCATCTTTAGTACACTTCACGTATTCTTTGGTCTTAGGTGGTCCTTCAACCACCCGAAGAGAACGCGCGTTACGCGTTGCGCAACTCTTGTCGGGAAATTTGTGACATGGAATGCTGCAGCCGGCACCGGGTACGAAGCTTTCGCGCTAAGGGCTGCCAAAATCGTCTAGATTGGTAATAGGGCGACCGAGCAAGTCGGTGAGAAGCCGGCAATTCGCGTGGCATTTAAAGTATAGATTTGCAAAGTTTGCCGTTGCTTCGTTTAGAGTCTGGACTATCGTAGAATAAGGAATAGATCCATCATCCCAGTAAATCCCTGAAGAAATTGATCCATTGGGTTCCATGATGTATGGGGGCAGGAAACGAAATATTTCTTGGACATATTTACCCACCACGGAACTCCTTGACCACTTCCTCTCCGTGGGCCCCATACAAGGTTTCTAAATCGATAACGGCTACAGCTTCGATTCTGCTCGGCGTTCGGGTTGTAAATTAGATAACTAAGCGGAGAGAACTCACTTTATATACCTATGGGTGCATTGACCACCGCGAGGTACTTGACGTAGAGATCCGAATTCTGACGTGAAGAGTCGTTCCACCTCAAGATCGGCGTGCCGGGGATCGAACAGTCCGACGAACTACTGGCCAGTGTAGCCTCTATCCGTATATAGGGCAGACAGCAGTATTGTCTGCATACCGTACTCATAGGTCCTTGGAACTCTACGGTATTATAATTTAGAACGGTACAATTTCGTCTCAAAAATGTCTCAATATCTAAGACATTAGGAGAAAGGCCACAGAAATCAAAGTAGAATGGCGATGAGGATCTGGGTTCGAGACGGATGGCTACCCAGTGTGATCCCGTCTGCGTGTGCGCGTCTGTATTTACTACGATGGTACCAGGCCGAGTGATAGAATGCGGCAACAGATCCGACGGAAAGACGCCCAGAAAAGATTGCACATCATTTAAGATACACAAAATCTGATTTGTGAACATTTTTTAAAAGTCTGTTGTGACGGTTCGAAGGCTATCGATACGGACCGAATTGTATTCGAGGTACAGAAGACAAGTGATAGCCTCTGTCAATACCTTGTCGAAATTACACTCGATACGTATATGGCCGTTTTCAGCTGGAGAGGCGTGTCCTTCAGACGCGGCCATGTCGGGAGGTCATACAGCAACATAAAGTATCCGCTTATATACATGTCATGAGTTATCTGAAATCCTGAGTTCGAATAACGGATGCCTGATCCTTCAAATAGAAATTTGTATCCCATTACAATCGTCTTCTCGTGACCGGTATCCAAATTTATGCCTTCGCCGGGTATCTGCTTGCCGTTCACAAACAGCAATGTTGCTCAGGCCGATTTGTAACCTGTAGGGGTTCGTATTCATGTTGCCCACGAAATCCTTGTTAGCCAGCAGAGTGAACAGCAGACGTTTCGGGATGCGTCCGATGACGGCGTTATCTATCGAGAGACTGGGTCCCGCTAGAAAATATGAGTCTTGAGTTCGACCCTCGTCAAGTTATAGATGGCGGGACTGGTGTTCAGTCTTGTTGAGAGCCAGCATGATAGGATTCGCTCGCACGCGTCTTACGTACAGTCTAGCAGAGAGAAATCTGAAGATTGTCTTTGAATCTGGCGTTCCGCTCATCAGATATCTTGCTTAGCCTTTGTAAATTTTATCTGTATCCTGACACCAGGAATTATGAATTTCGGCACGTTGCAGATGTCGCTGTGAACCCTGCCGTACATCTCGATTACTCTGCTGTTTCCGCCTGTCCCAGCGGGCGATGAAACGCGTGTTTGTCGTATCATCGTATGTCTTGGTGGGGTCGCAGGGTAACATATAAACAGTATCCTTATACCAATAACTGTTGTGATGCGATAATGCGGCGTCGGAACCGTAAGTCAAACGTGTTTCAAAATAGGACCTGAAATTATAAAGATCTCCCGATTGTGTTATATTGACACTTGAGAAAGACGGTGCATTGACTGAATAGCGAATGTAAAAAATTATTTATTCCGGCCGTGTAGTCTGGCGTCTACATCCCTCACGTCAGACTTTGTAAATTTGCCTCGAATATACAGTTTAATATCAGGGTCAACAAACGTACCACTATCCTCTGGAATCAAAAATTCCAAATCACTCTGATCCACCGACGCTATGGGATTGTATACGTCTTTCGTCTAAGATGGCGTTCTGTACAGGCTTCCGAGCGAAGACGTCAAACTCGCTGCTAGCGAATTCCAGTTCCGTCTGAGGCATGGTCGTTGCGATGCCTGATGAAAGAAAAAATATCCCGTTTTATAGTTTTACCAACGTTCACACTCTTGAGTGCTCTTCATACCTCCTCGTAATTTACGTTTTCGACCGGCTGTCTTGCGACGAACTCCACCACCTCGTAACTTTTTAATTATATTCTGCGTCGAATCGGTGACGTGTTTTGACACCATGTCCTGTGTTCTGGCTTGAGGGTTTTCGGCTATATCCGCGAGAATCTTACCTCCCGTGCGCAAAGCTTCGCGTCCGAGGGCTCTCAACGTCTCCTTGCCCATAGACTTGGCACCGCTCCAAACAATGGGTCTGAGTGTCCTGTATAGTCCGGTCAATACGCTGCCCAATCCGTGCCCGCGCTGAATGAAAAGCTGGACGCTGTAAATTGGTCCTATGTCATGGTGTCCGAGACCTACCTGTCGTCGGTAATACAGGACGAGATGATCCATCGTTACAAAATCATTTAGGCTGTGACGGGGGGTTTTATATACACGTCACCGAAAATGAAGGACAACTTTTGTAGACATCGTACTAGGCTTGAACGGAACTGTATCACCTTCCGTATCCATTAACGCGATACTTATGGTCTGAAATGCGTCTTTCCAACGGTACATTAGATATTCTTCAATACGTATTCGCCGCTTAGACGGGTAAATTATCGCGCGCAGAAATCGGACTAAAAAGGACGTACAAATTGGTGATATCAAATCACAATAAATCATGACATGTGTATTACCTATAACGTCACGAGGCTGAAGATAGCCTGTAATGGGTAGTATAGCTAAATTCCATCCCTACCTCCCATTCGTCTGTCGAACTAAGGTCTATAGACTGCGCCAGTTGATTCGAGAAGCTGGCTAACAGATTGGTTTTACAGATTTCTTCCGACGCGTTGCTAAACAGAGTCACGTAAAATTGTCGGCGGTTGTATTCCATTAAATATTCTTCGCGCTAGATGCGCGTATCCAACTGTCGAAATCCTTATGTCCTTTCCTCCGGATAATTACTCTAACGCCTCTTTACTCTTGTGCGCAAAATTTTATCTATCTTAAATGTGGTGCGTTTTGTTATCATATCAAACGAGCAGAAAAGCTCCAGACTAAATATGACGAGGCGATAGTACTGATCTACAAGAATACCCAGACATTTGTGAAAGTATTTCTACCCAGACGTTACGGGTCTCTCCACGGAAAACGATCTGCATTCATTCACTAACCCTTAATACCTCGGCACTTGCTCTGCGTCAAATTGCTACATTTTAGAGATAGAATAGCACCTATAGATATTCTTATTTTAACAGCTTACATATGAAATTTCGAGATGGAACCTTCACAGACGGATTCATTACAAGAGCAACTGAACGTAATGGTTTCGATAGGAATGGACCAGCCTATCGAAACGTTAATTAGGTATTATTTCTACTTATTATTACTTGATATAAGGGTTTGAAATCTGTGTTAAGATATAACTTCTTTGATGAATTTAGATTGCTTCGATTACCGCAAAAATTACACGAACCCTTCAGAATATTGTTAATTATAAATAGGTTAAATGGTGTAAACTCATTTTTAGAGTATGTAGGTAATATGGATGCTGGGGAGCCCATTCTCAGGGCATATGGCAGTGGGTTTAGCATATATGAATAGCGAACACCCGCTGCCCAGTGTGTAAAACGAAAACAAAATAATTAAATGATATATCTATATTATTTCTCTATCTACGGTTTTCAGAGCCATGTCTACATCTTATTGTTCTATCAGACTTTTGAATGAGGCAACCGTACAAGACTAAGAACTGGAGGGGAGATGAGGACATCCTTCTGTTCCTCAAAGGATATGGGGATGAGAGGGAGTTTGAGCTTCCTACTCCCTCGAAAATTACATCCGGCCTTTCGGAGTGCGAAACGTCTAAACAGAAGGAAACGGCGAGGCTGACGGACTAAAACTAAAATATTACGGGTGCACGACTTCCGATGGTGAAATACCAATTATCAGGATCTCCGGTAAAGGGTTCACAAGATATCTCAGATGAAAAAACCTCTGCCAAAGATCGTAATGGTACGGAAAATAAAGATTAAATAAACTACTTATAGCTGGGATCTTTTTATTTCAGGTAATCATGCATATAAACGGACAGCATTTTACCGTCTCCACTATTCGTAACGACAGCCTAAAACGCTTGCGCGTATCTGCCGGCAATTGCACTCTCCTTTCCGACTTCCGCCCTGTACGATTTCCACATAGTACATACATATGGCGTCTCCTGTATCACGGTTTCTTCTGTCACGATATATGCTGCTTTCTCACTGGTAAATTTGTGCTTTACATGGCGGGTGTTTTCCACTCGTATACTAACACGTCATTATTTATAACTATGAGACCCCCTTGCTGCGTCGAATTTTCCGACAAGATCCCGACCCCTTGGACAATTTCTACATCCACGGATTTCTCTTCGAATTTTCCGGCGCGGACGATGATGAAGATATTTTCTACTACGATATCCCGTGCGACGATTTTAGGATGACCTGTGTTTTTACGGGATAGATACCACCGATAATTGCGACACCTATTCTAATCTAGATTTTGTACAATTTATCTGGCTAAATTACGAAAGTTTCAATTTTGCAAAATATTCTATGACCTTTGTTCGCCGTGACCATCCCTCGCTAACCGAACTGCTATTTAAAATACTACAGAGCGGAGTCTGACGAATGGAGAGACAACACATTGCGGCTCGTGTCACGAGGTATCAGAATAGATTACGTCACATGACCCGATGTCTCCGTCCCAATGACTGCAGTTGTACTATCTGCAGACTTCAACCTCCCTCCCTACTCGCTTCTGCATCCAATACACTTTCAATTAGTTCTCGGGCTCGATAGGTTCGTACTGACAAATGAGACCACAGTATGTTCAAGCGGTCGGTTCGCGCAGGTAACCACTCGGCGACTGCTCCCTCCAAACTTTACGGTCGTCCGCCTACGTTTCCGATGCGACGTCTTCGCCCACAAACTGCACCATCATTGTCATGGTGATGGGACATGGGAAGTAGAGATGAAGCGCACATTTGGATCGGACACTGAAACAATCAGATCTTTAACAGTATTAAAAATTTATTCTGGTGTAGATACTGTAAAAGGGGTCTCTTCTCTCGTCTGTTTACGTCACCCTATACTTCAAAGTTGCTGGCAGATGCGTTTGCGTTATCTAGCTTTTTTCCAGCATGTCAGCCACCACCACTACCTTCACACACGCGAGTACAGGTCGGGGGAATCCTAGCTCATTACTGTGACGCAGTTTCGGCAAATCGCCTCTCCATAGTGGACTGCACGTTCGGTAACAGGCCAGGGTCGACAGATACTCGTCCATCAACATTATGGTTACCGTCTACATCTCGAATGGAGAGGCAGCAGCAGCAGTAGGGTCTCGTCGAAGTTATGGGGAGACGATTCCTTACGTCGGGCGAAGCTGAAACGTTCTGTACAGAACTATGTAGCCGTGGGTTAGGACTGTGTACTTGTGCGTATGAGGGATATTACATGTCGACGCATGTAAGAGCTCCTAGATGCCTTCGAGAGCCTTTAATAGACTCAAATATCTAACAGAACCAAAGTGGTGGTTAAAAGCCCTGCAGAACATGTCAGACGGAACTCAGTGCGGGTGTCGTATCTCATCTTCCTATCCGCTAGAATGGAGAAAGACGTAAGACACGCACGTGTCGCTATATGCTATGCTTTTCCGTGTTATCTAGTTTCAACCTCCTGTAATCAATCTAAAGAAATCATATTTTTTTATCTTAGATCATGGCATCGGGAGTCCTGAGGTATGTAAAACTTACGGAGAATGCTCTGCCTCCGACTAGAGAATCGTCAGGTACTGCCGGTCTCGACCTAAGAGGTGCCTACGATGTCTCGATTCCCGCCTCTGGAAACGGACTGATAAAAACATCTAGCGATACGACTGCCTCCCGGATGTTATGGTAGAATAATGCCACGTTCTGAATTGGCCTTACAACACCATATAGATGTTGGAGGTGGTGTGATAGACGAGGACTATCGCGGGAATCTGCGCGATTCTCTTTGACCATTCCGACAGGCCATTTCAAATCCGTCGGGGGGACCGTGTAGCACAGCTTATATGCGAGATTTTCTATGCCAATATACTGGAAATAAAGGAACTAAATAACACGGAACGTGACATCCGAGGATTCGGATCGACAGGTCTTCCCTAAATGTATGATAGTTTTGTAAAACAAAAAACATTCTAAATCAACATCAGTGTTCGCGCAAACATTTGTTTCGTTCCCTATAACTACCGCATATACTGATCACATTGTAATATATATTAAGGACTACTATTTATACTTTAGATACCAGATATGAACACCCTGTTCGAAGCTGCCACGCCTGTCAGCGCCGATATTCTGGTGAAGTCTGTCGTATCAAATTATGTACGCTCAGAAATGCGTAACGCCTAATGGTGTACGACTAATATCAAAACTACGAGCAGACCCTAAGAATATATTTGTCAAGATGCCAGACTACGATGCTTATCTGTTTACGGATTCCCAGATATCCAGAATAACTAACTTTTTGTCAACATCTATTGGGGTAGACAGGATTCTGGGGACCCGATCATGCAGATACACAACGCAGCCGTGCCAATGCCGACATTCGGAGATGCTGGCAGCGGGGGCTGTCGGGTATTAATCTCGATTCGACAGGGCTTACCTAAATGTATGATGCAATTCTATAAAATAAAATAAAACATTCCAAATCAACATGTTTTCGCGCAAACATTTTTCCTTCCCTATAAAAAAGAAATAAATGATCGCATCTCTTTGGATTTTCTCTCATTCCTTGACAAATAACTTACCCTCCTCATATTATGCTAAACGATAATCATTCACTATCTTAGTTAACAATTTTTATAAGCACGTGTACATGACGTGATGGTCTAGTGGACATCCGCGACCGATACCCGCACCCGGCCCCAAACATTCCTCATATCGCGCCAGCCAATAAACGTTCACGAGCTCTCTCTCTCTACCTCTACCAGAACTGCTACATACGGCATTCAGTCGAAGGCCGGCCGACGCCAGCAAAGTCCTGACGGGACGACCACCAAAATACATATACCAATCCGTACGGCGGCAACACTATCATAACGTCAACCACATACATGATTAAAACATCCATTACCACTAACCACGATCACATACCAATAGATCGGCCAAGACGGCCAGAACTTCAGGAGCAGGGGGCAATGGTGGCACCCTGACAAAATACCTAGGAAAAAGTCGAAAACCCAAGACCGACTGAAGTACATACATTACTACTTGCGGCAATTCACGTCCATTTCTGACATGCTGTTTCTGACAGCGTCCGTCTGTTCCATATGGAAAAACCACAACTTTCTTCCTATGTTAACACTAAGCCCAGAGGGAAATAATTCAATGGTATCTGGCTTAAGGATTTTTGCGAAGCACTTTATTGCATGCTGACGCGATTGTCAATGCCTCTAAGAAAATCTCGATATTTCAGATCTCCACAAAATCGCACCTGAAAATCTGACACGCCTGTCGAAGGACGCTGACGTCATCCTGGCAATACTGTTCCAACACACGCCGGTTATCAAATACCTTGTCTTTCTGCTCCTCATACCAGGGCTTGAAGGCCCTTCTCTCCGTTTCACCATCTCATCAACGCCGAAATACTTAATGTCGGGTATAGGACCTATGTAATCCAAATTTGCCTTCATATAATAATGCGGATACCAAGCTTTAGACGGTGAAAGCCCAAATGCCTCGGGCAACTTGCGTAAAGGCATGCGCAAGACATGGATTCCAGAAAATGGAGGAGCTTCATTCTCATACTGATAATTTTAAGCCCACTTAAAATTTGGGTGTTCCACTTCAATAGAATCGCTCTATTTAGTATGAACTGAGACTCGAAAGCCTTAACGTTGTGCATTATCGCCACGACTTTGACAAGTATGTTTTAGCCGTCATGTTCCGTGTGACCTTGTAACCGTAACAGCACTTTCGTGACATGACCTTGTAAACGTAAGAGCACTTTCGTGACGTCATCGCATCCCGTGTCCATACGTGTATGATGCAACATGAAGCCTGAGCAGCACCAAGCGATAACCTTGGCACCTGCTACTGAAACACGTGTGGGCGCGTTGAGGCGATAAACATTAAACTAATTACTACTGCTCGGACCGCGTCTCAGTACGTACGTCGGTAGTGCTCGGGCCGCGTCTCGGTACGTTCGTGTGTTCATATAGTATTGCGTTATAATTTCTTTGACCAGAGAAAGCCCTTTTTCAAATTAATGTGCACTAAAGAAAAACTAAAAAGGTACGAACTCGCTACGAGAACTGACGCTAGACGGAGACATTAGGATTTCACGGAACTCCCGCCATTATACTGCCTTGGGCTGTGATAAACAGAATGGCAGGAAAAGAATGTAACAACTTCTACCTTCAATGGTAGAAGTACCGGATCATATATGTCTTAGGCTAGACTTATCCATGTCACACGTTAAATACAACCGATACGCGTAAAAACATAGCTACGATACGTGTGGCATGTATAAATCTAGCCTAAAACATAAGTGATCCGGTACTTCTACCGTTAAAGATAGAAGTTACATTTTTTACCAGTCGAGTATCACGGAAATATGATAGCAAGTCTCCCACAGGGTCTTCGAAGAATGAATAGCATCTCCTACCGCAGCGCGCGAAATCTATCTTGCATCTTGCATCTCACATGCCGTATAGAACTGCTAGAATCATACTAGAATCGGAGTGTTCAGTTGCGTTCTCTGAGAACTTCGTATCCTGTGTGGTTTCGAAATCACAGAATACAAACAAGATCACTGCGGGGCAATTCGTTCTGTAACGGCTGCAGAAACGACCGATCACTTTGTTCTGATGACAATTTGCGCAGTATGGCTTGAACATTCGTGCTTCTTACACGTTATGTATCTATCACACTTGGTACAGTTTCTCTTCTACAGATTTTCCAGCCAACTTGTTCGTCTTGTTTATCAAAACATGCGCGAATCCTGAAACGTCTATTACGTGTCTCGCACGGGATTCGAACATCGGCGTATGGACATGGCGGAACTGGCATGCAGTCACTGCACGTTTCTTGACACCTATGCGTCACGCCGCGTTCGCACCCTATGTTACAGCCTCTGCAGACATACCGCCGTGTCACTGCAGCAGTTAAATTGTTTATCACGTGGTAATGCCTCGATACCTCGTCATAAAGGTTAATTCACTTTATGGATTCCGCCCGACCTTTGAACACTATATCACAATTTAATTCTCCGACAACAATTCGGTACTCTGAAATGTCCCTCAAATCTCATTAGCTCGGGGTCCACCTTGAAAATCAATACCTGTCATTTCTAGTAACTCATCGACTACAAAACGTATCTTCCAACCGCGGCGATACGAATTGTACTTTGGATCATTAATTTTGCAATGCTAATAATTAGGGCATGAGCCGAGCAGTTATCTTCCGCTTTCACTTCTACGATCCCCCTTTTCAGATTAAGCAGTCTCAAGAGTTCTACCCTTAATAGCGACATGTCCAAAGCCGACGGCCATTTTACAGAATGTACCACCATTTCCAATTTATCTAAAGCATTAAACCTAGCATTAGACTGCGATACCTTGCCGAAAATTGACCAAATTACATTTCTCGTTAACTGATCCTTTCTTCTAAATCTAATTCCTACAGCCTTGTCTTGCACATTAACTTCATTACTAAACGTAATTCCTACCATATCAGAATCGCTACAATTCCGTAAAGCGTACTCAAACAGATTTGTCACACTGCCTAGGAAATGAGACATCGGGTTCGAATCCTCAAATGGGGGTAAGAGACGAACGGTAAGCTGTTCTCTCAGCATTAACTCGTTAATTGGGCATGACGTATGTATACGTAGTCGTACTGCACTATTTCAGTGGGTATGACGTAGTACGTCCTCGATCTTGCACCACTAATATCTCAACGAGTATGACGAGATGACTTGAGTATTAGTACTGTTATACAGTCTGCATTTTTTATCTATGTGGCACCACCAAACGCCTTCTTCTTGGCAGTCACTGCCATCCACAATTATTTGAAACACTGCGTACACTACAGTACAGAGCGATAAAAATGGCAGCGTCAAGTAACAAGCGGATGAAGGATATGCTGACAGACGAGGATATCTCCAGTTTTAGACACTGAAGACGACAGTGACGTACTGAGGAATCTGACGATTTTTGGTTTTATGCAAGTGAGGAAGATTCGGAGAGCGATTCGGATACAAGTAGTGTTCTGCATGAAAGTGAAACGTATGAAGTCAGATTTTTCTCACTTTTGTACCTCACGGCGCGGCGCGCCCAAGATTTGCATTTCTCGGTGTAAGTGGAGTGAATGTGGACTTTGACGGTGAAACTAGTGTTCTGGAATGTTTTCGTAAGTTTATTGATGAAGATATGTGGCTGTTTGCTGAACATATATGCCAACCAATTTTTGGCAGCAAATCCTAATTTGAAACCACGATCCCGAGCTAGAAATTGGGTGGATACAAACCCCACTGAAATGAAACCCCCAACTGGGATTCTCATTTTTCAAGGTATTGTACAGAAACCTGAGAGTGGAATGTATTTCTCCAAAAGAGGAAGTATTGTAAACCATACTTCTCACAAATGACAGAAAAAGATTCCATCTCCTAAAGTTCCTTCACTTTGCTGACAATTCCAAATTTGACCCTGATCAGCATCACAAGAAACCATAAAATCCAACCAATCCTTGATTACCTGAACTCCAAGTTTTCCTCCGTATAGACACCAGAACAAAACATGTGTCGACGAGTCACTCCTCTGAAAAGGACTGGGTTGGATTCCGTACATACCATCAAAGCGAAGCAGGTTTGGGGTGAAAATCTACACCGTGAAAACAGCACAAGCTGTTTGGAACTTCATAGCATACACTGGTGAGGATACCATTTGTCAGACACCCGGGGGAAGACTTCTTCGAGGATCGTGCTGGAAGTAGCCCACGACTTTGATAAGGGCTACCATCTTTACCTGGACAACTGATACACCAGTCCAAAACTTGACACCTTATGTACCAGAAAAAGATGGAACCATGAGGACCAACAGAAGAGTTCCCAGATTTTGTGAAGACTAGACTAAAAAGGGGGAAAACAGTAGCAGCATTCCGCAAGAAACATGATCATGAAGTAGAAAGACAAGAGGAATGTCGTACTTGTAAGCACATTTCATGATAGCACGGAAAATGTAAAAGTTAGACAAGGAATAATACAGAAACCATTTGTCGTCTTTGACTACAACATGGAGTCGACAGGAATGATGGCCAACTGCAAAGCTACAAGTTGGCTCGAGAACGTCTAAAAAAGTACTACCAGAAGATGTTCCGCTATCTTCTCGATGTGATCTGCCTGAATGCATTCATCATATACAAGAAAGGTGGATAGCATCTCTAGGTTGGATTTCCTGCTGACAGCAGAAAGCTTGTCTTCAATTGGTGGGGTGGTGGAACTTGCAACTAGGGGTCGTCCATCAAAATCACCCAAACCTCGACTCCTTGAACGCAGCTTCCCAGACATGGTGCTAGGAGCATCAAAGAAACATACCAGATGTATTTGCTGGGCCAATGGAAGGAGGGAAGTCACCATATTGGTGTTCTGTGAGAAGGCCCTGTGTGTAGTACCGTGTTTTAAAGTTTACCACACAGATAAAAATTTAAAAATCTAAAAAAATTACAAATTTTGCAATTGTGAATAAAAGCTGCATTTCGTCTTATCGTCCATCTTTCATTCCACACTGAGAGAAACCCAATCATGTTTGCACCCCTACTCTTGTTTTATAGAAACAAGGAATGTAGGACATTTAAATACCCAGGGCAGGTTACACCAGCAGCCCAGAAAAAACCCAGTTAAAGGGTTAAAGCGCCTGTACTCCTTAAAGTTCGCTCAGTATTTCAAACATTTGCGACATTTTTTATATATCCTGAAATAAACTTTTTTTGTGAAATAAAACAATGCTAACATTCAAAACTTTTCATATTACCATGATACCAATTTTTGTTTTGAAGATTGTAACGCGCGGAGTGATGTATGAGAAAACAGAAATCGCTGATTCGCGAAGCTTTATACAGATGAATACTGCTGAATATGATTCATTTTACATTTTTCTGTTGAAGGTTTACGTGGCTATACAGATACCTCAACGCACGCGGTGTTGCAGAGTACTTCAATATGCAGGCTGTAAAGAACCTCGGGGGAATTTCGAGAGGATTTTTAGCAAGGTACATATTTTTCCTTTATTATTATTTACGTTATCTATTTGTTATCAACATTTAAATCTTTCCATACGGACCTCGCAAAAAAATTTCAAGCCGCTTCTAGCGAAGTGATTAAGATTAACGCAATGGAGATGAACACAAAATATCCGATCAGAGCCGAACGAGTAACTACAAAATTTGGACCTACCATATTACTTCACATTAAAGAAACGCTGTACAGAATAGTGAAAATATTTATATCTAAACGATACAGTTCCGTCATTCCGGATGAAAATATGGAATTTATAAATTCTCAAAAAGCTTCACTTAATCTTATTTATAAAGGAACGTGTCAACGAAAGGAATAATATATTTTAGTAATTGAATAATCATAAACGTTTCGCCTAATTTTATTTATAAGAAAATAAGTGAATCGACAAATACACTTTAGCAATAGAATAATATTTTATTACAGGGTATCTTTTAGAAATGAAACTTAAGGGCAAAGAATTTTATGGATCAAGCAGTCTTTTTAAAACACATCAACTATTACAATCCATTGCCGGAAGGGCCATTTGGTTCACTGAATTTAATCAGATCAAACGTGAAAATCTAAATATTATTGAACTATCACTAGTGCGAAAAAAGAGCTACAGCATTTAAAATGAGTCAAAACCAGAGGCGAGCACTCGCCGGACTCAAACTGCTGAAAACATAAATCCCGGCGAAATCAAAGTGGGGGTTAAAACTTTTAAATCATGCAATGGTGGGGTAATAGAAATAGCAAAGAAGAAATCGAAGCCCTGGGCCAAGAAATCAGAGCAACGTGTGGAAATGAACTAGAGGTTCGCGTACACACAAGGAAACCACGGCTAGTAATCATAAACGTACCAGAAAACATCTCAACAACCAACATTGAGAACACCATTTTAAGGCAAATTCCCGATCTCAATCTACAGAAAGGAAACATTGTGGCCAAGTTCATCTATGTTACCAAGAAGTACCGGAACGCAGTTATAGAAGTGGGGGCGGACACAAGAAAAACTACTACACACGATAAAATTAGAATGGCAGATATGCAAGACTGATGTATACCTAGCAGCCACTAGGTGCTACAACTGTTCTAAGTTTAATTATAGGACTCAGGAATGCACGGGGTAAGTAACCTGTCCTGTGTGCAGGCCCATATACCCTAAAAGAATGTACAGGAGACTACACATAAGTGTACCAACTGTGCGAACTACAATAAATACAATCCAACGAAGACCATTAATGATGCCCACTCATCCTTAAACAAGAAATGTCCTAGCTGGCAGGCAAAAGAAGATCAGAATGAACACAATATTAATGGACGGTTGGGCGATGGATATTGATATCGATAAGCAAACGAAAAGACCGGGCAAAATAAACGCACGACTCAAATGCTAACAAATAAATCTACAACATTCCAGATTGGCCACAGACAACCTTCTGAAAATAACAGAAGAGGAAGGAATAGACATCGTGTGTATACAAGAACCTTAGTCGGAAATAAATTAGCGGGCCTACCAAAATCTCTTGCAGTCTAAACGTCGGGGGCAGGAAGGAAACGGGCAATAGTAATCAATAATAACACGATAAAAATAACCCAGCTCTCGGACGAAGATACGGTGGTACAAGAAACTAGAAACTAAAAACAAAGGTTGGCAGCGCCACAATATTAATTGCTAGCATGTACTTTGACATCAATCGACCGATAGACTTTGATCTACAAAAGATGCAAGCAATATTAATGCATGCAAATGGTGTAGGAATTGCATTCGCGGTAGACAGCAATGCTAGATCCACCTCATGGCATGACGTCCTGACCAAAAAAAGGGGCAAGACAATGGAAGAGTTTATAATAAGTAAACAACTACATACAGCCAACGAAGAGAACAGTCACACAACGTTCTGGACCAGTCGTGGCGCTAGGAACATCGACTTGACGATCCTAAACCAGGCGATCGGTCTCAAATGAGTGGGCAATACACGATCAAGAGAGCTGCTCAGATCACATTATAAAACACGGCCTTGGTAATGCGAACGACATAATCCAACCGTCGGGAAACGAGGGGTGAGATACAGAGTGGTACAAAGGGACATCGTGAAGTTTCAAGGGAGCCTTATACAAATCATGGAGCAGCTTCTAAGCGGAATTAACAAGGAAAGAGTAGAGGGGCTGGATAAACACAGCCAGAGAGTAGCAGCAGCACCATGTATGGAAACAGTAATTGAAGAATTCCAAGAGGCACTAGAAACAGCCTGCAGATCCTTCAGAATAAGGAACAACACTGAAAGCAACATCGCACAAATGTCCCCTGGTGGACACCAAACCATACAATCATGAGGAAAAGGGTTAACGCACAGCGACGCAAGTATCAACGTACGAAAGGCAAAAATGACCTGCGTGACCACAGGGAATACCTGGCCTCAAAAGCAGAGTATGCTGCAACAATAAGATACACATCCTGGAAATATTGCACTTTGACCTCGACAACTAATCCATGGAGTGGAATATACAGCATTATGACAAGTAGAGATAAGCGAGCTGCACCTCAAACTACACTAAAACAAGAAGATGGAATACTAACAACAAATCTCCAAGGAACCATTCACCACATTCTACGTATCTTCACACCAGAAGATAATCAAGAGGACACGGAATTGCAGAAAAAGACCCGGGCACTATCACAAGAAATCGACACGGACAAGGAGTTTACCCTACAGGAAGTTAAGAACGTGATGAGCATGGGCAAAGGCGCCAGGGGGAGACGGCATACCAAGTGAGGTCTTCAAGAGTTTGGTAGAAATCTTTCCCAGGTACATGACAGCCATATATAATGGATGTCTCAGTAGAGGAACATTCCCGCAGTGGAAAGACACTGGTAATACCAATCACTAAACCAGGGAAGGCGGAAAGTTAAGAAGCATCTAAGTTCCGCCCCATTAGTCTACTGAATACAGGAGAGAAAGTGCTGGAAAAGTTATTAATAGAATCAACCACCACGTATATTCGCGGGGACACATGAACGAAAATCAGTTCCGCTTTAGACCTCAAAAAAGCACTATCGACGCGGCTATGGCAGTTAAAGAATTCGTACAAGACAGCTTGGCCGAAGATGTTATAGCGCTGGTGAGTCTGGACGTACAAGGAGCTTTTGAGGCAGCCTGGTGGCCTGCGATCCTGAAAGAAATTAGAGACTGGGGAAGCCCCAAAAATCTTTACAAGCTTACAAAGAGCTACTTTACACACCGTACGGCGATTTTCGCAACAAACAGTATATGAATTGAGAAAGAATTAAGTAGAGGATTCCACAAGGCTCATGCAGCGCCCCAGGTTACTGGAATTTACAGTATAACTGTTAAAAATAAAATATATGGATCGAACAAGTGGTGACATATGCGCACGATCTAATATTGGCGACGAGGGGCAATTCGGTAAGAGCCGTGGAAAATTACTCGAACGTAGAACTTAGCAAAATAAACGGATGGGCGAAGACCAACAAGATTCAATTCAATGATACCAAATCTAAGGTAATACTGGTCTCAAGAAGGAAACGCAAAGAAAACAAGACCACAGTATACCAAAATAACAAACCTCTTGAACAAGTCACCCAGATGAAATACTTAGGAATTCTGGACCATAAGTTTAGGTTTCATGAACACAACATACGCAGCAGAGAAATGCGCAAAACTAATACACAGCTTATCAAAAAGCGACGAAATTAACATGGGGGATTAAACATGAAGCGATTGCAACTATATACAATGGCGCTATCCTACCTCTGCTAACATATGGCGCCCCCGTATGGATCGAAGCAATAAACTTCGAGCACAATAGACAAATACATCTGCGTGCAACGCCTCGTAAACATCCGAATGGCAAAGGCGTTTCGAACCACGTCAAGCGATGCGCTCTGCATGTTGACAGGAATGACTCCCATACTCATAAAACTGGAAGAGATCACTACAAAATAAAACAGAAGTTGGGACATGACAGAATGGGACTGCGACGTGGAAATTCAAAACTGGCCGCACCCGGCAGAAGTTGGGGTAATTCACAAAGTGGTAGGGAACGAGAAAACATCAACCCAAGTGTACACCGACGGAAGCAAACAATAAGGAGTCGGATCTGGAGCAGTCATTTTCAAAGTGAGATGACTGCCAAACTACAAATTAAACTGGACAACAGATGCTCTACCAGGCGGAGCAACTGGCTATACTCAAAGCATTGGAAAAATTAGGTGCTAAACAGGCAGAGCATTAACCCACTCTCGACAATAATATTGACAGCCGGATTTATTTGCACTCGCTTCAAAACTACCACGGTTTTTTGTGGAAGAGATTAAAAAAAGGTTGCTAGCCTGGAAAAAAGCGGATGGCAATGTTCTCGTGGGTCAAGGCCCACATAGGAGTATACGGCAACGAGATGGCTGACAACGAAGCCAAAGAAGCGGCGCGGAGTACCTCTACAAGATACGAATATACCAGAATACCGAAGTTACCTATACTACGTAGCAGCAGAAGCCAAACAAAAATGGCAAACAGAATGGATAACAAGCTACAAGGCGGCTGCAACAAAATATTTTCCATCCGTTCGGGACAGACTAGGGATAAAACACTAACCACGAAGCTAGAAGCCGTGCTGATGGGAGACGGGAAAACGAGGGCATATCTCTACCGGTTGAAACTAAGGGACGACGCGAAATGTATATGCGGCCAGAACGACCAAACCCTGGATCATCTACTGTTCCATTGCGAGAAACCCAACACAAAGAGGCCCTAAAACACCGATTAAGTCATCGAGAATGGATGGAAATTAAACAAGAACTTATATCCAAACATACGAAAGTGTTCTGTGAATTTATAGAATCAACTGATGTCAAACTCTTACAACAGAATGGACAACAGATAGACCTAAGCACGCACAGCATATAGCATTACACAATGTAATGGAGCATGCTTACAATTAAAAAACATACCTTGTGTATGCAATATATGTTGCACGATATCAGGAACGTTTCCTACATGGCGCGAATTTTAAGTTCGTACTATATAATAACATCATGTATTGCATGAACCAACTCCACCGTCTTAGACCTCTTGAAAAGGAATGTTAATCAGGAACGGATGGGACCTTTCACATTTGAATTTCGCGAAGAAAATAACGATTTCATGAACTGTGAAATAACACTTGAATATATTTCGATTCCTTTCCAAACTGTTGCCATCGATACGTCGAAGGAATGCGGACCGCGTTCCAATTTAAATTTTGTAAAATTTATTTGGAATTAATTTTATTAAAATTTAAAAAATATGCAATAGTTGCCTACCTTTCGAAACACCTAACGTTTTGTATCTGAAACATCATCGGGCAACTACTGAAGGTTGGAGAACGAGTTTGTTGTGCGAGTTATGTTTCGATGAATATAAAGAAATACGCCGTTCATGAGTAATTGTACTTCTAAACTTTCGTGCAAGTGTAACATCTGTCTTCGCCAACCACCGTCTCAAAGACTTGGCATCACAAGCGGTATTTCATTTGCTATACAATATCGATCAGTTTGAATTAACTGTGGACACTATATACGACCATTATAAATATGTAGCAAATTCAAAGATTTCTTTTCATAAATTGGTTCCGGATACTTTTCCTACATTATATTGTAATTATGTAAAAAAAGAAATATTCGGGACAAAAGATTTCATAGGAATTGTGTAATCGAAAGTGAACGAGTTTCGGTAAGGTGGTCCGCATTTAAATTAAGACATTTTGACCGCTTAGATAACGCTGTTAATATTGTCATGTGACGACTGTAAAGATATATGGTGGTGTTGGTTTAGTGCTAGAACTTTGTCCCGCCGAGATGTATCCTTTCGATGCAACAGAACTTAGAATAACATGAGATCTCTTTTCAGAAATTACCATGAACGAGAGATTCGATGGTTCTAGTTCAATGATCGAGACGTACGGAAAAATAGCTGGCGGAAACGCTAGATGGATAACCGAATTTAAGCCCGTTGAATACGTACGAAAAACATTCTTTATTCTTTTGCTTAAAGAATTTTCTAGGTGCGCTATTTCCTGTGCTTTTATAGGAACTTCCCCTGCTTATTTAGGAGTACTTAGATCCTTCAACAAAATAGTACTGGCCGTCGCGGTGACCACTAGCTCATTCTTGAACAAAATTTTACAAAGAAATAAGACACCTAATAGATCATTTCGGTTTCGACCATTTTCATTTATACTAGATAGAAGAGGTGTCAGTTTCATTGATTATAAAGTAGTGCATGATGGCACAGCCTTTTTAATTTCGATCCATCTTTTCGATAACGACAACCGAAAACCTTGAGGGCGAAATTCCGCTCTAAATTTTGTAAATTATATTTGGGATAACTATTCGATTCTACCTACAGAATATATTCGATCGTAATTTTAAAAACTGAATTTTAAAACAAGCTAAAATTTAGTATCTAAAACATCACAGCGCTGAGAGTGATGGATGGACATCACAGTTATTTTACGATTCTTGTATTTCGGTCTGTAAACGCTCTCTACAGGAATACACTTTCGGATGTACCCTATCAAATACGTGCAAATGCAATTTGTGTATGTCAACCTCCGACACTGAAAAGTTTGGCCTCACATTCAGTCCTCAATGTTTTTTACAATTTTGATAAGTTTGTATTGTCCGCTACGACTACATACGAATAATACAAATTTGCAGCAAATTCAAAAACAGTATCTTACAAGCGATTGCTCCCACTTTTCCGGAAATTGATGGCGGATATTTCTATCATCCTCAATTTCCGGAAGAATGCACAGAGCATGCTGCTCATATTTGAAGGAGAAAGGAACCTATTTCTCTTCTTTAGACGAAGAATTCGAATCTGAAAAGGATGCGGTAAAATCGATAGTAAATTTTAAACAATTTTCGTAGTGCTGTCACTACGATCAACCTCTATTTGTCTATCGTTACACATGTACCAGTGTTTGGCACTGACTATAGAAAGATAGAAATCACATGTTATGTACTTTAAGGCAAAAATGTCAGCATCTCAGAATAACGCTGTCCTTCGCTTTGTAAAACTGACAGAACACGCGCGAACACCTACAAGAGGATCACCTAAATCAGCGGGTCTTCAATTATACAGCGCGTATGATACGACGGTACCTGCTAAGGAAAAAACAGTATCGAGACAAAGATACAGCTACCGACCGGTTGTTGCGGTCGGATCGCCCCTCGTTCCGGGCTAGCGCAGCGACATCACAGACGTAGGAGGCGGAATAGTAGACGAGGATTATCGCGGTAAACTTAGTGTGATTCTATAATCATTCTGACAGACCATTCGCTGTTTCACGTAGTGACAATTCCTCAACTTATCTGTCAGCAGATCAGTTATCCGACAGAGGTACAGATACTAGATATAACTGAACGCGGTGAAAAAGCGTTCGGATCAACGGGAATAGCTAATAATTATATGTGCTAAAGCATATAGAACAGCGTCTCGGACCGCTTGATACACGGCCTACATATAACTATTTGTCGATTTGCCTTCACTTTCTATTGCTAGAAAATTGTGTAATTTCTTTTATGGTAACAATGTTCCTGTATACACCGCCTCACAATTGTACTTGGCTTGTAATAACATGTGTAATATTCATGCAACTAATTATACATATCAATTATATCTTGGCTGACAATATATATATGGATTTCATATGTTTATTACAATATATTGAAAGGCAAATATATCTGGATCAATGGATAGGCATTCAATCAGAAAAGAAATAAGTTCGGTAATGAGTACAACACAATTGGGCATGGGAAATACTGGATGCAGCAATTTAATAAGGCCACAAACTTGTATCTGTTAGACAGGTGATGCTGTGAATGTAACAAACAAAAAATGAAATGTTACATCATACTAAAATGCTGAGAAACTTATTCTAACACAATTTATTTATAAACCATATAACTTACTTAACCTACATACAACCTTCCACCGTCTCCTAACTCATTATAAAATACAGGTTTCGAACAGGTTGTCACGTCTATCACCCCTGCGCAAAAGCGCGGGAACTACGTCAAAATAAAAATTTTTTATAAATTTACACTTATTCCATTTAAATATTCAATTTAATAGCACTAGAACCTATTCCATAATATGTATAATTTATTTTACTACGTGCAAAGAGTACTAATGACTTTATGCAGCAAAACAAGGTAACATTCGAAAAACGGGAAACCGACGTGTTATTCCGATGCACATTGCACAATCAGCTGCAACTTTCTGCATCCTCGATACTCTCAGCACATCCTTTTTTTGCATTCCGTTAGATCGCGTTCCGCGATCGGCGTAACCTTATTTTCTACGTGCAAGAACGTACTATAAAATCATAAAATGTCAGGATGTCAAAAAAATTGAACCCTCGCAATTTTGAGAAATTTCGAATTTTTTTATTTTTACAGGGCCAGTCGCGTTCACATTCGGACTTGACAGGTAATAAAATTCGGCTATCTGGCATGGTTTTTAATTTTTAAATAAGGTTTATGAGAAACTTGGGCCTCCCCCACTCAACCTTTAAAAAACGTATCGAAACGTAATTTAAATACTACGGAAGGTTAGGTTAGAATGCCAAACTATACAGTAACCCTATTACGTCATGAGACATTAAAACACATCCATTACCTATCACTACGAAGGTTCAAGTCCATCGCGCATCCGTTACACAAAAAATTCGCGACGATACCGAAGGTTACGACGGCCGGAGGTTAAGGAGCATGGGGCAATGGTGACACCCTGACAAAATACCTTCTTCCAAGTCGAAACGTCCGAAGATCCCAAAAACTCTCCACAAACTCCGTTTTTAAAAATGGGCTCAAACTCAAAAAATGGGCTCAAACAAAAAATGGACTTAAAAATGGGCTCAAACTAAAAAATTGGGCAACCGGCCCTAAGTGGGCCCACTTTTTGGGGGTTGCTCTTTTGCGCCCATTTTTTTGGGCCCGGGGGAATTGCGCATCGGCGGGCCCAAGCAAGGCACATACTACTCACGTCATATCCAACCGCGCAAGAGCGATAACTATACCTACCGTCCACAAGCTCCGAAGAAACGGTGGAGCTCGGGCAAAACCCTGACAAAATACCTCATGAAGTGGAGAGCACTCCCTGCCACCACCAGACGTTCAGGATACCCTACCTTCCCGCCCGTCCCTCAAGCTCCGACATATTAAAATACATCCCAACGAGATAAAGCTTCTGATTACCAAATTATACGACAGCACTGGGATATTAAAATAAGTTCATTACCAATCACTAAGAAAGCATCATTAAATGGTAGCACCCTGAAAAATCGGAGCTTCAGATTACCAAACTACATAGTGACTTGTTACAATACGTCCTAAGATGGAGCTTCCGATTAACTATACGTCAACACGGATATTATTAAAACACATTCCTTCCCAATTACTAAAAAGGCAATTATATTAAAATAGTGGCACTGAAAAATCGGGGCTTCAGATTAACAAAATATACGGTGACACCATATTAATATACATTCATTACCAATCACTAAGGCAGTATCGTTAAAATGGTGACACCCTGAAAAATACCTTCTTTCGAGTCGAAAGCTCGGCAACGTAACCTTAACGTAGTGTCTAAGGATAACCACAAGTGTATGGAGAAAAAGTGGCAAAAGGCGCATGGAGGAATTAGTGGCATCCTGAAAAAAATACCTTCAAGTCGAAAGCCTTAGACATCCCCAAACAAAAAACTGACTCAAACTAAAAAATGGGCAACTGACCCTGTGGGCCCAAATGTTGGGGGTGCTCTTTTTGCGCCCATATTTTTTGGGCCCGGGGTCATTGCCCATCGACCTCCAAGTGGTGCCGTAACTACTGTCCTTCGGAGATTAATGCCATAAAAGCAATGAACGGAAAAGCTGCAGGAGCAGATATTCCAGCTGAAGTTTTAATGGCGGACCCATATGTCGGCAGATATTCTGCTCCCATTATCTCAAGATATTTGGCAGAAAGAGAAGTTCCCTAAGGAATGGAAAAAAGGAATCATAATAAAAGTCCCAAAAAAGGATATCTTAGTCAATGCCGAAACTGGCGAGGTGTCACTACTCGCAGTGATCAGTAAAATTTTCAATAAAATTATATTAGAATGGATTAAGAACTCAATGGAGATGGACCTTCAGAAGGAACAGGCTAGATTATGTCATATCAGGTCATGTATTGAGCAGATCAATACACTGAAAGTGATTATAGAACAATCCGTCGAATTTCAGCCACCTCTTTATATGCTGTTTGTGGACTATCGGAGAGCTTTTGACTCCTTAAGCAGGGCATGGATTTGGGACGAGATAAGGTTAGAGGCCTTCCCAGCAAATTCACAAATATAATTAAAAGGATATGAAGACTTCAGTTGTAGGCTAATGCGTGAAGGTCAACTGACTCAAGACATCATGGGTTCGACAAGGATGCCTTGTCACCATTATTGTTCCTGCTGGTAATGGTGTATTGCATAGAGCCTTGGATGAAAAGGATTAACTTGGAGATTACAAGAATCACTGGAAGATATGGATTATGCAGATGATGTATTCCTTGTATCTCACAAATATGAGCATACGAATAGGAAACTGGATGACCTCTGGAAGGAATCGAAGGCTGGCCTTCAAATTAATTCATCAGACAAGAAATACGTAATACTACAATAATAAACCAAGGGATCAGATTAAATGGAGAGAACATTAAAAGATCAGATGTTACTTAGATAGTACTGTAGCTGAAAATGCAGGTACCAGTAGGGAGTTCAATGCGAGAATACAGAAGGCTAGGGAATCATTCTCCAAACTGAGAAGAGTGTGGCTGTCATAACAAAGACACTAAAATTGGGATACTTAATGTCTGTGTGAAATCTGTATTTTGTATGGATTTGAAACTTGGCTTGTCACAAACGAAATTCAGCGTAAAATACAAACCTTTGTGAATAGATGTCTAAGATATATATTAATATGGTGACCAAATATTATTTCCAACAAAGATCTATTGAAAGTAACAGGACAAGAGAATATAAATTTAGAAGAAAAAGAAAATTCAGATGGATTGGTCAAACATTAAGAAAAAAGGATGGAGATATACCAAAGTCTGCCCTACTTTGGAACCCTCAGGGAAACAGGAAGAGAGGAAGACCGAGAAACAGGTGGAGAAGATCGGTAATCAAGCAGGTAGAAACTGAAATGAACTAAGGTTCTTAGCAGTCGATAGAAGTGGAAATGACTTGTTAGGAAACGAGGGTTGCATGGCCTGTTAAGTTGGCGACACTGCTTGAACATAGGAGGCAGTGGCGAAAAAATGGACGCTGTTTACAGCAGTGATAGAAGAAAAAGTGTGGTGTTAGAGACGCATTAAAGAAAGTGAACAAGCCGGTGAGGCCATCAAAAAGTAACATCTGGCGACCGTGGCAGGAATTTGTCTAAGAATGAGCGTGCAGCCAACTAGATATTTTTAAGAAGCAAAAAGTGGTGCGGGCAGCATTCGCGCGTTTGTGGCACACTGGAAGAGATTACGTCGAGATAACGCACAGACGGAAAAGGCAATTCCAGAATTCTAGCGGATTTAGAGTTATTGAGAAAGCAAACGATTTAAAGAAACTGGACGTGTTTTTGGGTCTGTTGCTCCGAGATGTGGGAGCATGAGTTGGATAGAGATGCAAGGTGCAGATGAGTACGCACATACATATAAAAAGCTTAATCTGCTCGTGCAGAGACGTTTAGACACTACCGGCAAAACGGAAGATTGCGATAACTGTTGAACGTCACGAAGAGGAAATTCAAGCTGCCTACGATTGAACTGAAAAATGTTGGGGGTAACGTCAAAGGCTGGCCGACGTTCTGGGAGCAGTTCAAGAAGACTGACGGAGATCCTTACATCGATTAGGCGGACAAGTTCCAGTATCTTCTACAGGCAACCTCACCAAACACCAGGGCACGCGAAGTGATGGTGAGCTTCCCCGTAGTAATTATATCAAGGCAGTTGAGTGTTTGAAAGCCCATTTTGGTTGGGAAGATCTGCTAGTCGAGTTCTATGTGAGAGTTGCTCAAGCTATGTCCATGAACTCCAAGTAAGGTCACGTTTTCATCTCTGTACGACAGGAGAGACCCAACTGAGAGCGCTGGAAACGCTAGGGGTGGCCAGAGAAGTATGCGTCCATGTTCCCACTAGTAGTCATACCTGTCGCAGGACGTTTTAAGAGCGTGGCAACGTAGCACTTGTCAGTTACTCTCGCCCAAGTGGAGAGACCAGGCCGGAGAGCTTGATGAGCTTCTTGAAGAGTGAAGTAGAAAATGGAGCGAATCGACATGAAATTCGAGTTTTCAGTCTGGAAGCACCAGGGGTGCCAAACCACAGAAGACGGAGTGAGACTCGCAGCAGGAGAGCTATTCCTACGTCAGCTGGTCTTGACAATTGTAAGTCTGGAAAAATCGCGTCTTTTGTGAGGGGTCACACACCAGCGAAAATTCCCCTAAAGCAGAGTTTGAGCTTCGCGGAGAAGAGAAATTTAGCGGTTAAGAGAGGATGCTGTTTCGCATGTCTGAAACCGGGGCACCGCGAGAAAAGATGTAGGGCTGTCCTAAGGTGTATTGGATAACGGAAGACACGTTTCGGTGATGTGCATGCCGACGGAGGTGTCGGTGGCAAAAGAGGCGCTCGTGGTAGAGCTCTGCAGGATACGAGAGCTGACTTCAAAAGTCTTGGCGACGTGCCGGCGGTCATGAATCCGGCAGATCTTCCTAGCAGATGTACAGTCCAACTGCTGCAGACCAGATGGTGGACGGGACCCACCTGGCTGAAACTGCCTGCCAGACTGGCCTTCGGGAGAACCACAACCAGTTGAGAGTGTAGAACAGGAAAGGAGGAAGGGCATTGTTTCCTCCCTTCTGTGTAAGGAGGGCCAGACTGGTACTATGCCTTTTCCCGCAATTACAAGGTTGTGAGGGTCCTCACTTGGGTCCGATTTGTCAACGGCTGTCGCAAGGCCAGAGCGAATAAAGGCTCGGGGAAGGTTGTACAGTGGGAGATCATGCTTGCTGAAGTGTGTAATAAGATACGCGCAGGAGTCTTGCTGGGCCCCAAAACGAGAGAATTTCTCGTTTGTGTCCCTATATGGACAGTGAGGGTATTTTTCACCTTAGGACCAAAATCAGAACGGAGTTGGGAGACTTCGGAATATCAGCGACTTTACCTTCCAGCCATCCTGTGGTGATGCTCGTGTTGTGGGCACAGAAAAGGCGTGTCATGTCAGTGCGGGGATTCAAGTCTTTTAAGAGGGGTTCTGGATACTCGAAGGCAGGAAAACCATCCGAGGCATTCTCACCGAATGTGTTGCGTGCAGGAGACATGGTGCTAGACATCTCCACGATACCACCGGCATTACCTGAACCGCGCGTACGGGATGCTGCGGTGTTTGAAACAACAGGGTTTGACATGGCAGGTCTTAACTGAGACTGCCGCAAGGTGTGGGTCTCTGTACACCTGTGCGGTATATAGAGCTAACCAACTTTATGGGTACGGATTGGGCTTTCCGTCACTTGGACTGGGAGATCAAAACCAGTGCAATTGAAAGTATCGATTGGAGGTTCAACCCACCGACAGCTGCTTCGTGGGTAGGTTGGTGGGAGTGTTTAATCAAGCTCCTTAAATTGCTTAAAAACTCTGGGGAGAGCTTCGCTGACATGAAAAACTAGGAAGTCTTATGTGATTGCGAAACTGTTATTAACTCTAGACCCCTGACGTACGTGTCGGAAGATGTTGCAGATCTGGCCCCCCTTACGCCCAATATGTTCTTGATGGATCTCAGAGAAGTGGGACTTCCAGACTTTGAAGCAGTGGACGCAGCCAGACTCACACGACAGGCCAGGTATAGGCAAGAGATAAGACTGCGGGACCGATTCAAGGAGTACTTAAGCCAGGTGAGGCTGACTGCTACGAGAACCGTGAGTTACTACCTTGAGAGGTTGTACTGATTGGAGCGGATATCAAAAGGGGAGATTGGCCACTAGCTGTGGAGCTCATCCACGGCAGAGATGGGAAGGTACGGCTCGTGAAATTAAGGACGGCGTCCGGCACACTACTCAGACCTGTACAAAGGATTTATCCTCTGGAGATCTACGATGAAGGGGTACCTGTACAGACAGCGGCTTCAGTGGAAGCGGACCATGAAAGGGAATTGATCTCTCCTAGAAAAAAGGAGAACGGGGGCCAAGCGTGGTAGAAGTATTCACTAGAGGTGGGAGAAAAGTGAGGCCTCCTCAATTTCTTATTTAGTGGGATACGGTGGGACAACCATTCCTCGAAGAGTGAGTCGGGTATTTCCAGTCCGACTCAAAAGTGGGAATGTTACGAAATGAGGGTTGGATATCCTGTGAAGTCAAGTTGGCCTCAGTGCTTGAAGAACATAGGAGGCAGTGGCGAAGAAATGGGCGCTGTTTACAGCAGTGATAGAACTAAGAGCGTGGTGTCAGACGCGTTACATCAAGACAGTGAACAAGAAGCCGGTTAGGCTATCAAAAAACAACAGGACTCATAGACAACCTGTTCCCAGGAGCGATGGACTCTATTATTACACGAAAGGGATGGAAAATTTAATATTGTACCAACTGCATCGAGGGTCTTGGACCAAACTGAGCAGTGCTATACAACATGCGGTTACTTGCTACTGTTTATGCATTGCAACACTAGGATTTACATTTATGGGCATAAAGTAACTTTGTTCAGACAATAAACCACTTTTATTTTTACACTGTTGTCATTACATCCAACAGAGTGGTTAGGTGGATGGTACAAATTCGGGAATATGATTTGCAAGTAAGACATTAAAGCAGTGCAAAATCACTTAGAAGACATCTTGGGCTGTAATCTTGGATGACCAGCGAACAAACGAGATTTGACCCGAACTGAACAATGGTTTATCACATCCAGGTCTACAAGGAAAAAACCTTGAGCTAAAGGCACTTGCTGAACTACAAGAAACAGTTAAAACAATACACAGAACTACACACCCAGAGAGGCATGTAGGAAAACCTGATTATGACAATGGACAGACTGGAAATGAGATAGAGAACCAAGGGCTGACAGCTAATAGGAACAGATACTACCATGTTGTAGACATGCGAGAAAATCATACAGAATGGAAAGAAACGAAGGGAAGAAGATTAAGTTCGTTGCTAGTTAGGTGTTTTGGGTGGTTACTTATGTAGTTAAATTCAGTTAGCTATTCATGAGGTTTATTGAGTTGGTAAAGCACTTGAGCATTGGAACTCAGAGTTGCATATACCAATTTTGTAAGTAGACGTAAGATAACAAGTGACTGAAAATTTTGAAAATGAGGATAAGGAATAGCACTGATGTGTGATTTAGTCTTCAGTTCAGTTCAGTAATTGATTATGGTTGTGTTGGAATGCCACTTAGTTTTCCTTAAAACTTTGTTACTTTTTCAGCAGATACAGATTAAGTAAAAACACAAGACAGTTGAAATGACAACCGTGTTAAGGTTTCGATAATAAACTGAACGACTTAGTTTATGGTGTAATAATCTGAGACAGAAAAGGGCAGCAGTTGTTATACGAAAGTCCAAAAGGCAAAGATGGAATAACTCAGAGAGCCTACGTAGAAGAAAACTGAGCAGACTGCCTAATCCTTCAATGGTGTTAAGAATTTGTTTTATGGTAAATAATGTAAATGGACGTGGTATTGAGATTTATCCCTTTAGCTTCCCCAAAGTTATAAATTTCCAATGAGGGAGATTTATAACCATTACAGCTGGTTTAAGTTTTATGAGATGTTAAAGTTATACACTTGGTAGATAGAACAGATTTGTTTAAAATTAGTAATTTTAGTTTTGGGTGGACTGGCAATTGTAACAGAGTTGTTTAGCAGCTTAGAGGGATAGAGAGTGACAGAGACCACTAAGATGTGAGATTATGCTAGTTGCAATACAGGGACAGCAATACGTGAACCAATAGAAACAAAGCATTTAAAATTTCCACTGCTGATTCTATTAGGGAATAGAGGAATTTAAGTCAGCCATTTGGAAAGAGTAAGAATATTTAGGGGGGATGGATTTGAAACTATGCGAGTTTGAAATCTTAACCTTTAACGTACTGTTAGATATATCTAACGCAGCCGGCACTCACCAGTGGCCAAATGTTATATATATCGAACGCAGTGCATGCGCGACATTTTTCACCGCTGATGATGTTTGCTTTAGCTGGTAAGCCAAGCAAACCCATTGGGGGGCCCGCCAGAAGGCCTGGCATTCTTCAGGAGCAATTATGTCATTTATGGCAGTCCTGCTTTTGAGATTTATGACCCAACTTGACCTTTGGGTATCAGCTACAGGAAGTGTCAAGCAAAATAAATCTGAACGTTGTACACATGGCAAAACGTAGAATCTCTGTCGCTGAGGACTTCTTACGTCCTTCGTTGAAGTGTGGTGTCCGATAGTTTTCAGTGGCGAACTGGCATATATATTGTTAGCGACAAAGGCGGATTGTAGTATACCACAATCCAATAATTTTTTGTAAAACATTTATTTAGCTTTAGGTGTTAGTTTTCACGGTCGTGTTAGACGTTACTTTATCGGCGGCGAATTTTTTTTGTAACTTCAGTGGCGGACTGTAAGGAACTACTCCCTACTGGTCGGTATTTTTCCTCGTGTTTACTGACAGAATTTCATCTGCATTGCTTTACTTGTGATGGATCATTACTTTACCAAATTTAGATTAGTGTTGAATTACCAGCAACTTTCACGTATTTTATTTAGTTTCGATCATTGAAATGGAACCTCAAAAGAGGTAAATATTCAAAACCGCTCAAACCAGAGGAAATAGAGGAAGTTCTGATCGATGAGGACTCTGATGAGTTATTAAAGAGATAGACGAACGTATGCAATCCTCATCCTCAGAAAATAAAGACAATACCGAAGAAACAGAAGTTGTTTCGAACTAGAAGAGCCGAGGATTCATCAAGTCTTTGATTTCACTGGACTTCCTAGTGGCATAAATCATTCAGCGGCCCCCGATATTAATGCAGAATCCTCTCCATTGTCTCTTCATGCCCTTCTTCAGGCAGATTTTTCAACATACTAGAAAGGACGAATCGCTACTTCCACCAATACATGGCATCCAAAAACACAGCAAGCACTTCAGCACAATCAACTGACATAACGATCGAAGCAATACACATTTTTCGCAATTATAATTCAAATGGGACAAGACCAGTGTGGCAACCTAAAAGATCATTGGTCCAGAAATGAGGGATACTGTACTCCATTCTATTCAAATGTGATGGTGTGACCGCTTTTTCCACATTCTACGATTCCTCCATTTTGAAGACAATGACAACCCTCTGAGCCGTGACGACCCTACGACAGACTGAAAAATTAGAAAGATTTTTGACATTCTGAGCAACAAATTTTGTGAAATATACAATCCAACAGAACACCTTGCCGTGGATAAAGCCATAGTGTTGTATAAAGGAAGGGTGATTTTTCGGCAGTATATTCCAAAGAAATGTAAGATTTGGCATCAAAATTTACAAACTTTGCGACTCTCTGGGATACACTTATGACATGAGTGTGTATTTGGGCAACAGCAACATGCAACAGCTGAAATAATGGTGACACACGGAACTGTGCTGCAAGTAATTCGAAGAGTTAAGGGACTGGGACAAGGTTTTTATGGATAATTTCACTTCGCCTGCTTTGTTTGACGATCTGTTCCAACGCAAAATCAACGCATGTGGAACAGTTTGTCATGACATACGTGGAATGCCACGGGATATTGGACCTAAATCGCTGAAAATGAAAAGGGGGGACAGTCACACGCGTTAGAGGAAACCTAAGGGCTGTTCGGTGGAAAGACAGGCATGATGTGTGCATCCTCACCAACATGCACTCTCCTCCTGTTGAAGGCAATTTCACAGATGACTCTGGCAATGCTATCAAACCTCGTGTCATAGAAGATTACAATGCCTACAAGGGGTTTGTGGACAAGACAGAATAGTGAACAGCTACGGAATTGCTCAGAGAACTTGGAAGTGGACCAAGAAATTATTTTTCCACCTTAGACATGACCATTCTGAATGCATTATACACAAGTGGTGGCAAGATGACCCACAAAAGTTTTCGAGAGGTTCTTGTTCGGGATCTGATTATTCTTTCAAAGAAAATGTGACAGCTAGTGGCGTTTCCAGGGGCAGGCCAAGTCCATTTTCATCCCAACTTGGTCGTTTAGAAGTGAAACATTCACAGCACTGGCCTACCAAAGGAAAACAGTGGTGGTGTCGCATGTTCGCTGAAAAAACAGACACGGAGCACACTGTACTTCTGCAACAAATGTGACGACGGTCTGTGCATAGTGAGCTGCTTTGAGAAGTGGCAGATGCGTGTGAACCTGTGAATCACTAGACACAGCAGCATTGTCACTGCACAAAGCAACTTCTATCGTTGTACAGCCGGGACAGAAAACATTTACTGCAAGTGTTGTGGATTCGTAAAATGTAACATCACACGTGCCAGTGGTGTAAAGTATGGGGTAAGTACATTAAAAATTCACAGAAATATCATAAAATATTACACAAAATAATTTTTGAATTTATGAGAATGTTTCATGAGTACATTTCAGTGCTAAACACCGATACTTCAACTATAAATGTAGAATTTTATTCTTTCAAACAGTTTTTATTTCATAACTTTATCACATACAGAGTGGAAAGTATGTTTTTCTGGAGGCTTGCAATTTTAAGATTTAAATGCCCAAAAAACTCCGGCCACTAGGGGACGACTGGCTTTTAAATCTCCGTACGTTAAAGGTTAATGTACGCAAGCAATCTGTTTTCTACCCAGGATGTGATAAGTCGAGTTTAAATTGCACTGAGGCTAATAGTGCATATATTTTCAACGGCACCTCCACACACATAAATGTCTACAAAATTTAATAATCTGATGATAATATAAAGAATATTTTATGGTGTACAGGTATTTATGAAATTACTGTTTTGCTATTTAGAACACTTAGATTCCCTGAGATTAAGACATGCAGAACTGATGAGCTGGGTTAGGTTATAGCTATAACAATTTCATTTCAAATTCTACTAGTACAAGTTCCTTGGAGTATGCACAATGTCAACAAACATGGCTGGCCACTTGACTGTTCAGGAATGAGCGCAGAATGCTGCACGCTATGAGGTGTGGAATTCAGTGGTTGCTGTGCAGAGATGTTGGCATTTGGTGAAGAAATGCCACAAGGCATCAGGAAACAATCAAAAATTGTCATTCGAAGCTTCTGACAACAGGTTCGGTTACGGACACATGGAGAAGTGGTCGTCCATCCACATCCCGATCTGAGAATGTGGCGTTTGTGCGGGATATGTTCACCTGCAGCCAGCGTAAATCAACACGTCAGGCTGCTCACGCAAGTGGACTGTAAAGGCACACAGTATGTACGATGTTAAAGGACTTGAATTTTTGCCCGCAGAAACCCCATTATGTGCAGATGACACCAGAAGACTTGACCGCAGAATGGAATGTGGGGAGTTGATGCTGGGTTGGCACAAGGATTGGCCAAAACTCTTTGAAAATATTCTCTGGAGCGACGAGGCCGTTCTCCATATCAGCGGTTTCGTCAATCGACATAACTGCCATTACTGAGCGGCATATGATCCTGAAGTGACAGTGAAGATGCAAAATCCAAAAGTGACCCGTGTGGTGTGGAGTCATTGGCCCATATCTTCTGCGTCACACCCTGAATGCCGAACGCTTTCTTCAGATGCTGGGGCCAATCATATCTGGCTGGGAAAACGATGCACTTGTTTTCATGCACGATGGCGCACCGCCACACTTTGCAGGCAGCGTACATGCCTGATTGGATCAGAAGTTTCCGGGACGTTGGCTGAAACAAGGACCTCACGAATGGCCTGCAAGAAGTCCAGATCTCACACCCCGTAACTTTTTCCAGTGGGGCTGGGCAAAGGAAAAGGTGTAACAGGCAAACCTCGCACGACAGAATTAGAGGACCAGTTTCACCCGTTATCACCATCCCAAACAACTTCCTGCAGAAGACTGTGAATTCCATTCCCGGTCCTTTGAGGAAGCTGGTGGATGCCACCGGTGCCTACATTGAATTTTAAGCTATGCGTCCGTATTCCCATTTAAAAAGGTACATGTAAAAAAATTATTTTCGTTATCTTTGCATTAGAAATATATGTTATGACCATTTCTCAACCTACTTACTTCCCACCCATCCTGTATCTTATATATAAAGCTGAATGTGTTTGTTTGTTTGTACGTTTAACTCTTTTATACGTTTAACTCTTTTTATTCGACAGTATTCAGCAGCGAGGGCAATACTCCTCATATACAGAGCGAAAAAACAGATGATCCATTCACCACCGATATTAAAACAATTAGGAGAAGGATTAAAACGATAAGGAAAAACAAATCAGTAGGACCAGACCGGATCTCTGGAGAAATTCTTAAATTGGGTGGAGAAGCCATGATTCCGTACCTTGCACGACTACTAGACATAACAATGAATAATGGTACACTGCCAGGTGACTGGAAGAAAGCCACGGTGATTCCTATTCACAAGGGGGGCGATCGGTCATTAATCACGAATTACAGACCTGTTAGTTTAACCTCGGTGGTTTGCAAGCAAATGGAACACGTTGTAGCTTCATATCTGAGGCAAGTGTGGGATAAAAATGATTGGCTGTACGAGGGTCAACATGGATTCAGACCGGGATTCTCGTGCGAGAGTCAAGTAATCGCGGTATGCCAGGAC
>Ga0268261_10000199_pt1 | contig 37069 bp, 29 predicted proteins | sample TergutNc150P1_FD_190353 | JGI IMG/M metagenome (GOLD analysis project Ga0268261, IMG submission 190353) | Nasutitermes corniger P1 segment gut microbial community from laboratory colony in Florida, USA - Nc150 P1 (SPAdes) (version 2) | ecosystem: Host-associated > Arthropoda: Insects >... | reverse complement strand
TATATTATATTATATTATATTATATTATATTATATTATATTATATTATATTATATTATATTATATTATATTATATTATATTATATTATATTATATTATATGCTTCATAACACAAATAATAATACTAATACTGACATGTTTTCCCCCTGCTGCTGTCACTCTAATTAACAACCTATATCTCAGTACGTCGTATACACGTGCTGGAACCTACATGTGTACAGCTGGTGGTAATAATGATGGGAACTGTCCGTCCGCCATCTCCCATTTATCTACAGTGTCATAAACTTTTTTTCTGTCCTTTCATCCTCGCAGCAAAATGCCTAACAGTTCACTTGCAAAGTATTTTGCTCGCCCGTTCCGGGGTATTGTGGAACATCCAGTGCCCGAAAGATTTCCACACGTAAATACAAATAACTTTAGTTGCACAATGTCCAGTATTTTAAGTCGTTCGGCTGCAGGGTCCCTCTGGTGCCGCAATGCATTGCTTATTAGATAATAGTAATTGATAGTCATAAATTATGCTTCGACAGAACGCATATGACGACTTGGTGCGGTCGTATAAACGCACGCTTCGGCGTGGTATTAAGAGGGTCTGCTCTGTGTACATTAGTCTTCTGCTGCTGAATATCTAGAATGTGTTGCAATTCTATTGGACGTCACCTGGCTGGCAGGTTGGTCGTCGGGGTTTGGGTAACGTTTTCAGTGAACACAGTTCATATAACTCGTTAACAGACGCGTTTGCTTTGTCGCGTAAAATGCTTTTTAGCTTCATCATACCCGGCCGTCTGTCTGCATGCAACAGCGTGAAACCAAATGGATGGATTTTCTTGAGATTTGATATTGGGGACATTACGAAAATCTGTCGCAAGTTCAGATTTGTTTACAATCGATAGAAAATATCGAGCACTTCTCTTGAAGATGTAAGTTCGTGTTACTGTTGCCGGCCACATTATATCGCCATAAAATTGCTATCTTGGAGCGAAATTGTATCAGGCTGTTAGGACAGCCGAATAGGTATAAATATTACGCGAACGCCCCACAGTGTAACGTGATGCACAATTTTCTTGTCTAGTTCTATATATATATATGTATATATAAAATTAGTGACTCTACGAGGTCAAATATTACGCAGAAACCCAAAATGCATTGACACTTCAGTCTCGCCCTCCCTGATTATTGCATGTCCATCTTATTTTAACCCCAGTTGTTTTCCGGTCTACCAAACTGCATGTTGTCTTTCGAGAAGTACGTGAGAATTGCAGGTGTCACGTGGCAGAAGAGCCATGGGCTAAATTCTGAGAAATTCAGTTAAACAACTCGATAGACTTTTATATCAAAGAAGATTTATTCCTACAGTTGTTGTTAAAGTGAATTAAATGCAAATTGCTGAACGGATAAGGTGTGCGTCTCTTTTACCGGCTAGAGTCAGGTCCCGTAGATGGGATGCTAATAATCTTAGGCCCCATAGATTGGATGCTAATAATTATAGGCTCCATAGTTTGAATACTAATAATCATAGGCCCCATAGTTTGGATGCTAATAATTAGAGGCCCCGTAGTTTGGATGCTAATAATCATAGGCCACATCGTTTGCATGTTAATAATTACAGGCTCCGTAGTTTGTATGCTAATAATCATAGGTCCCATATTTTGGATGCTAATAATTAGAAGCTCCGTAGTTTGAATGCTAATAATCATAGGACCCATAGTTTGAATTCTAATAATCATAGGCCCCATAATTTGGATGTTAATAATTGGAGGCTCCGTAGTATTGATGCTAATAATTATAGGCTTCGTAGTTTGGATGCTAATAATTAGAGGCTCCGTAGTTTGGATACAATTAATTATAGGCTCCATAGTTTCAATACTAATAATCATAGGCCCCATAGTTTGGATGCTAATAATTAGAGACTCCTTAGTTTTGTTACTAATAATCATAGTCTACATAGTTTGAATGCTAATAATCAAGGGCCCCATAATTTGGATGCCAATAATTAGAGGCCCCATAGTTTGGATACTAATAATCATAGATCCATAGTTTCAATGTTAATAGTCATAGGCCCCATATTTTGGATGCTAATAATTAGAGGCTCCGTAGTTTTGATACTAATAATCATAGTCTCCATAGTTTGAATGCTAATAATCAAGGGCCCCATAGTTTGGATGCTAATAATTAGAGGCCACATAGTTTGGAAACTAATAATCATAGGCTCAATAGTTTCAATGCTGATAATTGGAGGCTCCGTAGTATTGATGCTAATAATCATAGGCTTCGTAGTTTGGATGCTAATAATTAGAGGCTCCGTAGTTTGGATACAATTAATTATAGGCTCCATAGTTTGAATGCTAATAATCATAGGCCCCATACTTTGGATGCTAATAATTAGAGGCCCCATAGTTTGGATACTAATAATCATAGGTTCCATAATTTCATTTCTAATAATCACAGGTCCCATAGTTTGAATGCTAATAATTACAGGCTCCATAGTTTGGATGCTAATAATCATGGGCCCCAAATTTGGATGCTAATAATTAGAAGCTCCGTATTATGGATGCTAATAATCATAGGCCCCATAGTTTGGATGCTAATAATTAGAGGATCTGTAGTTTTGATGCTAATAATCATAGGCCCCATAGTTTGAATGCTTATAATCATAGGCCCCATAGTTTGGATGCTAATAATTGTAGGCCCCATATTTTGGATGCTAATAATCATAGGCTCCGTAGTTTGGACACTAATAATCATAGGCTCCATAGTTTGAATGCTAATAATCATTGACCCCATAGTTTGTATGCTAATAATTAGAGGCTCCGTAGTTTGAATTCTAATAATCATAGGCCCCATAGTTTGGATACTAATAATCATAGGCTCCATATTTTGAATGCTAATAATTGTAGGCCCCATATTTTGGATGCTAATAATCATAGGCCCCGTATTTTGGATGCTAATAAACATAAGCCCCATAGTTTCGATACTAATAATCATAGGCTTCATAGTTTGGATGCTAATATTTATAGGCCCTATATTTTGGATGCTAATAATCATAGGCCTTATGGTTTGGATGCTAATAATCATAGGCTTCATAGTTTGGATGCTAGTAATTATAGGCCCTATATTTTGGATGCTAATAATCATAGGCCTTATGGTTTGGATGCTAATAATCATAGGCCCCATAGTTTGGATGCTAATAATTTTCGCTGAACAAGCGTATAAATATGGCGAAATATGTATTTGCTTTTCCCTTTTTTCTCAAAGCCCACATAAAAAGGCAGTAAGCTGAATCACGACCGTGCGGTTGTGATCACGCGTTGCAGTATGGTCGCTGTATTGTTTCTGCTGCATGCAACGAAGAGCCAGCTTCGGAAACAGGATACGTGAAACAAACAGAAAGCTGAATACGGGAGAGCAGGGTTTTTAATTCTAAAGGCGGAAGGAACTGGGATTTAATGGATGAACTTTAGGTTGCTTGTCCCTCTGCAGGGTTACCAACTTAACCACACACACACACACACACACACACACACACACAAAATCCCACGCCTATCTTTACAACCTTAGGTCTTGTAGCAGTAAATACCGCCCTAATGGTTCCATAGTTAGGTGGACTGGGGCGTACTTTGATTACAAGTAATGACTTCTAGTCTACTTGTCTTCTTTTGGAAAGTACAATTACAAATTATGTTTGTTTCACAGTGTGTATAAGTTCTTGTTACGAACGTTTCTTTTGCACGACATAACATAACAAATGCCAACAGAACAAATTTGTTCTTAGATTCAGCGGAGTTCTGTGCTTTAATTTCAAATCTTTTACTTTTCTTAACAAATTTCAACTGCCTGTTTTTCCAAACCTTTACCCTAAGATCCTCCCTTTCCTTTTTGATCTAGCGTCCTAGATTTCACCATCTGAATATCACTAGAGAAACGGTGTAAACAGCTGAGTTTCTCATAATACTGTATAACATCCAGTTTTACCAACTTAATGCCCCATAGCTTCAAATTGTTTCCGATTACAGCTGTTCTTTAGTAAAGACGTGTAATTTATATTGTTCCCTTGAAAAAAAATGACAAACGCTTCTTCCCATATCCTGTCTAATTCTTCATTCACACTTTTATCCTTCTATTCTTTGCAATAATATGTGTTTCAGAAAGCGTTACGAAATACTGAAAAAAGAATGAAACAATCAACAAGACAGAATACTTCGTTAGGAAGTCAGGTATCGCAGTAAAAAGCATTGAGCTTTAGTGCTTAAGATTAATTAATAAAACTACTTTCACACATAAAGGTACGTCTTGTAAAGCAATATCCTGTTAACAATAAGTTACATAAAAGGTAACACAACACAATGCACAATAACAGTATACATAATTTATAATTAAAATATAAAAAATATAAAAATGTTTCAACCCTCTTCGTATCATCTTCAGGGATTGCCAAACAATTGTACATATAAAATACAGATTCTGTGTAATTAAATTAGATCTAATTTAAGACCTAATTTATAATTTAATTAAGCTGAAGCTATGTTTTGTACATAAAATTGGTGTCTAGTCCCTGAAGATGATCCGAAGAGGTTCGAAATATTTTGGAGTTGTAATATTTTAATTGTAAATTATACATAATAATGTGAATTTTATTTTTTTTATAAAATTATCAATTAATGCACGGACGTGAATAACAAAATAATCTACAAATTGCGACACAAGAAGGCCATCATCAGGATTTGTATAAAAATATAAAAAGAAGTAAAATTGGTTGTTGTTATTATTATTGTTAACGATGTATCATTAGACACTAAAAATAATTGTCCTTCACGGTAGTGTTATTAATAAAGAGAAGCTTGGTAGTTGGTCTGTTAAGTCATGTGGTTGTCTAATTACTCATATGCGCCCTCTCCGTCTCTTCGAGTATTCTGCATACTGATGTGTGTAGGGGTATGTAAACTGTGTCTGCATATTGCTAGTCACATTTGCTGGGGGAAGTGCGGTTAGCTGCCCTCTGCAGCGGGGCGAGGTTGTCTTTAGAGTCCCTTTGCGGGCAGATGGTGATGATAATTGGGGGCCACAGCTGAAGGTCGTAACTGCAGCCACCATTAGAATCACATCGCTAGCCACAGAGCACCTATGCATAGCCAGACAGGGCCCTTTCCTCCGGTATATCTCTGCACTTGTAGTTGTCATATATGCAGGTGTGTTGTTGTGCGAGGGTGTATTTGCTGGATCCTTCCGGCTAAAGTTCACCTGCAGGATACAGGTGTTTTGAGATGCTGTTGACTTTGCAGTAAGCTATAAGCCTCTCACCCTAAGGAAGTAGTGCACCTGTTAATTAACTGACTGAGAGAGGGTGCGAGACAGGTGACTTCTCCAGGCCTCTGCCTGCTTAAGCGGGCCATTTGTAGACTTAAGGCTGTTTAGTGAAATCAACCAATAGTTGTGTTGTTCACGCCCTCTCCTTGTTATATTATAATAAGCTAGGCCAATGAGGCGTTGGCCACACCCCCATACCTCAGTACATGTACTTGCACGAGTATGTTGAGTTGTATAAAGTTTAATGTAACTATGTCTCGGGGGAATACTCCGGAACATTACACTCCGCTTGTCGTACGACTCCAGCTACACCACTCTGTATCTACGCTTCAAGAATAAATCTACTGTTTTACTTCACCCCCAACGTTGGCTTGAAATCCATTTCTTAAGTGTCTGACGGATCCTTCTCACAAACCGCTCGGTGATTGAAGAGATCACTTTCCAGCTCCCAACAGATACAACATAGCGATAAAATCCTTTATGCCAAGTTTTATATGTGTATATATATATATATATATATATATATATATATATATATATATATATATCGCAATATGGACACACACACACACACACATATATATATTTTTGACCCGCAAAAGTTGGCACTAACTTCGCCGACCGGCGGCGGCCGCTCTGTCAGTAAAGTTCGCTCGCGGACTAAGGCCACGGAGTGTTCATATTGCGAGATTTGTGGTTTCCACAGTAGTGTTGCTGAATATTCTTATCTTCTGGGTTATTCTGGGACTGTTAGACCATGAAGATAAATACATTACAATACTTCTGAACATCTGTAAATGTAACTAGTGGACACGCCTTAACACTTCGCAAGTCTGTAGGCATATTGAATTCATAATATACCCGCCTGTCTGCTTGTTACATCTCTGAAACTATCGACCTGATTTGGATAAAAATGCCAGAGAGCTTTGAATTATTACGGTCATCGGTGTTTAGTACTCTTCTGGGTACCGCACTGTGGCGAAATTTTAACCCTTAACGCCATTTCGGAGGTACTTCTTTCTCCTCCTTTATATCTAGTTGATAAAAATTGTGTTAGAACGTTTGTGTAAGAATGTCATAGACTGACGAATTGTGATTGGCCACATATATGTAAACAAAATTAACAGTGGATGACTTCGGGTTGTCATTCATCCAAGTAATGTTGGTATCAGTGCCATTTCATTCTCATGTAGTGTTAGATGTCACCAACGGGTGGAGCAGAATAAGGTTTAATTACAGTCGATGTATTGCGATAGGGTATCATAGTTGTTCTGGTTTAACGATGCTGTAAGTTTCTAAGAATATGTAGGAGACGGTATAGTTAGTACAGAATGTAGGCATGGATGTGGAAAGCCAGGAGAATAGGTGACAGGCTAAAGTGATTGTGCGTTATTCCGTTCAACTTTTTAAATTTCAATTAATTTCAAGTGACATTTCAAATTTCGTGCATTCAATTTTATTTTTGATACCGTACTGTAATAAGAAGTTGTGGTAGCGCAATCTGTGTTAGAGTACAACAGGATAGAGAAGACGAATACTCTTGTGATAGTTGTGTTCTGGCAGTGCAGGGATCAGGAGTCTCACGACTATTCAGATACTTCTGTTCTGGCTGTGCAGATATCCGGAGTTTCACGACTTTTCTGATACTTGTGTTCTGGCTGTGCAGGTATTAGGAGTCTCACGATTTTTCTGATAATTGTGTTCTGGCTGTGCAGGTATCCGGAGTCTCTGGAATTTTCTCATCGTTGTGTTCTGGCTGTGCAGGTATCTGGAGTCTCAAGACTTTTCTGATATGTGTTCATGCTGTGCAGGTATTCGGAGTCAGACGATTTACTTCATATTGAGTTCTAGCTGTGCAGGTATCCGGAGTCTCAAGATATTCCTGATAAATGTGTTCTGGTTGTGCATGTATCCGGAGTCTCACGACTTTTCTCATAATTGTGTTCTGGCTGTGAATGTATCCGGAGTCTCACGACTTTTAGGATACTTGTGTACTGGCTGTGCAGGTATCCGGATTCACACTACATTTCTAATACTCGTGTATTGGCTGTGCAATATCCGGGGTCTCACGAATTATTTGATACTTGTGTTCTGGCTGTACAGGTATCCGAAATCTCACGAATAATTTCATTCTTGCTTTCTGGTTTGCAGGTATCCGAAGTTTCACAAATATTCTGATATTTGTGTTCTGGCTGTGCAGGTATTCGGAGTCTCACGACTTTTCTCATATTTGTGTTCTGGCTGTGCAGGTATCCTGGGTCTCACGACTTTTCTGAAGCTTGTGTTCCGGCGGTACAGGTATCCGGAATCTCACGACATTTCTCGTACTAGTTTTCAGACTGTGCTGGTATCAGGAGTACCACGACTGTTCTGATACTTGGGTTCTGGCTGTGCAGGTATCCGGAGTCAAAAGACTTCGCTCATATTTGTATTCTGGCTGTTCACGTACTCGGAGCCTGACGACTTTTCTAATACTTCTGTTTTGGCTGTGCAAGTATCCGGTTTCTCACGACATTTCTCATGCTTGTGTTCTGGTTGTGCAGGTATTCAGAGTCTCACGACTTTTCTGATACTTGTGTTCCGGATGTGCAAGTAATCGGAGTCTCACGACTTTCCTCATACTTGTGTTCTGTCTGTGCAGGTATTCGGTGTCTCTAGACTTTTCTCGTTATTGTGTTCTGGCTGTGCAGGTGTCCGTAGTCTCACAAAATTTTTATACTTGTGTTCTGCCTGTGCAGTTGTCCGGGGTTTCACGGCTTTTTTGATACTTGTATTCTGGCTGTGCAGGTACCCGGAGTCTCACGACTTTTCTGATACTTGTGTTCTCGCTTTTCAGGCATCGGGAATCTCAAGACTTTTCTGATATTTGTGTTTTGGCTGTGCAGGTATCCTGAGTATCACGACTTTTCTCGTATTTGTGTTCTGGCTGCGCAGGTATCGGGAATCTCACGACTTTTCTGATACTTCTGTTCTGGCTGTGCAAGTATCCGGAGTCATAAGACTTTTCTGATTCTTGTGTTCTGGCTTTGTAGGTATCCGGTGTCTCAAAACGTTTCTTATACTTGTGTTCTGGTTTAGCAAGTATCCGTAGTCTCACGACTATTTTGATAAATGTGTTCTGGCTGTGCTGGTATCAGGAGTGTCAAGAATTTTCTCATACTTGTATTCTGGATGTGCACGTGTTCGGAGGGTAACGATTTTTTTTATACTTGTTTTCTGGCTGTGCAATTATCCGGAATCTAACTTATTGTCATATATTTGTGTCCTGGCTGTTCAAGCAATCGGATTAGCACAAATTTTCTCATCCATTTGTTCTGGCTCTGTATGTATCTGAAGTCTCACGACACATCTGATACTTGTGTTCTGGATGTACAGGTATCCGGTGTCTCATGACTTTTCTCATATTTGTGTTTTGGCTGTGCAGGTATAAGAAGTCTCACGACGTTTCACATACAGGTGTTCTGGCTTTGCAAGTATTCGTAGTCTGATGACTTTTCTGGTACTTGTGTTCTGGCTGTGCGGGTATCATGAGTATAACTACTTTTCTGATACTTGTGTTCTGGGTGTGCAAGTATCCGGTGTCTCAAGTCTTTTTTGATACTTGTGTTCTGGCTGTTCCGGTACACTTAGTCTTACGACATTTCTTATTAATGTGTTGTGACTGTGCACGTATCCGGAGTCTCAAGACTTTTCTCATATATGTGTTCGGGTTGTACAGGTATTCGGAGTCTTACTATTTTCCTGATACTTGCTTTCTAGCAGTGCAGGTATCCGGATTCTCACGAATTTTCCGATACTTGTTCTGGCTCTGCAGGTATCCATAGTATCACGACTTTTCTCATACTTGTGTTCCGGTTGTGCAGTTATCCGAAGTCTCACGACTATACTCATACGTGTGTCCTGGCTCTGCTGGTATTCAAAGTCTCACGTCTTTTCTCATACTTGTGTTCTGGATATGCAGATATTTGTTGTGCCACGACTTTTCAGATATTTGGGTTTTGGCTGTGCAAGTATCCGGAGTTTAACGACGTTTCGGATATTTATATTATGGCTGTGCAAGTTTTCGTAGTCTCACGACTTTTCTCATACATCTGTTCTGGCTTTGCAGGTATTCGGAGTATCGTGACTTTTCTGATATTTACATTATAGCTTTACAATATCCGGAGATTCACGACTTTTCTGATATTTGTTTACTGGCTAGGCAGGTGTCAGATTTCTCACGACTTTTGTAATACATTTGTTGTGGCTGTGCAGGTATCCGAAATCTCATGACATTACTGATACTTGTGTACTGGCTGTGCAACTATCCGGAGTCCCACAACTTATCTGCTACTTGTGTTCTTGCTGTGCAACTATCCGAAGTCTCACGACTTTTCTAATACTTGTGTTCTGGCTGGGCAAGTTTCCGGTGTATCACGACTTTTCTGATTTTTGAGTTCTGGTAGTGCAAGCATCCGGTGTCTCACGACATTCCTAATACTTGTGTTCTGGCTGTACAAGTATTCGGAGTCTCACGACTTCACTTATACTTTTGTTCCGGGTGTGCAAGTACCCGGAGCCTCACGAAATTTCTGATACTTGTGTCCTGGCTGAGCAGGCATTAAGAGTCCCACGAATTTTCTCATACTTGTGTTCTGGCTGTGCAGGTATCCAGAGTCTCACAACATTTCTGATACTTGTGTTCCGTCTATGCAGGTATCCGGAGTCTCGCATTTCTCACACTTTTGTTTTGACTGTGAAGGTATCCGAAGTATCACGACTTTTTTATACTTGTGTTCTGCTCTGCATGTACCCGGAGTCTCAAGTCTTTCCTCATACTTGTGTTCTGGCTGTGCAAATATCCGAAGTCTCACGACTTTCGTGATACTTGTGTTCTGGTTGTGCAGGTATCCGTTGTCTGACGACTTTTCTGATACTTGTATTCGGGCTGTGCTAGTATTCGAAGTCTCCTAACATTTCTGATTCTTGTGTTCTGGCTATGCAAGTATCCGGTGTCTCACGACATTTCTGATACTTGTAATCTGTCTATGCATGTATCCGATGTCTCATTACTTCTCTGATATTTTTGTTCTGGCTGTGAAAGTATCCGGTGTCTCGCGAATTTCTGATACATGTGTTCCGGCTTTGGAAGTATTCCTTGGCTCATGATTTTCCTGATACATTTGTTCTGTCTTTGTAGTTATCCTGTATCTGACGACTTTTATGATACTTGTGTTCTGGTTGTTCAATTATTCGGTTTCTCACAATTTTTCACACACTTTTGTTCTGGATTTGCAGGTATCCGTAGTCTCACGACTTTCTTGATACTTGTGTTCTGGCTTTACAAGTATAAGGAGTCTCAAAAATTTTCTGATACATGTAATCTGGATGTGAAGATATCAGGAATCTCACGACCTTTCTGATAATTATGTGCAGGCTATGCAAGTATCCGTATCTGAAGTCGTTTCTGATACTTGTGTTCTGGCTGCGTACGTATCGGGTGTCTCACGACTTTTCTGATTCTTGTGTTGTGGCTGTGCACGTATCATCTCTCACGACTTTTTTTATACTTGTGTTTCGGCTGTGCAGGTATCCGGAGTCTAACGACTTTACTGATACATGTGTTGTAGATGTGCAATTATCCGAAGTCTCACGACTTCTCTAACACTTGCGTTCTGGCTGTGCAAATTTCCGGATTCTCGCGACTTTTCTGATACTGGTGTTCTTGCTGTATATGTGTCTGTTGTCTCACTATTTTTCTTATACTTGTGTTCCGGCTGTGCAAGTATCCAATTTCTCAAGGCTTTCCTGATGAATTTGTTCTGTCTGTGCAGGTATCTGATGTCTGACGACATTTCTGATATATGAGTTCTGGCTGTGCAAATATTCGGGATCTCCCGGCTTTTCTCATACTTGTGTTCTGGCTGTGTATGTATCCGTAGTCTCACGACTTTCCTTATACTTGTGTTCTGGCTTTACAAATACCTGGAGTCTCAAGACATTTCTGATACATTTATTCTGGATGTGCATGTATCCGGAGTTCATGACTTTCTTGAAACTTGTGTTCTGGATATGCACGTACCCGAAGACGCAAGTAAATTCTGATACTTGCGTTCAGGCTGTGGAATTATCCGTTGTCTCACATCTTTACTGATACTTGTGTTCTTGCTATGCACGTATCCTGTGTCTCAATTTTTTATACTTGTGTTCTGGCTGTGCAATTATCCGGTGTCTCACGGCGTTTCTGAAACTTGTGTTCTGGCTGTGCAAGTATCCGGTGTCTCACGACTTTTCTGATACTTGTGTTCTGGCTGTGCAAATATCCGCATTCTCACTACTTTTCTGATACTCGTTTTCTGGCTGCACATTTATCCGATGTCACACGACGTTTCTGATATTGTGTTCTGGTTCTACAATTTTTCGTATTCTCACGACTATTCTCATACTTGTGTTCTGGGACTACAAATATCTGGAGTCTCGCGACATTTCTGATTCTTGTGTTCTTGCTCTGCAGCTATCCGCAGTCTCACGACTTTTCTGATACTTGCATACTGGCTGTGCAATAATTCGGTGGCTCACGACTTTTCTGATATTGTGTTTTGACTGTGCCAGTATTTGGAATCTCACGTATTTCCTGATACTTGTTTTGATTGTAAAAAACCGTAGTTTCGCGACATTTCCGATTCTCGTGTTCTGGCTGTGCAGCTATCCGGGTTTTCACGACTTTTCTTATACATGTGTTCTGGCTACTCATGTATACGAAGTCTCACGATTTTTCTGATATTTTTGTTCTGGCTGTGAAATATCCGTTGTCTCGCGAGATTTCTAATACTTGTATTCTGGTTGTGCAAGTTTCCGTTTCTCATTACTTTTCTGGTACTTGGGTTCCGGCCGTAAAAATAATCGTTTTCTCACGAATTATCTGATACTTTTTCTGGCTGTGCAGGTATCCGTTTTCTGACGACATTGCTTCTCCTTGTGTTCTGGCTGTGTAAGTATTCGGAGTCTCACAACTTTTCTCATTCTTGTGTTCTGGCTGTGCCGATATTCGGAGTCTCACGACGTTCCTAATATTGGTATTCTGTCTTTACAAGTATCCGGAGTCTCGAGACATTTCTTATAAATTTGTTCTCACTGTAAAGGTATCCGTAGTGTCCCGAATTTTCTGATACTTGTGTTCTGGCTATGCAAGTATCAGGGGTTTCAAGTATTTTTTGATAAATGTGTTCTGAGATTGGAAGTAACCGTTGTCTCAAACCTTTTCTGATACTTGTGTTCTGGCCGTGCACCTATCCATGTCTCACGACTTTTCTGATACTTGTATTCTAGCTTTGCAATTATCCTTGATCTCGCGACGTTTCTGATACTTGTGTCTGTGCAGGGATCCGTTGTCTCGCGACTTTTCTGATAGTTGTGTTCTGTCTGAGCAAGTATTCGGAGTCTCACGACGTTTCTGATTCTTGTGTTCTGGCTATGTAATTATCCGTTGTCTTACGACTTTTGTGATACTTATGTTCCGGATTTGTTGGTAACCGGTGCCTCACGACTATTCTGATACTTGTGTTATGGATGTGCAAGTATCTGAATTCTTACGACTTTCCTGGTAATTATGTTCTGGCTGTGCAATTGTTCGGAGTTTCGCCACCTTTCTGGTGATTGTGTTCTGGCTGTGCAAGTATCCGGTTTCTCACGACTTTTCTGATACTTGTGTTCTGGCTGTGCAAGTATCCGTTTTCTCACGACTTTTCTCATATTGTGTTTTGGCTGTGCAATTATCCATTTTCTCACGACATTCGTCGTACTTTTGTTCTGGCTGTGCAGGTGTCCGTAGTCTCACGACTTGCCCCATATTGTTTTCTGGATTTGCAGGTACCCGGAATCTCTCGACAAATCTCATACTTGTGTTCTAGGTGTTCAGGTATCCGGAGTCTCACGGCTTTTCTTATTCTTGTATTCTGGTTATGCTTGTATCCGAAGTATCACGACTTCCTTATACTGGTGTTCTGGCTGTGCAGCTATCCGTAGTCTCACGAAATTTCTTATACTTGTGTTATGACTCTACCAGTATTCGAAGTCTCACGACTTCTCTGATACATTTGTTCTGGCTCTGCAAGTATTCGGAGTCTCGCGACATTTCTTATACCTTTGTTCTGGTTGTGCAAGTATAGGGTGTCTCACGACTATTCAGATACTTCTCTTCTAGCTGTACAAATACTTGTAGTATAACGATAACGATTACTGATACTTTTTACTGGCTCTGCAAGTATCCGGAGTCCCATAACTTATTTGTTACTTGTGTTCTGGCTGTGCAAATATCCGAAGTCTCAAGACTTTTCTAATACTTGTGTTCTGGCTGGGCAACTATCCGGTATATCACGACTTTTCTGAATTTTGAGTTCTGGCAGTGCACATATCCGTTGTCTCACGATATTCCTAAAACTTGTGTTCTGGCTGAACAATTATTCGAAGTCTCATGAATTCACTTATACTTTTTTTCCGGCTTTACATGTACCCGGAGTCTTAAGACATTTCTGATACTTGTGTCCTGGCTGAGGGATGTCATGAATTTTCTCATACTTGTGTTCTGTCTGTGCAGGTATCCAGAGTCTCACAACATTACTGATACTTGTGTTTCGTCTATGCAGGTATCCGTAATGTCACATTTCTCACACTTGTGTTCTGGCTGTGCACGTATCCGGAGTTTAACTACTTTTTTATACCTGTGTTCTGGCTGTGCAGATATCCGGAGTCTCACGACTTTCCTCATACTTGCGCTCTGGCTGAACAAGTATCCGAAGTCTCACGACTGTCCTGATACTTGTGTTCTGGTTATGCAGGTATCCGTTGTCTGACGACTTTTATGATAATTGCGATCAGGCTGTGCAAGTATCCGAAGTCTCTTGATATTTCTGATTCTTGTGTTCTAGCTATGCAAGTATCCGTGGTCTCACGACTTTCCTGATACTTGTATTCTGTCTATGCATGTATCTGATGTCTCACTAATTCTCTGATATTTTTGTTCTGGCTGTGAAAGTATCCGGTGTCTCGTGAATTTCTGAAACATGTGTTCCGGCTGTGGAATTATTTCTTGTCTCATGACTTTTCCGATACATTAGTTCTGTCTTTGCTATTATACGTTATCTGACAGCATTTCTGATACTTGTGTACTGGCTGTTCAATTATTCGGATTCTCACAATTTTTTCTCTTACTTGTGTTTTGGATGTGCAGGTTTCCGTAGTTTCACGACTTTCTTGATACTTCTATTCTGGCTTTACAAATATCCGGATTCTCAAGACTTTCCTGATACTTGTATCCTGGATGTGAAGTTTTCCGGTGTCTCACGACTTTTCTGATACTTGTGTACTGGCTATGCAAGTATCCGTAGTCGCAAGTCACTTCTGATACTTGTTTTCTGGTTGCGTAAGTATCGGGTGTCTCACGACTTTCCTGATTCTTGTGTTGTGTCTGTGCACGTATCATCTCTCACAACATTTTTTATATTCGTGTTCTGGCTGTGCAATTATTCGGTGTCTCACGACGTTTTTCATACTTGTGTTCCGGTTGTGCGGGTATCCGTTGCCTGACAACTTTTCTGAAACTTGTGTTTTGGCTGTTCAATTTTACCTTGTCTCACGACATTTGTGATACTTGTGTTCCGGCTGTGCAGGTATCCGAAGTCTCACGAATTTACTGGTACATGTGTTATAGATGTGCAATTATACGAAGTCTCACGACTTCCCTGACACTTGTGTTCTGGCTGTACAAGTATTCGGAGTTTCACGACTTCTCTGACACTTGTGTTCTGGCTGTGCAATATTTCGGAGTCTCGCGACTTTTCTGATACTGGAGTTCTTGTTGTACATGTACACGTTGTCTCACTACTTTTCTGATACTTCTGTTCCGGGTCTGCAAGAATACATATTCTCTAGGCTTTTCTGATAATTTTTACCTGTCTGTGCAGGTATCCGATGTCTGACGACATTTCTGATACATGGGTTCTGGCTGTGCAATTATCCGTAGTCTCACGACTTTCCTGATTCTTGTGTTCTGGCTTTACAAATACCTGGAGTTTCACGAAATTTCTGATACTTGTATTCTGGATGTGCACGTGTCCGAAGTCTCACAAATTTTCTGATACTTGTGTTCTGGATATGCATATACTCGAAGACTCGTGTCTATTCTGTTTCTTGCGTTCAGGTTGTGGAAATATCCGTTGTCTCACGACTTTACTGATTCTTGTGTTCTGGCTATGCACGTATCTTCTGCCTCACAACTTTTTTATACTTGTGTTCTGGCTGTGCAATTATCCGGTGGCTCACGACGTTTCTGAATCCTGTATTCTGGCTCTGCAAGTATCCGGGGTCTCACGACTTTTCTGATACTTGTATTCGGGCTGTGTATATATCCGCAGACTCACGACTTTACTGATACTCGTGTTCTGGGTGTGCGTTTATCCCGTGTCACACAACTTTTCTGATATTGTGTTCTGTCTCTGCAATGATTTGGATTCTCACGACTATTCTCATACTTGTGATCTGGGTTTAAAATATCCGAAGTCTTACGACATTTCTGATTCTTTTCTTCTGGCTGTGCAACTATCCGCAGTCTCACGACTTTTCTGATACTTGCGTTCTGGCTGTGCAATAATCCGGTGGCTCACGATTTTCTGATATTGTGTTTTGGCTGTGCAATTATTGGGAATCTCACCTCTTTCCTGATATTTGTTTTTGATTGTAAAAATATCCGTAGTTTCGCGGCATTTGCGATTCTAACATTCTGGCTGTGCAACTATCCGGGTTTTCACGAGTTTTCTGATACATGTGTTCTGTCTACTCATATATAAGAATTCTCACGATTTTTCTGATATTTTTGTTCTGGTTTTGAGAGTATCCGTTGTCTCGCGACATTTCTGATACTTGTGTTCTGGCTGTGCAAGATTCCGTTTCTCTTTACGTTTCTGATACTTGTGTTCCGGCCTTACAAATATTCCTTTTCTCACGAATTTTCTGATAATTTTGTTTTGGCTGTGCAGGTATCTGTTGTCTGAAGACATTGCTTATACTTGTGTTCTGGCTGTGTAAATATTCGGAATCTCACAACTTTTCTCATTCCTGTTTTCTGGCTGTGCAGGTTTCCGTAACCTTACAACTTTCCTGATATTTGTGTTCTGGCTTTACAAATATCCGAAGTCTCGAGACATTTCTGATAATTTTTTTCTGGCTGTAAAGGCATTTGTAATCTCCAGAATTTTCTGATACTTGTGTTCTGGCTATGCAAGTATCAGGGGTGTCAAGTATTTTCTTATACTTGTGTTCTGAGTGTGAAAGAATCCGTTGTCTCAAGCCTTTTCTGATACTTGTGTTCTGGCCGAGCACCTATCCTGTGTCTGGACTTTTCTGATACTTGTGTTCTAGCTTTGCAATTATCCTTTGTCTCATGACGTTTCTGATACTTGTGTTGTGCCTTTGAAAGTATCCGTTGTCTCACAACTCTCCTGATAATTGTGTTTTGGCTGTGCAAATTTTTCGGAGTTTCACGACCTTTCTGGTTATTGAGTTCTGGCTCTGAAACTGTTCGGTGTCTCACGACTTTTCAGATTCTTGTGTTCTGGCCTTGCAATTATCCGTTGTCTCACGACTTTTTTGGTACTTTTTTTCTGGCTGTGCAGGTATCCGTAGTCTCACGACTTTTCTCATATTGTGTTCTGGATTTGCAGGTACCCGGATTCTCACGACAACTCTCATGCTTGTGTTCTAGATTTTCAGCTATCCGGATTCTCACGGCTATTTTTATACTTGTGTTCTGCCTATGCAGATATCAGGAATCTCACGACTTTACTTAAACTTGTGTTCTGGCTGTACATCTATCCGTAGTCTCACGAAATTTCTGATTCTTGTCTTCTAGCTCTACAAGTAGTCGAAGTCTCCCGAATTCTCTGATACATTTGTTTTGGCTCTACATGTATTCGGAGTCTCACGACATTTCTGATATTTTTGCTCTGGTTTTGCAGGTATAGGGAGTCTCACGATTATTCTGATTCTTCTTTTCTAGCTGCACAAATACTTGTAGTATCACGATTTATCTGATACGTGTTCTGACTGTGCAAGTAATCGAAGTCTCACGACTTCTCTGCTAATTTCGTTCTGGCTGTGCAAATATCCGATGTCTCACGATATTTCTCATAATTGTATTCAGGCTTTGCAGGTATACGAAGTCACGATATTTCAAATAATGGTCTTCTTGTTTTTAAAGTATCCGCTTTCTCACTACTTGTCTCATACTTGTGTTCAAGCTCTGCAATTTTCCGGTGTCTCACGACGTTTTTATACTTGTGTGCTGGCTGTGTATGTATCTGATTTATCACGAATTTTCTGATACTTTTGTTCTGGCTGTGCAGGTAGTCGTAGTCTTAGGTCTCTTCTGAAATTTTCGTTCTTACTGTGCAGGTATCCGGAGTCTCAAGTCTTTTGTGATACCTGTGTTCTGGCTTTACATTTATTCGAAGTTTCATGTCTTCTCTGATAATTGTGTTCAGGCCGTGCAAATATCCGTAGTCTCACTTCTTTTCTCATACATTTGTTCTGGCAGTGCAGATATTCGGTGTCTCTCGATTTTTCTGATACTTGTTTCATGGCTGTGCAGGTATTTGGAGTCTCACGACTTTTCTTATATATGTGTTCTTGCTGTGTGGTTATCTGGAGTCTGACGACTTTTCTCATACTTGTGTTCTGTCTCTGCAGTTATCCGGAGTCTCATGACTTTTCTAATACTTGTGTTCTGGCTCTGAAGTTATTAGGAGTCTCACGAATTTTCTAATACTTGTGTTCTGGCTTTGCACGTATCTGCAGTTTCTTTACTTTTCTGATACTTGTGTTCTGGCTGTGAAGGTAACTGAGGTCTCACGACTTTTCTCGTACTTGTGTTCTGGCTGTACAGTTATCCGTAGTTTCATGACTTTTGTGAAATTTGTGTTCTGGCCGTGCATGTATTCGGCGTCTCACGACTTTCCTCATATTTGTTATGTGGTTGTGCAGGTATTCTTAGTGTCACTAATTTTCTGACACTTGTTTTCTGGCTGTACAAGTATCCTGTTTCTCATGACTTTTCTCATACTTGTTTTCTGGCTATACAATTATTCTGAGTCTCACAGAAATTTCATACCTGTGTTCTGGCTGTGCATGTGTTCGGAGTCTCACAATTTTTTTCATGCTTGGTCTCTGGCTGTGAATGAATCCCTAGTCTCACGACTTTTCTGATAATTGTGTTCTTGCTTTGCAAGTGTCCGGTGTCTCACGACATGTCTTATAGCTGTGTTCTGGCCGTTCAGGTTTCCGGAGTCTCGCGAGGTTTCTGATACTTGTGTTATGGCTGTGCAGTTATCCGTAGTCTCACGACATTTCTCATACTTTTGTTCTGTCTGTACAGGTATCTGGAGTCTCACGACTTTTCTCATACTTGTGTTCTGGCTGTGTAGGTACCCGGAAACTCACGACTTTTCTCATACTTGTCTTGTGACTGTGCATGTATTTGGATTCTCTCGACTTTTCTGATCCTTGTTTTCTGACTTTACAAGCCTTTGGTGTCTCACCACTTTTCTGGTACTTTTTTTTGGCTGTGCAATTATCCGTTGTCTCACGATGTTTCTCGTATTGTGTTCTGGCTTTGCAGGTGTCCGGAGTCTCACAACAATCCTCGTACTTGTGTTCTCGCTGTGCTTTTATCCGTAGTCTTACGACATTTTTGATTCTTGTGTTCTGGCTTTACCAGTATTCGGAACCTCACGACTTCTCTGATTTTTTTTTTGGCTTTCCAATTACTCGGATTATCACGAAGTTTCTAACACTTGTATTCTCTTTGTGCAAGTGTCCGGAATCTCACGCCTTTTCTGATACTTTTTTTCTGATTGTACAAATATTTGTATTATCACGACTTCTCTGATACTTGTGTTATTTCTGTGCATGTATCCGGATTCCCACGACTTTTCTGGTACTTGTGTTCTGGCTGTGCAAATATCCGGTGTCTGACGACTTTTCTCTTACTTGTGTTCTGGCTGTACAGTTATCCGAAGTCTCACGACATTTCTCATACTTGTGTTCTGGCTTTTCAAGTATCCGGTTTCTCACTACTTTTCTCGTACTTGTGTTTTGGCTTTGCAAGTGTCCGGTGTCTCACGACTATTCTTATACTTGTGTTCTGGCCATGCAGGTTTCCGAAGTCTCGCAACTTTTCTGATACTTGTGTTCTGGCTTTGCAGTTATCCGTAGTCTCACGACTTTCCTCATACTTGTGTTCTGTCTGTGCAGGTATCCGGAGTCTCACGACGTTTCTCATATTTGTGTTCTGGCTGTGCAGGTACCCGGAGACTCACGAATTTTCTCATATTTGTCTTGTGACTGTGAAGGTATTCGGAGTCTCTCGACTTCTCTGATTTTTGTGTTCTGGCTGTACAAACATTCGGTGTCTCACGACCTCTCTGTTACTTGTGTTCTGGGTGTGCAATTATTCGAAGTCTTAGGACTTTTCTGATATTTTCTTCTGTCTGTTCAGATATCCGTGTTCTTACGACTTTTCTCATACCTAGTTTCTGGCTCTACATTTTTTCGAGGGTCTCACCATTTCTCTGATACTTGTGTTCTGGCTGTGCTTGTATTCGAAATCTCACATCTTTTCTAATACTTGCGATCAGGCTGTGCACGTATCCGGAGTAACTTTACTTTTCTGATACTTGTGTTCCAGCGGTGCAGGTAGATGAGCTCTTACGACCTTCCTCATACGTGTGTTCTGGCTGTACAGGTATCCGTATTCTCGTGACTTTTGTGAAAATTATGTTCTGGCTGTGCATGTATCCGGCGTCTCACGACTTTCCTCATTCTTGTGATGTGGCTGTGCAGGCATTCGTTGTTTCACGACTTTTCTGATACTTGTTTTCTGGCTATACAAATATCCTTTTTATCATAACATTTTGGATACATGTGTTCTTGCTATACATGTATTCTGAGTCTCACAGCATTTTTTATACTTGTGTTTTGGCTGTGCAGGTATTCGGAGTCTCACGACTTTTCTGATACTTGTGTTCTGCCTCTGCAAGTATCCGAGTTATTACGACATTTCTGATATTTGTGTTCTGGCTGTGCAAGTATTGTGTCTCATGTCTTCTCATACGGGTGTTCTGGTTGTTCAGGTATCCGCAGTCTCACGACTTTTCTCATACTTGTGTTCAGGCTGTACAATTATCCGGAGTCTCTCGAATTTGTGATAGCTGTGTTTTAGCCGTATCCGGTATCTCACGACGTTTCTGATATTTGTGTCCAGTCTGTGCATGTAAACGAAATCCTACTATTTTTCTGACAATTGTATTCTGACTCTTCAATTATCTGGAGTCTCACGACTTTCTGATACTTGTGTTCAGCCTGTGGAATTATCCGTTGTCTCACGACGTTTCTCATACTTATGTTCTGGCTGTGCAGGCATCTGGTATCTCATGAAATATCTCATACTGGTGTTATGTCTGTGCAGGTATTCGAAGTCTCATCACTTTTCTCATATTTGTGTTCTGGCTTTGCAGGTTTCCGGAGTCTCATGACTTTTCTTATACTTCTGTTCTGGCTGGGCAAATATTCGAAGTTTCACGACTTTTCTCATACGTGTGTTCTGGTTGTGCACGTATTTGGAATATCACGACTTTTCTGATAGACGTGTTCTAGATGTGCAAGTATTCTAAGTCTCACAACTTTTGAAAATATTGTGTTCCGGCCGTGCAAGTATTTGGAATCTCACGACCTTTCTCATACTTGTTTTCTGGCTGTGCAAGTATCTGATGTTTCACGACTTTCCTGATACTTCTGTTCTGGGTTTTTAAATATCCGGAGTATCAAGACATTTATAATACTTGTGTTCTGCCTGTGCAAATATACGTGGTCTTACGACTATTCTGATACTTGAGTTCTTGCTATACATTTTTCCGAAGTCTCACGACTTCTCTTCTACATTTGTTCTGGCTGTGAAATTATTCGGTGTATCGCGACGTGTCTGGTACTTGTGATCTGGCTTTGCAAGTATCCGTTGACACTACTTTTCTGATAATTGTGTTCCGGCTGTGCAAATATCCATTGTCTCACGACTTACCTGAAACTTTTGTTCTTGTTGTGCAGCTATCCGGTGTCTGACGAAATTTCCGATACTTGTGTTCTGTCTGTGCGTGTATTCGAAGTCTCACGACTTTTCTCATACTTGTGTTCTGGCTGTGAAGGAATCCGTAGTCTCACGACATTCCTGATACTTGTGTTCTGGCTATGCATGTACGGAAGTCTAACGACTTCCTGATAATTTTGTTCTGGCTTTGAGATTTTCGGTGTCTCGCGACTATTCTGATACTTGTATTCTGGCTGTGCAAGTATCCGTTGTCTTAGTACGTGTCTGAATCTTGAGTTCCTGCTATGTATGTATCCATTGTCTCACGACTTTTCTGATACTTTTGTTCTAGCTGTTCAGGTATCCGGCGTCTGACGACGTTTCTGATACTTGTGTTCTGCCTGTGCATGTATTCGGATTCTAACGTCCTTTCTCATACTTGTGTTCTGGCGGTACTTGAATCCGTTGTCTCACGAAAGTCCTGATACAAGTGTTCTGGCTTTACAAAGATTCGGAGTGCCACGACTTTTCTGATACTTGTATTCTGGCTGTGCATGTATCCAAAGTCTCACGAATTTTGTGATACATGTGTTCTGGTTATGCAATTATCCGTAGTCTTAAGTCCTTTCTGATACTTGTGTTCTTGCTCGCAATTATCCGAATTCTCACGACTTTTCCGATTCTTGTGTTCTGGCCGTGCACATATCCTGTGTCTCACGACTTTTCTAATATTTGTGTCCTGGCTGTGTAATTATCCGGTGTCTCAAGACGATCCTGATACTTGTGTTCTAGCTGTGCAAGTATCCGGTGTCTCAAGACGTTTTTGATACTTGTGTTCTGGCTGTGCAAGTATCCGCAAACGCACCACTTTTCTGATACTTGTGTTCTGGCTGTGCAATTATCCGGTGTCTCACGACCTTTGTCTTACTTGTGTTCTGGGTGTGCAAGTATCCGGATTCTGACTACTTTTATAATACTTGTGTTACGGATGTGCAATTATCCGTTGTCTCACGACTTTCCTGATACTTGTGTTCTGGGTGTGCAAATCTTCGGAGTCTCACGCCTTCTCTGATATTTGTTTTCTGGCCGTGCAATTTTCCGAAATCTCACGTCTTTTCTGATGTTTGTGTTCCAGCTGTTGAAGTATCTTTTGCCTCACGACTTTTTTGATACTTCTGTTCTTGTTGTGCAGGTATCCGTAGTCTCATGACTTTTATCATACTTGTGTTCTGGCTTTGCAATTATCCCATTTCTCACGTCTTTTCTCATACTTGTGTTCGGGCTGTGCAATTATCCTTTTTCCAACGACCTTTCTGTTACTTTTTCTGGCTGTGCTGGCATTCGTCGTCTCACGACTTTTCATGTATTTTGTTCTGGCTTTGCAGGTATCCGGAGTCTCACGACTTAACCTCGTACTTTTGTTCTGGCTGTGCATGTATCCGTAGTCTGACGACGTTTTTGATACTTGTGTTCTGGCTTTACTAGTATTCGAAGTCTCACGACTTTTCTGATACTTTTTTCTGGCTCTACAATCATTCGGAGTCTCACGAAGTTTTGAATCTTTTGTTCTGATTGTGCAAGTATCCGGAATCTCACTACTTTTCTGCTACTTGTGTTCTGGCTGTACAAATATTTGTAGTAACATGACTTCTCTTGTACTTGTCTTCTTTCTGTGCAAGTATCCGGATTCTCACGACTTTTCTGGTACTTGTGTTCTGGCTGTGCAAATATCCGGTTTCTGACGACTTTTCTCTTACTTTTGTTGGCTGTGCATGTATCCCAAGTCTTACGACATTTCTCATACTTGTGTTCTGGCTTTTCAAGTAACCGGTTTGTCACTACTTTTCTCATAATTGTGTTCTGGCTTTGCAAGTGTCCGGTGTCTCACGACATTTCCTATACTTGTGTTCTGGCCGTGCAGGTTTCCGAAGTATCGCGAATTTTCTGATACTTGTGTTCTGGCTGTACAGTTACCTGTAGTCTCGCGACTATTTACATAATTTTGTTCTGTCTGTGCAGGTATCTGGAATCTCACGACTTTTCTCATACTTGTGTTCTAGCTGTGCAGGTATCTGGAGACTCATGACTTTTCTCGTACTTGTCTTGTGACTTTGCAGGTATTTGGTGTCTGCCGACTTTTCTGATTCTTGTGTTCTGGCTGTACCAGCATATGAGGTCTCACGACTTTTCTGGTCCGTTTTTTCTGGCTGTGCAATTATCCGTTGTCTCACGACTTTTCTCAAATTGAGTTCTGGCTTTGTAGGTATCCGGATTCTCACGACTTTCCTCGTACTTGTGTTCTCGCTGTGCATGTATCCGTAGTCTAACGAAATTTTTGTACTTGTGTTCTTGCTTTACCAATATTCGGAATTTCACGGCTTCTCTGACATCCTTTTTCTGGTTTTACAATTATTCGGAGTCGCACGACGTTTCTGATACTTGTGTTCTATTTATGCAAGTGTCCGGAATCTTACGACTTTTTTGATACTTGTGTTCTGGCTGTACAAGTATTAGTAGTATCACGACTTTTCAGATATTTGTCTTCTTACAGTGCAAGTATCCGCAGTCTCACGACTTTTCTGTTAGTTGTGTTCTGGCTGTGCAAATATCCGGTGTCTGACGACTTTCCTCTTACTTGTGTTCTGGCTGTGCAGGTATCCGAATTCTCACGACATTTCTCATACTTGCTTTCCGGCTATTCAAGTATCCTGTTTCCTCACTATTTTTTCTCATACTTGTGCTTTGGTTTTGCATGTGTCTGTTGTCTCACGACGTCTTATTCTTGTGTTCTGGCCGTGCAGGTTTGCGGACTTTCACGGTGTTTCTGATACTTGTGTTCTGGCTATGCAGTTATCCTTAGTCTCACGACTTTTCTCATACTTGTGTTCTGGTTGTGCAGGTATTTGTAGTATCACGAATTTTCTGATAGACGTGTTCTAGATGTGCAAGTATTCGAAGTCTCACAACTTTTCTAATATTGTGTTCTGGCTGTTCAATTATTCGGAATCTCACTTATTTTTTCATACATGTGTTCTGGCTTTGCAGGTATCCGATATCTCACAACTTTCCTAATACTTGTGTTCTGGGTATGCAAATATCCGGAGTCTCAAGACATTTATAATACTTGTGTTCTGGCTGTGAAAATATACGTGGTCTCACGACTATTCTGATACTTGTGTTCTGCCTATACATGTATCCGAAGTCTCAAGACTTCTCTGCTACTTTTGTTCTGGCTGTGAAATTATCCGTTTTCTCGCCACTTTTCTGATACTTGTTTTCTGGCTTTGCAAGTATCCATTGTCTCACTACTTTTCTGATACTTGTGTTCCTGTTGTGCAAGTATCCATTGTCTCACGACTATTCTTACCCTATTTTTCTTGTGCAGGTATCCGGTGTCTGACGTCATTTCTGATACTTGTGTTCTGGCTGTGCATATATTTGGATTATCACGACTTTTCTCATACTTGTGTTCTGGCTGTGAATAAATTCGTTGTCTCACGACTTTCCTGATTCTTGTGTTCTAGCTATGCATGTATCCGAAATCTCACGGCTTCTCTGATAATTTTATCTGGCTGTGATATTTTCTGTTGTCTCGCGACTATTCTGATACTTGTATTCTGGCTGTGCAAATGTCCGTTGTCTCACTACATTTCCGAAACTTGTGTTCCGGCTGTGTAAGTATCCATTGTCTCACTACTTTTCTGATACTTTTCTTCTTGCTGTGCAGGTATCCGGTGTCTGACGACATTTCTGATACTTTTGTTCTGCCTGTGCCAGTATTCGGTTTCTCACGACTTTTCCCATACTTTTGTTCTGGCTGTGCTTGTATCCGTAGTCTCACGAAAGCCCGTATGCTTGTGTTCTGGCTTTAAAAGTACCCGGAATCTCACGACTTTCCTGATACTTTTTTTTCTGGCTTTGCAGATATTCGAGGTCTTACGACTTTTCTGATACCTGTGTTCTGGTTATGCAAGTATCCGGAGTCTCAAGTCCTTTCTGATACTTGTGTTCTGGCTGTTGAAATGTCCGTTTTCTCACGACATTTCCGATTCTTGTGATCTGGTTCTGCACGCATCCTGAGTCTCACGAATTATCTGATACTTGTTTTCTGGCTGTGCAATTATCCGGTGTGTCACGACTTTTCAGATATTTTTGTTCTGGCTGTGCAAGTATCCGCAGTCTCACCACTTTCTTTGTACTTGTGTTCTGGCTGTGCAATTTTCCGGTGTCTCACGACTTTTGTGATACTTGTGATCTGGGTGTACAGGTTTCCGGATTATCACGACTTTTCTGATAATTCTGTTGTGGATGTGCAAGTACCTGAAGTATCACGACTTTCCTGATACTTGTGTTCTGGCTGTGCATCTATTCGTAGTTTCACGCTTTCTCTGATAATTCTGTTCTGGCCGTGCAAGTATCCGAAGTCTCTCTACTTTTCTGATGCTTGTGTTCTAGCTGTTCAATTATCCGGTGTCTCATGACTTTTCTGACACTTCTGTTCTGGTTTTGCAGGTATCCGTAGTCTCATGTCTTTTCTCATACTTGTGTTCTGGCTGTACAAGTATCCGTTGTCTCACGACTTTTGTAGTACTTTTTTTCTGACTGTGCAGTTTTCCGTTGTCTCACGACTTTTCTCGTTTTTTGTTCTGGCTTTGCAGGTATCCGGATTCTCACGACTTTCCTCGTACTTGTGTTCTGGCTGTACATGTATTCGTAGTCTCACGACATTTTTATACATTTGTTCTGGCTTAACCAGTATTCGGAGTCTCACGACGTCTCTGATACTTTTTTTCTGGCTCTACAATTATTCGTAGTCTCACGACGTTTCTGATACTTGTGTTCTGATTGTGCAAGTATCCGGAGTCTCACGACTTTTCGGATACGTGTGTTCTGTCTGTACAAATATTTATAGTATCATGACTTCTCTGATATTTGTGTTCTTGTTTTGCAAGTATTCCGAGTCTCATGACTTTTCTGCAACTTGTGTTCTGGCTGTGCCAATATCCTTTGTCTGACGACTTTTCTCTTACTTGTGTTGGCTGTGTTGGTATCCGATTACTCACGACATTTCTCATACTTGTGTTCTGGCTTTGCAAGTGTCCGGTGTCTCACGACATGTCTTATACTTGTGTTCTGGACTTGCAGGATTCCGGAGTCTCGCGACGTTTCTGGTACTTGAGTTCTGGCTGTGAAGTTATGCGTAGTCTCACGACTTTTCTCATATTTGTGTTCTGTCTGTGCAGGTATCTGGAACCTCACGACTTTTCTCATACTTGTGTTCTGGCTGTGCATGTAGCCGGTGACTCACGACTTTTCTCATTCTTGTCTTGTGACTGCGCATGTATTCGTAGTCTCTCGACTATTCTGATTCTTGTGTTCTGGCTGTAAAAGCATTTGTTGTCTGACGACTTTCCTGGTCATATTTGCTGGCTGTGCTAGTATCCGTTGTCTCACGACTTTTCTCGAATTGTGTTCTGGCTTTGCAGGTATCCGGATTCTGTCGACTATTCTCGTACTTGTGTTCTCGCTGTGCATATATCCGTAGTCTCATGATATTTTTGATACTTGTTTTCTGTCTGTACCAGTATTCGGATTCTCACGACTTCTCTGATATTTTTTCTGGCTTTACAATTATTCGGTGTCTCACGACGTTTCTGATCCTTGTGTTCTGATTGCGCAACTGTCCGGAATATCACTACTTTTCTGATGCTTGTTTTCTGGCTGTACAATTATTTGTAGAATCACGACTTCTCTGATACATGTGTTCTTTCTGTGCAAGTATTTGGAGTTACACGACTTTTCTGGTGCTTGTGTTCTGGCTGTGCATATATCCGGTTTCTGACGATTTTTCTGTTACTTGTGTTCTGGCTGTGCAGGTATCGGAAGTCTCACGACATTTCTCATACTTGTGTTCTGGCTTTTCAAGGATCCGGTTTCTCACTACTTTTCTCATACTTGTGTTCTAACTTTGCATGTGTCCGGCGTCTCTCGTTTTTTCTTATACTTGTCTTCTGGCCGTGCATGTTTGTGGAGTCTCGCGACTTTTGTGATACTTGTGATCTGTCTGTACAGTTATCCAGTGTCTCACCACTTTTCTCATATTTGTGTTCTGGCTGTGCAGGTACCCAGAGGCTCACGACTTTTATCATATTTGTCTTGTGACTCTGCATGTATTCTGAGTCTCTCAGGTTTTTTTATTCTTGTGTTCTGGCTGTACAAGCATTCGGTTTCTCACGACTTCTCTGATACCTTTGTACCGGCTGTGTAATTATTCGAAGTCTCACGACTTTTCTGATACTTTTTTCCTGTCTGTTCAAGTTTTCGTGGTCTCACGACTTTTCTCATACTTACGTTCTAGCTGTACATTTTTTCGTGGCTCTCGCCACTTGTCTGGTACTTGTGTTCTGGCTGTGCTTGTATTCGAAGTCTCACAACTTTTCTAATACTTGTGTTCTGGCTATACATATATTCGGAGTCTCATGACTTCTCTAATACTTTTTTTCTGGCTGTACAAGGATTCAGTATCTCATGACATCTGTGATACTTGTGTTCTGTTTTTGCAAGTATTCGGAATCTCACGACATTTCTGATAATTGTGTTCTGTCTGTGCAAGTATTCGAAGTCTCGCGACTTCTCTATTACTTGTGTTCTGGCTATGCAAATATCCGAAGTCTCACGACATTTCTGATACTTGTGTTCTGGCTGTGCAATTATTCGGCGTCTCACGACTTTTGTAATACTTGTTTTCTTGTTGTGCAAGTATTCGGAGTCTCACGCGACTTTTCTGATATTTGTTTTCTGGCTGTGCAGGTATCCTGAATCACGTCTGGCGAAGCTGTTCAACGGTAGTATCCCCATCGTACTGGACTCCTTGAAGCAACACTACTTCATCGACAGGGACGGCGGTATGTTCCGCCATATCCTCAACTTCATGCGCAATTCCAGGCTGCTCCTACCCGAAAACTTCGCTGACCTGGATCTTCTGTTAGTAGAGGCTCGCTACTTCGACATAGCCCGTAAGTGAGGCAGCAACACTTCTATTTAGTTTTCCATTAGTTTCTGTATTTGACAGTTCTGTGTAGTGTCGTAGTGTGATTAGCAATACATGTCTGTAATACATGAAAACAAAAACAAACAGCTTTGCACCATCTAAAGTAATGTTCCTGCTTTTCTGTCGTATACAAAGCTTTTCGAGTTGAAGAATGTTACGATTGTCACTTATCGAAAATTAAATTTCATAGTGTTTGTTGTGAGAACTCCTAAAATTGATACAAATTTCCTTGAACGGTTTAGATATTATTTCCGTGACTGTGGTTAATACGGTTTTTTACGTTGGCCGATAATGTGAAACCTGCCTTAGATCATGCGTGAAATACAGAAATGGCCGTTTATACTCCAATTTGTGCACACCCCCCCCCCCTGGTTGTCAGACAGAACACAGCTTATTATTAATATCCTAATGTTTTTTATGTAATTTTGCCAAGCGTGAAGCAGTGGCCTGTCTATAAATGAGAGAAAATGCACGAAAACTATTGACTAAATCAGCAGATTTCTCTCTGGATTCAGTCTCAGTGCATCCCGTCTGAAGTTTGGACAACTATCCTCCATCCCAACGCGCTTTGTGTTAGTTTGTGCATGTTCATAGTTTAGCGGCTGTTCTAAAAGTGCATTATGTGTGTGTTTTGCGGTGTGGTAGTGAATACTGCCTCATATTCTGTGTATACCTGCTTCGAATCTTGACTGGAAGATGAGCTGTTCTGAGTTGTTTTAATTTTTATTATGCCTTATGTGGTTAGCTCAGTCACTTATGACGTTATTTACGGGTTGGTGTAGAGGGGGTTCCGTTCGCGACAGGGATAGGACACCACGGTCCTAACCGATCTCGAAGCTTGCCTAGTTTTACGCGATATGCCCTGTCGACGCTTTCGCTTGCAGTACAATGGCTAGCCACAACATAACTAGCTTAATGTCTTTTCATTTCTCATTTAACTCCAAAGTACGGAATATGCAGAACTGTAACCGTATTCCCCTGGCATGCTCTCGTGACGTGGTGTTTTCGCAGACGGGTGACTACATTGCTTGCTTCTAGACTGAAAACAAATTCCCTTTCAGTTAGGTCGCAGTGGTTTGTTCTTACGCCTTCCTAAATGGCTTGTGCATTTCATTATCGCTTTTAGGTTTCCTGAAGCAGATGGTAGAAATTAACTGCCGTCTGACAGTTTCCATGGTTGATATGCCTACTGCAACTCTATGTACATTTTCTTCTATCATTACTCAAGTAGTACTCGGCGCTTAAATTTAAATTACTGCGAACTAACTAATTAACTAACTGAATAAATAACTAACCTTCCAACCAACCAACTAACTAACTCCATAGAGCTGAATGCTTCTTGAAAATCTAAGAGTTTCACTGCTAGTCGAGAAATTTCCCGCATTTTTTGGAACCCGAAAGTTCACGACTGCATTCACAAACCTTCGCCACCTGTCCCTATTCCGAAACATAGCAGTCCAGTCCGTGCCTCCTCATTCAACTTCATGTAGTTCCATTTTAATGTCATCCCCTCATGTATGTCTAGGTCTCCCAAGTCGTTCTTTCCAACAGGTCTTCCCACCAGTAAAGTAAATACGCATTTTAAATTCTTTTCCGCTTACAACCGCAGGATATTTCTACAGCGGAATAAAATCTTTCAGGCCTGACTTTTTTCTGAGTAATACTGAAACATTCAAGTCTTCCTCGCAGAGAACTCACTATGCCTCAGTTACTAAGACCAACTGGTAAATGACGTTTATGAAGACAACTATTTGTTCTGACAATCATGCGAAGCAAGAGAAAACACTGGGCGAAATGCAGGGCTTCTTTTAATGTTAACATAGGTGATACATGTTGTAACTGTGCTTTGAATTGTTAATTTCGGAAATGTGTATTTTTCTCTTTGTTGTGAGAAATACATTAAAATCTGCACGGATTCCTAGGTTATTCGAGGTGGTAGATCTGACCAAGGCATTCCTTGAATGTTAGAGCATGCTTGTAATAATTAGTGTGTCTGCTATTACCTTTCCACCTTATTTGTGTATTTTCAACAGCACATGAATTTACTGAACTGCATACAGAGCAAGCGCAGCATACGGACGGACAGCAAAGCTGATTGTATATGTGTGTCATCTGAACAGTTCTTAAGGCGCAGCGGTACAGGGAAGAAATAACAGGGTGCCGGAGAAAATTGCATCTTGAGCCGCTTCATGATAGTTCTGGCCAAATATTATTAGGGTAATGAGATCAAGAACGGGACATGAGAAGTGAATGGGAGAGAATTTCGTACGGGTTTGCAGTAGGAAACGCTGAAGGAAAAAGAGAGCTTCGAAGACCGAAACAAAGACGGGAAGATGTGTTAAACGATGTTAAAGAAATTGGGTTAGTAATGGGTGAACTGGTTTTATCTGGCTCAAGATAAGAAAAAGTGAATAAGATTATGAGCCTTCGAGTCTCTTAAAATTCGAGGAATTTCCTGACTAACTGAGGAATTCTTGGCTTCTTAAAGGATTCTGTTCCAGGAAGTTATTAGTACAAGGTCTGTGGTTTGTACACCGAGAAATGTTTATATTTTCTAATGGTTTCGCTGCTACCACGAAGATGGAGGCAGTATGTTCCTCCGAAATATTCGAAACCTTGTACCAGACTATACCTTGCCCATAATGTTCGAAACCGTGTACCGGACTATACGTTGTCCATAATGTTCGAAACCGCGTACCAGAATATACGTTGTCCAAAATTTTCGAAAATATGTACTAGACTATGCTTTGTCCAAAATTTTTGAAACCGTGTACCAGAATATACGTTGCCCGTAATGTTCGAAACCGCGTACCAGACTACCCTTTCACAACCCAGAGACTTGCACTTTAAGCTGAATCAGTTCGTACTAATAGCGTACTCGTATGTTCTGTCATCTCGTCTCTTCCAATCTCACTACTGGACAGAGGGAACGCGCGTTTGACAGTAGCCTTTCAGCACCCGTGAATCGACTGCGAACTGGGAATCCAAAGTAGGACATCCCGTCTATTGCGAACTTGCGACGTTAATGTGATTGGACAGGCGATAGTGGGATTCTGCACAAACTGTGGCTCTTCTTACTTGCTTCTCAGGTCCTTCTTGATACTGCAGTTGTTACAAACTCCGCTGGTAAAAACTGAGAATGATCTGCTGCGAGATTTTCTTTCTCACGCTTCGTTAGCGGTAGAAATAAATTCCTAAGTGTGACTATAACTCGGGAACAGATGGACACTGGTTTGATGTCCGCCCGCTATAAATATACTCTAACAGACTTTGCAATACCTGTTGTTGGATATAAAGATAATTTCGCTCAGGACACGTAAAGTGCGTGCATGTTATGTTGGTCCTTATGTCTTAGTGCACACATGCTGTGGTGGTAAACCATTACCTCATTTCGGTTTCTTATTTAAAATAAAAAAAGTAGACTTTAGTATACGTACATAACCAGTTTACAAATATAGGCATGGTGTGAGTGTGCTCTTTACCACCAACATACCCACGGTGGTTATGGGACCCACTCTCTTTCCTACAAACCGGTTAAAAGAGGACGCTTTACACATGGGTAACCCAGCCGGAGCGTGAAATTTGCTTCACGTCATCATTTAGTGCTTAGATAGAGAATGCACGGAGTTTTAACTCCATTCTCCACACATCTTAATGGAATGATTGTTAAACATAGGCAGATCTTCGCCTTTACCTTATAAAAGTTACTTTATAGTGGGTAGTTAAAGTACCAGTTCTTAAGAGTATGACGGACTGCATGTACATCCTGTAACATCGAGGCTGGGGGCAGAAGGCCATCTATAGACGTTGCATAAGGGTATCTGAAATATTTGTAGTAAACCTATACGGACCCTTTTCTCACAATTTGTGTACACAGCCATTCCATCAACTCATCTCTCCTTTCAGTTATTTTCCCTCTAAAGAAGGTATTTGGGCCCAGAACACCTTCTAGCTAAATTCAGGCTGAGCAAGTAAATGTATGAGGTTTTGGCACTGTTAAATGGTAATTTATTTCGGTTTTTATTACTTTCTTGCAACACAGCTGAAAGCACTGTTTCTTCGTCTTTAGACCCGTAACTTGTAAAAAATGTATTCACATTGATGGAAATTTTAATATCCCGTCTGGCAGTCTGGACATAGAACCCTGGAGGAGCCACAGTGCAGTGCTGTGCACGTACAAAAGTACCGAGTTTGTAAGGTCGCTACGCGCATACGCTTTATTGTTTAACGACTATTATGCCGAAGGCAGCATAGTGTACTCGTAACATAATGCGGTATTACCATTAGGGGCTACACAGTAGGTTCGAAATATATATATATATATATATATATAAAGGTAAAGCAATCCCATTAAAGGCCTGTGCATGTCCTAAGGGTTCCAGGAGGTTGAGGCTTCCATATTTCAAGATAATCGGCACATGAAAGTGGTAAGGTTGTCAGCCCTACACATCAGCTGCCTATACCCCCAGGAAACATTCCTGGTACTCATTTCTATTAGAGGCTGAGTCAACCCCAGTGTCATAGTGCGGCCGGAGGGATTATGTCAATGAAAAAATCGAATGACACAATCGGGGATCGAACCCGCGACTTTCCGGCTTGTAGCGCAGTGCCTCAACCAACTGCGCCGCCGTGTGCCCCAATATATATATTGCGTATAGACCTGCTGAGGAAAATAGTTTATTTTGTTTGGAAATTGTGGGATAGTACTGCTAAATTTCTTCATGTAAGGTACCAGTAAAGATGAGATATATAAACCCAGTTTGACTTACATATAAGAAATTAATAAGAGATAAAACTAAACTTATGGAATTTGAATACTTTCAATGAAGAAGAACCGAGGTTTTGTTATCTGCACCAGTGATTAATGATAACCAGCCCCAACAGCAAGCACCCTCTCTGTTACATTAGTGATAACCAACCACAACAACAAGTGCCCTCTGTTACATTAAGACAGACAGACATCCACCCACCTTTTCAGCCTTGTAATAAAACGTCAAAATTACTGTCATGACAGGACGAAATATTTATAGCATAAGTAACACCAGGGTTGCACAAATCCCGGACGTCATGTCGGTCGGGCTTCCAAATTTTGTCGGTACTCTGTAAGGAAATGTTTCATGTCACCCTTCTGGCCCCTGGAATGTGAAGGTGGCTGCTATATTTTTGGAACGTTTGTGGACATCTGTGTAACAAACACACACGTGCGTGAGTTCAGGCTTTCGCCGCAGTGTAAATGAGGTCTTCGCTCTTCTGGCATTTTACAAAGCTTTGGTTGGTAGTTACCTACCGACGTTTCGAGACAGTCTATCGGATGAAGATATCGGTCAGGACTGCTTGACCCATGGTGATAGGCCCAATAGGCTGTCCCGAAACGTCGGTAACTGACTACCCATCAACGCTGTGTAACATCCCAGAAGAGCCAAGACCTCAAACGCATTCACATCTGTGGTCATTTTCTCAATTTGATCTGATGCTTTTCATAGACATTTTTAGGCGTACGGCTTAGATCTCGACCTAAACACAGACGGCACTAACTGAGAGTTTTCATAGTTTTCCTCAGTCCTTTCAGGTGACAAAGGGATAGCGCCTTAAAAATAGATCACATTCATTTCCTTCAACAGTCTTTCGAATCCACTACCCAGTTACTTGATGTTATATAGGCTGAATTACGTAAAGTGTCGTTAAGTGAAATACTTAGCAAAGATCATCCATCAGTAACTGTTTGATTGTTTGTGGACATGGTGCAGTTAGTAGCAATATTTGAAGGTTTTCTAAATCACGCCTAAGCTACCATATTATTTTAGGTGGTGATTTGATGCTAGCAATTCAAAGCCGTCTCGGACTGCAAGATCTGTAGTTTGAAGAGATGAGGAAGTCGAAAGAAATTGTAAGAAAACAACGATGAGAAGGAAACACATAGGAAATTAAAGCAGAGTAGGAAAGTCTGAAACATAATAACAATGACGATGATAAGCATAATAATTGAATGTTTTGTTTATCAACGTGCTGACTCATCAGCTCAATGGTCAATTACAAAGTCAGCATGAGTACAAAAACAACCCATAAACAAATGAACAAACAAAAGTCGGACAAAAATCACAAGACAGAACGAAACAAAACACTACAATTTAATTAAATGACTGATCAATTTTCAAATGAGAACGGAAGTCTCGTGCAGTACATGATTACAATTAGTTCAGGCACAGCCATGATAAGGCGTTTTATTAGACGATGCACTACAACATCTAATATAGACTTTAATTAAGAGCAGCAATTTCTTCTGTAAATGTATCAGCATCTCTGCTAAAGAGAAAAATCCAACATTAAACATAGAGAAGTCTTTGATAATCAGAATAGGATTTCGAAGACGAAAGAATACCCAAACGGAAATGATAAATTTGACACCACAGTAACATTACTACAAAACAGTGCGTCAACGTGATACCTCCTCCCGTAAAGTATGCACTTTTAAGCCATCTGTTTGCCTTAGGATACCAGTAATCCAGCTGGTCGGAAAACGCAACATAACAAAAGATGCAAACTTCCTCTGGACGCGTTCCTGCTTCTTGACATCAGTAGGCATAATTCCCAATAATACAGGCGTATTTTAACGTTGCTTTGACTAACGCAATAAGTAGTGTCACTAAACAGTCAAGAGAATAAAACGAAAGGTTACACGCGAACTAAACCCAGCAGCCTCGTCGATGGCTTGAGAAATATCTGCATAACGCTGTGAAAGTAGCGTTTCGAATCTTTCGGCACTTAACTGATTTTTGATGGAGAGTATACGGGCTAGATTAGGCAGTATTCACAGACATTTTATCATTCAATGTGATGCTTTTTCCTCGAGAGAAGTGACGTAATTTTACTAATGTAAGAAATTCATAAACTAAGAAGTGCACCAACCTTGTTCAGAATCAGTATCGGGCCGTAACACGTAACAGTCGTTAGAAGATATAACGGTACGAAGAACTTGAATTCTGTTTGTTACAAAAGGATACCTAAAGCATTTAACTGCATTTCGCGTATAATTTGTGAATTAGGTCGGAAGAACCTCCTTGTGCAACGACATAGTTTACTATAAAAGGCGATGAACATCAATTTAGGAGCACCGTACCAGAAGTTTTATTGTGGTGAAAATCTATAAGGATTTCTGGGATCATGTCATTTATCCGTGATGCAAAGGACAGACACGTTTGTCTGCTTTACCACTAATATGGGAAGCCGTCTCATGTGAGAAGACCGTTTGAGCATTAAAAGTATATGCAGTTGACTGCAGTAGCCATTACTGGCGAATGTCACAACATAACGACAAAAATTAGTGGGAATGCTTCAAGCGAAATGACGGAAGAATGCTAGACATCAACAGTGGATAAATTCAGAGTTGGACCAACTGTTTTCAAATGAATTTTGACTTTACTTTATCAGTGCAGACGGAGGAATTTTTGTGTCGATCTGTCCGTGTGCCGAAGTTAAAAGTTCTATTTCGCTATACGCAGTTGCTTGCTCATATATGTGAAGTGCAGTATAATAACAACAGGGGGGCAACCAAGGAGGAGGGGTGCAGCCGGGCTGTAGCCCCCACCAAACTTTCTTAAAACCGAAATGTAAAAAATACTGATTTTTTAGACAGGATATCATATGTTTTGAGTTATTTACGTTTAATTGAAGTCAGCTGCTGAAATTGGCTGATGAGTAGAACATTGGAATATTGAAAAATAAATTAATAAAATTAAGAAAAGGGAAAGATTGGACACTGTGGGTGAGTTTTGGAACATGTAGTTACATTCGTACGTACATTTAAACCAAACACGATTTACGATATCCTAATCCTGAAATACACCAGTATAACTCCCGTTACCTACCGTAACATCGTTCAGTCACAAACTACATCACAACCAACACGCTCGTGTAGGTATTGCTTCTCAAACTCCACAGCAAAACTGTAAGTATTTGTACACGCTCGCACATATCCTATCTATACTGTAATTCAACATATAACCATAATAAGTACTTGTCATTTCAGAGCCACTTTCACGTGGAATATACATCAATAACCACACCAGACATCCATTTGTTAAACACCGTCTAAGATTAAGAGTTACCTTCAATCAGTGTCTGATATTTCAACATACACGCGAATATGTCTAATGTACTCTAATTTGCAATTGAAATGACATGTCTAATATACTCTAATTTGCAATTGCAAGCAGATACCAATATGCTAAAAGTGTGACTGATAGATCCATAATACAGTACATCTACGTACACGTATACAGACGTGAATATTCAAGATCAAAATTACGTGCGTGTTATACTGCAACTTTAAACTGATTTGCTGATGTGACCACGAGATTTGCGCACCTTCATATTTGAACATTCCCAACTGGTTCAAATTATTAAGATACCTATAAACTAGAATTTGTATGTGTATATAAATATGTATATACACACACACATATATATATACATATATATATACATATATGTACATACATATATACATACATCCTAACCAATATATATTTAATACAAGTACAAACTTTTAACTACGTTTAATATATATATATATATATATATATATATATATATACACACAATTTC
>Ga0268261_10000198_pt1 | contig 37098 bp, 15 predicted proteins | sample TergutNc150P1_FD_190353 | JGI IMG/M metagenome (GOLD analysis project Ga0268261, IMG submission 190353) | Nasutitermes corniger P1 segment gut microbial community from laboratory colony in Florida, USA - Nc150 P1 (SPAdes) (version 2) | ecosystem: Host-associated > Arthropoda: Insects >... | reverse complement strand
GACGACGACGACGACGACAATAATAATAATAATAATAATAATAATAATAATAATAATAATAATAATAATAATAATAATAATAACACAGGAATGAGAAGAATAACGACTACAATGCGACCAAACGTCTAAAATGCAGTCAGAAACAACACTTTTTTTCACAGGAAGAGCAAAAACACCACCACAGCAATAGGGAATTTCATGTAATGTTCGAAAAATTGCTATCAGTTTGCTACAATAAGTTCATGAGATACAATCCGCAGAATGACATTAATATTATCCAATAAGATAATTTTATGACTGAATGCCAAAGGACCTAAAATTTTTCCGGCTTAGAAAGGCTTTCCTTCCAACAACCCTACTAATTTTTACACGGGAAGAACTACGCAGTTCCTAACCGTATATATATCCTGCGTTTGTGAGGCACAGCGTAAAAGTCACATTATGCATATAACTCAGCAGCACCCACATGTTTTCCCATTTTCCTTTATTTGAAGATTAAAGTCTATTGGGATATGGCGCCCTGCAGACTGGCATTTACTGACGTTTCGGAAAACCATGCTGCCTCAGGAATATCATCACATCCAAGAACACTAAATCCTCATCAAAAATAAGTCACAATCTCAAGTCGCTTTCATTTCTTTCCTTTCCTTTTATGCCTGTTTTATTTATCGTCCTTCCCTTGTTTAATGTCTGTCATCCCTTTCAGGTGCTTCTGCATTTCTGCTGACCGCTTATTAAAACCACTCTAACCGTCCGCCCGTCCGTCCGTCAGTTCTCATAAGAACTCAAAAAGAATTTTTTTGAAAGAATTTTTATGTAGTTTTCCACTGGGGACAGTGACTTTGAAACTGTAACGCACATTTATGGACTCGATTAAATTCAAAACACAATCGAAAAAGGCAGATACTGTGTAAGGAAACCTACAAGCATGTCGACTGTGAGGGCGCCTCAGTCCCTAAATTTAACAAAGTTTCATATAGAAGTAAAGACAGATTTAACCCCGCAGAGGAACACTGCGGTTTCTACCTGAAGGATTTTCGGTGAGGAACCCAAAGAGGTACTGAAACGCTTACTTTTTTTTTAAAGCGAATGGACAAGCTACTGTGAAACTTGATTACGTAAAATATCAATAGCAATATGCAACAATATTTCTACATATGCGAAAATTTCAAAAGAGAACAGTCGTGTTGAATTCCACATGGAAAGCATGTTTAAACGGCTCTGCTAATGTTTTTCGCCGATCTTATGCTCAGTAAAATTATTTTGTAAGCCCTTACGATTCCCAAGATGATAACACAAAAAAAAATTGAAAGAAAGCCTACTCTCTGCTTTGTTACGTCCCTTTCATTTACTTTCACTTTGACTCACATTTTTGTTAACAGCTTAGTAACAATGCCTTTTTTTGTTTGCACGTTTGTCATTGCCACAACCGGAATATCTTTTGCGATCTATGCTGGTTTCCAGGGTACCCTTCGCCACATGCATACATACACATAAAATTAACTGATGCATTAAAAAAAGCTTGCTGAAAATATTTCTCACATGTAGTTTGAATTTATTGCACTTAGGTGACAAACAACGTGTATTTTGTCACAAACGTGCAGCCAGTTGAAACTGTGGGTGAGAAATACACTTCTAATGTAAGAATACCTACAATATAAAGTTTCACTGAAAAAGTTATAGCATACTGCAGAATTTGTAAAACGAATTTCATTATAGTTCAACTACGTGCATTTTTGCAGCTCACTGTACAAAATGTTCTCTGGTGCATAATATCGTATCGACTAGAGGGATGGCGAACGGGAGATAATGTGGAAGGAAAAGGTCGTGGCTTACTTAAGATTTTATTCTCGTATTTAACCAAAACGTTCCTTTCAATTTTCGGAGTATGATTGGGTGTAAAGCCAAGGATAAACATAAGTATGTAAAAGGACACTCCAGCAATATGTCCCTGATATCACACTTTGTTAATATTCACTTTCACACGTTCTTCTAGACCCTGCAATTTCTGAGAACTTTCCTACAACCTACCAATGGGACTTCTTTTCACAGTGACATAACATCCAATAAGAATGTCAATATATGGTGTAAATCAATGTTTGTGCAAATATAATTTCCCTGCCAAGTTCAACGTAACGAAACTGGTGTGTCCCTCATTGTAACAAAAACGAACGGTCTGTAAAACTCTTATCCCTCGTAACACAAATGCACGGTCTGTAAAACTCGTTGTCTCTCTCGTTGTAACACAAACGCCCGCTCTGTTCAACTCATCACATTCAGTGGAAATTTACTGGCATACGTCATGCGTCGTTATAATTACAGCCTGCAATTATGACGTCTTTCCTTCAGATATAGATTAAGGAATCACAATTTGAACTACCCTGAAGAAGATCACGAGTCTCGGGAGAGTGACAATTCAGCTACAATTTACATCCAATTAGCTAATGCAGCTTACTCTGTCCTTTGTTTCTCTCTCTTAGCCTACTATTCGATTTCCTGAGTAAAGGATATCGATGAAGTTGCACATACCTACAGAAACACCACGACTTAGCTACCAGGCACTTGGTTTAGTTGCAGAAACTGGAAATTTTTTTTTACCGTAAGTCAAAGTTAAAATTAAGATTCATTTTCAGACCATTCTTAAAGGTACGGCTGGATGGCGGCGATATATTTGCTATCATTTACAGGTAAAGCAACAGCATTTTAATGATGCAAATAAAGCATTTCAACACAAAAATGTATGTCCAACTACACGGAACAGATCAATAAAATGTCATTTCAACTCCCTTTTCCAGTCTTCTTTTGGGAATAATCCGTCCGGCTTCTTCTTGTGAGATTTGCTGTAGTTATAATATCCCCTTAACGGGTTACAAGCCCAAAGCAGGTTAAGTCCAGCTGTAGGATTACTCTGGACAGGCATGTTTTGTGATGGCATTTCTTCCGTTCCTAATGAAAGAGTTATACCGCTGTGACTCTGTCGTCAGTGCTTCGTCTGCGGGAACAGGGTGTACCACGAAAAGGTGAGGGTGACTTTTGGGTGGAAGATATAAAAGGGATTCCACTCCCCAAAAATTAACAACTGCTAAAACTGTTGTTCGCCGACGACAAAGTTATAATATCTAACAGAGAAAATAACTTGCAGAAAGCTGCGCATAAATTAAACCGAACAATAACAGAATATGGTTTAAAAATGTCTGTACAGAAAAAAAAAACTGATGGAGTTTAAAGGTGGAGATCCGGTAAGAAATAAAACTGTAATAGATAACAAAATTACAGAAAACTACATTTCTTTGACTACTTAGAAAATTTGATATCTTATGAAAAAAATGGACGTTGATAACAAATTGAATAACTATGTGAAAATGACATTATTAACAATATGTTTAGACCACAGAAAACTTTAAAGAAAACCAGAATAAAACTCTACAGTACAATAGCCCTTACAGCTGTGTTATACGGTAGTGAAAATTGCACCATTAAAGAGAGAGACGCAAGAAGAATAACAGCAGCACAGATGAAATATATAAAAAAACAGCAGTATACACTTGGACAGGTTATAAAACAAACACAGAGATGGAAAATAAATAAATATAACTCCTGTTTTGGAAAAAGTACAGGAATACAACAGAAATTGTTCGCAACATATACGTGGTAAATAGAATGCTCCGTAATAGATTACCGATAATACTAAACAACTACAGACCAACAGGCAGAAGAAACCAGGGGGACCATTAACAGACTTCTAGACGTGTGAGACCTAAATGGGTCAGCAAGTAGTCTGACTCCGTGTTAGCTAGATGATGATTATATGATGATGATGATTTAACACCCTCAAAGGCACAGAATATCCTTGTCCCTTAACATTACAGTAAACCTTCCAAGGTTTCATTTCCAATACTGACTTATTCATCACCACTTGACGGTGAAAGATATGGTGGTGGTGTTGTTATTGTCAAGGTTTGTGTCTATTAACATTAACAGAGAAAGATAAAGTATGCCATTGATTGTATTTAAAAATAACTTATTTATACATATAATGGGAACAGGTATACAACTAAAGCCTTTGGATCAGAGTTGTAGTAGTCTACTGATGCTTTCTCAGGTGTCCAGGACACACCTACATATCTGTACTGACCCCCTAACTCTTATGGGAGCCGAAAGTTTCTTACAGCCCACACCGCGCCTAACACAAAACACTGTCCTATGCAAACACTGTTATATGCAAATCTAAGCCTTCATCACCAAAATATTCTCTTACCTTCTGATTTTAGAACTAAAATGTGTATGTATTTTACACCTTTGTCATGCGAGCTACATGCCTCGCCTATCTCACTGTCGTTGAACAAACATTACTATTTTATCCTCGTTATGAAATTTCTCTCCCAACCCATTACATCATCCGTCTCAGGTTCAATTATATTCCAGAGAAAAGAGTTACAATTAAGAATAATATTTTCATTGTAATTAATTAGATATAGCCCTTAAGATCTTTTAATGTGTGACAAAATTAAATCTATTTTTTTTTTCGAATTCTCTTCAGCGACTATAATGGGTGTGGCTGACACAGTTGAAACTTCTCGTATATAAAAACTTTACTCTGACACAATATTTTCCGGCTAACTGTAGTGTCAATCTGAAACATAAGTCCGATTGGCAACTGACTCGGCTGTACTAAGGTCACAGGATGAGTCCCATGTGAGATCAGAACGGTACCGCACAAGATTTTCGCCTTTCTGTCTACTATATCATTCCCTTGCAGATCTCTCCAGCCTACGTCAACCAGCCCAAAATGTTTGTCCCTAATGAAAGTCTGAACAAAACCGCTTGGCAACCGAAAGTAACAACATTAAAAGCACACGTAATAGCTAGACGATGTTGAGGTTGTAGAACCATGGAATTTACTTTGACAGCCGTTGTGTAGCCACCGAAGGGAATTGCAATAAGTTTTCAAGTGTGATCTTCAATAATGTTATTTATTACCAAAATTATATAGCGTCGGTTGGAGATGAAAGAATGAATGAATGAACGAACGAGTATGGGGCAAATGGCCCGGAATCTAAGCCGGGCCTTCGCAGGGTTAAATGGGTCAATAACTGAAATATGTAGCGGCATTTATTACTTTCAGTTTCCGCTACAACTACTAATATTACAAGCTTCATCTTTCGTTTGATGAAATGAGCCACGGTGAACTGTAGATTTAAAATTTGCCGCAAAATGCAGGCATTTCTATGAACTGCGGCTGACAGTTCTGTCCTGCAGTGCAGAAGACAAACCTTGAGGCTCAACTCCAACTACCTTCAAGGTACAGTACATTCGTCTGGAGTTCTGCCTTGCCTACCTTAAAGTCCTTCGAAACACATGCTCTGTTACACAATATATTGCCGTCGCATCCGATCGAATTCTTATGGCACTGCGCCAAGAAATATTTCGACTCGCCCACAGGAAGTGACAGACAGGAGAATTAATGGAGCGCGCAAAGCTTTGTCTGGTCCGCTGCTAAGCGAACACCAACAACACTGTTCTCCCATGAATATTCGAACTGTAGGCCTAATATGAAACTAACACAGAACATCATATAGATGTTACTGACGAATATGGATACTTCTGCTGTCATCGGACTCCAACTGAATAAATCATACACTGAGGTAAGAAAAACGTGTTCGTATTAGGTAGACAAGTTGCACTGCTGCAGGCATGTACATTCCCACTCGTGTTCACACTTTACGAACCGCACATTCTTAGTACGCCATGCTGGATGTAAGCTACAAGCCCACAAAAGTGCCATAAGCTGGCAGTCGGAGTCTAAACTTCTAGAAGAAGCAAAATTATATCTGCAGTAATAACCGTTTACAAAGATGAAGCCCCATGTCAGTAGGCAGGGCGGTGAAAAAGGAAAGTAATGATTTACGAGGGGGTGATGATAAGTCCTTAGCCCGACCTACTTCCCTATGTCGTAGGACGGAATCGATAGTGTCGTTGGAAAGAGGGGTCTATTCATGTGCCGAATTGCAAGTATTTTCTTGTTACAGAGGCTGAAAGGAATCATGTTAGGCGACGCGCGCGATTTCAACAATATCGAGACGCGAGCTCTCATCAAGTTTTTTTCCTGCAAGGCAAGGAGCTGAAGGAAATTCACGCCATTCTGACAGAAACATTAGGGGAACATGCACCATCGTATGCCACCGTCAAAAACTGGGTGGCCCAGTTTAAGCGTGGTGATTTTTCCACCTGTGATGCGCCATTTTTCTTCCGACTCGGAGGTCATTGCTGCCGCGGAGACCTGGTTGGACAGACTACATTCTGATTTTTTTTTGAGTGGCTTGCAAAAGTTAGAGCAACGGGCTAAGAAGTGTACTGAGCTTTGTGGGGAGTATGTTGAATAAATCCCGAGTTTTGCCGCTGCAGCTTGTTTCCTTCCTGGTCGGGCTAAGGACTTCTCAGCACTCCCTCCCCTCGTATTAATCGGAAAGAAGAGAACATCTTAATGCTGCTGCCATCTAGTATCTATCTCGCTCAACCATCCACTCACTTTCCTGGACCTTCCTTCTGCGAAATTTCCAGAAAAGGGAGGGAGCACATAAATCAGGGGCGGCCAACCGAAGGCACTAATGTCATATTTCCACTGGATAATCTCTAATGAATTTTCTGGACAATGGCAGAAACTCCGTCCAAATTTTAATGGAAAATTTCCACGATTATGAACATTATACTTCGTCACACTGTACTTGTTTTATTACGAACAAGATACACTCTCAGACCTCAGTTTCACGTAATACGCACATTATGGACGGAAAAACTTTTGAACTTAAAAAACCACAGTACGCACTCAGCGGTGGGGCCATCTGGAAGTATGCTACGCACTTCTTCGGCAAATATTTAAGATACGAAACCGACTCAAGTATACATTCTAATTGTAACCACCTTCTGCTCTTTTTCATAACTGCTACCAACTTTACCTGCAACTTAACAAACTCATAGGCGTAGATGACAGGAGAATATTAAATACATCTTAAAGAAATATGCTAGAAAGGTTTAGGATGGACTGATTTGGTTCAGGATAGAGAAAAGTGGTTGGTTCCTGTGAGTACGGTAATGAAGCTTCAGGTTCCATAAAACGAGGGGAATTGCTGGACTAGCTGGACTTTTCCGTTATGTTAGTTGTTTTTTCTTTGTTTGTTTGTTACTTAGTTATTTAGTTTGTTCATTAATTCCAAAAATTACGCCGCTAGTACTTACAATATGTGTATTTTGAGAGTAAAGGCGTTACGTGATGAGAAATCTGCAGTACCAACAGACTAGCTTTCTTTTCAAGATTAAAATAAATCAACAGAATTTTTTTTAGATAAGATTTGATTGAATTTTGTATTGAAATCTTACATTTAAATTCGAGAAAGCTTTCGGCTCAAACACAGACAAGAAGTGGGTACAAACAGAGAAGTACTCATACATCTACAGACAAGACAGAAGAAAGAGCAGCAGGTGACAAAAAGAGCGTGGAAAAGGAAGAAAATCCCGTCTGCAATATCTAGAGTAGAGGGAGTTATGATACAGCTCTCCATGGGCCTCACGAAGCTTAGCTAGTGTACAGTATACACTCCTGGCTTCAAAGAATTCTCTTGCTGTAAAAAGAAACTTCCAAGAAACCAACAATTTCAGAGTACGATTCTACGAAATCTTGTCGCGATAGTGCAACGGGCTCTAGAGAAGGGCTAAAAACTGAAAACAGAGTCAGGAATTTGTCTTCAATTTTCCCCACACTATTTTTATTCCAAGTGCATGTTATTCTTGGGCCGAAGGTAAGAATGGGTAGAACTGTACCCCTACTCCCCCTTTCTGTTTTCTTGACGTGGGAAGGGACTACTTTCACTTTTACTAATTCATCAAAGTGTGCAACAATCAATAGTCTAACGCAGTGGGATAGATTCCTATTCGGAAGAAGGAGGTCGAAGTTGTTTTTTTTTTCGAAATGTTGGTACTTACATAATCAAGAAATGGCGTCACATTTCTAAACACAGGAATATTTACAGCTACCGCCTTAAGAACCTAAAATCTCGCATTTTAATACTCTGTGGATAGGACAATCCACTCATTTTTTGTACCTTCAAGACAGGGAAAGGTTTTCGCAAAACAGCTAGACACCCCGACTGCAATTTTATGTCACCGAGCAAAGAACCGGTTGTAGTCGTTTTGCATGGAATCGTGCGCAGGAGGTACTAGAAGGGCGTTGGGCTAGTTGGTTACAAGCAGAGAAGGTAGTTTCTTGTTGTCCTCTACTAACCAAACTAAAGTACTGTTCCTCATAGAATACGCACACCATAAGACACCAAGATATGAAACCATAAAGTTATCCACAGTCAAAGACGTTGAATGGAGTAATATGTTTGCAAGTACACGTAAGAAAATGGATTATTAGAATGGAAACTAATGGCCGAGAAAGGAACATAAACCCATACTTTTATAAATAAAGACGTCACTGTTGCAGGTATATTTGCTTCCTCCAAGAACACCACTCCCCTCGTACCACAGATTGTAAATAAGCTGTCCATGCAGACAGGTGCCATAAGAAAGCGATCGGACTCTAGCTCAACTGCATTCTGCGCGTAATTAACTATCGCCAGTAAGTATTTATAAGTACACAAAACCGCATCAATTAATTATATGTAAGTAAATCTAATAGTTTACAGCATAAACTGGAAAAAGCATAACTGAGATGGACTCTGTGATGAATACGTTAAAGTGTTTCGTGACAGCAGCAGATCAAGTTTAACCTACGTTTCAGTAACACATTGTCTGCAGTGACTATAAACAAGCAATCATCAGATTACCGAATTTATTTCCTTCCTTTTTCATATGAGATTCCCTCTACTAAATGACCAAAGCATCGCACATGCAATAATATAAAGAAAAATGAGAGAATAGCTCTATTTTTTTAGTGGTCGGTTAAATACTGAAATAAGTGGTTACCTTTGCGCCCCGGCCGCCTTTGGTCCGCAGTACCCATATCTTAGGAGTCTGGGTAAACCCCAGAGCCGGTCTGAATATAGAATCGAAGAAAAAAATCTCTGCCCACGCCGGCAATCAAAAGTGTCGTTTTTCTCGCAGAAGATTTTTCTACCTGTACCGACTGAACTCATTCGTGTGATGAAATTCAGTGAAGAAAATGTTAAATCCAAACTCACGACAAAATACACGTGCATACACACCGTATTTCCTGGTTTATAAGAGGCATCTTTCTTTAAATATATCTCCTTCTGGCGGCCTGATCCTTATACGAGTATGCATCTATAGCGACAGAGGAAATGTGGTAAGGAAATTACAATCTCTTTTCATATTTTCTCATTAATAACTTCGTGAAGCAGAGTTCTTTTGAAGATAAAATGTCTTCAGCCAGTCAAAAAAAAAAAAAAAAATTCTCCGCATTTTATGAACCTGGAAGCTCATTGCTGCATTTAGAAGAGCCCGCCATCTGTCCCTATCCTGAGCCAGATCAATCTAGTTTTTGTCCCCCACCCACCTTTTTTAAGAACAACCCTCCTCTGCTGGTCAGTCGGTTAGCACGTATTAATCTCGGGGAATCTAAGCGTTTCTGAGCAGCACAGGTACAGTCGCGTAAATATCTGGTCACAATACTTTTTTGTACTATTTAACCAAGTTCTGAGTTACAGATGTTTATTTTTGGATGCGACCTTGAAACTTTATGCACTTGTCTGTGTTGGTTACACTATGCAAATTATGCTCGATTATTCCGTAATTATTACAAATTGTGCGATATGTTCCCCTTTTAAAAACCGCAGTTAATTTAACTGCTATAAACACAGCTTTCAAATCGTGTAAAAGGTATATCAAACTAGTGCAACATAAACACGGCTTTTCACCTCCTGGGCACAAAGCAGATTACTCGCTGGCGTTCGGTTTAAGAACCTGGACCTTTCAAAAGCCCTTTTTACATTTTCTTGCTCTTCCCAATTGGCTGAATGTTAAATTTCACTGCTCCCCAGCAGGTCCAAAAGTTGAAATTTTGAATACGTTACCTCCATTCGCTGCTACTTAATTTAACGCTGTTTCCCGTTCCGTAACTAGTATAAACCCCTATAGGCGTCCTACTTGGGTTCCTTAATGTGCAAGTGTGACTAACATGGTATCCACCCCGCAAGATTTAAGATGTCCAAAAGCTGTCCAAGTATACAATTTCGACTGTTCCAGAGAGTTCCCTCAACCATTAATTTTAACACGGACAAGTGGAAAACCTGTTACCTCACTATACGCGGCCTAAACTGTATCTCTGTTTCCTCTAAGCTGCTATGTAGACTCGTTACAATTTCCTTTCCAACTTAAGCCAAATTACTAATGTTAAAAAATCCGTTCTATCTGCTAAATATGTATAACTTTGACACCTAGTAAAAGAGTTAAGCCACATAAAAGGTTATAAAGACCTATTTAATATTATCTCCCCATCTACTCTTACGTCTTCCAAGTGGTCTCTTGCCCTCACGTTCCCCCACCAAAATATGCCCCGCCCATCTCATTCTTCTTGATTTCTTCGCCGAATAATATTTTATGAGGAGTCAGAGCATAAGGCTCCTCGTTATGGTCTTCTCCATTTGCCTGTTACCTTGTCCCTTCTAGGCCCAAATTTCTTCGTCAGAACCATATTCCCGAGCACCCTTAGCTAAAAATTAAAAGAAGTTGAATGTATAAATGTTTGTCTTACGTGAACACCAAGTGAACTGACTTGGACACTCAGGTACAGTCTGTATTTTAGGCTACATGAATACGTGTTTCGGCAGTAAAGCCACGACATTAAATTAAATAGCACGTTATACGTTCACCACAAACTTTCCCTTTAATTGCACGTATGGGGGAGAGAAGATGAGTATACAGGGTTTTGGTGGGGAAACCTGAGGGAAAGAGACAACTCGGAAGACCCAGGCGTAGATGGGAGGACAATATTAATATGGGTCTTTAGGAAGTGGAATGGGGGCATGGACTGGATTGATCTGGCAAAGGAGGTGGTGTACACTCGTAAACGCAGTAATGAACTTCTGGGTACCATAAAATGCGGGAAATTTCTTGACTAGCTGAAAACCGGTTAGCCTCTCAAGAAGAACTCAGCTCCATGGAGAAAGTAAGTAAGTTAGTAAGTATGTATGTGTTATACTTGACTATAATTGCATAACATGGCTCTAATGATAAGACTAATTGTGATATGACGTAATAATCCAATAACGTAATCTTCGTGTTATGTCACATTCCCATTCAACTACCGATATTTTCTTCATGTGATTTGAATAGTAAGCGTCCCCGTTTGGGACCCGGAATCCCAGACAGTATGGCGCCAGGCTTAACCTAACCTTGAGCTCCCTCTAGTGACGTCACACGTAAACAAACCTAACCTTCCCCTCCCTCCCCTTGCCCTTAGGCGACAAACATTGCTTTCAGACAGAATGGCGCCAGGGCTTAACCTAACATGAACTTATTATTTACAAACCTAACTCACCCCACCCTTCTTTAGGCCTTTAGGCGATCACGTGATGGCGGAGGGGTGAATGACCTACCCTCTTAACCTAACTTTAAACTTTGTTATTATTGTGAAACGTTGTCACGTCATCTAAACAGCCCCAGGCGATGTTATGTAAACAAATATGGCGGAGAGGTGAATGACCTTCCCTCTAAACCTAACTTTGACTTATTATTTTGAAACATTGTCACGTGATGTAAACAGCCCTAGGCGATGTGATGTAAACAAGTGGTAGACAGTGTGACGCCGTGCTTAACCTAACTTTAACTTGTTATGGTAAACAAAGCGCCAACTTGAATTTTAGCTCATATGGCGGCTAGAGCGGTAAGTTTAAACCTTGTTATTATTTTGAAGCCTTGTTATGGTTGCTGGATGTAAACAAAAAATGGCGGAGGGGCGAATAACTTTCCCTCTAAACCTAACTTTGACTTATTATTTTGAAACGGTTATTGTCACGTGATCTAAACAGCCCTAGGCGTTGCGATGTAAACAATGAGGTAGACAGTGTGAGCCGTGTTTAACCTAACTTTAACTTGTTATGGTAAACAAAGCGCCACTTTGAATTTTAGCTAATATGGCGGCTAGAGCTGTAGGTTTAAACTTTGATATTATTTTGAAGCCTTCTTATGGTTGCTGGATGTAAACAAAAGATGGCGGCGGGGTTAATGACGTCTGTGCTTAACCTAACTTCAACTTGTTATGTTTATTTGATGTAAACAACGGCGCCATTTTGAATTTTTGGCAATATGGCGGACACGCGCAGTAATTTTAGACCTAACTTTTACTTGTTATTATTTTGAAACCTAACAGTTAACTTTGTTATGGTAGGCGGATGTAAACAAACTATTAGACAGCTTGTGCTACCACTATTTTGATTTTACGGTAATATGGCGGATACGCGCGCTATGTTTACACCAAACTTGTTATTTTTTGGATTTGGCGCTACTGCCATTTTAGAATTTGAAGTAATATGGCGGCTAGCGCGGTAATTTTAAACCTAACTTATTATTAAGAATATTTATTATTGGTTTGATGTAAACAAAGGCACCATTTTGAATTTTTGATAACATGGCGACTTGCGCGGCAATTTTAAACTTTGTTATTATTTTGGATTTTGAGGCTAACGCCATTTTGAATTTTTGTTAACATGACGACTTACGCGGCAATTATAAACCTAATTTTAACTTGTTATTGTAATAAGGCGGCCATTTTTAAATATGGCGGACTAGCGCACTATTTAAACCTAACTTAAACATTTGCTATTTGAATAGAACAGCCATTTTTTACAATATGGCGGACTTGCGCACTATTTAAACCTAACTTTAACTTGTTATGTGAATAACGAAGCCATTTTTAAATATGGCGGACTAGTGCGCTAACTTTGTTACTAACTGCCTTTTTAAATTATACGGCTGACTTAACTTGTGGCGCTATTTTAAACTTTTTATTTTGAAGACTCTAGTTACGAAGGAAAGGAATGAAGTTTTCGCCCCGAGGCATCCTAAAACGATTTTACCCTAGGTTATTATAAGGATAATAAATAAACACAATTTTACATTTTAAAAATGCACAAAATGTAGACTGTTGATTATTATAATTAAACGTACATTTTTTATTACATTAATAAACGTATAATTTAGGTTATTATCGAAAATACATTGTTTATTACACTTACATTTACGTATTTATTTATTATCGAGTGCGGTAGGGCAGTAAGTATTTGCGCACACCAATGCATGGCTTAAACGTTACGAACAATAACACGAGGTACATTTTGCAGACAGAGGTTTTTAAAACACACGGAAATATGCGTGAAAAATACGTAAATAAGTAAGGCGATAAAGATGTTTAAATGTTGCACGGTTTGAAACAGAACACTACGTGAAATGCTTTGTAAACAAAGAACAACGAAACGAGCAGTTTGTGTTTACAAGCCTAGGACAAATACCTAGCATGCAGGCGCATTACCGTATTAAAGCGTTTAGAAATGAGGATAAACTATTGTTATACTTTTAAGTAAATACAGTGGTACTTTAAACGTTGTTAGGTAGAGCTGATACTTTGCGTGCTACGGAAAATGTATTTTGAGGCTGTGTACCTTACAGCAGGTACATTTTGTTTTTAAAAAGCGCGCGCTAGACATTTTAACACCACATACTTGAAATTTAACGTTCTTTAGAAGGAAAAGGCGAAGATGTATTTATTTTAACATGTACGGACAGAAAAACACGTTAGCCGAACCTTTATGCGTAAACTACTAGAGACAGATAGCTGAATACCGACTGAACATAGTTTAAAAACGTAAAATACATACAGAGAAATACACATACGCTTTGCACTTGCTGAAAAACACAACACAGTAAACACGTGAAAAATTAAAAACATTCTTTTTTATACAGTACTAGTTTTACACGTTAAGCGTTAAATAGAAACTTTTACTTTATTAACATATTATGAACTTAAAACTAGCAGTTTTGTGTTTTACGCACAATTTACATTTACTTTTTAAACACTTTTAACAGAAAATAGTTTTTACACGTGACATACATGAAACACACTGTTTACGTAAAATGCATCTTAAGACAGTTTGCGTAATTTATGTGTTTATTGCACAGCACAATTCGTAGAATTTGATTTCTTTTACTGAATTTGAGAATTCCGACTGCTAAACTTGCAAACGATTTGAAGCATTTACTGAATTTTGCACGTAAATGTTAAATGTAGGCGTCAGGATGAAATGAAAGCTTTACGAAGCCTAGAAATTCCATTTTGCAAAAAACTGAGATATAGAAAAACAATTGTTTAAAATCCAGCCTAGATGAGGGGAAAACCGACTTTTAAATTTAAAGAAATTTGCATATACGCAATATTATTAAGCGTAAGATATGCACACAATATTTTACTTGTTGACAGAAAATTGTTTACTACAGACACATGAGTTTATAACGGGTAATTGTTTAAGGTTGCGGTAAGTGAAAATTTATTTTGAAACTAATTAGAGGCAAGAGAAACGTTTTTGCCGTATAGGGAAACGGATGGAAACTTGTTTTTAGAGAATACAGCGACATGACGATAGTAATTTTTACAAATTTTGTAGGTGTAAAAGGAAACATGCTTAAAAGTTGAGCATTTTGGCGAGAGGGGCGTTTTATTTATTTACACAGGAATGCAGAGGTAGTAGTAAAGGTGTTTTAACAAGAAGTAATTAAAGAAAAGATGTACTCGTACGAACCAGGAAACTTACATGCAACAGGATGTATGCCTACGACCCAAACAAATTAATTAGCGCAAAGTAACTTGTAGGAAAATTAAATGTACTTACACTGAACAGAATTTTACACCATGGCTAATTTGCCCCGGTAGCCTTAAAACCTAATTGGTAGGTGTCTTTAAACTGTTTTTAGGTAGGTAGTTTGTCTGGAGTGCTCCGGTAAGGTAAACATTACGTATACATTGAACATGAATGTTGCGCATTGAAACTAACGGATTTATTGAAAACAAAGAACTTTGTGCGGAACTTGTAATTTACGTATATAAACAAAAAATAGTATGAATAAAACACCATAAAGCAGTAGTAGCAAGCGTATTAGGGCTAAGAAGAGTATAATACGCGAAAATACAGACACTTTGCAAGACTTCTGTATAACTTTGAAAAGTAGGGTTTTCGAATTTATATACTAAATAAATTAATTGCTTATGCTAAAGTTAGTGTTGTAAGACTTACCTGACAGATATATCGCTGTGCTTTAACTGGCATACGCTACATGTTTTAAGGAAGCGTTTAGACAGGGTATTACCAGATGTTATGTTCTTCACATGGAATTTGATGAGTTGTACGATCGTACGTACTATTTATATGGATATAAAATTTTTATACAAATGATTTTAATGTGAGGGGTTGTTTTAAACATAGGATACATGTACACGGATTAGGTATTTGACATCCGACGTTATACAACATGCGAGGGTCCTGCGTATCCCATATGCACTGCCTACAAGTACGAGAATCCTCACCCCCGATTTCGGCTTTGTAGTGACGCACATATAGGATTTTATTGCCAGGGGTACGTGATGGAACCACAACAATGGCGTAATTGCTGCAATAATAAGCAAAAGTTGACCACATAAAATGTACTAAATTAAGATTAGATCGCGGGGCGCAAGGTAGAACACAATCAACACAGACAATTCTGACAGCTATAGTTATATCTCCATGCCTAACGGTATAATAAATATTTTTGCCAGGCCTGTAGTAGTATGGAACAAATACAAAATCTAAACTTTCAAGCGAAAAGGCGGGTGTATGGGTAATTTGCAATAAAACGGCAATTTCGGAGGACAATTTTTGAGGGTGGTAAGCCGTGTATATAGTGATTAAATTAGGGTGAGACGTAACTTTACAGCCTATGTACATGGCATACTGTCCCACAATTCCACAAAACAACCCTAGTCGGTAAAATAACCATAACAGTACCTCAGCAACATATTTTTCAGGACCCTTAACAACGGGCGAAAATTCGCTAACCCACGTAGCATTACCAGCAATAGTCTGCACAGAATCGTGGATGTCAGTGAGCGTTGTTAACCCATCAAAGCACTTTCCGGCTTGCGGTGCCACATTCTAAAATGTAAAAGGAACTTAATAGTATTAAGCGTGTTTTAAGCAAACGGTATAAACTAAAATGCAATATTTGTTTTAAAAGTATTACATATTTTAGCTTTACAAAAACTACTTACATGCTTTAGTAGCGAAGCACACCTTAATTGATAACACTGATGCACTAGCACAAAATGCGGACTTTGCAAACGCTATGTGTTAGTACTTGTAGTAAACGTGTAGCAATCAAATATTTAACTTTGTAGAAACACCGCAGGTTAAACGTTTTTATGCAGCGCAGTTTAAAAGATTGCGTGTAGCAGACAAAGATTCAGCGTTACACAAGCGCGGGACAGTTTAGAATGGTTCACTATGGTTTAAATATTAAATATATATAACGTACTTAACCTATTTTAAACATATTAATTATTGTTTACATACAAGCTTATCTTAATGTATTCCCAGAACAAATATCTTTTAGACCGCTAACATTACAAACTGCTCAGAAATCTGTTTACTTTTCAGACTTCATTAACTTACCTGAAATAGCTTGCGACCCCTCAAACCAAAGTGCTGTCTACGCACAGACGTATCTTAATAATCTCCAGACAAATAGCTTTTAGACCGCTAATATTGCAGGTCCGCTTAGAAATTTGTAAACCCCTTAGGCTATAGCGGTTAATGGAATTGTTTGTTTACTCTTCAGACTTCATTAGCTTACCTTAAATAGTCTGTCGACTACTGGGGGTGTCTGGTCATTTTGACGTAAACATTTGTAAATTAGCGCCATTTGAAGCCTATGAATTACCACCATTTACAATACGGCGACACCATGGTAGGTTTAAATAAACGTAAGTCTGTACCTCACATAGTCTTTTAAAAAGGTCTTACATGTTAATAAATGCTAGTGTCTTTACATGTAAAATGCTACTGTATTAAATAGTAAATATTTAAGTTAACGTAAATTTAAATAGGACGAGTTTTATATAGTAATTAACGGTTTTATTAAAATAAAATAAAAATACTAGGCTAACGATTTAAAACAATGAACCTAGAACGTGATTAAATACAGGGTTCTTCATTCACCCCTCCACCATCTTTTGTTTACATCCAGCAACCATAACAAGGCTTCAAAGTAATAACAAAGTTTAAACTTACCGCTCTAGACGCCATATGAGCTAAAATTCAAGATGGCGCTTTGTTTACCATAACACCTTAAAGTTAGGTTAAGCACGGCGTCACACTGTCTACCCCTTGTTTACATCACATCGCCTAGGGCTGTTTACATCACGTGACAATAACGTTTCAAAATAATAAGTCAAAGTTAGGTTTAGAGGGAAGGTCATTCACCTCTCCGCCATCTTTGTTTACATAACATCGCCTGGGGCTGTTTACATCACGTGACAATAACGTTTCACAATAATAACAAAGTTTAAAGTGAGGTTAAGAGGGAAGATCATTCACCCCTCCGCCATCACGTGATCGCCTAAAGGCCTAAAGGGTGGGGTGAGTTAGGTTTGTAAATAATAACACGTTCATGTTAGGTTAAGCCCTGGCGCCATACTGTCTGGAAGCAATCTTTGTTGCCTAAGGGCAAGGGGAGGGAGGGGAAGGTTAGGTTTGTTTACGTGTGACGTCACTAGAGGGAGCTCAAGGTTAGGTTAAGCCTGGCGCTATACTGTCTGGGATTACGGATCCCAAAGGGGGACGCTTACTACTGATTTGCATGATGCATGATTAAGTAAGACACAGATACAAATACATACATTATGAATGTATATACAGATCTTTGAAAAAATACTATTTTTAGCCACAAATTACAGAAGAGCTCAACGGCCTGAAATTTTGAGGTTAGGTGTGGCCGATAAATGTAATACTCGCAAAAAAGCCTATATATCGTAAGAAATTAGTTGTTCGAACAAATATAGTAACAGGTCCTAATAATATTAATAACACTGAATAATATGACTATATAGTTATAAGCAGCAGTAAGAAGTGTGCCCTTCTGCCCCAGTGGACGAAATGGTATGGCCATCTGACAACGGTCCGCAATGCAAACGTCCGATCGTCCCTCAATATTACGTTACATGTACAGATCCTATCTATATTGTCCTGTTTCTGAACTGGAGATGCGTCAAACAACACCAGTAGACACATCAATACAGTCGGCAGGATGGGCTAACGGTATTCAGGAGACACGCAATTCAAATATCAGCGCGTGAAAGGCTATCATTGTCATGTATTTCACAGTTGTCCTCGCTTTCTCTAGAAAAACGCGCTAAAAGCCCCTTAAAAAGGCCACTATTAAATCCGTATAAATCCTTTAAACTACTCCGTGTGTATGGATATTTCCCCTGTTTTTCGGAGAAGTCATAACATTTGCACCTGATATAAAGTGGTTAATCAGCAAAACATTATACATTATACCGGGTGTCTTTAACATCCTTTTACCGAGACTGTATTCACGTTCCAAGGAAAATGTAGTTAACTCTAAGTCAGCCCCCCCCCCCGATAAAGTGATAATGAGGAGCTAAATAAATTATTCAACTTGCTTTCCTCCACATTCCATGCACATTTCACATCTCCTGGGTACTCATTCGCAAACTGTCACAAAATATTTGTTTACCTACATTTAGTGTCGGTAAAATGACTGTTACGAAAGCCGGTATTTGTCAGTACAACAGACTGGTCATTATTTCAGCAATAGTGTCACAATTAAAAGGAATAAATCTTATACTATTTTAAATTATCCATAAATATGCATTGAGCAATTAAGTATGGTAACTAAAACCATCAGATACACATAAGTCAAAGAATGTGGATTATAGACATGGTAAACTACGTTTATAATACATTTTCATATATACACTTAAGCGTATTTGTTGGTTTTAGCTACCATATCTAAATCTTGCACTGCTGCACTGTCAACGAGTATTAATGAAAGTCGCAGAATGTTTTGATATCCTCACAGAGCTATAGTTGATGATTCCGGATTTCTTGGATGTGAAAACCCGTCGATTTATGTATTCCGACGTTTCGACAACACGTAGCGCTGTCGTCGTCAGGGATGTCTTGATCCTTGAGGATGAAAGGCTGCATTCGTTCGAAACGTCGGAAACGCTGTACCCAACGTCACGGCGTGATATCCCATTAGCTCAAAATCCTTAAATTATAACTGATTAAACACCAACATAGTAACGTAAGAAAACAACTTGGTACAAACCGATTTTTATCAGTGTGCTGCAAGTCTCGGCCTCGATGGGTCATCTTCAGTGACAATTAATGTTATTGGAAATTACTCAACGTACACAAGTTACACCATTAAGTCAGCTGACTTGTTCCATACTAGTTAAAAACACTTTTTTTGTTCATGTATTTACTCCACAGTCCTAAAAAATTTTTGTCATTAATACCATCTGATTTTTTTCTGTGGCCCTTCGACCCGATTCCGGGTCACGGCCTCCCATTACGCGGCTTTGCGATCACACTCAGGCACACCACGTTCGGTAGGACTCCTCTGAACAAGTTATCAGCCCGACGCAGAGGCCCTTACCGGACAACACACGGCATTCAAAAGAGACAGACAACCATGCCCCTTGCAGGATTCGAAACCGCAATGCCAGCTAGCCAACAGCCGCAGACCCACGCCTTAGACAACGCAGTCTAATCTTTAATACAGCTACTACTGATCTACCAACTGAAATATGAAACAGTTCACTAAAGTTGCGTCTATTTATATTACTGTTGTGTCCAATGTGTTGCTTTTTTTAATCAGGTATAAAATACTGAAGTTTCAAGAATTCTTAGAAAAATTTGGTAAACCGGGGGGAGGGGGTTTGGGGAGGGGCGGCTGTGGCCCATTTTCTGTTACGCGGGAAGTGCATAAGGCTATTTTTGCTAGTGCTATCCAAACCCAAGGCGGCGTCTACATTAGGTAACTGTATCAGTCTAATCTTCTTACCACACGACTCAGTGCTGGAATATCACGTCATTACATTGTATTCTAAGAAAGAGCTATCAGTCCTGCGAACGCTACCAACCACAACTGTACTGACCCACTCTGAATAACAACATGGCCCACTGAACTTAACCTTTAAGAACCCTGCGTCCTATATATAGGACGGGTGTACCGCTACCCTCCAGATGTTGCATTTTATATATATTTTCAACAAATTTAAGTACTGAGTATTTTAAACATGCTACACACTCTCCGTTATTCTCTTCAAAATGCCGTTTATTTCATAATGCTACATTTTTTGGTTCCTGTATTATTCACATTTTACATAGAGTGTGCTAAAATTTAAATGTAAAACTCCGGTGCCAAAAGGTTAATAACCAGTACAAACATGCCGTAGAGCCGTGCACATCTACGGAGCTCTGCAAACAGCACGCTGTATCAGAAACATCTTACAAATGCAACGTACGATATTTAGAGCAGTAACGCAAACTTAAAATTAGATGTGGACCTCTTGGGCCCTGAAAATGGAAGCAGCAAGTTCCCCGAAACTTCGATAACCGCGTACCAATCTGAACAGCGCCTCATCAACGCCGCTACAAGAACCTAAATTCTCACAAACTAAAGTCTTCACGCAGTGACTGGTAATTTTACGATTTGCGTGAGTTCTTCAAGTACAGAATTATATTACAGAAGTAAATTCACAGCCATTGACATGAAGGTTAGAAGCTGTGCTACAGCTCTTCAATCTGTCTCCCACTGACGACGTATTTGTAAAGGGCAAAGATGGCTAATCGGTCGGTTGCGATTCCCAGGTGATCGCGACCGCATTTTGGTCTCTGTCAAATTGTATTTGCTACCCCAGTACGATAAGTAACTCTCCGTTTGACAGCATTTTGTGGATCAACCTACCTTTGAGAAGAAGCCTTTTCCCAAGTGAAGATAATTACATCAGTATTCTAGAGCCGTCTGACCAATCAACATTTAAAATGGAACCTTCATTTGTGCCTAAGTAACTCTGAACTCTCTCTCAGTAAGTTATCGCAAGTTATGCAGTGTCATGCATCAACTTCGCAATAGGAAGGTTAAAGAAAACGTCTTTTAACACGGTGAATTTTTTAGTTTGAAACAATTGTACTTCTCTAAGTTTGATGCTACTGTGCTATTTTAAATATCTCTACCTAGTTGACCTAATGTTATTATATTATGTACTGTGGCAGATCGCGAAAGATTTTCTGTCTTCACAGCAGATCACCGAGTCCAAAAGTCTGGCCATCTACGATGTTGGGTGTTCTTTTACCGCCTTATCGCACAGGAAGCCTACATCCGCCGGGACCTCCCTTAGTAGCAGTAGTGTCAGGACAGTGTTAAAAGAAGGGCACTGTATGCGCACTGTGTACCTGAACAACACGGCGAATACGTACAGGAAAACTGTAGCCTCGAAATATCCGCACCTGTACTTCAGTGACGACGCTTACTGAAGGCGACTGCTATGGGAATGATTTTTAAAACAGCCTCAAATCGAGCCTCAAATCAATCATGGTCGCCATTTCCAAGCACTCGTGCATGGAAATGGCCGTTTCAAATTCAAGAGCAGTATCAGTCGCTGTGGCCGCACTCCAGCTGGTTGATTAAACATCTCCTTGAGACCAAAAGCCATTCCTGGCAAGACCTGAATGCCCCATGACGTTTCCAGTGCACAACGTCCTCTCCTAACACTGTTTCACAAAACCAATGATATTTAACGCATATCAAATTGTAAACTTTTCAGCATAAAGTAGAGTGTCTTGTGGAAATTTGGATTTCCTGTTCCCACTTAGGCGCTTCGTGGTTATAAACCCTTTTGTGAACAAATTAATGGCGGTGAAATAGGCGAGGAATTTGGCACATATGTGGGAAAGGAAAAAATAATACAGGTCCTTGGTGGGGGGAGGAGGTGGACTGAAGAATTTGCCACTTGAAAGACCTTTAGGTGGAAGGATACTAAAATGGATCTTATATGAACAGGATGGAAGGACGTGGGCTGGATTCATCTGGCTCCAGATATAGACGAGTGGCAGGCTCTTGTGAAAAAACTAATAAAACTCGGAGTTCAATAAAATGCTACAAATTTTTTGATTAGCTGAGAAACTAGAGTTTCTCGACAAGGACTCCTCTCCATGAAGTTAGTTATTTAGTTAGTCATTAGTCATTCAGTCAGTCAGTAACAGTCGACGGGTTTTCTGTTTACCAAACTAATTTGGATAATACTAGGCCTCATTTTTGCAACTGAATATTCATAAAACTAGGCAATCCAGCCATCAAATGGACGACACGGTTCTGTATAGAGAACTCTGTCTGTAAACTGTACCTAATCATTTTATGCCCAGCATATCCTATGTCGTCATTCGCGGTCGTCAAGTCGTTTCACCAATATAACTCGTACGCTGTTGCGAGGTATCAAGTTATCACAGCGGTGTTTATTGTGATTCAAATCTTCTGTGATGTGACGCTGTGTCGCTGAATGAACAGTTCCCGAAGTTTCGAAGGACCGTATTGTCAGCATCTCAGGATTAAGCTGTACAAGGGGTACTAGACTCCTTGACCCTTGAAAATAAAGGTTCCCTCGAACGTCGGGGGTCATTCACCACAAGATACAGCATCATATCTTAGAGAACAGGAATCCTCATAATTATCCACAAAAACACCATTACATTTTACTGTTTTTTAATATAATATACCTAAATATATTTTGAAATTTCCAATATAAAATTCGGCGTTTAGACTACGAATTTCAAACCCAGTTGAAGGTGTATATTACAGTCTATGAGCTTATTTCTTCACTGCTCTGTATTTGCTGGCACTTTAACTAATGGAGCTGTCATCGACCAGCAGTACAGACAGCAGGTTATTGTGCCCTAAATCCAAAAACCCTGCGGTTCAATGACCTTCTGTCTTTCATTGCGGATTCGTTAATGGCAGGTCCACACCGGCACCGATCGATTAATGCATTACAGGCTTTTTCTGCTTGCCTGAGAAAAGAAAACCTAACGTGATTCTGTGCTGTCCTAGTGGAAACGACTATAAGACTCAAACAGTTCGTCATTAAGAAACGCCCACATCGTAACACCGATCTCCAAATGCTTTGTAGCAGGAAAGTGAGTTTGCGAATTTTGCTCTGAAATACTTGACATAGTTACGGTATTTATCATGAAATGTAATCTTTCAATTAAACTTAAAAAATCCACTCATTTCTGGACATACGTTTATATGAACGTTTTTCTTTGTTTTGGTGTGAAGTCAGCTTAATACATTTTTTTGCCATAGTAAGATACCAATATCATATATTATTGTTGTGTTCCTGACAGAATTAACTAATTGCTTTATTCCAAGTAATACAGCTGCGGCTAAATAATTAGTACGGCAGGTTAGGTACTTCGACCTGCTGATGGAAAAAAGCCACCTTCCGGAAAGTTATATGATGAATGTGGTTCAGTATACAAGGGACATATAAAATAATGGACGCTATAGATAATATAGGAATAAAACTCTTTGTGTTGGTTCCATTGAAAGAACATTATTTGTGAATATTTTTCGTTATTATTTTGTTTCATTACGCTGCGTAGTGTCAATGTCAATGCATTAAAAATTGTGTTCAGGCAACAGTTCATACGAACGTACAGCAAAATGGGAGACTTGTCGTATTTTTAAAGAGGACAAATTGTTGGTACGCGTTGAGCTGCAGTATCTGTAACCAAAACGGCCACTCTATTAGGTGTATCCAGAACAGCAGTTCCCAAGGTTATGTACACACAAATCATGGGAAGACATCATCAACTAAGAGGAGTAGAGGCCGAAAACCAAAACTAAGTGAAAGGGATCGCCATACATTAAAGAGGACTGTGTCTAAAAATCATAGAACTTCTGCAGCAAAGGTGACAGCAGAACTCAATATTCATCTTGATGCTTCAGTTTCCACAAAAACAGTCCGATGAGAACTTCACAAATCCAACATCCACGGTAGAACCGCAACTGACAATCCTCTGTTTACTGAAAACAAGCAAAAAGATGAAAAAGATGGTGTAATGAACCTGGACGTCCCATAACTGGAAATACGCAATATGTTCAGATGAGTCGTCCTTCACGTTGTTCCCAACATCAGGCCAGGTTTAAGTTTATGGGTCCAGATGTTGTTTTCCTAACAATGACGCAATTTTTCAAGATGACAATTCGCCCTATACACAGCCGAAAGGGTTCATTCTTGGTTTGAGAAGCATAAAGATGCACTTTAACATTTCCCTGGCCAGCACAATTGCCAGACTTAAATATCATCGTACCACTGTGGTCGGTTTTAAGGAGGAGGGTAAGAAGCAGATTCCCTCCATCATCTCTCAAGCAACTAGAAGTTGTTCGTCATAAAGAGCGATATAATATTCCATCAGAGACTATTCAGAACTGAATGAATCTATTCCAAGAGGGATACAAATTGTATTACATGCAAATGGTGGCCCAACTCCGTATTAATAACGTAATGTGTACCTTTCACAACTCTTTCCATTATTTAATCCATCTCTTGTGCGTGTGTCAGCTTAATAAAGCATCTGTGTCACAAACATTTAAACTTGCCTAAAAAATATTGATTATGCACAGTATTTGACAAGTTTCAAATTCTATGTACTCATTATTATAACAAGACAGATCGCTCCTGCAATCCAAAGCTCTCACTTGCCCCATCTCACCCTCTGTATTTGCTAGCATATGTTTTAATAAATCCGTTAGCGCTTTTCCAAATTTTACTCCTTAAAGCTTCGTCCCACACTTGTTAGGCATGAAGCTAATGCAAAATACAAACGACCGGAATAAATTATTTATTTCAAGATGAATGTGCAGAAGTTTCACTGTCTATTACCAAAAATTATTACAATCGTCGTGCGGGCAAAATATAAGAAATCACAGCTTTGAGGTGAGTCATCCCTGTTGTGTTGATCAATTATATAATCACAAAATATGTATTAAACATATATGCATGCCACCCACTACTGTAAGACGAGATCTCGTTCCCCCAGAGTAACCCACGCACATATTGTATAGCTGCTTATTAAGTTTATAATACAACCTGACGATGGCCAATATACACGGCCGAAACACGTAGTTGTATGTACTATTCTGTGTAAAAATATATAGTTGTGTTCTGACCATATATTTAATACATATTTTCTGATTATATAAGAAATCACAGACCGAGTAAAGTTCTGGGGTCAGCAAAATGCGACTGTAGCATACGTATAAATGCAGAATGTCAGAGAAAGAATGGTGTGGTTTGGGGAGGATGCATCTCGAAATAAGCAAGAGCCATCAAATATATTACTGTCTATTTAGATTCTTCCACTCAGAAAGAGTTGCACGGACGGGCCGCCAAAATTTTCATACTTAATGTATCACTTCCTGGAAGAAAGACTGAGAGAAGGCTCGATTCCATCGCCACCCAGGACAGCCGATTTGACATAGCTTGATTTCTTACTATGGGATCTGTAAAGGATTATGTTTAGAAGGTAAAATTTCGAAACCTGGCTCATTTTGAAGAAAGAATCCAGGAAATCGTTGAGCAGGTATCAAGAGATAAAGTATGCAACAGCGTGTAAGGCAAGTAGTGGAAGACGGATTGAACATAGTACAGTCACTGACGGTGCGCAAGTGGAAATTTATTAAGGTGCGCCACAAACTATTTACCTTATTCTTTTAGTTTGTGGCTTTACTCGTTGAGAGTTTTCATCATTTTTCAAATACAAGTTCTCGAAACCCAACCATTCTTTTTAGGACCATCCGTATATATAAAAAAAGGCCATTGCTTCAAAACATGTGCTTGCAGAAATATAGATCCGCACAATGCACAAATACAAATACAGTCAACATATTTCATGCTCTGCGATGGTTGGGCAACTGATGTCCAGTGACGGTTTCTGGTTCCGAGACACGTTTCGGTGACGTAGAACGGAACGCCACTGACTAGCGCCCACAAAGACTTGCAAGATACAAATTATGCGTTAAATGTGAGCATCAAAAACGCACAAATACGCGTTATATGTGCGCATTAAAAAACACAAATGCTTGAAAATAAATCGTTAAACGCTTAACTCATTTTTAGGTGCGGTTCGAATAATTGTAAAAGGCGTCTATTAATTTCGTCACGTCTGTTCGCGTGAATCACAGCTGCTTACGCTGGACTGATTTACGTGAAATTCGATACTGGGCACTTTAATGAAAATCTGTCGAGAAAATTCAAACTTGTTTAAAATCGGACAAAAATACTGGACACTTTACATGCCGACCTATATACGTATGTTATTGTTGTCGGCGAAATTAAATCGCCATAAAAGCGTTATCTTCGAGTGAAATGATATCAGGCTGTTAGATAGCCGAAACGGCATAAATATTATGTCAATGTACTACAGTGTCATTACACATACTTTGCTTTTTTTTCCTATGGCGCTGCGACACAACGCGGGTCATGGCCTTCTCATTCTTGAGGTTTTCTAGATCACACACAACGACGCACCACAGTCGGTAGGACTCCTCTGGACGAGTGATCAGTTCGTCGCAGAGACCTCTACCTGACAACACACAACACTCACAACAGACAAACATCCATGCGTCCGGTGGGATTCGAACCCACGATCTCAGCAGGCGAGCGGCCGCAGACCTACGGCTTAGACCGCGCGACTACTGGGACCGGCACATACTTTGCTTACCTTGCTTTATATTCGTAACAGACATTGTGGGCTTGCAATCAAACCCAGAACCCTTGTGGAATAATTACTTACAGCCCCACAGTAGCTATATTCGTATATCTTCCAATTAATACAAAATGAGAGTGAATTAAAATATTTATGGTCTCATTAAGGCGTTTCTCTAATTAAATTCTATTCTCTTTAAATGTCATGGAAATAATTTAAGCCCGTACACATTCGAAATATAGTTTTTATGAGCCAATTTTAGCTTATTCATTTAATTAGTTATTGGAAACTAAGTTAGTTTATTAGTGTATTTAGCATTTTCTAATTACATTCATCCCTTCATTATTATAAACTACACAACTTCATCCTTACATACCTTTTCCAAAACAATAAAATAAAAATTAATCCGATTTGCAATAAGACACCAGAATAAACTGAAAATCTGTAAACATGGGGCACAAATGTGGCTGTTTCAGCCATAATTACTTTTTCCTTTTTAGAGAAATCACTCTCTAATTTTTTTTAAGTCTGAACTAACAAGAGCAATAAACCATTTGAAAGAATGACGAGAGCGGCCATAAATAAAAATAAAAATGTCTGACCTAGTGTCTGAAAAAAAAACTATTTTGAACGATACTGCAACATTTCTAAATGTTTGTTACAGGTTGTGGTACATGCGTGGTAGTTGCGGAGAGTTAAAAAATGTGTGGTTCTCGATTTCTGTCCTGCAAGGAGATCAAAACTGAGACCGAAGACTCTAGCCTGATGCTTCGTTAGGCACTTTCAAACCCTTCCCCCTAACCTCTCCGCCCACAATACTGCTCTTCCTAGATCAATGAACAAACGAGATGTCGTGACGAATGCAGACTGTCCTGCACTCTGTAGTCAGTTTATGGAAACCGCCACCTATACAATACTTAACCTCTGCTGTAACGACGTAGTCACTGTTCGTTATAATTTCAAATATACGTAATGTTCATGTACTGTGTACTTTTGACCAATTGCCTCCTATCTATCTATCTTTCCGGTCTTGTGACAGCTGTCGCCGTCTTCCGGAACCCAAACATCATTCCTTTCTGTTTAACGACTGATCTGCTTCTAAATGTCTTGTTTTCATGGCCGCTCGTACACCTTCCATCCACGTTTTTCTTGGACGTCCTCTTTTTCTTCGTTCCCCTGGTATCCACTCCATAATTGCCAATTGCCTCGTAAGAAAGAAATACTGAGGCCGTCTAGAGAGTCACGCATCTGTCAAAAAAAAAAAGTCCGACTCGATACAGACCGTCCTTCCATTTGATCCTGTCACGCGACACACGAATCCAGTTCGCTCATTCACGCCGAATTTCTTTAAAATCCACCGTAATAGTATCTTGCCATTCAAGCGTGTCTTCCCTCAGATCGTCGAACTAAATACGGTATACACAAAAACTTACGTGCGAGTTAACAATGTAGGAAATGCACGTGTAACTATGCACTTTCGACAATTACCCGGCATGCATATTGCATCTTCCTTGCACCACACCATGTTCGATGGCCTGTTTGACTCTGCCGTATTTTTCGTAACAATACCATAAATAGCATAATTTTAGAGAATTAAAAAAGCATTTGACATGAAATGTGTGTTTTGATTTTCCCTGAAACTTGTATCTGAGTGTTTTCTCTTCCCAGGAAATGTTGGACGTGATGTCAAAAACGCACGTTTTGTCTTCATGTAAAACGTGTGACATATTTATTCGGTTTTTAAACAACTTCAAGTTTCTCGACGTATTTGAAAAAGTCGTCAATATAAAATTCCACTAAAATCCGTCCAGATGGAGCTGAATTGTTTTATGTAAACAGATGGAAAGACCGATATGGCAAAGCAAATGGTCACTTTTCGAAACTTTCCAAACGTGTCTAAAAGTACACATTATTATAGGTGTTGAAGGTCGCATATGCCTCACATCGGGAGAACATTCCTTAGGTTAAATTACATGGATATATGCTAAGCAACATACCTATATCCGAAGCTGAAGGTTTACGGAGATAACCGCTGGATCGGAACACACCGACCTTTGAAAACACAGAGTCCAGTTATTTACTTCTGTGGACTGAAGGGGCTTGTCAGAATATCTGAGGTTCGAGTTGAGGATCGGCTGAATATGTAACAGGAATGATAAACGTCGAAATATGTGCTCCAAATTTTCCGCCGAACTTGTGTTTATACTTGCATAGAAAGTACTGTTACTAATTTTATAATTATATAGACAGCTACAGTAAAAATGAGATTTAAAAATTTACAGTAAATGCCAATTAACACACTTCTTCCGCGGCCGACAAGTAGTTCAATTACAACGTTTAAATAACAGTTGTCGGTTATGAATTTCACTCAAGTTCGCGTTTCATCAGAGCAACACAAGTAAAAGGCTGGGTGAAGGACTTTGATACTTTAAAATCCGTCGCTGTTAGACGTAACACCCCGACTGCCACTATGAGCACTGCACTTCGCCAACAGGTCATAGATGATAATGTGCAGGCCATGAAGGCGTGTAGGGAGGAAAGCGGTGTAACCCGGCTCATTCTTTACCTCTGCACTAGGTGGAGGTAAGTGGTCAGCCTCACGCCCCGACCGCTCTACCACCAGAGAAATAGGTCCGGTAGCCACTGTTCTGACATGTCTGTAAATTCCTAACACTTCCACTAATTTCTTAAAAAAAAAAAGACTCGATGAAGTGTGGTCAAAGCCTGATCTTATAAGATACAATACTATCGGGTTGGATTGCCCACACGTCTTCACGTGTTCCATATACTTATCAAGATAAACTGCGACTGTTTTTTTAATTGTAATGTAAACGGGGTGTTTTCTGTGAGGTAGGAAGAGAATTCTTAAATATAAGTTACATGAATTTCAAAGTGTCATTAACCGGTAACAGAACCCTACGTTCGACACCCCTAACACCACTTATGGCCACTTATCAGGTAGGACACAACCGCTACCCAATATCACACCCAAGTTTCAACCTTACCATTACCCTAATGCTATTGAAGAGGTGACCTCTGTAGCTACTACAGATAGTTTACTCTTCAAAGGATAGTAGTATTATAAACACGTCACAATAAGTCAGCAGAGATGGAGAGGCGAGGCGGGAGGAACTATATACGACTCTGTAACCAAAAGACACCAGTCCACTTACCTACACTCTGTGGGTACGAAATTAAACATAAATGATGTCTGAGACACAGGAATACTGCTCAGTAACAGTATATTACGCATGAGTTTAATTAACCCCCTACCCGCCTACATACACTCCGCGCCAAAGCGAGGCGTTCATATTATACAGCGCCATGATTCACTCTAAAAACCTCTGCATATTGCCCACAGAGCGTATTTATGCGTTCCGAATAATTCTTACAATAAAGTCATTTTACTGTATGCAGCATTTACTGAATGGTCTTGCTAGGGTTTACAAGATGTGTTTTGTATGGGTAAAAACAAAATCTTCATGCAGAACGCAGAATCATTTCAGTAGTCCAAGGTAAATTACAGAAATCATTAATTAGTAGATTCTGATAACCCGGAAGTGACAGTCAATGATCTCTAGCGTTACTTTGCATCTAGCTACAGGAAGGCGTTGTTCAGAATACCTGCATATTGAACAGAGGTAACGCCACTGACACACGTACTACTGCTCATATGGCAATCCTCAGCCTTGCCACAGTGTGTTCTGGTAGGTAAGTAGGTAGGTAGGTAAATAGATGGTAGATACTAGATGATCTGTGGGTAGTAGGTAGGTGGGTACCTAACACACTGAAACACCAGACTGCACCGAGTCATACCCCAGAAGACCACAATATGCATCTTCACCGCTGTGAAAGCACATGTCTTAAATACGTCGTATCCAGTTCGAATTTTTGCCACAGTTCTGAAAGTCGACAAGTGCCTTCGCTAACAAGCCACAGACATCAGACCCCTCCATGTCCTGCCAACATGGATCATCCTTGTCATCAAACGTACTGAACAAATTCTACTAAGCATTCACATATCATATTACACGACAGACTCATATGGGCATTTTCTTCAGCTAAACATCCCCACATAATTAATTACCGGCTGTGAACATTACTGTAACTTCTTATATGAAATAAGTTCCGTGATATGATTCCTGTTCATTAGCACAGATAAACCGTTAAGATGTCACTTAACGACAACATACACATTAGATTTATTTGCGGGCATCGTTTACACTTCAGTAACAGCATGTAACCTGTTTACAACTGCTCTTGTACGCACCACACAGTTTGTCACACTGGGACAGGGCCCAAACTGGATAGAGGACTGCAGTAGATGCTTGAATATATATGATATGATATATTTAACTGCAATTGGGTAGCCACCCGGTGGCAGTAGTACAGTACACATATATACAAAAGATACAGAGAACGACACAGAACAAACAATACATATAACAACACAAAAATTAGGAAGAATTCGGGCCGTGACCCGTCTTTGCGGGTTGTACCCTGGCATTTACCTTACAACTGAGGGAAAGCATGGAAAACCCTCAGTCAGGGTAGCCATGACTCAGAGTCTCGTCGCTAATGAAATTTTGTATATTTTAAACTTAAATGTTTTATAATATGGCCAATACACAATGTCTGCAATACATTAGAAAATTCACGTATTTGATCCACATAATAAGTGGTACTAACGGCAGACTGTACTGAAGGTTATGAATTTCACAGATGTAATCCAGTTTATTGTAAATTGTTTCAGGCTCGGTATGCACCCACTGAAAATGTCATTGTCATGCCGAAACACATTGGAGTGAAATGACTGTAATATTATGCATTGTATGCGCATTTAGTTGGTATATTAGAAGAAAATATTGATTCAAACTGCAGGGAGTAAATAATTTTAAGAGCTTGAATCTTATTTACAACTTGTATTCGAAGCGAATACAGTTCAGCGCAAAGTTTACTTACTGTTTACGCTAGGGCCTTTGTGCTTACGCTTGGCCGAATTCCTGTGTGTGTGAAATGTCTGGTGCGCAACTGTTTTTTTTTTTTTTTGCTTTAAGAAAGACTTCTTAAGCAGAACTGGAAACTCCGAGTAGATGAAAATCTTATGGCAAATGCTGTATGCGGAAATTAGCAGTGAACCGTGAAGGACTGCAATACTCCTGCGTAGCACATATAGTCTGCTCTGAAAGGCGAATGGTCAGTAGGATTGTTTAGATGCCAACTCTGCTCTAAACCCTCAGACTCAAAACTTCCGTACATTTCTCTACTTTCCTCAGGCGATTGTCGAGAAGGTACATTCAAATAGGCCACGATTTCCGTCCTAAAAATCTTACATAACTATTCATGATCAACTCGTATATAAGCCGATGACAGATACCTCACCAGGTGAATCAGCGTTAACAACAGTCTACGAAGCAACTTCAAATTTTCTGTTCAGTGTTGATAACCTTCCTCGAGTACACTCTACCCTGCCTACAGTCATCAACAAGCCAAAGAACGAGCCCCTGTGTTCCTCGTGAAGGCTGGAAACGCTTGCTACAGCGTCGCGCGACGACCAACAGAAGGCATGCAGAGCAATAGCCCAGAGGTTGGCCGCTAGGGCAATCGATCACGAATGATGAATATTTTGTGAGGAAACAGAGGGCTCAGAGTCTGTAGTACATAGTACCGCGTTTCCAGACAGACAAGTGGCGCTGTGAGGTGGTACAGAGTCAGATCGGCTGCCTGGTTACGACAACATCGTTCGAATCACGTGAAAAGAGGTCAACACCTGCAAAAGTTTCCCTTTGTTTTACAAAATTTTAATTAACGCTTTATATCAATCCATAAAAATAAGTAAATGAAACGGAATGTGGCAGGCTGGCTGGGCTTACAGTCGGCCTGCAAGTTTTGATACGGATATTATATCAGCAGCCTTCTAGTAAAGTAACAAAACTTGAACCAATATTTCTGTACACTAATCTTTATGGGTGCCATCCCGTTGTGCTAACTACTGATGGGCTATATTTTCAGTGTAACACAACACAAATTCTACACATTCAATCTAATGTCTTACATGTATATTACATGTTGCGGTCTACGCTAATACCATCTTCAGGTATACCAATATAAGGTTCACATAAGGAAGATGCTTATAAATAAGTAGCAAGTAAAGAGGCCCCTTTTTACAAATTCTGTCGCGTACAAAAGTTCAATATAACAATAAAATACATGTAAAAATAAAATATCGAAAATTATGTTACACACTTTTTGAGATTTTCGGATATTGTTATATCTGAAAATGGATTTAGCAGAGACCGCAACATGTAATACAAGTATACATGTACGACATTAGACTGAATGTATAATATTACTGTATTTCGTGCAATTAACTGTACACGTAACCATAAATAACCACGTGTTATTTTGTGATCCTAATCCACATGTTTCGGCCTCTATAGGCCGTCTTCCGAGATGTCATTCACAAAGGAATATATTTCTATTCCTTTGCATTCCTCTGTAATGACTTCACTGAAGATGGCTTATAGGGGGTCGAAACATGTAGGAGGAGCATCACAAAATGACTAGCAGTTATTTATGGCTGCGAGTGCAACTAGTTGGATTAAATACTGTAGAGTCAATTTAATGCTTGGAATATGGATACGGTTAAACGTACATTGCAGTATATAAACATTCTAACATATTCTACTGATTATGTGTAAGATGTATTTAAAGAGGGATTTAGCACAAAAATTTACCCGCCATTGCGAAGAAATTTACCTTGTAGTCCTGAGGCAAAGATGTAGTAGAACTGTGTCATCTGTTCTTGTATATCTGTAAATGTTACATGAACAGTGCTGCCTGCATGGGAATACACAAGAAACGCTAGATTATAAAAGTATTCAAAATTTAAAAATAAGTTATACAATAGACAAAAAACAGTATGGCCATTTGGGACGTTTCGTAACTTACATCTCTTATTATACTATCGTTAGATTTATAAACAACGCATAACGTGGAGGATACATCTCATAACTTACAGGTTCAAATATTCCCTCGAACACTTCATTTTCGAAAACCTGCCGATGTACATTCTTCTCCCCCCCCCTGGCAATATAAAGTGTTTCCTCATAACACGCCATAAATACACAAATGGGGAGTAGAGATATAGTTCTACTCTTTCTTTAACCTTGGCGCTACATGCTGGCGGGTGGTAAACGCCACGACCCGACCTATTTACCCTCGTGAAAGAGACCCGTTACCCATATCACAGGAGGCTGGGTGGGCCCCAGGGTCGGTCTTGACACATGTGGGAAAGAGAAAATCTCTTGCTTATACCGGTGTTCGAATCCCGAACGGTTCAGCCAGTATCGAGTCGCTATACCGAATACGCTACTCCGATTCCACCTTTCCCACTGATACGGTACCTAATTTCACAACCACAAACAAATGAGAAAAACTGTATCTGTAGGCCCTTGTAACTTTCAAAGAGGGTTCTTATGTCTGACAGAACTCACAATGTGTTTACACTTTCAGATTGCTCCTTTCAGAACTTATGCACAGCGTATGGAGCTTGCGAACAGCAACTACGAATGCAAGTACACTTGCCTCGTGACATTAAGAACAGGAGAGTTATAGATTTCCTGAGAACTCCGCTCATCAGTGCACACCATACAGTCAGTGCCTACTTCTTCAATATTCCAGGAAAGACAACCCCTCCCCCCACGCCCTACCTCCGGCCGTGCCCTATGCCGGGTCACACTGCTTACATGCCGTAGTTTTCCAAAATGCTGCTACTATATGGCAACATCAAACTCACTGGCACAATCTACTTTATTTCGTACTTTGTCCATCTCCTATTAAAAAAACACGACGTTTCGGAGGCAGAGCCGATTTCCTAACGACATTTAAAAAAAATTAGAAGATGGACAAAGTAGGAAAAAAGATATTGTGTCAGTAAGTCACCCACCTTCGTCAAAGCCCTGTAGTGTTGAATCATAGGAACTTAATCTGTGGGCTTTCTAAAGACGCTTTTTCAACTGCAGCATTGAATGGAGTTGAAAGACGGTCATACATATGAAATTATTTCCCAGAAGTCAGCAGTGGCCTATTTGAAAACAGGCCTACTACAGTGTGACTGTACAGTAAATACAAGGTGTCAAGAGAATGGCCTCCGCCACTTCCTGACTTCACCCCATGCGATTCCTGTGTGTGGTGTTCGCCAAACGGGAAGTCTGCCGATCAAACCCACGCAAACTGATGAAACGGATCGAAAATTACCTAGTCCCTGATCTCCGTTAATTAGCATGGTAAATTACGAGTCTTTGTCTTCAAGGTTGCAAAATTGCATGCAGAGTTCTTGGGGAGCGGGGGAGGGGGAGTCAGTGTTGGTCTGACATTAATAGGGGGTTATAAACTTTAAAATGGTACAGGAACTATGGCAACATAACATTCCATTTACGAGACATTGACATTTATCATCATGTATTCATTTCACAATCGCCCCGTAATTCAGTACAGGTCTAAGTGTAATGATTAGAATAGGAAATAAATGCGGCCACGACAACCCGGTCGAGATGTGATCCACGCACCTTCCGCGTACAGGTATACGGGTCTAATGCATTACAGCTTCCCCATCATGCAGTTTGCGAACACTTTACTTCGGTCCCTAGAATACCGAACCGTGCTCCTTCAACTGCTGCGCTGAGTTGAATGCTGATGAAAGTAGTGCGACTAGCAGCAGAATAGATAAAGTTTCATAATGAGGGTCTTCGTAAGTAACGAAGGATAAGATGGACGGAGCATTCAGTATATGTGAGGGAGAAGAAAAATGCATAGAAGGTGTTCGTAGGAATACTTGACGGAAAGACAGCAATTGGAAAGGCAGGGCGTGGATGGGAGGATTATATAAAAAAGGATCCAAAAGAATATGATTGGACGGCGTAGACTTACTAGTTCCGAATATACATGGAACAGGCTGTTGTGAACAAGGAAATAAACCTCCGGTTACCACAACTTGCGCGGAATATCTTGAGTAGTTAAGAAAATACAAGCTTTCAAGAAGGTCTCTTCTTCAGGCTGTTTGTTTGTTCTTTGACTGTTTGTCTTATAGATACAGATTTCATACGGAGTGCCATGGCGTATCTGAAGGTACTATCCTATCCTACCATATCCGATCCTACCATATCCTATCAAAGAATATCCCACCCTACCCAATTTACAGTACATAAGTTTTCAGTTTCTCCTCAATTATCAGACGAACACTATGCGGCCCTACTTGTCATGAGCGCAGCCGGCCAAGACCGCCGAGAATGGCTTCATCCCCCAGTTAAAAAAATTGTTTCGGGTGTGCAGTGGTTAATTTTTATAGTCGGCAGGGCAAAAACACACGCAAACTAGGGGGACGCCGGGCTCCCTTGAAGACCACCAGACCCCGTTAATTTGCACTCCCCACCCCCGTCACGTCGCTACTGCAGCCGGTCTCTCCCCGGAGAGTCTGAACGACTTTCGGTTTGCTCCGAAAAGAACGACAACCTACTGCAGCTTACGTGACGTATTTCACAAGAAAGACAGACTTGTGGTACCACCGAGTCCGTCCGCCTGTTCTTCATCTTATGTCTATTCCCCCTAACAAAACTACAAAGTTTCACAAAAAATCACACGAGCGCCATCAACCACTGCTGACCACCGCCAAAAAGTTTGATCCAGCGGGGACGATTGTGACTTTTACTGACGAAAATCCGGGTCGTTTCACCACGTCTTTCCTGCTTCTTGTGCTTTTCTTAGGCCCTCTATAAATTTAGGACAAAATGCTTTACAATTGGCCACGACCGCTTTTTTTCAAGTTCTTACCAGTTACTTGCTGAGTTCTCAGCCAATTATCTGGCGCTGTATGGTATAAGTTACTGAGAGCGTCGTTAAACAAGCTGCAAACATCCAATTTTTGTACAAATTGCTCATCTATAATATGAACATAAGCACACCTAGTGTAAACAACAATGCAGTATTTGCTTACTCCTTCACGTACCGGCGGAACTCCGCCATCTTCAGGGAGTCTATAAACCAATATTTAAATCTCACAAAAAATATTACAAAAGTTATTCATATTTTACTATATGTATTTCTGCAGTTAAATTCAAAACTGTATAATCTCGTAAACTGAGTTACAAATAGGCACAAGAGGTGACATGAAATTCCATTCGTTGAGCAACAGGTACTAGGAGAGACGGACACGAATCAACAGCTTCTTTAATAAACAGGGAAAATAAGTTTCAAATACACCATCGAAAATATGCTTTAAACACTAAAAGCAAAAAAAAAAAAAAAAAAAGCCAAG
>Ga0268261_10000197_pt1 | contig 37300 bp, 30 predicted proteins | sample TergutNc150P1_FD_190353 | JGI IMG/M metagenome (GOLD analysis project Ga0268261, IMG submission 190353) | Nasutitermes corniger P1 segment gut microbial community from laboratory colony in Florida, USA - Nc150 P1 (SPAdes) (version 2) | ecosystem: Host-associated > Arthropoda: Insects >... | reverse complement strand
TCCATTGTGTTAAAAGCCAGCGTTTAGCCGATAATAAGGGCAATGGAGGGAAAAAGCAATACTTGTCGACAAAAAAATGCAGAAGAATGTCGGGGATTATTTATTTAATGGTCGATAATTGCTATAATTAATAGAATGGAAGATTTGGCCTGCGCTGTGGGCCGTCTTTAAATACAGGATTGAGAGGTAAGTTATGAAGCAATTGCTTGAACATATGAATCCGCAGCAGGCACAGGCGATTAAAGCGACAGAAGGGCCACTTTTGGTCATGGCTGGTGCCGGTTCCGGGAAAACCAGGGTGCTGACCCACCGTATCGCTTACCTAATGGAAGAAAAAATGGTGGCGCCATGGAATATTTTGGCCATCACCTTTACCAATAAAGCAGCCAGGGAAATGAAGGAAAGGGTGCAGCAGCTCATGGGGGAGTCCGCCCGCGATGTGTGGGTCTCGACGTTTCATGCCATGTGTGTCAGGATCCTCCGCCGGGACATTGGCCTGATTGGCTATGATTTGAATTTTGGGATTTTGGACGATGCGGATCAGCTGTCCGTCATCAAGGAGGCCATGAAGGAACTTGGGCTTGACCCGAAACGCCAGTCCCCGAAAAATTTCCTTGCCAAGATCAGCAATGCCAAAAATGAGCTTTTGGAGCCAAAGGACCTGAACCACGAAGAAACCCAGCAGGAGTTTTTGACCATCTATAAAAAGTATCAGGAAAAGCTGCGCCGCAATAATCGGGTGGATTTTGACGATTTGCTGATGCTGACCGTGCACTTATTTGAAAGGCATCCCGAGGTGCTTTCTTATTACCAGAATAAATTCCAATACATCCACGTGGACGAATACCAAGACACCAACAAGGCCCAGTACCGCATTGTCAAAATGCTGGCAGCCAGGTTTCACAATGTGTGCGTGGTAGGGGATTCCGATCAGTCCATTTACAGCTGGAGGGGGGCGGACATCCAAAACATCCTGTCATTCGAGAAAGATTACCCCGATGCAGCCGTCATCCTGTTAGAGCAAAACTACAGGTCAAGGCAGTCCATCCTCGATGCAGCAAACGATGTCATTCAAAATAACCCGGACCGGCGCGACAAAAAGTTATGGTCGGACCGGGGGGCAGGAGAAATCCTTGAGTACCACCGCGCCCAGGATGGGGACCAGGAAGCTGCTTACATCGCAGACAAAATCATTCATTTAAGCCGCGATGGTTACGGTTTTGGCGACTTTGCCGTCCTATACCGGACCAATTCCCAGTCCCGTGCCATTGAACAGGCTATGCTGCGCCAAAACATCCCTTACCGGCTGGTAGGGGGGCTGAGTTTCTTCAAGCGCAAGGAAATCAAGGACCTGATGGCTTACCTGAGGCTTATTTTAAACCCAGGGGATGACATCTCTTTTTTGAGGGTGGTCAATGAACCTAAGCGGGGCATCGGTGGTTCGACCTTGGAAAAGCTAGCCGCCTATTCCTTAGTGGCCCAAATGCCCTTAATGGATGCCATTGGGCAAGGCGGTGCCGGCATTTCCAAAGCGGCTTCCAACAAGCTGGTGGAGTTCAAATCGCTTATTGGTTACCTGCGGGCTTGTGTTGGCAACCTTTCACTGACAGAACTGGTTGATTTTGTATTGGAAGCAACAGGCTATTTTCAAATGCTTAACGCCGACGATACCATTGAAGCCCATGCAAGGCTAGACAACCTGGAAGAATTTAAATCCATGGCCGCCCAGTTCGAGCAGGAGGAAATACCAAAAATGCTGCGGGAGGAAGGGGGAAATCAGGAATTAGGCGAGCTGACAACTGCCCAGAAACTAACCATCCTCTTGAATGACCTGCTCTTGCAAACAGACGTGGGAACCGAAGATGGGGACAGCGGGCCCAAAGTGACCCTCATGACCATCCATGCCTCCAAAGGGCTGGAATTCCCCATCGTTTTTATCAGCGGGTTCGAGGATGGCATCTTCCCATTGTTTTCTGCCATTGAGGCAGGCGGCGATGAGTTGGAAGAAGAGCGCCGCTTGGCTTATGTTTCCATTACGCGGGCGATGGACCTGCTCTTCATCTGCAACGCCAACCGCCGTTATCAGCACGGCCGCTCCGCCAATAACCCTGAATCCCGCTTCATTAGGGAAATCAGCGATCCCCTGATGAGAAAAACCGGGACCGGGCACCGGGCATCTTTTCTGTCCAATGACCCCAGGCCAAGCTTCTCCCTTAAAGAGGCTGTAGAAAGCAAACTCCCGAAACTTCCAGGGATGATGGCGAAAGTGGAAAGCAACTGGGGTATTGGCGACAAGCTGGCCCATGATAAATTTGGCGACGGGATCGTGGTCGCGGTCGCAGGCGAAATCCTTACCATTGCTTTTTCTTCCGAACATGGCATCAAAAAATTAATGGGTGCCCATCCAGCACTTAAAAAAAGAACGGGATAAAGGAGGGGACGAAACAATGAACCTGCGCATTCAAGAGCTGACAAAGCTTTTAAACCAATATAACCATGAATATTATACCCTTGACCAGCCAAGTGTCACAGACAGGGAATATGACCGGCTGATGCAGGAACTCCTGGAACTTGAGGCAGCCTACCCTGGGGAAGTCCACCCAAATTCCCCTAGCCAGCGGGTTGGCGGGGCAATTTCCCCGGGATTTGAAAAAGTCGTCCATACGTTTCCGATGCTCTCATTGGAAAATGCTTTTAACGAGGGGGATTTCAGGGACTTTGACAACCGGGTCAAAAAAACCGCCCCCGATGCCACCTACGCTTGCGAACTGAAAATCGATGGGTTGGCAGTGACCCTCCACTATGAAAATGGCAACTTCCTCCGCGGCGCAACCCGAGGGGATGGGGACATCGGTGAAGACATTACGCAAAACCTAAAGACGGTTTCAGCAGTTCCCTTGCAAATAGAAGATAAACGGGCCCTTGAAGTCAGGGGCGAAGTCTACATGCCTAAAAAAAGCTTCGACCGGTTGAATGGGGCGCGGGCAGAAAAAGGGGAAGGTTTATTTGCCAATCCCCGCAATGCGGCGGCAGGTTCTTTGCGGCAATTGGACTCGAAGGTCGTAGCCAAAAGGGGATTATCCATGTTTTCTTATAATGTGGCAAATGCCCAGTCCCTCGGACTTCTTAGCCACAGCGAAAGCCTGGATTTTATTGAAGGCCTAGGGTTTTCGGTCAACCCGGAGCGGAAGTTGTGCCAAGACATCGACAAAGTGTTGGAATATATTGAAAAATGGACTAGCCTGCGCTTTGGGCTTCCTTATGAAATTGATGGCATCGTTATCAAAGTGGATGGGCTCGAGCTTCAAGAAAAATTAGGTTTTACCGTAAAAAGCCCCCGCTGGGCGATAGCTTATAAATTCCCAGCGGAAGAAGTCCAGACCATCCTGAAAGACATTATTTTCACTGTTGGGCGTACCGGCAATATTACCCCCAATGCGGTTTTGGAACCGGTCAGGGTAGCGGGTACCAAAGTGAGCCGGGCGACCCTTCATAACGAAGATTACATTCGTGAGCGGGATATCCGCATTGGCGACCGGGTGGTCATCCGCAAGGCGGGGGAAATCATCCCCGAAGTGGTAGGCCCTGATTTAGAAAGCCGGATAGAGGGGTTGGCCCCTTTTGAAATGATCCATGATTGTCCCCGCTGTGGCAGTGAAATCGTCCGGGAACCAGGCGAGGCGGATTATTTTTGCTTAAATACAGACTGCCCTGCAAGGATTACAGAATCCCTGATTCATTTTGTTTCCCGAAATGCCATGAATATTAATGGCTTAGGGATCAAAGTCATCCAACAGCTGTTCCAGGAAAAACTCATTGCCAACGTGGCTGACATTTATCAGCTTCAGAAAGAGCAGCTCCTGCCCTTGGAACGGATGGGGGAGAAAAAAGCGTCCAAGCTTTTGGATGCCATTGAAAACAGCAAGCAAAACAACCTTGACCGCCTTCTTTTTGGGTTGGGCATCCGCCACGTAGGTTCCAAAACGGCCAAGGTGCTCGCCAATACGTTTCCTACGATAGACTGCCTGATGGCAGCCGCTGTGGACGACATCATTAAAGTGGATGAAATAGGCGAGGCCGTCGCCAGGTCAGTCGTCCATTACTTTTCCCAAGATGCTAACCGCGCATTGATTGCGCAGTTGGAGGGGATAGGGCTTAATATGACCCAAGGGACAGGGGCGCCTCGCGAAGCGAAGGCACCGGTGGCGGATTCTGTTTTAAGTGGCAAGACCGTGGTGCTGACAGGCACCCTCCACCAACTGACCCGGGCAGAGGCGCAAAGCCTCTTGGAACAATTAGGCGCCAAGGTAACCGGTTCTGTCAGCAAGAACACGGATTTCCTCATTGCAGGTGAGAAGGCAGGGTCGAAATTGGCAAAAGCTGAGTCCTTAGGGGTCGCTATTATGACGGAAGCCGATTTATTGGCCATGAAGGAAGGGGTTTAAACCATGAAAAAATTCTTAATTGGCTGGGGGCTTTTGTTTTTAACGGCTTGTGCCACCCCGCCATTGCCAAATGTGGACGCAGAGCCGGATTATGCCGATTCACTGCCCCAGCAGTTGATGTCCAATGACTTCACAGACGGCTATTACCGGACGATCCTGCCCATCGTCAGCAGCCCGGCAAGGGGATTGATTTATTCCCATATTGGGGGTCGCAGGGGGAATAGTTTTGACATCAGCGAATTGGAACTATCGCTGATGCGCAATTCCCAGCGTTTCTTTGACCCGTCCGGCGTGTTTTTTCAGGAAGGGCAAACCCTCTCCAGGACGATGGTATCCAATATCATCGGACGCCAGCTGACGGGGCTTCAACAAGAAACTGCGGATATGCTGGATGAATTGGTAGGAAACTTTGGACAGTCGTTTGCGTCCCTAAGGAGCAATCGGGCTGATTTAAATGAACAGACCAACCCCATCCAGGCCCGTTTGGACCAACAACCGGGCAATAGCAGCCGTTTCGGGCAAAACCCTGCCTCTCCCAGCCGAATTTCAGGCAATTTGGTGGAAGGCGAAGAGCAAGCTTTCATTACCATTGGGGATGTCCAGTTTCCAAGCGACGAGGTGGTTTATCTGGCGTTTATGGTTGAGCAGAATTTTGTTTCCGTCAATGATGCCGGTGAACCCCAATTGGAAGGCATTTCCCTGGGACTTGCCCTAAACCCTTTTCAGGTCATCGAGGACACCAATTGGGGAACAGTGACGACCCGCCGGGTCCCAGATGAAGAACTGCTGACCATAGGCCGAGAGATGGCAAATAATATCCTTGCCATTGTCAGGCAGGACTTCGATGCGGACGGACGGGCATTTATCCAGGAGGAAGAACCCTTTAGGACAACGTTCCTCCATCAGGCAGTTGACGTGCCAGTGGCAATCGGGCTTTACATCCTTGAATCCAGCGATACCGTAGTACCCGGCCGCATGGCGGAAATCGGCCTGGCCTCAAGGAGCGGGACTGAAATCCGTTCTTGGGACACCGTCAGGGAAGCCCACTTAATGCTCCATGACAGCCGCATCTTGGAGTACGATGCCAATTTGATGACGGAGTACAATCATTTTTATAGCAGGATTGCTAGGTATTATCCCCATTTTCATGGCATTGTGGGAACAGCATTTTTCATGGACGACCGGTTGCACCAATTGGAAATTACCATCAATATCGACTTTTTGGGGTTGGCTGAGCAACTGAGCATGCACCAATTGGTGGGATCCCTGGTGGGGGAAGTGTTTTCTTCCCGCTATGATGTACGGGTGGTCTTAAGAAACAGCCGGGAAATTTACGGGGTCGTTACCAGGCAGCCCAACCAGGATGTGTTTATCCACCGGGTCAGCTGGTAAAGCCTAGATGGGGGATCGGATGAAAAATTTATTTAACAGGTTCATCGGCGTATTGATTACGCTGATATTGGCAATGCTTTTATTGTTTGGTATCAACTTTTATCAAGTTTACCGAAGCGATTATAACGACATCCTCCGGGAAACTGCGGATAGAATCCAAAATAACGGAAGGGCCATCAACACGAAATATGAAAATTTTATGGATTTCACCCGTATCATCTTGGCCCTTAAGGAAGTTTCGGAAGAAAACTTCCAGGAATTGGTGGAAGCTTACCGAATAGGCAATGTCAGTTTTGTTAACTTTGACGAGTCTGAGGGCCTGGTAGCAGCCTATGGGCAGCGACTCTCCATTTTTCCGCATGGGGACGGGGGTAGGATTTATGCCATGGAATCAGATGGGCGGTACCGTTATTTCATTTCAATCCCGCTGTTTGACTCTGGGGGCCAGTATGGGTATTTGGTCCTTGATGCAAACCCGGAGCCATTTGAGGGGGCCCATTTGCCTTACGTGCTCCATGTTGGTAACCAGGTCCATCTTTCCTCAACCGGGATTGTCACCGAGGAACAGGCTGGGACCATCGCTTCCTTAGGGTGGGACGAGGTGATAACCTATCTTCATGACCAGGGGTTCAACCTATTTGACTATGGGACAGAGGAACAGTTTTTCCAGGTGGTTGCCTTCAGCCCTCCAGGGTTTTTCCAAAGGATGGCGCTCGCCCGTGTATTTAATCCGAGCCAAGTGCTCCAGAGTGTTTTGCTCCTTGTCTTTATGGCAACTGCCTATGCCATGTATGTCTTTTTTATCAAGCCATGCTATCAGGTCCTATTGTTCGTACACTCGTGCAACAAAGGGGACTATCGAATCCCGGGGCAGCCCGTCGCCATGTGGAACCCTGTATTTGCCGGGATCCGCGAGGCATATTTGCACAATGAGCGATTGAGGCGCGAAGCAGAGGAGCAGGCCCAAAGGCTTGAGCAGGCCATCAAAGAATCCCAGGCAGCCAACCGGGCCAAAACTATGTTCATGGCGAAAGTGTCCCATGAGCTGAAAACGCCCCTTAACGCCATTAAAGGCTATGCCCAGCTGCTTAATTTAAAGCTCACCGATGAAAAGCAGAAAAAACAAGCGGGTGTCATCGATTATTCCACGGGCATCCTCATGGGGATGGTCAATGATTTATTGGATTTCTCGATGCTAGAGAGCGGGCAACTGGAGATACAGCATTCGGCCGTAAGCCAGCCTAAAGCCATGGAAGAACTGAGGAGCCTCTTCGCTGCCCAATTCGAGGATAAGGGCATCCGCTTTGAGACCATTACCGGGCGGGATGTCCCAGGGATCCTTTACTGCGACGAGAAGCGGATCAACCAGGTCCTTTACAACCTCTTGTCCAATGCCCTGAAATTCACCGATAAGGGAAGGGTCACCTTTGGGATTTATGCCGCACCGGGGGGCGTTGGCAGGATGGACATTACCTTTAGGGTGGAGGATACGGGCAAAGGGATTGCCGCGGACAAACTGGAACAGATTTTTGCCCCCTTCAACCAAGAGGATAACTCCATTTCCCGCCATTACGGGGGAACCGGCCTTGGGCTGACCATTTCCAGGCAGCTGGTGGAACAAATGGGCGGGGAACTTATCGTGAAAAGCCAGCCAGGGGTGGGCAGCGTGTTTGAATTTACCATCCCCATGTTAAATAAGGAAGGATAAGGCTTGGCCTGCCCTTCATATGAGGTGACATCAATGAACGACAACATAGTGATAAAAGGAGCCAGGGAACAAAACCTGAAAAACATCGATCTGGTCATCCCGCGGAATCAATTTGTGGTGATGACCGGGCTTTCGGGTTCAGGGAAATCTTCCCTGGCTTTTGAAACGATTTATGCGGAAGGCCAGCGCCGTTATGTGGAAAGCCTTTCTGCGTATGCCCGCCAGTTTTTAGGGAATATGGAAAAACCAGACGTGGACTCCATTGAAGGCCTCTCACCGGCCATTTCCATCGACCAAAAGACCACTAACCGCAACCCCCGCTCCACGGTGGGCACCGTGACGGAAATTTACGATTATCTGCGGCTTCTTTTTGCCCGCATCGGAAAGCCATATTGCCCTGTGCACCACATTGGAATCAGTGCCCAGTCGATAGAGCAGATGATCGAAAGGGTCTATGAATACCCGGAGCGCACCCGCCTCCAGATTTTATCCCCCATCGTCAGCGGGAAAAAAGGGACCCATGCCAAAGTGTTCGAGCAACTGAAAAAAGACGGTTATGTCCGTGCCCGGGTCAATGGCGGGATGGTCGACCTAGACGAGCCAGTGGCGCTTGAGAAAAACAAGAAGCATTCCATCGAGGTAGTCATCGACCGGGTCTCCCTGAAGCCCGACTCCCGCACCCGCTTGGCAGATTCCATCGAAACCGCCCTGAAGCTTGGGGAAGGCAAGGTGATTGTCGATGTCGTAGGGGGGGAGGAACATGTCTTTTCAGAACATTACGCCTGCCCCTTCTGCGACTTTTCTGTTGGTGAGCTTGAGCCCCGCATGTTTTCCTTCAATTCCCCCTTTGGCGCCTGCCCTGAATGCCTGGGCCTCGGTTCCCAAAAAAAGATCGACTTGGACAAACTGATCCCCGACCCGAAGCTTTCCATTGCCGGGGGCGCCATTCGTGGTTGGGAAAAAGAAGATAATTATGGGCGGCGGATGCTTGACTCGGTTTGCAGCCATTATGGCATCGACCTGGACAAGCCCTTTTCAAAATTGACGGACAAAGAGCGCTCTATCGTCCTTTATGGCAGTCCCGACATCATCCATTTCAACCTGATGTCCGATAATGGCCGCCGCCATGAGAAGCAAGACAGGTACGAAGGGGTCATCAACAACCTGGAGCGTCGCTACATGGAGACGGGCTCATCTTTTATGAGGGAGTGGATTGAAAATCTCATGACAGACCTTCCCTGTGGCAGATGCTCAGGCAAAAGGTTGTCGGAAGCGGCTTTGTCGGTGCTCATCCACCAAAAGAACATCAACCACTTTACGGACATGTCCATCCAGGAAGCCCATGATTTTATCGCAGGCCTGTACTTGACGGAAAAAGAGAAAAAAATCGCCAACCTCATCGTCAAGGAAATCAAGGAGCGCCTGAGTTTTTTGATCAATGTCGGGTTGGATTACCTGACCCTTGACCGCTCCGCCGGCTCCCTTTCGGGGGGCGAGGCCCAAAGGATCCGCCTGGCCACCCAAATCGGCTCCCGCCTGTCCGGGGTTTTGTACGTTTTGGATGAGCCGTCCATCGGCCTCCACCAACGGGATAACGACCGGTTGATTGAGACGCTGAAGTCCATGCGCGACCTGGGGAACACCCTGATCGTCGTTGAGCATGACGAGGACACCATGATGGCCTGTGACTACCTGATCGACATCGGTCCCGGTGCGGGTATCCATGGGGGAACGGTGGTGTCCCAGGGGACGCCTGCGGAAGTCATGAAGGATAAAAACTCCATCACCGGCCAATATTTAAGCGGTGCCAAAAAAATTCACTTGCCAGCTTCCCGCCGCCAGGGCAATGGGAATTTCCTAGAAGTCATCGGCGCTACCGAAAACAACCTTAAAAATGTCAGCCTGAAATTGCCGATGGGCATCCTTAACGTCATTACCGGCGTTTCAGGTTCCGGGAAGTCAACCCTCATCAATGATATATTGTACCAGGGCATTGCCTCAAAGCTTTATAAGGTGAAAGACCGGCCGGGCCGCCACAAAGAAATCCGGGGGCTTGAGCACATTGAAAAAGTCATCGACATCGACCAGTCCCCTATCGGGCGGACCCCGCGCTCCAACCCGGCGACTTACACCGGGGTCTTTGACGACATCCGCGACCTGTATGCAGCCACTAACGAAGCGAAAGTGCGGGGGTACCAAAAAGGGCGTTTCTCCTTTAACGTCAAGGGCGGCCGCTGCGAGGCTTGCCGCGGGGATGGGCTCCTAAAGATTGAGATGCACTTTTTGCCGGATGTGTACGTCGAATGCGAGGTCTGTGGCGGCAGGCGCTATAACCGTGAAACCCTGGGCGTCCTTTACCGGGGCAAGAACATTGCCGACGTCTTGGCCATGACGGCTGAGGAGGCCGCCAACTTTTTCGAGCATCACCCGAAAATTGCCCGCAAGCTGACGACCTTGGTGGATGTGGGGCTTGGTTACGTCCAACTGGGCCAATCGGCTTCCACCCTGTCAGGCGGCGAGGCCCAACGGGTAAAACTTGCCTCTGAGCTTCATCGGAGGATTACGGATAAGACCGTTTATATCCTTGACGAGCCCACCACGGGGCTTCACGTGGATGATGTCAAGCGGCTGCTTTTGGTCCTTGAGCGGATTGTCAGCGAAGGGGCTACCATCATCATCATCGAACATAACCTAGATGTCATCAAAATGGCGGATTACATAGTGGACCTTGGCCCCGAAGGGGGAAGCCGCGGAGGCACCATCATTGCTAAGGGAACCCCCGAGGAAGTGGCAATAACGAAAGGGTCTTACACTGGGAAGTACCTTCAAAAAGTTTTGGATAAGGAACCTTCCCGTCACTGAGTCCCAAGTTTTAGCATAAAAGCCGAAGGGTCAGAATATTTAGGGTTCGTCCTGTATTGACAAAAAAGATGAATGGCTAGGGGAATTATGGAGAATGTGTCCTAAATTAAGGGTTAATGTGTCCTAAATGTGTAAAAGATGTGTTAAAAACCTGATGTAACCGTCAGTCAGGTTGACCGATTTCTTTGACCGTGCTAAGATAATCTCGTCGTAAGCTACTCCTAGACAAGATTACTTGCTTGTTTATCGGACAAAAAGAAGGGGGTGAACCTGCCTACTGGAAAACCGGGAAATTGTGGTTTGGGTATGGCAGGCACATGTTATGAAACGAGATCTAATTGCCTTTATTATGTCGGTAGGCTTAATAGTGGTAGGCATCTACGTGATCATGCAATCCAACTTAAAGGAAGTAAACATCAAAGACAATGGAGAGCTCATTACGCTGACTACCTATCAGCAGGTCGTTGGCGACGTATTGCAAGAAGCCCTGGTAAGGGTTGGGAATTTTGATGAATTGAATGTGGGCCTTGACGAAGAAGTCTATGACGGGATGCAAATTGAAATCATCCGCGCCAAGCCGATTGTCATCAACGATGGCGGGCTGCGCTCAAGGCTTTATGTGACCACCACATCCACAGTCAATGATATCCTTGAAAAACGTGACATCGATTTAAATGACGCCGATGAAGTTTCCGTTTTGCTGACGGACTTTGTTGAAGAGGGCATGGAAATCGGCATCACACGAATTGGGTTTGAGTATGAAACGGTCACTGAACAGGCCAATCTAGAAACGCAGTATGTTGAAACGGACACCCTTCGCCTAGGCGTTGAGCGGGTCCACCAACAAGGATCGCCACGGATTATCGAGCGGGTCTTGCAGCATACTTATGAGAATGGGGAGCGGGTATCAACAGGCGAAGTGCAGCAAAACATCGTAGACGCCGGTACTGCCCGTATTATCCACGTCGGGACTTTCGAACCACCGACAACAGCAAGCGGCCACGAAATCCTTTCAACCTTTACGGCAAATATGACGGCCTATTACGCCACCTGTGCGGGATGCACCGGCAGGGTCGCCTGTAATGGGCGGGATGTCACATCCAATATTTTCTTCCCTGACAGTGAATTCGGAAATGTCCGGATCATTGCAGCGGACCGCTCTTTCCCATGTGGGACGATCATGGAAATATCCGGGGTCGGGCCTGCCATCGTCCTTGACAGGGGCGGCAAGGTTGTGGGGAATGTGGTAGATTTATTAATGGATAGCGGCGCCAGGAGTTTTGGACGCCAAAATATCGAAACTAATGTCCTAAGATTGGGCTGGTAATCTTGAGATTCCAAAAAGCCCTTGCTTGAAAAGACATGCCAAAGACAGCCAGTTAGTGAAAGTTCTTACGACAATCAATAATCTAGGTCATTAGCTGCGGCAATAAAATCAGGCAGGCGCCTTTGGAACATATAAAACACCCGCTTGGGGATTGGCACGCTGTGCAATCCCCGGCGGGTGTTTTATATTTGCGTTTAACCGCAAAAACTGTTAAAATAAAGGGAAATATGCAAAAGTGAGGACCGTGTGCAGATGAAGATAACCGTACAGCAATTAATCGACGAATTAAACCTGGAAGTAGTGACCAAATCAGCTGATTTGTCCCGGCCGATTACGGAGCCGATGCTCAGCCGTCCCGGAATGGAATTGACTGGGCATACGGAGTATTACAAGAGCCGCACCAAACGCCGGGTGCAGATCATCGGGACCAAGGAATGGAGCTATTTGAATTCATTGGACACTGAAACCCTTAAAACCCGCCTGGCCGTCATCTTGACTGAGGATACCCCTTGCCTGGTATTTTCCAATAATTTTGAAATCCCATCAGCGATGGAGGGGCTAGCCGAGGAAGTCGGTGTCCCCCTCCTTCGCTGCGACAAGGACACATCAGAGCTATTTTCAGCCATCTTCAATTTCTTGCAAGAGGAACTGTCGCCAGTCGAGTCGGTCCATGGGGTATTGGTTGACGTGAACGGGATCGGTGTCCTCATCAAGGGGAAGAGCTCCATCGGTAAGTCGGAAACCGCCCTTGAGCTTATCCACCGGGGACATCAGCTGATCGCCGATGACCGGGTGGATGTTTACGAAAAAGAGCCTGGCATGATTGTAGGGCGCGCCCCGGAATTGCTGAAAAAATTCATCGAAGTCCGTGGCATTGGCATCATCAATGTCGTGGAAATGTTCGGGGCCCGGGCCTTCAGGCACAAGAAACGGGTGACCCTGATCATCGAACTTGAAGATTGGACTCCTGGCAAGGAATACAACCGGATTGGGCTTGCAGATGACCATGAGCGGCTTTTCTCCACTGACATCACCAAAATCATCATCCCTGTCCGTCCAGGGCGCTCCATCGCTTCCCTCATCGAAGTGGCGGCTATGAACCACCGGTTGAAAACTATGGGCTATAATGCTGCCGAGTCTTTCACCAATCAATTGAATGACTTCATCAAAAACAAAAAATCAGAATAGGAGGGGAATTTATGAACCATGCAGCCATCGAACCCCTTAATCCAGTATTCATCAGCCTTGGGCCTATCAGCATCGCCTGGTATGCCGTCATGATTTTGACAGGGGTTTTTGTGGGCTACCTGTTTGCGGCCGCAGAAGGCAGGAGGATGGGCATCAAACCGGAATTTTTTCAGGACCTGGTCATGTGGGGGCTTCCCATCTCCATTGTAGGGGCAAGGATTTATTACGTCGCCTTCAACTGGGATTTTTATGCCAGCAACCCGGGTTACATCATCCAAATCCAAAGAGGGGGGCTGGCCATCCACGGCGCGCTCATCGTAGTGTTCGTTTACGGCCTGGTTTATTGCCGGAAAAAGGGCTTTACCCCCTGGCTGATAATGGACATCGGCTTCGTCAGTTTCTTCATTTCGCAGGCCATCGGCCGTTGGGGCAACTTCTTCAACCAAGAAGCCCATGGCGGCATCGTCCCGGGGGCAACCATTGATGCCCAACGGGAATTTTTGACAGGCATGTCCCTGCCGCGCTTTGTAGTGGATGGGATGTTCATCAATGGGGCCTACCATCATCCGACTTTCTTATATGAAGGCCTATGGAACCTAGTGGGCTTTGCCCTCGCCGTTTTGATCCTTCGCAGGCTCAGCAACCTGTTGGTGGGGGAAATTGCCGCCTTTTATGGCATCTGGTATTCCATCGGGCGCTTTTTCATCGAAGGCATGCGCACGGATAGCCTGATGCTCACCGAACACATCCGCATGGCCCAGTTTATTTCCATCGCTATTATTTTAGCCATCGTTTTGGCAGTAGCCATCCGCCGGGCCAAAAAACTTAACGTGGAGACCTATTCCAGCTATTATGGTGGGAAAAAAATCAAAAAAACAACGAAAAATTACGCAATCTAAAGGCGGGATATGATGATAAAAGCAGTATTTTTTGATTTTGATGGCACCTTGGTGGACACCAATCCACTGATAATCCGCACCTTCGAGGAAACGTTTGGCGCTTTGATGCCAGGCCGCCCGATGAGCCAAGAGGAAATCCTTGATTGCATCGGGCCTACGCTCGAGGAAACAGGGAACAAGTATTTTGCTGACAAGGCATCAGATTTTGTCTCCCACTACCGTGAGCTGAACCTCCGCTATCATGATGAAATGGTTGAAATCTATCCTGGCATCGACGGGATGCTTTCAGCACTTAAAGGGATGGGGCTATCCCTGGCCATCGTTTCTTCCAAAAAACGGGACGTGGTGCTGCGCGGCCTTCGCCTGATGGATTTGGAGAAATATTTTGACTTTATCCTGGCTGGGGATGAAGTGGCAAATCCTAAACCCCATCAAGAACCTATTGAGATAGCCCTTCGGTTCTTTGGTCTTAAACCATCGGAAGCTGTGATGGTAGGAGATAATTCCCACGATATCCATGCTGCCCAAAATGCTGGCGTCACCAGTATAGGGGTGGGATGGGCATTTAAAGGAGCAGATTATTTGAAAAAATTTGCCCCGGACTATATAATTAAAGATGCTGATGAAATGATTGAAATTGTAAAAAGCGGGAGTGACTGAAATGGAAAAACAAATATATGATTTAGCGATAATCGGTGCAGGGCCTGCAGGGCTTACGGCGGGGGTTTATGCTGCCCGTGCCGGCCTAAATGTGGCCATGATTGAACGTGGGGCACCAGGTGGGCAAATGGTCAATACGGGAGAAATTGAAAACTATACCGGGTTTGAAATGATTTCCGGGCCGGAATTATCCATGAAAATGTTCGAGCATGCCCAAAAAACAGGCGCCAAGTACGTTTACGGGGATGTCCAGGACGTTACAGTCCTAGAAAATGGAACACATAGCATCAACCTAGGGCAAAAGGAAGTGGAAGCCAAAGCCGTTATCGTAGCAACCGGTACCGTTCACCGCCCCCTAAATGTCCCAGGGGAAAAAGAACTATCCGGACGCGGGATTTCATTTTGCGCCATTTGCGACGGAGCCTTTTTCAAAGGGCGAAAAGTCGCTGTCATCGGTGGCGGTGACTCAGCGGTAGAGGAAGCCATCTACTTAGCTGGGTTATGTGAAAAAGTCTACATCGTCCATCGCCGTGACGAGCTTCGCGCCCAAAAAATCCTACAAAACCGTGCCTTTGCCATCGATAACATCGAAATGGTTTGGGATACCGTGGTTGAATCTTTTGAGGAAGCAAGTGGAAAGCTAGGGTCGATTAAAACGAAAAGCGTGAAAACCGGGGATGTTTCATCCCTTGAAGTGGACGGGGCGTTCATTTATGTCGGGCTTGACCCGATTACCAACATGGTGAAAGGCCTTGGGATTACCGATGCCCGCGGATACATTGAAGTCAATCCCCACATGGAAACGAAGCTTCCGGGCGTGTTTGCGGCAGGGGATGTGACCAATAAGGAATTGCGGCAGGTAGTTACGGCAACGAATGATGGTGCCATCGCCGCCCAGACAGCTTACAAATATATCGAAACCACTTTGAAAAGCTCTTGATTAAACAGGGTTTCTGTGGTAAAGTAATAAAAGTGCTTTTTAAAAAGGAGGTCTGGTTATGGCTCGCGTTTGTTTTGTGACAGGTCGCCGTACGACAAGTGGAAATTCCCGCTCTCATGCAATGAATTCTTCTAAGCGTACTTGGAAGGCCAATGTTCAAAAAGTCAAGATTTTAGTCAACGGGAAACCGAAGAAAGTTTACGTTTCCGCCCGTGCTTTGAAATCAGGAAAAGTAGAGCGTGTATTTTAATAAATGCTTGGAAGGGTGCCGGTGAGGGCACCCTTTTTTCCATCCATGAAATATGATATAATAGGGAAGGAAAGCAGGTGAGGGCATGCGTGTGGCAAATACGCTCCTGATAAGGGATGGGCAGGTGTTGCTCTTATTTAAAGAAGGGCGCCAAAAATGGTTTTTGCCAGGAGGGAAGTCGGAGTTTGGGGAACATGTCATTCAAACAGGGCTTAGGGAATTTCAGGAAGAAACGGGGCTTCGTTTAGAAGGTGCCCGCTTAGGTGCGGTAACGACCATTGTCGTAAACGAACAGGATCATGAATGGCTTTTGTTCACCATCGTCGGCAGCGGTGCGGCCGGGGAACTGGCACCCTATAACCGGGAAGGCATCTTGCAGTGGCACCCGGTCCAGGATTTAAGCCATCTTCCCATGTTTGAAGGGGACCGTTACCTAATTTTGAAGTTGTTGGACCCCAAGGTGCATGAAACTGTGGTGACCACCCAATACTATACTAAAGACTATGAATTTTTACATTTGGCAACATAAAGAGAAAATGGGAAGGGGATGGAATCTTTGAAAAAAGTGAATTTATTAATGGTGACGGGCATGAGCGGGGCCGGGAAAAGCGTGGTCCTCAACAGCCTTGAAGATTTGGGATACCACTGCATTGACAATATCCCATTGAAGCTGTTGCCTAAACTCATCGATTTGTTGCAGGATACGACGGACACGGAGGTCAATTTGGGGGTCGTCATCGATTTAAGGTCCCTCAACTTTGACTTGATTGACGAAATGCTTTATTTCCTTCATGACAGCCATTACATCAACTTGCATATCCTTTACCTGGATGCCAATGATGAAACCCTGGTCAAGCGCTATAAGGAAACACGGCGCTCCCACCCGTTGTCACGAAAAACCAACCTATTGGGCGGCATCCAAAAAGAACGGGAATTGCTGCGGCCCATTAGGGAAATCGCTGATTTCAAGCTGGACACCAGCGGGATGCCTGCCAAGGACCTGAAAAATAAAATCATTGAAAAATATTCCGATACGGAAACCGATTATTTCAGCGTGACCTTTATGTCCTTTGGCTTCAAGCATGGGACGCCCATCGACACGGATGTCATGTTTGATGTCCGATTTTTGCCAAACCCTTTTTACATCGAAGAGCTAAGGGTCCAAACAGGGCTTGACGCACCGGTTTATGATTACGTCATGAACTTTGATGAAACCCATATATTTTTGGATAAACTGGTAGATTTGCTGGCCTTTTTGATTCCTAATTATAAAAAAGAGGGAAAATCACAGATTGTGGTAGGGATTGGCTGTACTGGCGGCCAGCACCGCTCCATCGCCATTTCTGAATTCCTTAAAAAAGCATTCGAAAAAGACTATGTCACCAATTCCACCCATCGGGATTATAGCAAGGCGTACCGCAAATAAATGCTTTATGGGTTTTTTAGAGGGAATTTATGTTTTTGAAGAGGAAAAAGGAGTGGAAAACTGTGCCAGAATACGATTTAAAAGTAGCAGTTATTGGCGGGGGGACGGGACTGTCAACCATTTTAAGGGGCTTGAAACGTTACCCGCTCGACATAACAGCTGTCGTGACGGTTGCCGATGACGGGGGATCGTCAGGTTCCCTGCGCCAGGATTTCAAGGTCCCGCCGCCTGGAGACATCCGCAATGTCTTGGTAGCCCTTTCTGACGTGGAGCCAGTCGTGCAGGAATTGCTTCAATACCGCTTCAGCGGCGTGAATGGGCTGGCAGGGCACCCGACAGGGAATTTATTGATTGCGGCCATGACCGATATCACCGGGGATTTTGCCTCAGCAATCAAGACACTTAGCGAGGTGCTGAAGGTCCGCGGGAAGGTGTTGCCCGTCTCCAATAGCCCACTCTCCTTATGTGCTGAATATGAAGATGGGAGCGTGGCGGTTGGCGAGTCGCTGATACCAAACCTTGACAAAACCATCAAGCGGGTGTATTATAATAACTCGGAGCCAATCGCATACCGGGAGGCGGTAGATGCCATTATGGAAGCTGACATGGTTGTTTTGGGACCTGGCAGCCTATTCACCAGCATCATCCCAAACCTGTTGCTGGGTGAAATCGCCCAAGCGATCGTCAGGACGAAAGCGCCTTGCGTTTATGTGTGCAATGTCATGACCCAACCGGGTGAAAGCCATGGTTTATCGGCTTTTGGCCATGTGAAGGCCATTGAGGACCATATAGGAATGGGCGTCATCGACCAAATCATCGTCAACGATGAAGAAGTAAGGGAAGAAACCTTGGTCCGCTATCGGGCCATGGGGGCAGATGCCGTTTCCCTGGATCAAAAAAAATTGCAAAGCCATGGGATCGCGGTCATCAAAAGCCGGATCGTGGCGTACACGGCCAATGGGGAAGTCCGCCACAACGCAAAAAAAGTGGCGGCGACGATTTTTTCCCTGCTGTTGGATTTAGAAGAAATGGAATAATAAACAACCGGGTACTTGGTATTTATGCTAAAGTACCCGTCATTTTTGGGAACGACCGGCACATTGGGCTGCGTTGTTCATAAAAGGGGTGATCGCATGTCTTTTGCATCAGAAACGAAGAAAGAATTAGTACAGCTGCAAAACGAGCCTTGCTGCGCCAAGGCAGAATTATCGGCGCTTATTCGGATGAATGGGATTATTTCATTGTCCAACCGGGGGATGGTTCTGGATTTCCAAACGGAAAATGCAGCCATAGCCAGGCGGACGCTGACCTTGATCAAGCAAATCTTCGATACGGAAGTGGACCTACTGTCCCGTCGCAAGATGAAGCTGAAAAAAAACAATGTCTACATCATCAGGATCAAACGCAATGCCAGGGAAATTGCTGAAGAGCTGGGGATTTTAGGCCCTGCCGGGTTTGTCCTTGGCATCGACGAGGAAATGACTGGCCATGAATGCTGCCGCCGTTCTTACATGCGAGGAGCTTTCCTGGCTGGCGGCTCGGTGAGCAATCCGGAAACGTCGTCCTATCACTTTGAAATCTTCACACTGGACCGGGAGCATGCCGATGGCTTGATGGGGCTCATGAATGGCTATGATTTGAATGCCCGTGTCCTCGCCCGGAAAAAAGGCCACATCGTCTACATCAAGGAAGCCGAAAAGATCAGCGATTTTCTTAGGGTCATAGAAGCTTACAACGCGGTGCTTAACTTTGAGGATGTGCGCATCATCCGTGACATCAGGAATTCGGACAACCGGCTAAACAACTGCGAGATTGCCAATGAGACCAAAACCCTGACCGCTGCGGGGCAGCAGATTGCCAACATTGAATTGGTGGACGAGGCCTATGGCCTGCACACCCTGCCCCAAAAGCTTCAGGACGTCGCCCGCCTCCGTCTGGAATTTCCCGAGGAGAACTTAAGCTATCTGGCGGAAATCGCCACAAAACGGGGCCACAAGCTTACCAAATCAGGGGTCAACCACCGGATGCGCAAATTTTTGGAACTGGCCCAGGAAATCAGGGACAACCGGGAAAAGGGCCGCCTGGGAGCTTAGTTTTCCTAAAAATGCCGGGCTTTTAGCACAAAACCAAAAAGATGAACGTTTACATTTGGAGATGTCTTGTCAATTTTACTAATATTTTGTTATACTGGATGAGATAAAATCTGTTTATGAGAAGGAGACATATTCGATGGCGAAAAAACCTGTTGCATTAATTATTTTAGATGGTTTCGGTTTGCGTGACGAGGTAGTCGGGAATGCGGTAAAGGCTGCTAAAATGCCAAATTTCAAGCGCTACTACGATAAATACCCACATGGTGAATTGACAGCCCAGGGAAATGCCGTTGGGCTTCCAGAGGGACAAATGGGGAACTCTGAGGTAGGCCACCTTAACATCGGTGCAGGCCGTATTGTATATCAAAGTTTGACACGCATCAACCTTGCAGTGAAAAATGGTGAGTTCAATACAGACGCAACCATTGAAGCAGCAGTGAAGCAAGCGGTTGCCAATGGAAAAAAAGTCCATGTCCTAGGCTTATTGTCGCCAGGCGGGATCCACTCCCATTCTTCCCATATGGATGCGTTGGTAGAGGCTGCTAAACATCATGGTGCCAATGACGTGTTTGTCCATGCTTTCTTAGATGGCCGTGACGTCTTGCCAAAGTCTGCCCTTGGGTTCATCGAAGCGATGGAAGCTAAATTATCTGAAATTGGCGTTGGTAAAATCGCAACGGTTTCCGGGCGCTACTACGCTATGGACCGGGATAAGAACTTTGACCGTACCCAGTTGTCTTATGATGCCATGACCAAAGGTGCAGGTGAGAAATTTGCATCCGCAACTGAAGGTGTCGAGGCTTCTTACAAAGAAGATACTTTAGATGAGTTCGTGCTTCCATTTGTAGTTGACGAAAAAGGGTTGATCGAAAGCGGAGATACCGTTATTTTTGCCAACTTCCGCCCTGACCGTGCCCAACAGCTGGCAATTGCCTTCTCAAACCCTGCAGTGCTCCCAAGCCTGCAAGTAGAAGGAAAAGCAGCCCTTCACCCGCTTGAAGGGCTAGAGGTGAACTTCGTTTCTATGATGACTTACGGTAAAAATGTAAACGGGCCGATCATCTTTGATTTGCAAAACTTGGCCAATACTTATGGGGAAGTCATTGCCAACAATGGCATGAACCAGCTCCGTGTGGCAGAAACTGAAAAATATGCCCACGTTACCTTCTTCTTTGACGGTGGGGTGGATAAGGAACTTCCAGGAGCGACGCGCGTCTTGGTCAACTCCCCGCAAGTTGCTACTTATGACCTTAAACCGGAAATGTCGGCTTATGAAGTTGCTGAGAAAACAGTGGCTGAAATCAACAAAGACGTCCACGATACCATCATCCTTAACTTTGCCAACCCGGATATGGTTGGGCACACAGGTTCCATGGAAGCTACCGTTGCCTGCTTGGAAGCTGTTGACAAATGTTTAGGTGACGTGGTTGAGGCTATCCTTGCCAAAGGCGGTTATGTCATCATCACTGCCGACCATGGGAATGCGGAGATGCTGATTGACGACAATGGCCAGACTTGGACTGCCCATACCATTAGCCCGGTACCGGTCATTATTACCAAAGAAGGCATTGAAATCCGCGAAGGCGGCGTTTTAGGCGATTTAGCGCCAACCCTGCTTGATTTACTTGGCGTTGCGCAACCTGTGGAAATGACAGGGAAAACTTTAATCAAATAATAGGGTACGAAAAGTCTGTGGGTATTTTTGGACTGGCCTGCACATAAGCTTTATCGTGCGTGAAAGGCATCCTCACCGACCCTATTTTGTAAAAATCCGCTGGCGGTTGCCGGCGGATTTTTATATTCTTAAAAACGTGGAAAAAAAGCTGAAAAAGTCTGGACAAGCTGGTTGAAACCTGATATACTTATTAAGTAGAAAAAAGCCAGGTTAGTTAAATGGTATAATTGGGCAATGGTAATGCTCCGTTGGGAGTTCGATTCTCCCACCCGGCACCACTATAAGAAACTTAAACAGCTTAGGCTGTTTTTTTTGTATATTTTTCGGTTTTACTGCCATAATGAAGGGGATGCCCTAAGGCTCTTAGTAGATTTTTCCTTGATTTGGGCGTGAAGAGGATACAAACTTTGGAAATTTCCAAAAGATAACGTTTTCATCTGAAAAGCCCTTTTCAGCGCTGCAAAAGAATATTATAATACTAAGTGAAAACATAATCGAAAAGGAGTTGTCACACACATGCCTTATATTGTTGACGTATACGCCCGCGAAGTCTTGGACTCCCGCGGAAACCCTACTGTTGAAGTAGAAGTAACGACTGAATCTGGAGCTTTTGGACGTGCTTTGGTACCATCCGGTGCTTCTACAGGAATCTACGAAGCAGTCGAGCTTCGCGACGGGGATAAATCCCGTTACTTAGGAAAAGGTGTCCTTAACGCCGTAAAAAACGTAAACGACATCATCGCTCCTGAGCTAGTAGGAATGGACGTAACTGACCAAGCTGGAATCGATGCACGGATGATCGAGCTTGACGGAACTAAAAACAAAGGTAAATTAGGCGCTAATGCGATCCTAGGCGTGTCTATGGCAGTTGCCCATGCAGCAGCTGATTTCGTAGGGCTTCCTTTATACCGTTACCTTGGCGGATTCAATGCTAAGGAATTGCCAACTCCAATGATGAACATCATCAACGGTGGGGAGCATGCCGATAACAACATCGACTTCCAGGAATTTATGATCATGCCTGTTGGAGCGCCTTCTTTCAAAGAAGCTATCCGCATGGGAGCTGAGGTATTCCACGCACTTAAATCCGTCCTTCATGGAATGGGTAAAAATACTGCAGTCGGTGACGAGGGTGGATTTGCCCCTGACCTTGATTCTAACGAAACTGCAATCAAAGTTATCCTTGAAGCTATCGAAAAAGCTGGTTACCAAGCTGGCCTTAACGCTGACATCGCCATCGCTATGGACGTTGCTTCCGCTGAGTTCTACAAAGACGGTAAGTACGTTTTAGCTGGAGAAGGCGGAAAAGCATTCTCTTCTAAAGAGCTTGTTGATTTCTACGCAGAACTAGTTGACAAATACCCAATCATCTCCATCGAAGATGGCTTAGACCAAGATGACTGGGATGGATGGGCTTACGCTACTGAAAAACTTGGCAAAAAAGTTCAATTGGTTGGGGATGATTTCTTCGTAACCAACACTGAGCGTTTGGCTGAGGGTATCGAAAAAGGCGTGGCTAACTCTATCTTGATCAAAGTCAACCAAATCGGTACATTGACTGAAACTTTCGAAGCAATTGAAATGGCTAAGAAAGCTGGATACACTGCAGTAGTTTCTCACCGTTCTGGTGAAACTGAAGATGCGACCATCGCTGACATCGCTGTTGCGACCAACGCTGGGCAAATCAAGACAGGTTCTATGTCGCGTACTGACCGTATCGCTAAATACAACCAGCTTCTTCGCATTGAAGATGAGCTTGGTCACTTAGCTGTTTACAATGGCGTGCAATCATTTTATAACCTAAAAGATACTTTAGCTGAAAACAGAGCTAAAAAAATCAACGTTGGCGGGAACCTTAATGTCAACTTGTCAACAAATCAAGCTGGATAATAAAAAATGTTTGGCAGCTTCTAAATATAAAAGCCGCCTCATTGGGTCGAGGGTCATTTTTTAAAACACTATTGGAAAAAGCCAGGATTTGCTCTTTTGGGCCTCAATTCTGGCTTTTTTGATGTAAATTTATCTCGTGGGCCTGATTTTTCTTGAAAATTTGGGGAAAATGTGATAGAGTCTTCATGTATAGCAAGTTTTAAGCGAGATTAGAAAGGATGTATTTTTATGTTTCAATTTGGGATTGTAGAAATTTTATTGTTGATTGTGGCCATCGTCATCATCGTGCTGGTTTCTTTGCAAAATTCAAAAGACAGCTTGGGCGATGCTTTGACAGGCGGCAATAGCGAACTGTTCAAAAATCAAAAGGAGCGCGGGGCGGAAGCTTATATTGTGCGTGCAACCTATGTATGCACGGCTATTTTCCTGATTTTGGCCCTGATCATCTTTATGCGATAATCAACTTCCTGCAAAGACAAATCCCGCTCATATAGGCGGGATTTGTCTTTTATCGCTCCAAAAAGGAAAAATCTAGCCCTTGAACGTGTTATTTCGGAAAATTAGATAATTTTTCCTCTAAAAAATGATATAATAGTAAAGATACGGAGGTGCTTTTATTGCGCGAATTAGTTTTGGAATTTTTAGGGTTAGCCGATTATAAAGCGATGACTATTGAAGAGCTTGTTGAACATTTTCAGATAGAGGAGGCGACCGGGTTCAAAGATTTCGTCAAGCTCATGGTGGGCTTGGAAGAAGAAGGCTTAGTGGCCCGTACGCGAAGCGACCGTTATACCCTGTCTTCTGCCCTGGGGCTTTTAAAGGGGATCATCTCAATCCACCCGAAAGGGTTTGGCTTTGTTGAGGTTGCGGGCAAGGATGACGTGTACGTGAAGGATACCGACCTGCACGGCGCCCTGCAAAAAGACACGGTGCTCATCAAGACCGTCCCTTCCTCAAAAGGCGGCGGGTCCGTGGAAGGCGTGGTCGTGCAGGTGCTTGAACGGGGGATTTCCGAATTTATCGGGACTTATTATGAGAACAAGCAAGTAGGGTACGTACGGCCGGACAATACCCGTTACCTTGCCACCGTAGTCATTCCCAAGCATAAATCCAAAGGGGCGGTAAAAGACCACAAAGTACTGGTCAAAGTCGTGGATTACCTTGAGGATAAAACGGTCAAAGGGGAAATTGCTGAAATCCTTGGGCACAAAAACGACCCGGGCATCGACATCATGTCCGTCATTTATAAATATGACATCGTGCCTGAATTTGCCAAGGATGCCATGGCGCAGGCGGAATCCATCCCGGAAACCATCGAACCAGAAAGCTATAAAGGGCGCACCGACCTTCGGGGGGAAACCATCGTCACCATCGACGGCGATGATGCCAAGGACTTGGATGATGCGGTCCATGTGAAGCTTTTGGACAATGGCAATTACTTATTGGGGGTCTCCATTGCTGATGTGTCCTATTATGTGACAGAGGGCTCCCCGCTCGACCGCGAGGCGTACTTCAAGGGGACATCCGTGTACTTGGTTGACCGGGTGATCCCGATGATTCCACACCGCCTTTCCAATGGGATCTGTTCCCTTAATCCTAAGGTAGACCGCCTGGTCATCACCTGCGAAATGGAAATTACCCCTCAGGGCGAAGTGGTTGCCAGTGAAATTTTCCCAGCGGTCATCAACACGACTGAACGGATGACGTATGACCATGTGAATAAAATCCTTCAGGGGGACGCTGAAACACGCGAAAGGTACAAAGATTTAGTGCCTACTTTTGAACTTATGCTAAAACTATCGGAAACTTTAAGGGGCGAGCGCCATGAACGGGGCGGCATCGACTTTGATTTAGAGGAATCCAAGGTAGTGGTAGATGAGTACGGGTTCCCAATAGATGTCATCTTAAGGGAACGGGATGTTGCTGAAAAGCTGATCGAGGACTTCATGCTTTGTGCCAATGAAACGGTTGCTGAGAAATTCCACTTTTCAGACCTGCCATTTATTTACCGGGTCCATGAACACCCTAAACCAGAAAAACTGGAGCGTTTTTATAGGCTCGCAAGGGCCCTGGGCTATGAAATCAAAGGGACCAAGGACAAAGTCCATCCCAAAGCCTTGCAGATGGTCACAGAAGCTGTCCACGGCAAGCCGGAGCATGCGGCAATCAGCACGATGATGCTGCGTTCCCTTCAAAAAGCCCGCTACTCGGAGGAATCCCTGGGACACTTTGGGCTGGCAGCGGAATATTACACACACTTTACGTCCCCCATCCGCCGTTATCCTGATTTAATGGTCCACCGGCTGATCCGTAAATACTTATTTGAAAAAGACACGTCCCCTGAGACCGTGGAATACTACCGCGGCATCATGCCGGAAGTCGGGCTGCAAACATCCAAGCGGGAACGGGATGCCATCGATGCGGAGCGGGAAGTGGAAGACATGAAAAAGGCGGAATACATGACCCAGTTCATCGGTGAAGAGTACGAGGGGATTATTTCTTCCGTTACGAAATGGGGAATTTATGTCGAGCTTCCCAACACCATCGAAGGGCTGGTACACGTCAATGAGCTGACGGATGATTTTTATGATTACGATGAAGACAACCTGGCCCTTATCGGGCGCCGCAATAAAGTCATGTTCAAAATTGGGGACACGGTCAAAGTAGTCGTTGCCGCAGCTAACAAGGAAGAACGCACGATCGATTTCCAATTGGTTGGCATGACCCGCCCTAGAAGGCGTGAAAACTTCCGACGGATCGATACCCGCGAGGCTGGCAAGGACAAAAAAGACCAGGGGAGATCCTCCAACTATAAGAAAAACTACAAGCCGAAGCCCGGCAGTAAAAACCCGAAGCCTTCAGAAAAGAGCGCTCAAGGGGCCGATGCAAAAAAGGGCGGAAACAGCAAATATAAAAAGAAAAAAAAACCTTCAAACCAACCGGGACGCAGGCCAAAGACCCATGGAAAGGCGTAAGGGGAAGCTAGAAAGGGTGCCGCATTATGGGAAAGAAAACTAATATCAAATGGCGTAATCTGCTTTTATTTTTGGTTGCTGCCATTGGGCTCATAGCGCTTGCACAATTTTTCGTTCGACCCAACATGGTCGGGTGGGACATTGACCGGGTTTTGATTTATGAATCCGGCAATGACATCCGGATCCGCTATGCTTACCGGTTTACGGAGGCGGACGATTATGGGATCATCTTGGAACAGGAAAATTGCCCAGCCGCTGAGGAATGTGATATTTCGTTGGTGGTTTCCACGGGAAGGGATGTTTCCCTCATGCCAGAAGCCCAAATCAGGGCCTATCTAATGGATTTAGTAGCAGCGGGAAAACTGTCAGCCGCCCAAATCAGGGAGCCGGAATCGGTTTTTGACGATGAGGTCGAGGCCGGTTTTGCCATCCTTTATGACCCGAGGCCATCGGAAGGCGTGATAGAAGTCGTCTTTTCAAGGGGCCCAGAGATATTTATTGATCGGGCCACTATCATAGCAGCAGGGGACATCCGGATCCGGCCTTATAGTTTTGGGCTAGAAGCTATCTTAAGCCCATTCCAACCGCTCCTTTTTGCCGCGGATATTTCATTTGCCAGCGATACCTTCAACTTAGGTGGGTTTAATCCAGAAGATGCACTCACAGATCCCTTGGAGGACGGGGAAGGAAGTGCGGTGGCCGAAACTGAGGGGGATGCTGAGGGTGAAGGGAGTGCATCCTATAACCAACTTCCACATGCGGTGGTTGGCGCGGGGTTCAACTTAATAGCCAGGGCAGGCTCCCATGTTTTTGACGGCGGGCTTGAAGCTTTGGAAAAAGCCAGTTCCAGTTGGGGACAGCTGTCTATCCAGTCAGCAGGTGTCAACGACAGCCCTGAACAGCAGCAAGAAATCCCAGTAACCGTTGCCGATGGCCTAAAGGTTGCCTCCTTGGCATTCACAAGCAGCATGAATACTTCTTTGCCTTCGGGCCAATCCTTTTTGGTGAACCGCTTTTCCTACTCCCTGGCCCTTCAATTGATAGAACAGGCCCGGGAAACTGCCGATGTCGTCTTGGTCTTTATGGACTGGGGAGATGACAGCCAGCGGGTGATGCGCGAACGGGCCCAGTGGTTGGCGGACCAAGGGGTGCAAATCATCATCGGCAACCGCCCTGAAATCCTTCCTGTGGGCTTCCTTGAAGGCGAAGGGGGAAACCAAGCCCTGGTCGCCTATTCCCTTGGGCAATTCGTGGGGGAGCCGGGCAGCACAGGCCTCCTTCTTGGATTTAACCTCAGGAGGGTTACGGTGCGCCAAGAAACAACTTTGCATTTTGACAACGTGCGCCTTATGCCTACTATCAGCGTACTGGATGCGTCTGGCTTTCTAAAAGCTTTGCCCCTGGCCGAATACGACGGTGAGGGAGCAAATTTTGAAAGCATGGTGGAAGAATGGAAGGCATCAGGGGCTGAGGGCATCTTGGTGGAAAGTTTAAATTGAAATCAGTAATAGCAACGAGGAGGTGGCAGGATGCCCAAAGGCACAGGGTCGGTCTTGGCCCAAAATAAAAAAGCTGGACACGATTATTTTATTGAAGAAACATTTGAGGCAGGCATGGTTTTACAAGGGACTGAAATCAAGTCCGTCCGTGCTGGAAAAGCAAACCTGCGGGATTCCTTTGTTAGAGTTGAGCGGGGCGAAGCATTCGTCCATAACATGCACATCGCCCATTACGAACAAGGGAACCAGTTCAATCATGACCCGCTAAGGGTCAGAAAGCTATTGCTTCATAAAAAACAGATTTCAACCCTCATCGGCATTCAAAAAATGGGCGGCTATTCTTTGATTCCCTTGAAACTTTATTTAAAAGACGGCTTCGCCAAGCTTTTGTTCGGCGTAGCTAAAGGGAAGAAAAATTACGACAAGCGGCACGATTTAAAAGCTAAAGATGCCAACCGTCAAATTGAAAAAGCCATGAAAGACCGCCACTCTTAAAAGCTTCTGCGAAATCGCTGATTTCGCAGAAGCTTTTTTCATATTTTTATCACTTTTCGGGCATAATAGGTGTATAATTCTTTCCAAGGAGGAACAGGGAATGAAACCAACCCTTAAAATACTGGCTATCAACTTTGTCTGCCTGATCTTTGCATCTTGCGGATATCAGAGGAAACCAGAGAAAGAACAGATGGAAGTTCCCAAGATAACCGCTAAATCTGTTATGGCAAACTTAGAGGAAACCCTTAAGAAAAAAAGCGACGAGGATTACGTCGAAGTTGATTTGCTGGATGCTGGGCAAACCCAATATTTTTTTCCCTTGAATTTTTTGGATGTGGCCGATGTCAAGGAAGGCTATGCCATCCAAGGCAAACGGGTGACCCAATCTGCCCTCATTATGATTATCGAAGCCCAAAATGCAGATGCTGCCAAAAACCTTGAAAAATGCATGGAAAAGGTCCTCTCGGAGCAAATACGCATCTGGTCTGATTACCTCCCGGCAGAATACGACTACGTCAAGAATAATAAAATCGAGCGGGAAGGGAATTTCATTGCCTACATTACCAGTAAATACGCAGATGCCCTCAAGGAAACTTTTGATAAATCGGTTGAATGAGCATAAAATCAGGCTTCCCTTTTACTTCATTTTAAGTAGAAATAGGCCCTTAGACCGTGAGTGGGTAATAAAAGATGGATTTAAACTAACCTCCGATAAGGGTACAATGGATGTATACTCAATCGGAGGTTTTACTGTGAAGATATCCCAACAAATCGTTCCGATTACCCTGGTAAACCCGCCGACCAGTACTCAGATTATCTTTTGCACTTTTTCCAAATCCATGTTAAAATAGAGTTACACAAATGGCCGGGCGCTTTTTCCCGGTCATTTATTATACTTGGAGGTTTTTAACATGGGAAAATTATTGGTATTGGCTGAAAAGCCGTCCGTTGGCCGCGACATTGCCCGGGTCCTTAAGTGCGACAAGGGCGGCAACGGGTTTTTGGAAGGCAAGGATTACATCGTCACTTGGGCGCTGGGGCATTTGGTGACCCTGGCAGACCCGGAAGCCTACGGCGCCAACTATAAACAGTGGAAGCTGGAAGAGCTGCCAATCATCCCTAGTTATTTTAAATTAGTTACCATTAAGCAGACATCCAAGCAGTACCGCACGGTGAAGGATTTGATGCAGCGGGGGGATGTGGATGCCATCATCGTCGCCACCGACGCCGGTCGGGAAGGGGAACTGGTGGCTGGCTGGATTATCGACAAGGCCGGCATCAAAAAGCCCATCAAGCGCTTATGGATTTCTTCTGTCACGGACAAAGCCATCCTGGACGGGTTCAAGTCCTTAAAACCGGGTTCTGAGTTTGAAAGCCTGAAGCAGGCAGCCATCGCCCGGCAACAGGCGGACTGGCTCGTAGGCATCAATGCGACCCGGGCCCTGACCACCCGTTATAACGCAGAGCTTTCCTGTGGACGGGTGCAGACCCCGACCCTGGCCATGATTGCCCACCGGGAAGCTGAAATCAAAGCCTTTGTCCCGGAGGAATTTTATGGGCTGGAACTTCAGGCCGAGGGGATCAATTGGACGTGGAAGGATTCAAAATCCGGCAGTGCCAGGGTATTTGACCAAGGAAAGGTTGAGGCCCTGAAAAAGCAGATATCCCAAGGAAAGGTTGCCCTTGTCAAAACTGCCTCCAAAAAGCAGTATGCCCCGCCTCTTTATGATTTGACGGAGCTTCAGCGGGATGCCAACCAGATTTTTGGGTTCTCAGCCAAGGAAACCTTGGGGATTGCCCAAAAACTGTATGAGCAGCATAAGGTACTTACTTATCCGAGGACGGATTCCCGTTATCTCTCCAGCGACTTGTCGGACACGCTTTTGGACCGAATTAAGGCGGTCACCATTGGGCCTTACCGAGCGGTTGCCAACAGCCTTTCCCGCTCGAAGCTAAATACGGGCAATCTGATCAACGATAAAAAAGTGACGGACCATCATGCCATCATCCCCACAGAGGAAACGGCCATTTTTCCAAATTTGAGCGACAAGGAACGAAAAATCTTCGACCTGGTCGTCAAACGCTTCCTAGCCGTGTTGTCCCCGCCATGCCAGTTTGAAGAAACGAAGATGGAAGCAAAATTTTCGGGGCAAAAGTTCTCAGCAGGCTTTAAGCGGACGGTGGATTTAGGATATAAGGCGATATATGGGGAAGGGGCCGAGGACGGGAAAGTGACCCGCTTGCAAGAGGGCAGCCCGTTAACCGGGGCGAATGTCCGTGTGACTAAAGGCAAGACATCGCCGCCACCGTACTTGAACGAAGGGACTTTGCTTTCGGCCATGGAGAACCCCACTGCCTTTTTGACGGGCAGCGACAAGGAGCTGGCGAAAACCCTGGTGCAGACCGGCGGGATTGGGACCGTTGCCACCCGTGCCGACATCATCGAAAAACTGTATGGCAAATTCTTTGTGGAAAAAATCGGGCAGGACATCAGGATGACTGCTAAAGGCAAGCAGTTGTTGGAACTGGTGCCTGAGGAGCTGAAATCCCCGGCGTTGACCGGGACATGGGAGAAGAAGCTTCGGGACATCGAGTCCAAAACATTGAAGCCAGCCAAGTTCATCGAGGAAATCAAGGCCTATACAAAGAAAAACATCGAGAACATCAAGGCCAGCGACGCTACGTTCAAGCATGACAACCTGACCACGACCCGTTGCCCGCAGTGCAATGACTTCATGTTGTCGGTGAACGGGAAACGGGGCAAAATGCTGGTCTGCCAAAACCGGGAGTGCAAGACGAAAAAAATGATTTCCCAGACCACCAACGCCCGTTGCCCCAACTGCCACAAAAAGCTAGAGCTTCGCGGGGAGGGGGACAAGCAGATGTTTTCTTGCGTCTGTGGCCACCGTGAGAAAATGAGCACCTTCAAGCAACGTAAAGCCGAAGGCAGCAAGCAAGGCAACAAGCGTGACGTCCAACGTTATCTGCGCGAACAGGACAAACAGCAGGACGAGCCGATGAATGATGCATTTGCGGCCCTTTCTGGGTTATTTAAATAGCAGAAAACCCTGAGGGGCTTCACTCAAAAACAAGTGAAGCCCCTCGGGGTTTTTAAAAAAAGTATACATTAGAATAAGGTCACCATTGCCTTGAACGCCAGGAAGATGATAAAGGATGTGCAAAAAATAAGGTGCAGATAATTGAAACGATCCACCGCGGTGTCCCCCTTTTTTTGAAAATGATTCATTGTATAGACAGTATATGTCGCCAGGGAATAAATTATAACTTCGGAATACCATTTAGTTTCGCCGGTATTTCTGCAGTCCAACAAAAAATGTGTAAAAATCCAAAAAAAATTTCAAATATTTAAAAATATGATACAATGGAGTTGAGTGTTTTAAACGGCTCAGGAAATAAACTGACCCCTGGGGGATTAACTGAAGAGGAAGTGTAGAAACTATGAAAATAGCAGTTGCAGGTACAGGGTATGTGGGGCTTTCAAATGCCATTCTTTTGGCGCAAAACAACGAAGTGGTGGCCCTTGACATCATCCAAGAAAAAGTGGACATGATCAATGCCCGCCAGTCCCCAATCGTGGATCCTGAAATTACGGAATATTTAGAAACAAAAGAACTGAACCTGACAGCGACGACGGATGCTTTCAAGGCATTTTCAAACGCAGCCTATGTCGTGGTATCAACTCCGACCAATTACGATGCGGAGCTTAATTTTTTCAACACCCGCACCGTGGAGGCAGTCATTGCCAACGTGCTGTCCATCAACCCGGAGGCGACCATCGTCATCAAGTCCACGGTCCCGGTAGGGTACACGAAAAAAGTCCGGGCCATGTTTGAAACGGAAAATATTATTTTCTCCCCTGAATTTTTACGGGAGGGGAAAGCCCTTTACGATAACTTGCACCCATCCCGCATCATCGTTGGGGAAAAATCCGGACGGGCGGAAACCTTCGCTAACCTGCTTTTGGAAGGCGCTATCAAAAAAGAGGTTCCACTATTATTTACGGATTCCACGGAAGCCGAGGCAGTCAAATTATTTTCCAACACCTATTTAGCCCTGCGGGTGGCTTATTTCAACGAACTGGATACTTATGCTGAAATCCGTGGCCTTGACAGCAAGCAGATTATCGAGGGCGTGGGGTTGGATCCCCGCATCGGCACCCATTATAACAACCCATCCTTCGGGTATGGCGGCTATTGCCTTCCAAAAGACACGAAACAACTCCGTGCCAATTACGAGGATGTACCAAGCGATATTATCGGCGCCATCGTCGATGCAAACCGCACGAGAAAAGACCACATTGCACAAATGATTGCAGCAAGAAACCCAAAAGTGGTGGGCATTTACCGCTTAGTGATGAAAACCGGTTCCGATAACTTCCGTGCCTCATCCATCCAGGGCATCATGAAGCGCCTAAAAGGAAAAGGAATCGAAGTGGTCATTTACGAACCGGCCATGGAAGAGGACGATTTCTACAATTCCAAGGTCATCCGAGACTTGGATGAATTCAAGAAAATCTCCGACGTCATCGTCTCCAACCGCCTGGCTTCCGAGGTTCAGGATGTTGAGGAAAAAGTCTATACCCGTGATTTATTCAACCGGGATTAATGGCATGAAGAAAGGTTCCCTAGCGAAAAGCACACTGAGGAGCCTTTCAAAAAGAGGAGAGCGGAAGCTGTTAAAGCTTTCACTCTCCTCTTTTAGCAATCATAATCGTCGTGTCCATAAAAACTGAACTCATGCCAGCTTTTGTAATAATGGTCATTGCTTTCGTAATCTTCTAAGTTTAAATTTGGGTTCAGCAACTTTTGGGTACGGATAACTCTCACGATTAAACACCTCCTTCGGATTGATTATAGCTATCAATATCAAGTCTGCAGTTATATTATGAACCAATTTCAGTCATTTTATTCCATGAAATGACACTTGGGAAAAACGAAGGAGGTTAGCATTCTGCTCAAAAGTGTGGTATGATGGAGAAAAATGGAGGTGGCGAAAAATGATGAGATGCAGTTGGGCCCAAGGCGATGAGCGGATGGAGCAATATCACGATGAGTTATGGGGCGTGCCGGTGTATGATGACCAGGAGCTTTTCGCTAAACTCTGCCTGGACTGTATGCAGGCGGGTTTGTCTTGGCGGACAATATTGTATAAGAAAGAGGCCTTTTATGAGGCATTTGAACAATTTGAGATTGAGAAGGTGGCTGCTTTTGGCGAGGATAAAATAGATGAAATGCTGCAAAATAGCGGGATTATCCGGCACCGTAAAAAAATCGAGGCCCTCATCCAAAATGCTGGGCGCGTCCTGGAAATCCAAAAGGAGTTCGGCAGCTTTTCTAAATACTTATGGGGGTTTAGTGACGGGAAAATTATCGACAACCCATGGGGACAAGATGAGAAAATACCGGCGACCAGCGAACTGAGCGACTGCATGAGCAAGGACATGAAAAAGCGGGGATTTAAATTTGTAGGCAGCACCACTCTTTACGCATTTTTGCAAGCGGTCGGCATCATCAATGACCATGTGGCGGATTGCCATTGCCGAACCGAAAGCATGTGAAACGAAAAGTTTCAAGTAACATAAGCAGTTGTGATGGCAGGCCTGATACCAAATAAAGCCCATACAGGCGTAATCTATCATCCGTGCTAGATTTCGGAATTGTAAATTTATGCTAGGATATACTCCTCGATGACATGGGCGACCCCGTGCTCGTCGTTGGTTTTGGTGACGAAATTGGCGATGGACTTGATGGCGTCGCTAGCATTATCCATCGCAACCCCCAGGCCGGCGTATTCAATCATATGCCGGTCATTTTCCGCGTCGCCAATGCAGATGACCTCCGAGGCATTAATCCCCAGTTTTTGGGCGAGGGATTCAATTCCAGAACCCTTATGGGCGCCTTTTTTCATGATTTCCAAGAAAAAAGGCTGGCTCCTGATGACGGTATAATCCTCAAGTAAGCTATCGGGCAGGTTTTTCTCGGCGATGTCGATTAGCTCTGGGTGGTCAACCATCATGAATTTGGTGTAATCCTGCTCAACCCCCACTTCGTTTTTTGAAATGGCATTGAGGCGGGACTTGGTCAAATAGGCATCAAGAACGGTGTAATCGCTGATTTCCTTATCGGTGGTGTACATAAAATCCAAATCCATAAAGTGGCTGCGAAGCCCGAGTTGCTGGGATAATTCCAGGAGGGCAATCATGTCAGAGCCTTTCAACTGATGGTGCACAACAGGTTCCCCGCTTTTGATTTCCTGTACCAATGCCCCGTTATAAGTAGCGACGTACCGCCCTTCAGCATTTAATCCCAAAGCTTCCAAATAATCTTTCACCCCAGACAGCGGCCGCCCCGTACACAAAACGACATGGACCCCGGTAGCGATTGCTTTTTCGATGGCTTTTTTCGTTTCGGGTGCGATGGATTTTTCGGATGTCAATAGCGTCCCATCAATGTCGATGGCAATGAGTTTATACCTATTTAATTCGACGTATTCTTCCGCGGTTGGGGTTTCAATTCTGGGTTGGCAGTCCATGATGATGCCTCCGTTTCTTTTTTGATTTTTCAAGCAGGGCGACGATGGCATAGCCGATTACAAATGAAACGAGGCTTCCCAAAAGTTCGGCTAAATCCCAGCGGTAGGCGGGAATGATGACGAAGATGGAGCCGACGACCATGCCGATGCTGACGGCATTGGTTGCAATAGCGTGGTTTTTCAGGACGTAGCGAAGGGCTTTGCTGCTTAGGATGATTCCCGCCAATGCCCCGAAAGCGGTGATGCCGAGGATTGGCAGATTAAAGTCGCTGACGGCATGGGTGAGCATGGAATGGGTGCCCATGAGCATCAGGATAAGGGCCCCGCTGATTCCCGGAAGGAGCATCCCCGTGCTGGTCAATGCCCCTGTAAAGAACAACCGTATCATGCTTGCGATGTCCAGTGCTTGGATTTCATGGTCGCTGGCAACTGGGTTTAAAAACCTTAAGGAGCCGATGAGCAAAGCGATGGCAACCAAGAGCGCGACCTGCTTTTTCCCGAAGTTTGTGCGGGCACTCGAAGCCTTTAAAAGCAAGGGGATGGAAGCAGCAATCAGTCCCAAAAAGAAAGAATAAGTTGGGATGGTGAAATGGTCGTAAGCCCACGAAATGGCCTGGCTGGAAATTAAGACGCCGATTGCGCCGCCGACACCCATGGGCAAAAGCATTTGCAGGGCTTTTTTGTAACGGGAACTGAAAAAGTCGCTGATGCACTGGAGCAAATCCTCGTAAATCCCCAAGATCATGGCGAGGGTGGCAATGCTGAGCCCCGGCGCCAAAAGGGCAAGGCCAAGGCCGATTCCGTACAAGAAATTCCCTAATAATTTATTCTTCATGTTCATTTTCCTCCCAACGTAAGCGTTCCTCTCCATTATAATACAACTGGGGGAGTGCCACAATAAGAAAGCGTATACTAGCTTGTGGAGACCGGGATTTATTTGTCGGGGGAAATGTGCTATAATATAAGCTCGAATAGTTAAGGCATCTTCAGAAAGGGGCGCAATGGGACGTGGGCAAGGAAGCATTGGAATCGATTGGGCCTTCGGTGAGGGAGATCATCGTAGGCGGTGTTTATGAAACTTTTGGCGGGGAATTGGCAGTGGTGGTTTCTATTTGGGACGCGGGCGGCATCAAAGTGGCTGCGGCATTGCTGAACCCACAAAAACAGTTGTTGCCGGCCAGTTTGAAAATCCACACCATGACGGGATTTGAAAATCAGTTTAAAAGCGGGGCCAAGACCATCGTCCCAGCTACACCGGGTAACGTGAAAACCTTGCATGAAGCCAACTCCCGCCATGGGATCAACCCGATCATGGGGACTAACCCGCCCTTTAAGATGATGGCGCTTACCCATGGGTTTGCCGCCATCAAGCAGCAAGGGGATTTTCCTCTTTCTTATAGGAAACTTGAGAAGGGCACGCTTTCCCAAGGCTCGCTTTCAGGGGATATAACCGGGGAAGGGTACCACTTTCGGCCAGGGAGTATGATCCAAGCGAAAACCGGGGCGATTTTTCAAGTCCTTTCGTATGAAGGCAAAAGCCGCTGCTTCGTCATTGGGAATGGGGATTCCCCTGAAATCCTCCATGTCGGGGTGGATTGGCTAATGGGGCAAGAAGCCGCCATCATTGGCTGCAACCTTCAAGGCAACCCCCAAACCCCTGGTTATGAGCCATTTGAGCAAATCAAGGCTAATGACCTCGTGCGGGTAAAAAGCGGGGAAGTCATGAAAATCATCGACCATGATACATTTAGCAGACAAGTGTCTTACCGAAAAATCAACAGCGTGGATTACATTTGGCAGGGGGCTGGGGAGTTTAATGATTGGTTCGATGAAATCCTGAGTGAAATGGCATATGCCGCCCATCAGTTCCACTGGCCTTCCACAGAAATTTCAGGGGATGGCCCAGGCATGGGCATGAGCAATGGTTGGAATGAAATCAGCGAACTCCGGAAGATTGGCTATCAAATAACGGACACCCCCCGCTTAAAGCGCTGGGAAGCTTTGCAAAAGGCCGTCCCTAGCCTGGGCCTTAGGTCAGTGGCCTACCACATTGCCGGTGAAATCAAAAAAAGAAAAGGGCAGAAAAATGGCAGGAGCAAATTCCGCCATGCCATCTCCGAATGGGAGCATGATTTGGGCCAACTGAAGGCCAACTACTACCAAAACCCCGCCCAAATGGATTTTAACAAGCCGCAATATTAATGAAATCCTTTTATAGCGGGCATACTATAAAAAACGGTGATAAAAGGAGTTGTGGCCATGAAGTACAGATATGATAAGTTGACCCATGAGGAACGCTGCGGCCTGGGGATTGCCCTGGCTATTTTGTCGTTAGTAGCAGGGCTGGTGTTGTTCGAGGTTGCCCACCGCAAAGGGTTTAAGGATAAAGGGTTGAAAAAAGAACCGAGCGAAGGGCTGCTGGAATGGTTGTCCTACGCTAAAAAACACGATTTGAATGTGAAAAAATGGAAGCACTGCGGGCGCTCGAATTACCTCATCGGCCGCCATTACCAGGTCTTGAAGTCCTACTCATCCCAAATGAAGCACCAGGAGGCAACTTCCGTTGAAATCGAAACCCTGGCCCGGGAGGCAGTTGCCAAAGACCTTAAATTTATCGACGAAATAGGATTCAACCGGGACGAACGCCGGGTTTGGCTTTCCTTTTCAAAAGATCTGCTTGGATAAAAAAATGGCCGCGGAATTCATTTTTCGCGGCTTTTATAATAGGGAGGCCTACCATTCCCCTTTTTAGGCGATTTTCATATGTTGATTGTAAGCGTCAAATAACAACACGGCTTTAACCCTTCCCGGTTCCCATGGTATAATTGCCGTATCAAAGTTTATGTAACGCAAAAAGCCCCGGTCGGGATCTCCGATCAAGGTCATTTTAGCGGCAAGCTTCCTGTACATCCGTGCTCCAGGGAAGGAAATTCTCGATGAGTTCCGGATTTTCCCCGAAAGGGGTATTGGGAAGTTTTTCGAAAATGTATTCCAGATATTTATAAGGGTCGATTCCATTGGCTT
>Ga0268261_10000196_pt1 | contig 37763 bp, 36 predicted proteins | sample TergutNc150P1_FD_190353 | JGI IMG/M metagenome (GOLD analysis project Ga0268261, IMG submission 190353) | Nasutitermes corniger P1 segment gut microbial community from laboratory colony in Florida, USA - Nc150 P1 (SPAdes) (version 2) | ecosystem: Host-associated > Arthropoda: Insects >... | reverse complement strand
GGTAAGGATTGGGAATGCGCTGATTATTTTCAAAAAACAAATTGGAAATGATTGTGCTTTAGTTAGGAGAACTAAATCGAGGGGAATTTCCCCTAAAACTGGAAAGTTTACTCCTCAGAACTGGGATATGGTTAACCAATACCTGGATGATTATAAACAAACCTTAGAAGATGTTGTAAAGGCAGTAAATAGTGAATATACAGCTAACATTGATAAGTACTCTATACTTTTAAAATCCAAGCTTCAAAATAAAAAGGTATTGGAAGAACTTGAAAAAACGATTTCGAAAGCTGCTTCAGAATTAGAACAAAAGCAAAATGAATTGAATGCCAAAATATGGAGTGTGAAGAGAGATGGAAACTTACATTAGAAATAATCGTGCTGATCGTGTTAAAATTACAGAGCACATTAGAGATAGGAAACTTAATCTTGCAGATATCGAGGCATTATTGGAAGAACCCCAAATTAGACACGGCTGATTTACGAACGGAAAAAAATGGAAAAAAGAATATTTTTCCTTCACTTCATCACTCTTATTGAATAAATCTTCTATTTTATTGGGGAAAATTTAGTTAATTGCTTCTAAACTTTACGCTAGAAAAGTCTAAAATTCCTTAAAACAACATAATTTTTCATTTTATTACCAAAATATTCCCTTCATAAATCCGCCGTGCCCCTACCTCAATAGGTAGTGGGTAGTTGACTTCAGCAATATAATTTTGAAAAATACGATGCTATTCATACAAATGTCCAAGAGTTAATTTTAAATTATTTTCCAATTCACTTACAAAATTCTCCAGAAAATTTGATGGGGAGAGTGAGATAATGGAAATAATTACAGCAGCATTATCAGAAATCGCAGAAGCGATAGCGTCCAAGTCAGAAATCACAAAGTTTTGGGAAGGTTTGGATGAGAAATTTACTAATCCTATCATGAATTGGTGGGATAACCTGGATTCCTATGAACAAGGCTTGAGTATGGAAGAAAAAATAAAACTAAAACATGAAACTGGTTGGTCAAATGAAATAATTGATGCGATTGAATCAAGAGAAGAAGCTGAAATCTTCAAAAAAGCTGGTTTAATTGATGGGGAAATCAATGGGAAAAAGTGCTTGCTTCGCGGTGACATTGATTTAAATCAACTTGACGAAAAAGGACGCACAAATAGTGAAAGGATGGAGAAAGGACTTGCTCCTCTTGACCGAGATGGAAGGTCTATTGAATTACATCATATTGGTCAGAAGTCAGATGCCCCTCTTGCAGAGTTAACACACGCAGAACATCATAGCAATGGAAATGATGGGATTCTTCATGATAAAACTAAAGAGTCTGAAATAGATAGACAAGGATTTGACAAAGAAAGACAGGAACACTGGAAATCAAGAGGAGATAACAAAAATGGCTGACATTATTAAGGAAATCAAATTATTAAACGATTTTTCGCCCGCAAAACCCGTTTCAAACGAAGAAATCAGCAAAGCAGAGAATTTGCTTGGTTTGAGGTTCTCAGCAGAATATCTGAACTATCTGCTTGCTTATGGACAAGCAGATGGTTCTGGTAAGGAATTTACTGGAATTATCAATTCTGAACGCTTAAATGTTGTTCCAGTCACTAAAGAAGCTTGGGAGGAGAACCCGCAAGTGCCAAAATCACTGTATGTATTAGAAAATGTTGGTATGGATGGCTTAATTATTTGGCAAAATTCCGAGGGGATAATTTATCAAACGAGTCCGAAAACTTCACCTAAAAAAATAGCAAACTCATTTGTAGAATATATACAAGCTTATAATTGAGAAAAGTATTTGTCTTAACTTGGAGAAATCATAAGCACAAAAAAACTGGCAACCGATTGCCAGTTTTTTTACACGCTAATCTCTAAAATCCGTCTCCCCTCAATCTCTAGCCACTCTACTTTAGGTTGGCTTTTCACCCTAAAGTCAAACGTTAGAAAATAGCCTTCGTTTGCCCTACGGCTTTCCATGTAACCTAAAAGCTGTTGAATGCCATCCCGACGATTTCCTTCATCAAAAATGCGTTTAAGTTCGATAATAAATTCTTGGGGCCCGAACTTAACGGAAACATCCATGCGTCGTTCGTCGATGAGCTCGCTCTCCACATCAATATGCCCGATTCCGTTTAATAAGGGCTTTAAATAAGAGAGGAATGACATTCGGTATTGAAGCTCCAACAATTGTTTTTGCTTGATAGGGAAAATTTCATGGTTAAAGAATTCGGCGAACTTTGTTAGGCATAGTTCCATATTGAAATTCCCATTTGAAACAATTTCCCGATAAAGCACCCCTTTAGGAAGGATTGCTATTTCCGATTCTGTTTGAGCGTTGAAATGATCAAGGATGAACATTTCGAAAATTCGGTTGGAAATCCTCACGAATGGGTCGTTTTTATGGATATAGCCGTACATGGCAGCCAGTTGAATCGCTGGATTGCTGATTGTTAGGCTCCTCTTCCTACCGAGAATGAGCACATCATATAGTAAGTCGTATAACGTTTTGTTGCTTTCCAAATTTTTGGTTAAGTCCTTGAACAATTCATTATCTTCTTTAGTAATCATGCTAACAGCACTTCGGATATTTGAAATGCTCCAATTTTGGCTTAGGTCTTTGTGGATAATTTGACAGATTCGAGAAACCAAGTACGGATAACCGTTCGTATAGTAGTAGATTTCCTCTGCGATTTTAGGAATATCCATCTGGGTATGATGAAAAGATTCATAATCTGTAAGCATGGTGGCGATTTCCTTGGGACTGAATTTCATTTCCACATCGAAATTAACCGCTATATTCCAAGGCGAGTTTTGAATTTTCCCCTCCTCTTCATGGGGGATGTAAATTCCATCATTTATCATCTTTAACTTGATGTTTTTTATGTCGTGAACACCTGCTAAAATAACGCTTTGGAAGCTATTGTCCATGTCATCTTCCCTTGCAAGGAATTTTTGCCTCAGAAGGCTTAAGAAGTTGATGAACACGGTGTTATTTTTCACTTTGTCGACTTCGTCTATCATCAGGATGACTTTTTTTCCAGCTGCCAGTTTGGATATATGCCGTCCCAATTTCCTGAAGTTGGTGACGTTTGAATCAACCCAGTCATTAGCATATTCCCCGTCGGCATTCACTGCTCTTAAAGCTTCCTGAGAAAGTTCCATGAAAGCCATGCAAAAACTTTGGGAATCTTTGAAGTCATCTTCGTCCAAGCCTTCAAAACTGATGGAAATCACATAGCATTTATCCACAAGCCGTCTGCGAAGCTGGGATAAGGTGGTCGTTTTCCCATACTGTCGTCCCCTGTTAATCGTAAAATACCGCCCCTCGTCAATGAGTTTTTCAATTTGATTAAGCTTATCGCTAATGTCCACCATAAAGTGCTTATGAGGGACGCAAAGCCCTGTTACATTGAATTCCTTCATTTCTATTCACCTCTCATCCGCTCGTCTTTCTTTTAATTATACCCGATTTCCCACCCAAGGAAAAGCCAATCCCTCATAACCGCACCCTATTTGGCATAGAATAACTATTGATAATCGCCGTAAGGAGGCTTATAATTAAAGTAGACATAATGGGAGGTGAGAGCGTGCAGCTTGAGATTAAGCAGTTTCCCCTGGATTCGGGGGCTTGGTTGGAGGAGTTTGAGAAATCCGTTGAGAAACGGGCGGGTTATGCCATTGATGAGTCGAAGATGACTTATATTCAAGTCGCCGGGATTATTTTAGGGCTTCCCCTGGAGCCGTTTACTTATAAAAAAATGATTTTTGAGCTGGCTTATGATTTGGAAGATGTGAAGTTGTCCATGTCGGGGCAGCTTCCCCGTGACGAGTTTTATAACCGTTCCCAAAGCCTGCAAAAAATCCTGGCCGTCCATCGGGAGCAGGGGAGGCTTGCCATCAACCATTTGGTGGCGCTGATGGATGAGGAAGGCCTGTTCCCTTTGCGCAACAACCCTTCTTATTACATGAGGTTGCGGGCAACGTATCTGGAAATCCTCCGCCAGTTTGAGAAACATCATCAGGGCACCCGCAACCCGGATTTTGAACACATGCTAACTGACACCATTTCTTGGATTTGGGCGATATTGGCTGGCAATGCTCCGACGAAGTTCGTCTGGTATGGGGACGCTACCAAGAGCGAGATTTATTTCCTCTATTTCCTTTACCGCTTAGGGAAGGACATCCTCATTTTCCATCCAGAAGGGAAGAATATCCTCAGCTTATTTAGCGATAACTCCCTCCCCATTTTCAGGTATCCCACCACGGGACCTGTCGAAGCTGTTCCGACCATCAGGCCCATGCGGGAGGCTACCATTGCGAAGAAGGCGTCTACTGAACTTGACCAAATCTTGCACCAAGAGGATAGCTTTTTATTTAAGCCGTGGCAGTTTCGGGAGCATTTGCCCCAAAGCGTGACCCTTCATACGACCTTTGACGAGGTTTCCCAGCTGTCTCATGCGAAAGCGTTTGTGCGACCGATTTTTTCCGTGAAGGGCAAGAATATCCATGTTCCGGTCCTTTTCGCTAAAATTTGCGGGATGGAGGAACGGAAGGTTGACTATGCCCGCCTGTACGACCGGTTGTTGGCTGGCGATTTGGTGGTGACCCGGCAGAAATTCCCCTTTTCCTGGGAAATAATGCCCGATTTTTCTTATCAGGAAGTGCTGACCGATGGCAAAATCGATCCGATGAAATTGGTGCGGGCCAGCTGCTGGAAGTATGGCCATTTATCTACGGGGCTCCAACTGGGGCTGGCCCATGCTATCTCCCGTTTCGTATTGGAAAGTGACTTGATAGCTCTTCCCGGCGAAGATGTGAAACCCTATTTATTTGCCCAGGCCCTTGAGCTTCCCAAGGATGTCTTGCTTATGCTGCAAAAGTTCGATTATTCCCAAGACGTTCCCCGTATCGTCTTGTTCAATAACGGGGAATCCGGTCAAATGGGAAGGGCCGATGTCGCCCGCCTCTTATTATTGAATGAATTTGGCGTTGACGTCATCATCTTAAGCCCAACCGGACAAAATGACATCGAGCAATACATCGTTGACCAGCAGTTGTTTGATACCCACTGGTTGCCTGAAATTTCCTTCAAGGAAACCCATCAGGGGCTGCTTGAACTGGCACGGCAGCCGGAACGGCCGGAACATAAAGTAAAAAATTTCCTACGCGGATTTAAATCGAAGGGGTGAGCCTATGAATGAATTATTGACCATTGACCAGCAAGAAGAGGTCATCAATGACCCGAACCAACTGAAAATGCGGCTTCGCAATACCGAAGAGGTTAAGCAGATTGCCAAAAATATTGACGTTCAAAATCAAATCAGCCTGCTTGAAGTGGGGAAACAGCCTGCCGAGCAGATTTCGAGTTTTGCCAACCGGGTGTTGGGGACGATGCAGAGTAGTTCCATGGAGGAGTCCAGCAAATTGCTCGGGCTTTTGGGAAAAATTATGGACCGTTTCGATGCGAAAGATTTTGCCGAAGAAAAACCGGGATTCCTCGCTAGAATGTTCGGTAAAGGCAAGAACATGATTGACAAGATTTTCGAAAAATACCAGACCATGGGCGGGGAAATCGACAAGGTATATGTGGAAATCAAGAAGTACGAGAACGAAATGAAAAATTCCACAGTGCTTTTGGACCAGCTGTACAATGAAAATTTCAATTACCTGTGCGAGTTGGAAAAATACATTGTGGCGCTGGAAATGAAGGTCGAGGATTTGCGGGCGACTGCTTTGCCGGAATTGGAAGCGAAAGTGCAGTCCGGCGACCAGATGGCGAATTTCGAGTTGGATACCCTACATGCTGCCCTGGAACTGATGGAGCAACGGATTTATGACCTGGAAATGGCGAAGCAAGTGTCCTTCCAGACGGCTCCGCAAATTCGGATGCTGCAACGGGGGAACACGAAGCTGATTGCTAAAATCAACTCCGCCTTTGTGACCACCATCCCGATTTTCAAGAACAGCCTCATCCAAGCCGTTGCCGCCAAGCGCCAAAAACTGGTTGCCGATTCCATGGCGGAACTGGACAAGCGTACCAACGAAATGCTCCTGAAAAACGCTACCAACATCGCCAACCAAAGCAAGGACATCGCCCGTTTGGCAGGTGCCCCCAGCGTGAAGCTGGAAACCATGGAGCAAACCTGGTCCATCATCATGAACGGCCTTCAGGAAACGAAAGCCATCGAAGACGAAAACGCCCGCAACCGCGAACTTGGCCGCAAACGCCTTCAGGAGCTTCAGCAACAGTATTTATCAGCCAAGGGAAATACCATCTCAAGATAAATCCACCAGCGACAAGATTTTTTGTCGCTTTTTTGCTGCCAAAATAACCTAGGGGAATTGTAGAAATTCTTCGAAATTTCGGGGGGGGGGGGGGGGGGGAGCACTGATATGGTATAATAAAAACGCGCAGAAGAAAGGTGGAGATGAGATGAAATTTAGGATATTTTTAATGATGATATTTTTAGCAGCATGCGGCGCCGCTTTGGAACCAGTGGACGTGGAAGGGGTTTGGCTTTGGAATCCTGAAATTGAAGGGGTAGGCAACCTGTCCCTGATTTTTGATGCCGATGGGACTGGCACTTGGGTGGACGTGGCGGATTTCGATTGGTCTTTCAATAACCGGGGCTTTTTGAACATGCGTGGCGGGGATGACAGCTGGTATTGGGAAGCCACCATCGACGAAGAAGCAGGAACCCTGACTTTGGACAACCGTGGGTCGTCAGCTGAAATCCAGTGGGTGTTCCACCGCTATGATGGGGAGCGTGCCTTTGAAGTCAGCGGAGCGGCTGATGCTGACGATGCTACCGAAACCCTCCCTTCATTTGATTTCCTGTCGGGGCTCAACTTTACCACCTTCGGGCTCTTGGAAGATTTGGACTTCGTGGCTTTTCAGGAAGAGCATGCGGTCAGCCTCTACCAGGAACGGCTAGTGGCCTTCGGGGCATTCGTACCGTTAAGGAACATGCAATCCCCCTTCACCTTGGCACTTCATTATCCATTCCGTGACGTTCGGGAAAATGCGGTCGACCTACTTCGTAATTACTGGTCGGTTACAGATGAGGAAACCGCCTTGGAATTATTGGGACGGTTGTCCACAGGAAATGTTCAATCCCCACGCTTAGACGAATTGTTCTCTTTGTTGCTCGGGGACGCTGCCGCCTTAGAACAATCCATTTTGGATGGTGATTTCGAGCGAATGCCGAATTTTTATGAATGGGCCAGCGCCCGGGTGGAAGCCAACCTGGGACATTTGGATGTCACCGAAGACCAAAAAAACTTGCTGATTTTGGCGTTGGTTCCGAATCTTGAGCCCTTTCAGGCCGCCTGGGATATGTTGGTTGAGGAATTCGGTTATACAGACGAAGAACTTGCAAGCCTCACAAGCTTGGTGGCTTGGGATTTAGGGAGAGTTGGTATCATTGCCCGTTATGGGGTTGCTGCAGGTTATCTTGAACCTGAACAAGCTTGGCATTATTTTGAAATCATCTCCAAGTCAGCCCCAAATATTTACAGTAGTTGGCGGGAATACACCGCCGCCTTTATCTTGGGCAGGGCTCTCGGTTTTGGCAACGCCTCGCGGGACATGTGGGAAGCCCTCGACTTCCTGCTTAACCATGAGCGGAGCCCTTTCGCCATCTATGATTTTGCAGCAACGGAATAAGCCAGTTAAAAGGAAGAGGAGAAAATAGCATGGAAACAAAAGCAGTTTTAAAAGACGAATGGAAAGCAATCCACCAACTCATGGTGGTGATTACCCCCTTATTGATTGTGGTCATTGGCAGTTTGATAGCGATTTTTCCCGACCGGATGGAAGGCGCAGACGGATTTTGGATGCTTGGGATTCTATCAGTGGCGTTCTTGTTCTCCCTATGGGGAATCCGACCTGGCAAGCGGCGGGCACAGGCGTTGGAAGACTTGAAACGGGACGGGAAATCTTTTGAAGGTGAAGTGGTGGAATTAAAAAATCCCCCCTACCTCCACGGGGTTATCCTGAGGACAAAATGGGCAGACAGCCGCCGGGCGTTCGTGGCCATCGTCCGCTACACAGACGAAAGTGGCGAAGTTCATGAAGTGCCATCTGGCTATACGTTTTACGCCCATCATAAAGCACTGCCGGAACATTTGTCGGCGATGGTGTTTGTGGGGCGTAACGGAGAATTGGAAACGGAAATCCACTTAGGAAATGAGTGATGAAAAACGCACCTTTTGCGCTCCTATTGACACTGGATACGGCTATTTTGCGTACAAAATAATTTAAACAAGACAGGAGATTTAACATGAGCTATTTGGCGAATCAACATCAAAAAAATCAACTCTTGAAGCTAAAGGTCAAGGATTTTTCATTGGGAGCCCGCAATCTACGTAACCAAGCGCAGAATATTTTCCTGCTAATCCTAGGACTTGCCATCGGTGTGGGCGGTTCTGTTGGCTTCCTCGCCCAAGAAGGGATTCCTTCAGATATTGAAGGATGGGGACTTCTTTTATTCATGGGTGGGGGTGGATTTTATATGGCTTTCGGGCTTCCAACTTGGAGGAAGGAAGAAATTCCCACTTGGATGAAGGAAATTGAAGAAACAGAGGGTTCTTTGGAATACGTGTTGGAAGAAATTCGGGATCATATCCGAAAAGGCTTGCCTGTTTACACAGCAGGTCAAAGTGTTATAGTCCATCAGGAGCGGTTTTACATTGTAGGGGATTGGTGGGTGGATTACAACGGGAGCAAGGACTGCGCTTCTATATTTCGTTTTAGTGATGTGGTCGCCATTACTGGGACTTCTAAATTACGGACGAGGCTCGTCATGAAGGGTGGGACGCAACAGGCCACTATTTTTGGCAAGGGGCAATGGTGGGAAGTTTTTGAATTGCTCCACTCCCTGCGGCCTGACATCCTTGGCCCTGATGATGTGGTCAGTTTGCCGGATGGCAGGGAATTGGATGTGACTCAAATTATCGAGGAAATCGCCAAGGAACAAAGTGCCTTTGCTCTAGTCCACGACTTAAGTGAACACGAGTTGTTGCACGCTATTGAGGTTCAGTACTGGAAGAATTTAGAAAAGAATTAGGGGGCTATCATGGATCACAGTGAAAAATTAACCGCAATCAAGCAGGAGTTGGAGCAAACAGCTTTACTCCCAACGCTTCGCTTAAAAGCGGACGCAAAAACCCCATTGACTTCCTATACCAGTAAAATCGGGGGCATCCCGTATATGCCCAAGGGATTTGACTATCCCCTCGATGCTAAGGGCAACCCATTATGCTTTTTGGCGCAAATCAATTTCCAAAGTAAACCACCCCTAGAAGGGTTCCCTGCTCAGGGCATGTTACAGTTTTACATCGGCACTGATTGGAATTATGGGATGCCAGCAGCCCATGATTTACGTAAAATCCCCATTCCCCAGAAAAACTTTCGGGTCATTTACCATGAACAGCTCCTTGAGCCTGATGCATTGACCATAGAAATGCCAGCTTTGAAATGGGAAAAAGACTCCTATGGTGGAGAGTACGAACCTCCCTTCACAAAGCCGCTAGCCTTGATTGGAGAAGTTGCGACGCAACCTATTGATTATACCAATGTAGGTTTTGAGGAAGCGCTCCTCGTTTCGTACAACAAGCATTTTAACGAAGAGAGTTCACGTATTCCACGCCATGTTTCTAATCACATTTATGATGCATGCTACTATGAAAGGGTTGCATTTATGGATGATCAAGGTGGGGAGCATCGCATGGGTGGATACCCGATGTTCTCCCAAAACGACCCGAGGGAGTACGATCCCAAATTGCGCCACTACGACACTTTGCTCTTGCAAATCGACTCCGAGTTCAACCCTGAGGAAAGAGAGTTTGAGATTATTTGGGGGGATATGGGGACGGCACAATTCTTTATCAATCAAGAAAGCTTGGAGCGCCTAGATTTTTCTGATGTATTGTTCGACTGGGCGTGTGGATAGGAAAAATACTTAAAAATTTAGGAGGCAATCAGCATGAGAAATTTAAACCGTCGTGAAAAAATAAATTTGGTATTTGTCAGCATCATAGGGAATGTCGTGGGAATAGCTGTTATCTTATGGGGAATCGCTTCTCTATTCCACGAAGGGATGGCAGAATTTACCACTGAGGAATTCGATTTGATGTTCGGAAGGGTTTCACCCGAACCCAACCCATGGTATTCGTGGGGGTTGATAGTGCTAGGACTAATTGCCTTTATTGGTGTTCGCCGGATTGTGAAGCAGGCACGGAGCGAACAAATCGGGTAATATTATGCCAAGATAATAGCGGAGGCGACAGATTTTTTGTCGCTTTTTTGCTGCCCGATAACAATTCCCTAACAACAAATGGCACACCCTTCTTTTTTCCAACGGAAATATTTACCAAAAAAACGTTTACAGCTTATTTTGGTGAATATTTCCTTCTCCTCTTGTATATAATTTAAAGGTTGTGCCAATCCGCATGCATCGACTGATTTTGAACAGGCGATGTTGTATAATGGACAAGGCCGTGAGATTGTATGCCCCTACCGGGAGCAACAATTCTTTTTGTTGCGAGTTCAATCGAGCTTCACACACCGCTGCGTGTTGAAAAGTGACCATACAGGTGGCGATTCGGGGAAAACCACCCAGTTTCGCCCCCTTTCAGGCACACCTTTCAACACTCCGTAAACGGATGCGTTCAGCATCTTACTGAGGAGGAAGAAGCAATGTTACCAAGTGATTATTACGATGGGATTGATTTTTACAAAGGGGAGTTCAACCAGCCGGAACCACCGGTGCAAAGCAGTTGCTGTTGCCAGCAGGCGACAACCTCCAATGATGGATACATCATCCTTGAAACTGACCTTTCCAATCCCTATCCATTTTAATGAAGAACTAACACCCTCAAGGTAATGGCCTCGAGGGTTGATTTTCTATAAGGGGACAAAACGATGCCTAAACTTCGGCTGTTGCACACAAATGACATGCATTCTTATCTGGACGATTTTGCCCGCCTGGCTTATTTGGTGAATAAAATTCGGGATGAGCATCCTGACACCTTACTTTTTGATGCTGGGGACTCAGTTTCGGGAAGCATCTATTATAATCTTTACGAAGGAAAAAAAGAGGCAACGTTTATGACCTTGCTGGGCTACGATGCCATGACGTTGGGCAATCATGATTTTGACCGGGGAACCCATGGGGTTTTGAATTTTATAAGCTCCTGTTCAGTGCCGGTTATTTCAAGCAATATTGATTTTAGTCGTGACGAGGCATTGCCGGAGCTGCCAAATTACCTCATTAAAAATAATTGGGGCATCTTTGCGTTAACGACCCTTGAAACCATCGAAAAAGCTGAGCCCAGTCCAGAAACGGTCTTTAAAAACCCATTGAATGTGGCAAAAGAGATGGTGGCGCATTTGAAAGGTTTACAACTGGATGGCATCATACTTTTGTCCCATCTGGGAAAATCCATGGATGAAAGGCTAGCGCTGGCAGTTCCAGGGATTGATGTCATCATAGGTGGCCATACCCACGACGTCCTTTATGAGCCAATCCGTGTAGGAGATACCTTTATCCTTCAGGCAGGTTGCCACGGGAAGTTCCTCGGGGAATTTTCCTTGGATTTGTCGGACAGGTCATACATTGCGAAAATCCATGACATAGACGGAAAAATTCCCGAAGATAAAGCGTTTGAGCCACTTATCAGGGGCATTCAAAAGGAGAGGGACAGGTTTTCTTCCCGGGTCATTGCCGAAGCGGCATTTAGGCTCGATGGGGACCGGGCCCAGATAAAAACTGGAGAAACCAACTTAGGCAACTTGGTGATCGATGCCTATTTTCAGAAAGCGAAAAATTTGGGCTATCAACCGGATTGTGCCATCTTAAATGGGCTGGGCATCCGCACTTCCCTTGAAAAAGGGCCCATTTCTATTGGCGATCTGGTTAAAGTCCTCCCTTACTCGAAATCGTTGATGATTTTAGAATGCACGGGAGCACAAATCAAGGCTGCCCTGCAACACGGGCTTTATCCACAAGTATCGCAACTGTCTTTGACATTTTGTGATGGCCAGCTAACCCGGGTGCTTCTTCATGGCGATCCCCTGCGAGATGACCAGCGATACCGTGTCGCTACCAACACGTTTTGCGGCTCTGGAAAAGATGGGTTTGACGCCGGCTTTGATGATGCTGTGACAGTCGCCAAAAACCTGGTCTTAGACATTGACCTATTGGCGGAATACATGATTTCCCTGCTACAACCTATCCGCTACGGACTTGATGGGCGTTTAATCTACCTTTCTAAAACCGAAGGGAAATAGCAAAAAAGGGATGAAGTGCCGAAAAATCTGCAAGGGATCAATGTGAAATCCTTTGCAGATTTTTCTATCAGGCTGTTAACTTCATCCCTTTTTACCGGAATGTTCACAAATATCAATCGCCAAAACCAGTGCGAGCACCTTGAGTTCATGGCTGTTATCCGGCACATCAATCAAATAAGTGTCCCGCATGGTAAAAAACTTCTTATTGACCTCCGCAATTTGCTGACGGCCCTCAAAAATCTGGAAATTCATGCCGAAGAAGTCGCCTGTACAACTGATATTAGCCCCTTCAATCCGGTAACTTGACCGAAGAAACGAGAGCTCTTTTTTGATGGTAGCGACGGGCTTCCCATTAAGGGTGATGTAAAATGCAGGCAGGAAGGACAGCATTTTCTGTTCGATTTTAGCCAATTCACGGCCCGATTCATCGGAGATAACATACACTTTCCCCCATGTGAAGAGTTTTTCGCTCACCTGGTAACGGATGCGGTCCTGTAAATCATGGACTTTGAACTTGTCCCCAAAACTCAATAATTTTTGCGTCACTTTCAACTGGCTCATCGTATCACTCCTTTCCTTTATTATAGCACGAAACCCTTATCCACAGTATAAATTCACCAAAAAATAACCATACTAGCCATGCAAGGAATCCGTCGAATAAAGGGGAATCAGGTTTTATGAAGCATCTTATCCAAGTGATGGCCGCGATTGTTTTTCTGGCCGCCCCTCCCGTACCTAATCCGGAAAATTACGAAAATGTCCAGTTAGTTGATTGCGTCGATTCTTATCAGGTTTTGGTTAATAAGCAGTACGCCTTAAGCCCAGAGGATGCCCCGAAAGATTTGCGTGTGGTGCAAGTGCTGGATTCTACCCGTAATTTGAACTTGACTATCAAGTTGCGAAGCCGCGCGGCGGACATGGCGGAACAATTATTTTTGGCTGCTGCAAACGAGGGTCATGAATTATTGGCCGTTAGCGGCTACCGTGGGTACATGCACCAAAAAGACCTGTATGAATATTATGTCCATGAGCATGGGAAAAAGGAAGCCGACCGTTTCAGTGCGCGACCAGGTCATAGTGAACATCAGACTGGTCTGGCCATCGATGTCAGCTGCCTTAGCTTGGATGGGAAAATCGACAATAAATTCGGAGAGACACCGGAAGGGGCCTGGCTTATTGAAAATGCCCCGCGGTTCGGCTTCATCATCCGTTATCCACAAGACAGGGAAGCGGAAACCGGTTTTAAGTATGAGCCGTGGCACCTGCGGTATGTCGGAATAGCACCGGCCCTCATCATGCAACAAAATAATTGGATTTTTGAAGAGTACGTTGATCATATTTTGGCGAAAGAACGATAAAGCCCCGGAAGCAAGTTGCCGGGGCTTTTTTTGGATAGGCCTTAGAAATAGTTTAAAGGTTTTTAAGCCTCTCTTAAACGCTATAGTGTTTGAAACGCTCGAAATCAGAAGCATCGCATTCTACTTCCATCAAAGTGCCGTTATCTTGGTAATCCACCTTTTTGACAGAAGCCCGCTCGTTTAAGTAAGAAACGGCAGCGCCTTCGGTATAGGGGATTAAAAAAACGGCACGGACGAAGTCGTCAAAAATGTGTTTTTTGACCAGTTCCAGCAATTCTGGGATTTGAGCGCCAGTTTTCGCTGAAATTTTAACACTTTCTTGGTTAGGGATAACGGCATCATCTGCCAAATCGGATTTGTTATAGGCATAAATCATCGGAGTTTCTTTAACACCCAGGTCCTCAAGCACTTTATTGGTGACTTTGATTTGGGTTTCATGTTCTGGGTGTGAAATGTCAACCACATGAAGGAGCAGGTCCGCTTCGGTCACTTCCTCTAAAGTCGAGCGGAAAGCTTTGACTAATTGATGGGGGAGCTTACTGACAAATCCAACCGTGTCCGTCAATAAAAATTGTTTGTTATCCGCCAAGTGTATATGCCGGGTCGATGTTTCCAAAGTAGCGAACAGCATGTTTTTTTCAAACACTTTCTTCTCCTCGGAATCCGTGCTGGAAACCTTCAATAAAGCGTTCATCGTAGTGGATTTTCCCGCATTGGTGTAACCGACTAACGCGACGACAGGAAGGGCATTCTTCTTTCGAAGTTTTCGCTGGGTCTGGCGGGCTGTCACTAAATGGTCCAGTTCCTTGTTCAAGGCATAAATCTGGTCCTCGATGCGGCGCCTGTTCAGTTCCAGTTTTTTTTCGCCGACCCCTTTGGCACCGATGCCCCCCCCTTGCCTGGAAAGGGAGGAGGTAAGCCCTACAAGGCGTGGCTTCATGTACTGCAACTGTGCGATTTCAACTTGAAGCTGGGCCTCGCGGGTTTTAGCACGCTTAGCGAAAATATCCAAAATAAGAAGCGTTCGGTCAATGACTTTGCAATCAATGGCGGACTCCAGGTTGCGGATTTGGGAAGGCGACAATTCATCATTGAAAATCACTAAATTCGCCTCGGATATATCCACTTGTTGGGCAATCTCTTCGACTTTTCCTGTCCCCACATAAGTTGCCCCGTGGGTGCGCTGTAAATTCTGGGTCACTTCCCCAACCACTTCGACTTCACAAGCTTCAGCCAGATTGGCCAGCTCTTTCATGCTATATTCAAAATTAGGGTCGCTATTGACATCGACACCTACTAATATCGCTCGCTGTAAAATTTCATCCATAATTATAACCACCTTTTCTCCTGATTTTACCACACTTTACCACTCCCATGCAATTTTTTGTTAAACATCGCAAAAAATGCTATAATAAGTAGAGAAGCTTCAAACTAATTTTCGATAATTCATGAGGAGGTATGGACATGCCAAGAACAACAACAAAGACAAAAACAGCCTTTTTCTGCCAAGAATGTGGCACGGAAAGCATTAAATGGGTCGGCAAATGCCCAGGTTGCGGGGAATGGAACACCATGGTGGAAGAGTTAAAGCCAACCAAAGCCCAGGTTGCACAGGAAAAGCGGGGGTTTGTTGCAAGCGTGGGCATGACGAAGCCCCAGCGCCTAAAAGACATTGAAACCCAAGAAGATGCCCGGATTAAAACCTCTTATAGCGAGTTGAACCGGGTTCTTGGAGGTGGTATAGTGAAAGGTTCACTGGTCCTTTGCGGCGGGGAACCAGGGATTGGGAAATCAACCCTTTTGCTTCAGACAGCCCATGACCTGGCAACTAAAAAAGTATCGGTTCTTTATGTGTCAGGCGAGGAATCCGCCCGCCAGATCAAGCTTCGTGCGGAACGCCTTGGGGCTTTGGACGAAGAACTTTACATTTATGCGGAAACGGATTTAACTTTGATTGAACGGCAAATCCAGCAGATTAAACCCCAGTTTGTCATCATTGACTCCATCCAAACCATTCATATGCCTGATGTGACCTCAGCACCGGGGAGCATTTCCCAGGTCCGAGAGTGTACTGGCCAATTGATGAAACTAGCCAAGCTTGGGGGGATTTCCATTTTCATCGTTGGGCACGTCACCAAAGAAGGTAATATTGCTGGGCCCCGCCTGCTTGAGCATATGGTCGATACCGTCCTTTACTTTGAAGGGGACCGCCATCACACCTACCGCATATTACGTGCTGTGAAGAACCGTTTTGGGAGCACCAACGAAATCGGGATTTTTGATATGAAAGAAGAAGGGCTTGCCGAAGTGGTGAATGCTTCTGAAGTATTTTTGGAGGACCGGTCCCATGGGCTCCCCGGCACAGCCATTATGGCCTCCATCGAAGGAACCCGTCCGATTTTAGTTGAAATCCAATCCTTATTGACCCCCACCAATTACGGGAATCCGAAAAGGATGGCATCCGGGGTCGACAACAATAAAGTTTCCTTGATATTAGCGGTTTTAGAAAAACGGATGGGCTTCTTTTTGCAAAATCAGGACTCATACTTGAAAGTAACAGGTGGCGTCAAGCTGGACGAGCCGGCAGTGGATCTCGCAGTCGTTGCCAGCATCGTGTCCAGTTATAAAGACAAAACGACACCTAGCGGAGATGTTTACATTGGGGAGGTAGGCCTTACCGGGGAAATACGCAGGGTCTCACGGATTGAGGACAGGGTCAAGGAAGCCCAAAAACTCGGCTTTACCCGTGCTATCGTCCCTAAGAAAAACCTTAGTGGCTGGACGTTCCCGGACAACATGGAAATCGTTGGGGTCGATACCATTGCCCAAGCAGTCAAAGTCATGTTCAGTGAATAATCCCGTCACTATCCGCCATAATAAGATAAAATATTTTGTTATGGAGTTAGGAAAGTGAGTGAACAGGATGAAAAAAAACTGGTTGGTTGTTGCAGCATTTTTATTGTTTTTAGGCATACGGGTCAATGCTCTGGAAGCAGTGCCCAAGCCGCCCGCAATCCATTTGGAGCAAGCTTCGGGGACGATTGTCCATGTCGGTGAGAATGAAGCCCTCCTGGTGAAGCGGCTGAACTTGACAGATGAAGAATTGACAAAATCTTATGATGAGTGGCTGTGGCCAGACACCATCAACGAGGTTTTTCGTTTATCAAACATTGGCACAGAGCTAAAAGTCGGGGACAAAATCCGGTTTAAATATGCCATTATGACCAACTCCATCCCGCCTCTCGTACCCGTCCAAAGTTACGAGCTCCTGTCCCCGCAATCATGAAGCATTGGTTGAAGATTGCACTGATTTTCTCCCTGTCCATCGGGCTTGGGGTTTATTCCCGCCATTCCTCAAAAATCCATGGCATAAAAGGGACAGTCCTGGCAGTAGAAGATGACTATGCCTTGATTTCCAAGCGCTTGGATTTGAAGCCCCATGAGCTTCAATTAGGGCATGACGCTTGGCTAAGGGGAAATTACGAACTGATTTTGACAAGTCCCATGAAAGGACTCGAGGTCGGGCAACAGGTTAAGGTCATTGTTTCAGAAATCAACAATAAAGAATACCCACTCCAAGCAGATGTCAAAGATTATCGACTGTTGGAGTAGGGGAGAATTAAATTCATTAATTTTCAAAAAGTCCCCCTCATCGGTCAAGTATTGGGGATTTCCTACATATAGTTTAACAAAACTAGGTTGGGAGAGATGAAAGATGCGTGATTGGATCAAAAGGGGGCTTGTTTTAATTGTTGGGATGGCGGCTGTCATCACTTTTGAGCGGCTGTATTTCCAAGAAACATTAGAGGGGATTGTCCTTCGGGTCGATTCTGATAACCGGATTTTAGTGGCCCAAAATTTGAATTTGGACGAATCTGACTTCAAGAAATCTTATTTGGACTGGTTTTTAGGGGACTACGACATAATCGAGGTCACCAATATGGAAGGGGTCGAGTCGGGAATGCACGTTAGTGTCACTTTCGATGGCCGCACCCTGTCCGAAAACTCCTTAACCGTAGCAGCTATGGATTATGAGGTCCTTGATGTGGCGTTTGCAGTGGTGGACTCATCGGTTCCAGCGGCAACAACGGAGCACATCAGCCTGGAATTGGCATCCATATTTCCCTTAGAGGAGGGGCGCCTCCAGGTTTTTGGCGGACGGGACTCTTATGCATTTGTCCAGCGGTTGCGGCGGGTAACGGAAACACCCGATTCCTTACAGCTTTATTTTGAAGGGTATTCCAACGACAGTGGACGACAAGATGCAGGATTTAACCTTATGTACCGCATTGATGGGGATTCCATTGTCGAATTTGTGCGTAATTATGATGCAGGGCAAGGTTTGGGCAACGATGTGCTGCTCCACTCCATTATTGAACGAAAAACGTTGCTGAAAGCTCCCCTTGAATCGGGGAATGCCTGGTCAGATACCTTTATGTTCGAAGGAAGGCTCCACGAAGCCATCACTACGATTATCCGTGCCGACCTTAACAAAGACGGCAAATTGGAAGTGGAAACCCAGACTGTAGTCGAAGGAATTCAAGGATTTGCCGACGAGCGCTATGAAGAAAACCGGGTTTTCGTGGAAGGCAGCGGCATGACCCGCTTTGTGAGCAGCCCACGTCTTGGCGAGAATGAACTGTTTACCTTCGGGTTCACCCTTATCACAGAAAAAATGGACTAGAATAATCAAAAGGCTTACTTGTGCATTGGCACAAGTAAGCCTTTTGATTATTTATCCCTTGATGGATTTCAAAGGTTTGATTGATTTATCAGTTTGGGCAGAAGGATCATTTTTATGGTCGGAATAAATGGATTTCACCTCGCCATACCATAAGCGGTGAAGCTGTTTTTGGATCCAAGGCTGGACGTAATAGTCTAGCCCTAAGGTGCGCCCAGCGCCATTCATCAACGCGATGGATGCCGGGATTGCCCAGAAGTTATCCCACCCAAGCATGGCCGAAAGCAATAGTACGACAAGTAGCCCTGCCCCGGCGAAGCTGAACAACCAAGTGAATAAGCCCGCAATCAAGGCAAATCCCATGATTAATTGGAAGAAAACAATAACAAATTGCCCGGCAACCGCAATTTCTGGTGTTGGCATCCCGATGTGCTGCATAATGAACTGGAACCAACCAGGGGCTTCCGCAATAATTGGCAAGGCCCACTCAGTCGCACCGGCACCTGTTGCCCCAGAGGTAGCTGTAGCGGTTGCCCCGGATAAAGCATCGCCATGCAACCAAGGGAAAGGCATGCGGATGGAATGGTCTACCAACCAAGAATCCGATCCAATCCCTAGTAGCATTTCGTTGAACATATGCCCAATGGCAGGGAAGATTCCCATCGTACCATCTTCGTAAGAGCCGAAGAATCCGCGGATATTTTCAAACCCGCGTGTCGCTTCTCCCCAAACGTGATGGCCGTAAATCTTGCCAAGCGCCTGATTGAGCCAGAAGAAGCCCATAATCAGTCGAAGCGGCAGTGACCAAAGTACGTTTCCGTAACGGGTTAAAAGGCCACGGAAAATTTGGCGGTTATCCTTAACGTGGAAGAATTCGTGTTCCACATATCTCCACATGTAAAAGCCAGTCCCCATGTTAAAGAAGTAAAACAGGTTGACCATGTGCTTGACCAGAATGGCGAACCACCCTTTAAGGTGAATCCCGGAAAGGTCGGCAACCCCGTAACGTGCACCGATGGAAACCATGAATCCATGATATTTTCCTTTGTAAGCATGCTTTTCCCCACCGCTGATATCAGCAATGATATTGGAAGCCGCGCAGTGCCCTGTCTGCTCAGCGGCTTCTACGATTTGAGGGTTTGGCTGTCCTTCAGCGTCCTCAAGATATGCAAGATCCCCAATCACGTAAACATCTTCAAGGCCTTTGGCTTCCATGAATTCATTGACAGCCAGGCGCCCGGCACGGGCTTGTTCCATGTTGTAGTCGGCAACGTCGGTGTTTGCTTTAATGCCGGCGGTCCAAATCAAAGTATGGGTTGGGATACGCTCACCGGATTTCAATACCACGGCATCGCCGGAGAGTTCCACGATCATGGAATCTTTCAATATATCCACGCCTTGTTTTAGCATATATGCCTCAGCCACGTCAGCATCTTTTCGCCCTAATAAATTAAGGATTGTCGGTGCAGCTTCGATGACCATCAAACGGATTTCATTTTTATTGATTTTATGGGTTTTCGCCAAGCGGTCGCGCCACTCCATGAGCTCGCCCACCATTTCAATTCCCGTAAACCCGGAACCGGCAACAGCGAAGGTCAACATGGCCTGACGCTCTTTTTCATCATGGATGAGCGCTGCTTTTCGGACGGTTTCTTCGATGTGCAAACGGATTTTAACAGCATCTTCTAAAGACCAAAGTGTAAACCCGTGCTCCTTGACCCCCGGAATCCCAAAGTCATTTGGCTCAGACCCCATGCCCAAGACTAGGTAATCGTAAGAAAATGTCCCGGTTTTGGTAAAGACAGTTTTACCCCCATGATCAACTTTTGTAACTTCATCGGTGACAATGCGGACTTTGGTGTGGGCGAATAACCTGCGAAGGTCATATTGGATTGCTTCAGGCTCGACGCGTGCCCCTGCAACTTCGTGGAGTTCCGTCATCATGGTTTGGTAAGAATGACGGTCAATCAGGGTAATGGTAACTGAATTATCCTTTTTGTATTTCTTTGCCAAAACTTTGGCGGCTGCGACACCGGCATAGCCAGCACCGATGATGACGATGTTTTTTTGTTGATCCATTGAAGTAAGCACCTCTCCCAAATAGATTCGACTTTTTATCATGTGATTTTTTTAACAAGGTAAATATTACATGAAATCCATGGAAAAGTCTAGGAAAATTTGTAGAAACCCAAATTAAATATGTTTGGTAGGGCAAATGAAAGAAAAATTTCCATCTATTTTTGAAAAAAATACCGTCGTTTCAAAAAAAGGCAATAAGTGACAAATGGGTTGTGGTATAACTTAAGCGTGGGTTATGGTCAACAGGTCAAAAGTAGCGCAAGCGTGGTTTACACACGAAGTCCAAACATCTTTTGAAAAATGCGTAAATCATGTGGTAAAATTTACAAATCTATTGTGCCGGTCCAAAAGGCGTGATATGATTTACTCTGCGCTTAAGTTAGTGAAAGGATTCTCAAATGAAAAAATCTTGCATTTGAAAAGGGGAACCAATTATGAAAAAATTATTAACAGCAATTTCAGCCTTGGCATTAGTAGCCGTTTTAGGGGCTTGTGGAAGTAGAGAAGAAGCAAATGAGCCTACGACAACAGATGCTGGGACTTCAACGGACGTTGATACTCGTGCAACAAGTGTGGTAGGAAACACTGCTGAAGAATTACAAGCTGCAATGGCGGCTGACGGACCGTGGGTATTCGGAGCAACGGCCGACATCGATTCTGACGATGTTATCACAGTTGACGGAAATGTTTATAAAACAAACGACGAGTCTTTAGGATACACTCGTAAAATTGGCCTATATTCCCGTGTTGGCAACGGCGACCGCACCATTGCGTCTGTCTTTAACTTAACTGCTCCAAGCATCGTGGTCAATGCTGAAAATACTATGATTATGGGTGGGGAAGTTGAAAACTTAGGCGACCTTGACTGGCCAGTGGTTGATGCTGACATTTACGTTAATGCAAATGGTTTTGAATTAATCAGCGTTATCGTTAATGGGGACATCATTTTCTCCTCACAAGCGTATGCAGATTCTGCAAACTTGGATGGTGCGACTGTAAACGGTGAGCAAATAGTTGAATAATGTTTGAAAATAAAATATAATGAAAAAGGGCGGATATTTTCGCCCTTTTCTTTTGTTTAAGTCGGGAGGAAATCTAATGAAAAAAGCAATCCTAATCTTTGCTTTGTTTGTACTTGGGGCTTGTTCTGCACCTTCCCAAAGCCAAACCCGCTTCGAGCGCCAAGAGCTATTAATGGGTACTGCTGTCAGGGTAAGGATTGATGTGGAACCTAGTTCTGGCATCGATGCCGAAAGCATCCTTGACGAAGCATTCCAAAAAATAGAAGGCTTGGAGCAGCTTCTCACCGTGAATGATGAAGAAGCACCTTCGGAAATCCTTGAAATCAACCGCCAAGCGGGCATCGAACCCGTCCAAGTTTCAGAAACAGCCTTTTCCTTAATAGAAGAAGCGGTCCGTTACACGCAGATGTCTAATGGGACGTTCAATGTGGCCATCGGCCCGTTGGTTAAGCTTTGGAACATTAACTTCGAAGGCGCGAGGCGGCCGGATGACGAGGAAATCATAGAAGCCTTGCCACTCTTGGACTTTAACAAGGTCATTTTAAATACGGGGGATCGGACCGTGTTTTTGGAGGAACCTGGGATGAGGCTGGACCTTGGGGGCATTGCCAAAGGGTTTGTCGCTGATTACATCGCCAGCTTTTTACAGGATGAAGGCATTGAAAGTGCTTTGCTCGATATGGGGGGCGATTTATTCCTTTTAGGTAGTACCCGCCAAGGGAATCCTTGGAAAGTCGGTATCCAAAATCCCCACGCCCGCCGAAACCCAGGTGCCAGCAACCTTGTCGGACGGATTCCTGTCATTAATCAAGGGGTGGTGACCTCAGGGGTTTACGAACGATACGTTGAAGTGGATGGCGTCCACTACCATCACATCCTGGATTCCACGACTGGTTTTCCTTTTAGCACAGGCTTGGTCAGTGTGACGGTTATTTCAGACCGGGCAGTGGACGGCGAAGGCTATACTACGATTTTGTTTGGCAAGGGATTGGACGGGGGGCTTGAATTTGTAGAGTCACTTGACAACGTGGAAGCCATTTTCATTACGGATACGGATGAAGTGGTGGTATCATCTGGGCTTGTGGGACAATTTACCCTGACGAGCGATGAATTTACTTTGAGAGAATAGGTGACAGCTTTGAGCGTAAAAACTTTTTTGAAATTGGTGGAGATTCAGACGAAGCTCGCCAGCTTATTTCCCTTTTTGATTGGTATTTTATTTGTGACGTACCGTTATGGGACGGTAAAACCCCTTCAGACGGCTGTGTTTTTCGCTGCGATGCTGATTTTTGACATGACAACGACAGCCATCAACAATTATATGGATTACAAAAAGGCGACGGATAACCATGATTTCGATTACCGCAAGACCCGCAACGTTATTGGTCAGGAGAATATTCCCGAGGGTGTGGCAGTAGCGACGATTTTGGTCATGCTGGTGCTGGCTTCCCTCCTTGGGCTTTGGCTCTTTTACCTGACCGATATTGTGATTTTACTGGTGGGCGTCATCTGCTTCGGGGTCGGCGTCTTTTACACTTACGGCCCGATTCCCCTGTCCCGCCTGCCCCTTGGGGAGTTTTTCTCTGGTGTGGTCATGGGTCTGGGCATAACATTCCTCACTATTTACGTCAATATTTTTGACAGCAACCTCTTTAGCATGGATTTCGCAGGAGAGATTTGGATCTTCCAACTGCATTTTACTGAATTTTTGGTGATTATGCTAATTTCCCTTCCCCTTGTTTTTACCATCGCTAATGTAATGCTAGCCAATAATATATGCGATGTTGAAGAAGATATCCGCAATCAGCGGTTTACCCTGCCATACTACATCGGAAACAGTGCATCCGTCCGTTTATTTTACATCCTGGCATTAGGGGGCTATTTGGTAACGGTTATCGCAGTCACCGCGGGAGTTTTTCATCCCATTATGCTGGCAACGTTGCTAACCGCCGTTCCGGTTTGGAAAAACCTGGCCGTCTTTAAACGAAAGCAAGTCAAATCTGAGACATTCGTCATCGCTATCAAAAACCTGATATTAACGAACGGAGCCCTTGTCATCGGGCTTATCATCAGTATTATAATATAAAACAAAACACAAAAAAGGCTTAACTTGCGTTAAGCCTTTTTTGCATTATTGGGTTAGGTTTCCCGTTTCAAAAGAGATAAGGTTACCCGAAGCATTTGGCTTCGGTAGGAGCCTTCGGGAAGGGTTTGGATTAGCCGGATGGCTTTGTCGGTGTATTTTGAGGCAAGGTTTTGGGCTTCTTCGACCCCTTTGTACTTATGGATAAGGTTGACCACCGCTAAAAGGTCCGAGTCGGTCATGTTTTCTTTTTTCTTCAGGTAAGGAAGGAAGGCTTGGGGGTCTTGATTCATAGCATAAATAAGGGGCAGGGAATAAACCCCTTGTTTCATGTCATTCAAAACCGGTTTTCCAATAAGGTCGGCATTTTTGGTATAATCCAGGATGTCGTCCATAATCTGAAAGGCCATCCCGATGTTGTGGCCGACCTTTTTGGCAAGATGCTTGTAAAAGTTATTGGCCTGGCTAACCTCTGCCCCTAAATAACAGCTGAGGGCGAATAACTGGGCGGTTTTTCCTGAGATTTGCCGCAGGTATTCCTTTACGCCCATGTTGAAATTATAACGCATCCCCATTTGATCCAGTTCTCCGAGCAAAATGCGCTCCATGCTCCCAGTATTCAAATCAATTTGAGCCAAGTCGTCCGAGTAACGGGACAAAATTTTAAAGCACACGCAAAACAAATAATCACCCGTGTAGACAGCATAGTTTTTCCCAAATTTGGCTTGGATCGTTTCTAGCCCTCTTCGGGTAGGGGCATCGTCAATCACATCATCATGGACCAAAGTCGCCATGTGAAGGACTTCGAGGGCTGCTGCAATGGCGATGGCCTGTTCCTTGTTGTGCTGGGGACCGATGTGGCTAGCTAGTAAAAAGTAAGCGGGACGAAGGAGTTTCCCCCCGGCTTGGGTTAAATTTTTAATGTTTTGCTCAATTTGCTTTTCTCTGATTTTAATGTTCTTATCAATCACCCGCAGCATTTCTAAGAGGTCACTACGGACCTGGGGATAATCGTTCCACATGGCATGGATATTCATCAGCGGCTCACTTCCTTCTTAGGTGCTTTGTAAAATCTTAGGGAATGGACGTGGGGGAGCAAATAATTGGCGGCAATCCCGATAGCGATGCCAGAGAGGATGCCCGCGCCTGTTAAATAGGGAAGCAGCAATAACACGGTCCATTCATTGGTGATGATGCTGGCCATAATCAACTGCCCGAAGTTGTGCAAGACGCCGCCGACGGTGCTGACGCCTATGAGGCTGACACGGCTTGGACCTAGCTGCATGATGAAGAACATGCCTATGAAGCTAAGGATGGCACCGCTTGAAGAATATAAAAAGGTGGAAAGTGTCCCACTGAGGAACGTCGTCAAAATAAGGCGTACAATGATAATCATCACCGTGTCTTTTACCGAAAGGGTATAAAGGGCAATGCAAGTGATGATATTGGCAAGGCCAAGCTTGACCCCTGGTGCGAAGGAAAATGGAGAAGGGATATAGCGTTCTAAAAGCCCGATAATAACGGCTTGGGCCGCCAAAAGGGAAATAAGTACCAGTCGTTGGTTTCGTGTCATGTCAAAGCCACCTTCAGCTGTTGGATGTGTACTTATTATTTAACCATTTTTTGGCGAAAAATACAAGAGTTAGCCAATAGACCTCTTCCATAATTAGAATGAGTGGCTGGGTGAGCTATTTTTTCGTCTATCGAGGCGGTGAGCATGGCTAATACCCGGAGGGTATTCGACATGCTTGCCAACGATTAGAGGCGGAAAAAGAGCCAACCAGATGCCAGAAATAATTGTGGGAGGGGTCTAATTAACTTGCAAAAGGAGCAAAGGACGGATGCCCTTTGCTCCTTGACTCCTTGAAACATTACTTTTCATGATCACGGTAACGGGATTGGACTTCGCCATACCAACCCCGGTGCAGGTGGCGACCAATCCATGGCAGGGCATAGTAATCCAATCCAAGGGCGCGCCCAGAACCATTCATCAGTGCAATGGAAGCCGGGATAGCCCAGAAGTTGTCCCATCCAAGCATGGCGGAGAACATTAAAACAACCAAAAGCCCTGCCCCTGCCAAGCTAAACAGCCAAGTGAATAACCCCACGAGCAAGGCAAGCCCCATGGCTAATTGGAAAAAGACGATGACGTATTGGCCGAAAACGGCGACACTGGCATTTGGCATTCCGATGCGCATAATCCACTGGAACCACTGTGGCGACTGGGAGAAAATTGGCGTCGCCCACTGGGAAGCTCCCTCTGCCGCTGCGCCGGTTGCCGCCGTTGTTGCTGCTGTTGCCCCAGTCGTGACATCCTGCAACCATTCGAAAGGCATTTTAACGGAATTGTCGATGAGCCATGAGTCGGGTCCGATGCCAAGGAAGATTTCCCGGAACAAGTTGCCAATAGCCGGGAAAATCCCCATATGACCTAGTTCGTTTTCAGGTGTAAATAAGCCGACGATGTTCTCGAAGCCACGGGTTGCCCCATGCCAGGTATCGTGACCATAAATTTTTGCCATGGCCTGATTGAGCCAAAAAAATCCCAGCATTACCCGCAGCGGCAGTGACCAAAGCACATTTCCGTAGCGGGTTAAAAGTCCCCTGAAGATTTGGCGGTGGTTCTTGACGTGGAAAAATTCGTGCTCCACATAACGCCACATGTAGTAGGCGGTGCCCATATTGAAGAAGTAAAACAAGTTGACCAAATGCTTGACCAGGATGGCGAACCAGCCTTTGAGATGGATGCCTGATAAGTCGGCAACCCCCCAGCGCGCCCCGATGGAAACCATGAACCCGTGATATTTTCCTTGGTAAGCATGCTTTTCCCCTCCGCTGATGTCAGCGATGATATTGGATGCCGCACAATGCCCTGTCTGTTCAGCGGCCTCGACGATTTGTGGGTTCGGGTTGCCTTCTTCATCCTCTAAATAAGCCAAATCCCCAATGACATAAACATTTTGCAAGCCTTTGGCTTCCATGAATTGGTTGACTGCCAAGCGCCCAGCGCGACCTTGTTCCATGCCATACTTGGCGACATCGGTATTGGCTTTGATGCCTGCTGTCCAAATCAAGGTATGGGTCGGCACTTCTTCGCCAGATTTTAAGACGACAGCATCTTCCTTCAACTCCACAATCATGGAATTTTTCAGGATTTCCACGCCTTCTTTTTGCATGTACGCCTCGGCGATGTCAGCGTCGCCACGTCCCAAAAGGTTCAGGATAGTCGGTGCTGCCTCAATGACCATCAGGCGGATTTCGTTGCGGTCGATTTTATAGGTCTTTGCCAGGCTGTCCCGCCATTCCATCAATTCGCCGACCATTTCAATCCCGGTGAACCCGGAGCCCGCGATGGCAAAAGTCAGCATGGCTTGCCGTTTGCGTTCGTCATGGACGAGGGAAGCCTTGCGGACAGTTTCTTCGATGTGGTGGCGGATTTTCACCGCGTCCCCCCATGACCAAAGGGTGAAACCATAGTTTTTTACGCCTGGGATGCCGAAATCATTGGGCTCGGAACCCATTCCAAGGACCAGGTAGTCATAATCGAATAAACCGGTTTGGGTTTTGACCACCATGGTGTCATGGTCCACCGATACGACTTCGTCTGTGACAATACGGACTTTCGTGCGGGCGAAAAGCCGCCTTAAATCGTATTGAATGGCGTCGGGTTCCACACGGGCGCCAGCCACTTCGTGGAGTTCCGTCATCATGGTTTGGTAGGAATGCTTGTCAATGAGGGTGATGTTCACCCGATCATCTTTTTTATATTTTTTAGCGAGGGCTTTGGCGGCGGCGACACCTGCGTAACCGGCCCCGATTAAAACTATTTCGGTCGTCTTGGACATGCTGATTCTCCTCTGCTGCACATGGTTTTCTCTTAGTATGGGGAGTTCATAGGAAGTTATGTATCGGGGCGGGGCTTTTGTTGAATGCAGTCGGGATTTCCCTAATTTTGGCAAAATAAACCATTTGCTTTTAGAAGGGGAGGATATGTGGTATACTTGGGATATCGAGGTGGTTTTTATGTTGAAATACCGTAAAATGATACGTCCTTTTGACATGGTAGTTGCCGTGCTCCTGATGGCTTTTTCCTTTGCGCCGATTGCTGTTTTTGCCCACCAGCAGGCCCAGATACCCGATAATGCGCAGATTTATGCCATCGTCACCATTGGCAGGGAGGTGGTGGCGCGCTTTCCCCTTGAAGAAGGCGGGGAAAGCTTTACTGTTTTATACACTCATGAGGATGGCCTTCGGGGCGAGCAGTACAATCTCGTGGAAGTGGATGGGGGTCGCATCAGGGTCAAAGAAGATAATAGTCCCGATCAGATTGCTGTCAATACCGGCTGGATCAGCCGACCGGGGCAGACGAGTATCTGCTTGCCACACCAGTTTATGATCCGGATCGAAACAACTAATCCGGTGATTGATGACGACGAAATCATCATTGCGGGTTAACCGTTTAAATAAAACCGCTAACATCGCGCTATCGGGCAAAGATAGTTACCTTTCGACAGATTCCTTCACGGTTCGAGTGCCTACTTATGCTAAAATTGCATTTGAAATTGTGGCCGGTTGGCCCGGCCCGTGAAAAGAAAGGTAAAGAAAAAAATGTTGATAAATGAAAAGGCCTTGGCCTTAAAGAATAAATGGTTCATCTTTCCTAAAAAAATAAAAATGCTTTTTTTCGCAGGCAGCTTGTTCCTTGCGAGCACCATCGTTGTCTTTTTGATCGTGACCTCGGTCATCAGGAATGTTGTACAAAATAACATTTCCAGCATGGCCTTGCAGGAAGAACAACTATATAGCAATAAAATCGATAATTGGTTCAACCTTTCCATCAGCAGGGTCGAAAACCTGGTCAACACCCTAAAAGTCGTTGCGCCAGAACAGTTCAAACCTATCATCGCCAACTATGTGGATGTTGGGGATTTGAACAATGTTATCATTGGCTTCTCGGATGGTACGATGATGACTGGCACAGGCTGGAATCCGCCCGTTGGATTTGATTCAAGTACCCGCCCATGGTATACCAGCGCATACCAAGCGGGGCCATATCAAATCGCCATCGCCCCACCCTACCTTTCCTTTGCTACAGAAACCGTAAACATCGCCATATCTATGTATATACCTGGATTGGCTGGGATAGGCGGGGTCGTAGGGACATCCACTTCTTTGGAAAGCCTCACCAACCTTATCCACGATTATTCCTTATCGGAGGGATATTATTTTATTTTAGTGGATGAACAAGGGGAAATCATCTCTTTTCCTAAAGGTTTCGATACCAAAGAAGCGACACAACCCCTATATCAAGCAATTAAGGATGGTAAAGTATCCTTTGGGTCTAATGGGGAATCAAATAGTGGTGTTTTTATTGACGAGGGATTCGACGTATGCTCAATTTTCTCCATAAGGTCTTTAGAAGCGCTGGACTGGCAACTGGTTACCATCATTCCCGAAGCTTTCATCCAAGAACGATTGGAGAATTATACCATACTTATCACAGGCCTTGTCGCTTCAGTTTTGTTCATACTAGCGTTAGTTGTCCTTTATGCTTTCCAGCACCTCTTATTGGAATTAGAAGAGAATGCGAAGCATCAGGAACGTTTTAAGAGCCTTTTAGGGAACGCGCCCAGCGTCATTGCCATCTGTGACCATGACTTTAATTTTGTGGAAATCAACCCATACGGGCTTGAATTTTTCGATGTGGTGGAAGAAGACCAAGCGCTTTATGATTATAACGAGAAGCTTTTGCCCCCGTTTCAGCCAGATGGAACCCCTTCAAAAGAAGGATTGGCTGTCTATTTGGCTGATGCTAAAAAGAATGGCTACGTTGAATTTACGTGGAATTATTGTACGTCCAAAGGAGAACTCCTCCCCAGCGAAGTCGTCATTGTGGAATCCAACCTACATGGGGAAATCATCTACATCGTCTATATCCGTGACACCAGGCAGGAAAAAGCGATGATTGAAAGTCTTGAAAGCGCCATGGAAATGGCACAAAAGGCAAACAAGGAAAAAAGCGTGTTCCTAGCGAACATGAGCCATGAAATCCGGACACCCATGAACGTTATCAGCGGAATGGCGAATATCGGTCGAAAAGCCAATAACATCAACCGTAAAGACTACGCCTTTGAAAAAATCAAAGGCGCCTCCAACCATTTGTATGGCATCATCTCCGATATTTTGGACATGTCGAAAATTGAGGCTGGAAAACTCGAAGTACGCCCCCAGCCATTTGAATTCGAGGAAATGTTTCAAAATGCTTTGGACATCGTGGAGCTGAGCGCCAGTAAGAAATGGCAAAAATTATTGCTTTGCATCGATGCTGACCTGCCAGAGAAAGTCATTGGCGATAAACAGCTGTTGACCCAGGTGCTTGCCAATCTCTTGAACAATGCGGTCAAATTCACGCCCAACGAAGGGACTATCCGTCTAGGGGCAGGACTGGTCGGCATGAAGGATGGGCTTTTTGAAATCAAAGTCCAGGTAACGGACACAGGTTGTGGCATCGCCCCGGAAAAATTATTAGATATTTTTGAACCATTTGAACAGGAAAGGCATACCTTCAAGAACCAAGTGCCGGGTACTGGGCTCGGATTGGCTATTACCAAGCGCATCCTGGACCTTTGCGGAGGCAAGATTTGGGCAGAGTCAGAAGTTGGGGTCGGTTCAAGCTTTTCTTTCACCCTTGCGTTGCCGGGAGAGAAAAAGCCAAAGGGCAATAAAATGGCGAATACCTGGGCATTGATGATAAGTAATCATGAAGAAGTGTTGAATTATTATGGCAACCACTTGGAAAAAGAAGGGGTAACCAGTCAAAAAGCCCAAAGCTTGGCACAGGCTAAGGAACTGATGGAAAACGATAGTTTTGGGGTATATATCATCGACTGTGCCATTGAGGATGGCATTGGGATGGACGCTGCCCGTTGCATCAAGCAAGAACACCCGTCGAGTACGGTACTTCCATTGCTTTCTTCAAATTGGATTGGGCTTGAACGGACACCGGAAGAATTCGGGGTAGACGACTTTTTGATCCGGCCCGTCATGCCTTCGGCGTTTATTGACCTTGTGTATCGCCACACCCATAGGCAACAAAATGTTGGGATTCCCTTTCCAGAAGAGAAAAAGCCCATGCTGTTTAGGGGACGAAGGATTTTATTGGCAGAGGATTTGGAACTGAACAGGGAAATCGTAGCTGCCCTCCTCGAAGAAACCGGCGTGGTCATCGACTTTGCTGAAAACGGGGCTGAAGCGGTTGCCAAATATACCGAAGCGCCTGAAACGTACCAGCTGATTTTTATGGATCTTCACATGCCGGTCATGGACGGGTTGGAAGCCACCGAAAAACTCCGCCAGTTTATGAAAATCCAGGGTCATGAAGTCCCCATTGTCGCCATGACGGCCAATGCCTTGCAAAGCAACGTCGACGAATGCCTGGCAGCCGAAATGTCCGATTACGTCACCAAGCCGCTGTGCCAGGACCTACTGTTTGAAACATTGGCAAAATACTTGAAATAATGAAGCACGTCCTTGCTTTTTGGCAGGACAAGGAAGTGGCCTCCCTGCAAACAAAGGTGCCCTTTAGCTGAATTTCGCCGATTTATAGAATAATAACCCGGTGTCTTGGCAATAACTAATATTAGCACGATGGCGACAATAGGATATTTGCCAGCTGAGTGCTCAATATTGCATTGGCAAAGGAGATTCCACAAATGAACAAAAAATTCACGTCAATGATGTCCGTGTTAATGGTCGCAGCCAGCTTGGCCGCTTGTGGCAGGGCAGCCGCAGGCGAAGGCGCTGAAAATGGGAACAATGCTGCTGGGGAACACGCACCTGATGGGGAAGCAGAAGCAAGGACAGGGGCTTCTGTCACTGAAGATGCAAATGCCTTCGTAGAAAACTTCGGTCCTAAAGGATGGTGGATTGGGGCTGCAACCCGCGATTTGGAACTCGACCGCGATTTCGTAGTGGAAGGCGACTTCTGGGATAAAAACGACGAAGCAAATGACCACAAACGCAAAATTGCCCTTTACACGCAAGATGATAACCATAACGTGCTGGAACGCTTTACGTTGACAGCCCCACGCTTGGTTATCAAATCCCCGAATACAGTAGTATCCAAAGGGATTGTGCGCGGTGATATTTACGTGGAAGCCAAAGGGTTCAGTTTAGATGATGCAACCGTAGAAGGAAACATCATTTTTGCAAGCCAGGAATTCAAGGATTCCGCCAACTTGGACGATGGCCATGTTAATGGCGACGTTAAAGTAGAAGAAGCATAACGAGCAACCTTAAATTAATAGGAAAAGAGGTATCGCGGGTGCAAGGGACAGGTTTTTCCCTGTTCCCCATATCCTCTTTTTTATTTTTTTGGTATAATATAGGTAAAATCCATGGAAAAGCAGGAGGGGTAGTATGGTAGTTGGCCGTTATTTCCCGGGAAATTCACTGATTCATCGCCTGGACCCACGGGCAAAACTCATCACGGGATTTGCATTTATCCTAATATTATTGCTGACGACCAACTGGCTCACCTATTTGGGGCTAATTTTATTTACAGCAATCCTAATGAAACTTTCGGGCATCCCTTTCGCAATTTTTAGAAAAGGCGTGCGTCCGCTATTGGTTATCATCGTATTCACGTCGCTCTTACAACTTTTTTTCTCGGGAGGCGGCCAAGTATTTTTCCGCTTCGGGGCAATCCGCATCACGGAAGGCGGCATCATCCAGGCCATCAACGTATTCCTGCGCTTCACCCTAACGATTTTTATGAGCATCACCGTAAGCATTACGACCCGGCCCATTGAATTTACCGATGCGGTGGAATCCTTGCTAAGTCCCCTCCGCTATTTGAACGTTCCCGTGCAGGACGTGGCGCTCATGCTCTCGATTGCCTTGCGGTTCATCCCCACCCTGATGGACGAATCCCAACGCATCATGAAGGCGCAGCAGTCTAGGGGTGTCGAATTCGGGGAAGGGAATATCTATCAGCAGATGAAAGCTCTTATTCCCGTGTTTCTGCCTTTATTTGTTTCCTCCTTTTACCGGGCAGAAGAGCTTGGGAATGCCCTGGATGTCCGCGGCTATCAGGGGGATAGGCGCCGCACCAAGCTTCGGGTCAGGCACTGGCAGCTTCGGGACACTTTTTACCTTTTAAGCTTTGCCTTAGTCAGCTTTTTCGTCATTACTTTTCGGTGATTGTGGAAATTTTCATGAAAGTTTGATATAATTTTCATAGAATATATTTCCTACTTCAGTATTTCACGACTTCAGGAGGTTTCCCCATGAGAAGAGAACTTGCAATTGAATTTTCCCGTGCAACAGAGGCGGCCGCCCTAGCTGGTTACAAATGGCTGGGCCGTGGCGATAAAAATAAAGCGGATGAAGCAGCCGTCTTAGCCATGAGGCACATTTTAAATGAAATCAACATCCGTGGCGAAATTGTCATTGGCGAAGGTGAAATCGATGAAGCCCCTATGCTTTATATTGGAGAAAAAGTCGGGACAGGCTTCGGGGATGATGTCGATATTGCGGTTGACCCTATCGAGGGGACGCGCATGACAGCCCTTGGGCAGGCAAATGCCATGACAACCCTAGCTGTTGGCGAGAAAGGCTCGTTTTTAAAGGCACCAGACATGTACATGGAAAAACTCATTGTCGGCCCTAAGGCCTGTGGGCTTATCGACCTGTCTGAACCTATCGAGGAGAACATCAAACGGGTAGCAAAAGCTGTTGACAAACCTTTATCTTCTTTTACGGTCATGACATTGGCGAAACCCCGCCACGATGACGTGATGGAGTCATTGCATAAGCTAGGCGTACGGGTTTTTGCCATCCCGGATGGTGACGTAGCCGCTTCCATCCTGACCTGCATGCCTTTTAGCGAAGTGGATATGGTTTATGGGATTGGGGGGGCACCGGAAGGGGTCGTTTCTGCGGCAGCCATCCGCGCCCTTGGCGGTGATATGCAAGCCCGGTTGCTCCTTCGCAAAGACGTGAAAGGGGAAACGCCTGAGAACCTGGAAATTTCCGAGGACGAACGGCGGCGCTGTAAGGAAATGCAAGTGGAACCAGGTAAAATCCTTCTCATGGAAGAAATGGCGAAAAGCGATAACATTATTTTCTCCGCAACGGGCATTACCAAGGGCGACTTGTTGGAGGGGATCAACAATAAGGATAACATCGCCTCGACGGAAACCCTGCTCATCCGTGGGCAATCCAAAACGGTCCGAAGGATCCAATCCATCCATTATTTAGACCGCAAGCATGATAAAATCAAGGATTTGGTCCTCTAATATGTATAGCGTCATTATTTTAGCAGCCGGCACCGGCACCCGCATGGGTTTAGGCTACAATAAAATGCTTTACCTTTTAGGTGGGAGACCCGTAGTTGTGAGGACGGTTGAAAGGTTCAAAGCCGACCCTTCGTGCCAAGAAATCATCGTTGTCACCAACGAATTGGTTGAAATGCGGAGGTTGTTATCCGATGTTAAAATTATCCCTGGGGGCAAGGAGCGTCAAGACAGTGTCTACCAAGGGTTGCTTGAGGTGGGGCTGCCAACGGTTTTAGTCCATGACGGGGCGCGGCCTTTTGTGACACAGGCGATGATTGACGAATGCCTAAATGTCATTCAAAAAGGTGCGGCTGCTGTGGTGGGAATGCCCGTCAAGGACACCATCAAACGGGTAGCAACAGGCGGCGAAGTCGTGGAAACTTTGAATCGCGAAGAACTTTTTGCCGTCCAAACCCCTCAAGGTACGCTCACTGAATCCTTACGAAAAGCCCACGAATGCGCCCGCTCAGAAGGCTTTTTAGGCACAGACGAAGCAACCCTTATCGAAAAATACTTGGACGTCCCGGTCCAAATCGTGCCGGGAAACTACTCAAACATTAAATTAACCACGCCGGAGGATTTGATTTTCGCCGAGCGGTTGTTGGAGGTAAAATAATTATGAGGATAGGTCATTCAAAAGACGTCCATCAACTGGTTGAAGGCCGTCCCCTGATTTTAGGCGGGGTTCATATCGAACATGAAAAAGGCCTCCTTGGCCATAGCGATGCGGATGTTCTTTGCCATGCTGTCACGGAAGCCATTATCGGGGCCATGGGACTTGGGGACATAGGAAAGCATTTCCCGGATACGGACCCCAAATACAAAGGGGTGGATTCGAGGGTGCTTCTTCGTGCAACTTATGAGTTAATGGTCGCTAATGGCTACAAACTAGGCAACCTAGACGCAACCATATTCGCCGAACGTCCGAAAATGGCGCCCCATATCCAACAAATGAGGGACAACATCGCCAGCGACTTAAAGGCAGTGGTAAGCCAGGTCAATATCAAGGCGACCCGAGGCGAGAAAATGGGCTTTATCGGACGTGAAGAAGGCATGGGAGCGGAAGCCATAGTTTTATTATTGGCCACCGACAAAAAAGAAAAGCACTTTTCCGTCGATAGCCAATAATAAATCTGATAAAATTTAAAAAGGCTACAGTTTTATTAAAAATGCGCTCAAACATGCATAAGTAAAGGGTAGCTCTATTAACTCGCTTTGTTTCCTACGGTACTCACTTCGTTCCGTTCCTCAGAACAAGAAAACCGTAAGAGCCTTGCTCGGATTTGCGAGGATTTTCTCGTCCAGTCCAGGAAGTTAAAATGCAGTGAACTGGAGGTTCATGGCATTTTTGCTGACGAAGGATGGGCGGGAAAAGACCGCAAAGTCGAGTGAATTGGAGTTATTAGAGGTGCCCTAAAGATTATGTTTTTAAAAAATCAAATAGTAGGTGTGAATGTAGGAGTGGGTTTCCCCAATATTCACACCTACTACTTATCACTTGGAGGTATTATATGTCAGTTAGAGTACGCTACGCACCGAGCCCGACGGGGTTTTTACACATCGGGAATGCCCGGACCGCTTTATATAACTACTTATTCGCCAAAAACCAAGGCGGGGAGTTCATCCTACGCATCGAGGACACCGACCTTGAACGCAATGTGGAAGGCGGCGAGGAATCCCAGATGAATTTCCTTCGCTGGCTTGGCATCGAGTGGGACGAATCTTTCGATGTAGGCGGGGACTATGGGCCGTACCGTCAATTGGAGCGCCTGGACATTTACAAAAAATACGTGGACGAGTTGCTGGAAAAAGGGCTTGCCTACAAATGCTACTGCACCAGCGAGGAACTTGAAGCGGAGCGCGAAGCCTTATCCGACAACAAATTCGACAACATACACTACTCCCGCCGCTGTATGAATGCTACTGGAGCTGATTTATCGGAACTGGAAGCCAGAGGGGAATACTCCGTTCGGATGAAAGTGCCAGCAGGGGAAACTTACACCTTTAATGACATTGTCCGCGGGGAAGTAACCTTTCAATCCGAGGATGTTGGCGACTGGGTTATCCTTAAATCCAATGGCATCCCGACATATAATTTCGCGTGCGTGATTGATGACCATCTAATGGAGATTTCCCATATCTTCAGGGGAGAAGAGCATATTACCAATACGCCTAAACAAATGATGGTTTACCGTGCCTTCGGGTGGGACATCCCAACATTTGCCCACATGACATTGATTGTCAACGAGCAAGGGAAAAAGTTATCCAAACGTGACAAGGATACCATTCAGTTCATCGAGCAATATGCCAACATGGGTTACTTGCCGGAAGCCATGTTCAACTTCATTTCCTTATTGGGCTGGTCCCCGGGCATCGAAGAGGAAATCCTGGATCATGACCGCCTAGTGGAATTATTCGACGTGAACCGGTTGTCAAAATCCCCATCCACCTTCGATAAAAACAAATTGACGTTTATTAACGAACGCTACATCAAAGACCTTTCCACCGAGGAACTCCTTGAACTTTGCATGCCGCACTTAGTATCTGCCGGTATTTTAGAAGGGCAGACACACGAATGGGCAACGGAGTTGGTAACGCTTTTCCATGACCGCCTATCTTATGGAGCCGAAATCGTTGATTTATACGATGAATTCTTTAGCGACGAAATGGAACTCGGAGAAGAAGAAGCAGCGTTTATCGCCCAAGAAGGAGTGTCCGATACGTTGAAAGCCTTCAAGGACGAGTTAGCAGGCCTTGACGAGTTCACGGCTGAAGGCATACAGGCTTCCATCAAAGCAGCAGGCAAAAAAGCCGGTGCCAAAGGAAAAATGCTATTCATGCCATGCCGTATCGCAACAACAGGCCAAATGCACGGCCCAGACCTACCGAAAGCCTTAGCATTGCTAGGGAAAGACACCGTTGTCGGACGGATTGAAAAGGTTATATAATAAAAACAGAAGGATGCTTAGCAAAACCGGCTAGGTGTCCTTCTGTTTTTGTTATTAAAATCCCCCAAAAAGCCGACACTATGGATAAACGCCATGAAGGGGCTGATTCCGTGAATAAGGTGCTAACTGCTTTGACTTGTTTGTCCGCTTTCATTATCGGGCATCTGAACGTTTATTCTATCAAGTTCAACGAGGGGACTTTTGTCAGCGCCCAGACGGGGAATCTCACCAATTTGGGGATTATGGTCAGCGAAGGGGATTTTTCTTCTTTGGGCAGTAACATGCTTTTGCTCTTCGGTTTTGGAATGGGATGTACGGTGGGCACAGCCCTTCTGAGAAAGTTTCAGGAATCTTCGAACCGTTACCTATTGGCTTGGATGGTTTTTGCAATGCCCATTTGGATTAACGGAGCGTTCGTAGCATTTATCCCAAGGTGGGGAAGCGTCCTTCTCCTGAGTTTTACGGGTGGCGCCGGCCTTTGTTTTTTTCGCACCATGGGGACGATGGATTTGAATAATACCATCATGACGGGGAACCTGAAAAATATGTGGGCGCTCTTTTACGAGGGATTTGCCTTGCGGGAGTGGGGGAAACTCTTCCATGGACTGGCATTTTTCATAATTACGGCACTATTTTTTCTGGGCTGCCTCATATCGGGATTAATTTCTTCCTCGCTGTTATTTATTTGCGTGATTGCCCTCCTTCCGTTACCGGTTTTGTGGTACAACCCGAGTTTTACACCCGGCTCCGAAAAAACTCTGTCGAAAAACATCTGATATCAAGGGTTTTAGGGGTTGAAACCCGTTTCATTATTTGATATAATTAATATACATATATCAACATAGGATTGGAACGGGAATTATGCATATCGAGAAAATTAAAAACAACGGCGTCGATTACCTGCGCCTTTCCAAGTCGCACTATGACAGGGAACTGAAAAAACAACGGAGGACGGTC
>Ga0268261_10000195_pt1 | contig 37814 bp, 38 predicted proteins | sample TergutNc150P1_FD_190353 | JGI IMG/M metagenome (GOLD analysis project Ga0268261, IMG submission 190353) | Nasutitermes corniger P1 segment gut microbial community from laboratory colony in Florida, USA - Nc150 P1 (SPAdes) (version 2) | ecosystem: Host-associated > Arthropoda: Insects >... | reverse complement strand
GACCGTCCTCCGTTGTTTTTTCAGTTCCCTGTCATAGTGCGACTTGGAAAGGCGCAGGTAATCGACGCCGTTGTTTTTAATTTTCTCGATATGCATAATTCCCGTTCCAATCCTATGTTGATATATGTATATTAATTATATCAAATAATGAAACGGGTTTCAACCCCTAAAACCCTTGATATCAGATGTTTTTCGACAGAGTTTTTTCGGAGCCGGGTGTAAAACTCGGGTTGGAAGAAGGGGCAAGTGATGCTTTTATTAAAAAAGTGGCTAAAATTACTGATCAACGCCACGCTGACATCAAAAAGCAAATTAAATGGAATAGCTAATGCCATTCAACCTCCGATTTGTTTAAAGGGGGTTGTTTTTTGTCGTGGGGATTTCTCTATTTTATCGCTAAAAAATTGGGTCTATGCTATAATTAGGGTAAGAAGAACAATTTTTACCAAATGGAGGTGAAAGCCATGAAAAAGTTCAATACGACGGGGGTTTGCGTGCCGGAAGAAGATTATATGGTGGATCTTGGGGGGAAATTGGAACAGATCAAGGGATTGGTTGCCAACCGGAGTTATTTTAGTATCAACCGGGGGAGGCAGTATGGGAAAACGACGGTATTGACTTGCCTTGAAAAAGAGTTGGCGAAGGACTATACGGTTGCCTTCATCAGTTTTGAGGGAGTGGGGGACCAGGGCTTTTCCAGTGAGGGGGCTTTTTGCCAAATGTTTTTGGGGCTTGTGGCTTGGGCCCTTCAATTTAGCAAGGAGCCTATTGAATACATTCAGGCTTGGGAGAATTTCCAGGTGGATGACTTTGGCAAGCTGAAGGCCCATTTGACCAAGATGTGCCGGGGGAAGAAAGTCATCCTCATGATCGACGAAGTGGATAAGATTAGCAATAGTCGGATTTTCTTGCACTTTTTAGGCATTTTAAGGGATAAATTCCTGCTCCGGAAAGTCAATAAGGATTTCACCTTCCATTCCGTGATCCTGTCTGGGGTCTACGATATCCGCAACATTAAGCTAAAACTGGTCAATGAAGGGATGCATCCCTTGGCGGATAAGCTTCAAAATTCCCCTTGGAACATCGCGGTTAATTTTAACGTGGCGATGTGGTTCAGCAGTGAAGAGATTGTGACGATGCTAAGGGAATACGAAGCAGACCACCGCTTGGGAATCCTGCTAAAACCTGTGGCTGACCTTTTATTTGAATATACCGGAGGGTACCCTTTTTTGGTTTCGAGAGTTTGCCAGTGCGTAGATGATGAACTGGGGAAGGAGTGGTCATTGGAAGGAATCCATTTGGCAGTGAAGCGGGTGCTTCAAGAAACCAATACCCTATTCGACGACATTTATAAAAACCTGGAGGCCAGCACTAGCTTGTATCAGCTCGTTTATGGGATGCTGATGGATGGGAAGTCCTTTACGTTCAATGAAGGGGTGCCTGAAATTGCCCTGGGTGTCCGTTATGGGTTTTTAAAAGCCGAAGGCGGCCAAGTAGCGGTTGCGAACCGGATGTTTGAAACGTTGATGACGAATTATTTTATCAGCAAAAACGAAGTGGGAAACATTGTCCCTAAACTTCAGGGCATGCGCTCGGAGATTATCCCTAATGGCCGTTTCAAAATGAAGGAGTGCCTGGAGCAATTTTCCGAAAAATATGCCGAGCTGTATAAATCAAGAAATACCAGGTTCTTGGAGGAGCACGGGAAAATGCTTTTTCTTATGTACCTCATGCCGCTCATCAATGGGGTGGGCCGTTATTACATCGAGCCTGAAACACTGAGTCAGGAGCGGATGGACGTGGTGGTGAATTATGCCGGCGAAGAGCTTATCATCGAACTGAAAATTTGGAAGGGGAAAGTTGCTCATGAAGCCGCTTATAGGCAGTTGAAGGGATACTTGGATGCCCGAAAGGAAAGCAGCGGCTATTTATTGACCTTCGATTTCAGGGAGTGCAAAGAACCCCAATCCGGCTGGGTGGAATTTGATGGCAAAAAAATCTTTGATTGCCGCATCTAAAATCAAGCATAATTTTCCATTTTTGGGGCATTCTAATAAAAAACTGCAAAGAAGGTGTGGAGATGAAGGAAAAACTAACCCTTGGGCGGATGTGGGCCTTTGCCGTGGGGGACATTTTTGGCGGCGGCTCGTTCAATATCATCAACTTTTTATATCCGGGATTCTTGGCGCTAGTGGTGGGGATACCGGCTCATCTCGCAGGCGTCATCATGTTGGTGGGGCGGCTGTTTGACGCAGTGACCGACCCCCTCATGGGCCTTTTTTCCGACCGTTTGAGGCAACGCTTCGGGACGCGGCGGGTCAGCCTGTTCGTGTCCGCACCCCTCATCACCCTCTCCATGTTCCTCATGTTCTACCCGTACCAGCACCCGAGCCAAACGGTGCGTTTTTGGCAACTCCTAACCGCTTACATCTTCTTCTATCTCGTCCAGACCTCCGTGATGATCCCTTACTTTTCACTGGCCAGCGAGATGACCGATGACTACACGCTGCGGGCGAAAATGACGACGCTTCGGATGGGCTGTGCGATTTCTGCGTCCATTATTTGCGTGGCGGTCCCAGGGATGATCGTGGATGCAAGCGGGAGCAACCAGGGCTATATCTATATGAGCCTTGCTTTTGGCACCCTTTTTGGAATCGTCACTTTAATAACGGCCTTCTTCGCTAAGGAAGGGGTGGCCGTTTCCCATGATAGGGTAGCCTTTGAAGCGAATCGTTTTTGGCAACCCTTCAAGGTCAAGCCCTTCCGCCAGTATTTATGGCTCTTTTTATGCTGCCAGCTGACCATGGCCATCATGAGCGCCCTCTTTTTCTTCTACGTGGACTTTTATTTCCGCCGGGGACAGACCGCCTTGGGGCAAGCCAATATGGTGGGCATCATTGGGGCGGCCCTCATGTTTGGCATGCAGATTGTGGCACTCCCTGTTTACATGGCCCTCATCCGAAAAGTCGGGAAAATGGCGGTTTACATCGTCGGCTCCCTTATCTGGATCGTGGGCGCACTCCTCTTGTTTTGGCTTCCGGCTGACGCCGATGCCTGGCTTTTATATCTGTTGGCAGCCGCTCTTGGATTTGGCATTAGCGGCCCGGGCCTTGTCCCCCATGCCATTTTCGGGGATGTGGTGGATGTGGGCACCCTCCAGCTAGGGGTGCAAGTGGCAGGGGCCTTCAGCGGGATTGCCAACCTGGTCAACAAGCTGGCACAGGCCATAGGTTTGGCCCTGGTCATGGCGGCCTTAGGTTGGGCGGGCTTTTTGGAAACCCAGATTGGGCCAGATGCTTCACCGGTTTTACAGCAGCCCCTTGCCGCCCAGCGGGCCATTGTCACCATTATGGCATTGGCTCCCCTGGCTTTCATGTCGGTGGGGATTTTCGTCGGTACCCGTTACCGGCTAAATAAGGAACGCCACGAAGCGGTTTTAAAGGCCTCGGATGGCACCCCCGCTGAAAAAATGGCCGTATTGGAGAGCTTATAATGGAAAAGCCAACCTATCCACGGCCTAATGCCATCATCTATTTCCTGATTTATGTGCTAATCTATCCATTTTTGAAACTCTGCTTTGGGCTGAGGGTCGATAAATCCCAGTTCAAATTACCGAAGGGGCCGTGCATCGTCCTTTGCAACCACACATCCTTTATGGATTTTGCCCTTGCCATGCTGCCCCTTTATCCCCGCAGGCTCAATGCCGTGGCGGCCCAGAAGTTCTTTTATTACAAGCCCCTCAACTGGTTCCTCCCGCTTATGGGATGTATCCCCAAGAACCTCTTCGATTCCGATCTGCGCTCCATTATGAGCATGATGAACGTGGTCAAGGACGGGGGGAGCCTCCTGCTGTTTCCGGAAGGCCGTTGCTCGGTGGATGGCAAATTCATGGGGATGCACAAAGCGGCGGGGAAACTGGCCAAGCGCCTGGAAGTCCCCGTCGTCGCCTGCTACATCGAAGGTGCCTATGAATGCATGCCATTTTGGCGGCCCGGCCTTCGTTTCGGCCGCCTGAAAGTCACCCTCACCAACTTATTCGACGGCCCGGCGCTGAAGGCGTTGCCGGTGGATGATATTAATGAGCGGATACAATCGGCTCTTACAGGCAAGAATGCCCCTCCGCTAATAAATAAAGGAACGTTCTTCGCCAACAACCTGGCAGTGGGATTGGAAAACCTCCTCTACCTCTGCCCAAAATGCCATCAGGAATACACTTTGCAAAGCACCGGCAACGTGATTTCTTGCAAAAATTGCGGGAAACTGGGGCTTGTCAGAAACGACCTGTCCCTTGAACCTATCGGGAACAGCCAAATCCCGCCTACTATCCAAAAGTGGTACCATTTATGTATCGCTCACGAGATGGGTAGGCTGTCAAAGGGTATGCCACCCATAACCGTCGGGGTCAACCTGCGGATGCACCAAAAACCGGGGGAAGGATTGGAACCCTGTGGCACGGGGATATTGGCATTGGGCGAAACCGGCTGGGATTTTACCGGGGAAATCAACGGGCAGCCTGCCCAAATCCACTACCCCCTAAAAACCGTCGCCGCCATCCCTTTCGACCCCAATGACAACTTCCAAATCTACTCCGGTGGGAACCTCTACGCATTCACCCCCACAACAAATCCCCAGGCTTGCAGCCAATACGCTACTTTGGGCGAATGCGCCTACTGGAAATTTTCTCCGAAGCTGATGATGACCTCTGGGGACGGGGGAGGGTTTGGGGCAACTGTCAAGGAACCTTCCTAAAAATTGAGGGAGAAAGCATATTTCCCCTTGAAAAAAATCTTTTGGGTATGGTATTATATGGGAGCTGTTCATGCAAACATGCTATCATTAGGAGCGAGGCGAAGCGATGAAAAAGGTAATAACTTATGGGACATTCGATTTACTCCATATGGGGCACATCAACCTTCTAAAGCGGGCCAAAGCGTTGGGGGATTATTTGGTGGTCGCCATTTCAGACGATGAATTCAATGCATTGAAAGGCAAAAAAGCCTATTATGATTATGAACATAGAAAACAGATACTTGAAGCGGTCCGTTACGTGGATGAAGTCATACCAGAAAAAAGCTGGGAACAAAAAATCGAGGATGTGGCAGCACACCGCATTGACGTTTTTGTCATGGGGGATGATTGGGAGGGGGAATTCGATTTCCTGTCCCCATACTGTCAGATCGTCTACCTAGAAAGAACCCCTGGGATTTCCACAACCCAAATTAAAAACGAGTTATTTGCAAACATTGGAGGTAATTGAAAATGATCTATGCACAAATTTTAGGCGGAGGCAAAGGAACCCGTATGGGGAACGTCAGCATGCCAAAGCAATTCTTGACCATTGGCAAAAAGCCGATTATCATCCATACGGTCGAGAAATTCATACTGAACCACGACATTGACCAAATCATCATTTCCGTCCCGGCAAAATGGTTGGAATATACGAAGGACATTTTAAAGAAAAACCTTAAGGATGACCGGATCCAAGTGATTGAAGGTGGCGCGGACCGAAATGAAACCATCATGAAGGGAATCCAGCACATCGAGAAAACCTACGGATTGACGGATGATTGCATTATCTTGACCCACGATGCGGTCCGCCCGTTCATTACCAGCCGGATTATTGAGGAAAACATTGAAGGGGCGTTAAACTCTGGGGCTGTGGACACAGTCATACCGGCGATTGATACCATTGTCCGGGGAAAAAATGGTGTGATTACTGATATCCCCCAAAGGGATGAAATGTTCCAAGGGCAGACCCCGCAGTCTTTTAATATCAAAAAGCTGGTCAAGCATTTCAATGCACTGACTGATGACCAAAAACAGCTGTTGACGGATGCGTGTAAAATCTGCCTTTTGGCAGGGGAAGAAGTAAAACTGGTAAAAGGTGAATACTATAACATCAAAGTGACGACACCTTATGATTTGAAAATTGCAAATGCTACGTTGGAAGGCGCTGAAAAAATATGATAAATCAAGTCTATCGTCTAGTTTCTCCCCGCCAATTTGATATTGTTAATATTGAAAAAACCATTACGGACGGGCAAATTATTGTCAAGCCGACTTATATGGCCATTTGCCATGCCGACCAACGGTATTTCAATGGAAACCGCGATAAAAAAGTGCTTCGTAAAAAGCTTCCCATGGCACTTATTCATGAAGCCGTTGGAAAAGTGGTTTATGACCAGACAGGGGAATACGGTGTTGGGACAAATGTCGTCCTCATCCCCAATACCCCTACGGTAATTGATGAAGTCATCGGCGAGAATTATTTGCCGGCCAGCCGTTTCAGGTCGAGTGGGTATGATGGCTTTATGCAGGACTATGTTTTCATGGACAAGGATCGAGTTGTCCGGATACCTGAAAATGTTGATTTAAAAGTAGCAGCCTTTTCGGAGTTGACTTCCGTCGCCATGCACGCCATTTCCCGCTTTAAAAGCCGTTCCCATAAGAATAAAGGGGCTATCGGCGTCTGGGGTGATGGGAATTTAGGTTATTTAGTCTGCTTATTGCTAAAGCGCATCTATCCCGAAACAAAAGTCATGTTATTTGGCAAAAACCAATCCAAATTGGATTACTTCTCGTTCGTGGACGAAGCGTACCAAATTGACGACATCCCACCCAATATCATCCTTGACCATGCCTTTGAATGCGTAGGTGGGAACGGGAGCAAACATGCCATTGACCAGATCATCGACCATATCCAACCGGAAGGGACCATTTCTTTGCTGGGGGTCAGTGAGGACCCAGTTGAAGTGAATACTAGGATGGTACTTGAGAAAGGGCTGGTCTTGTATGGAAGCAGCCGCAGCGGCCGCCAGGATTTCCAAGAAACCATGGATGTCATCAGCCAAGACGTGGAAATACAGAATTATTTAGGAAATCTGATTGGGGATTTTTACGAGGTGAATAATATAGACGATATCTTGAAAGCCTTTGAAAGCGATATGACCCGTTCATGGGGAAAAACTGTCATGCATTGGAAAATCTAAGGATGGGCAAATTATTATTTTGGATGAAAGTCGGAGTGGAAAAGAAATGCTACCAGTTCATTTATATCCTTTGCCTGTTAAAACAACCAGACGAGGATAAACTGACGTTGGCAACCAACCGTACCCATGAATTATCAGGAAACCTGCAAAATATTTATGGGGAACTCATCAAAACAGGTGAAAATGTAAAAATCCACGTGTTAACAAAAAAATCCCCTTTTCGGGACAACCTGGAATTGTTAAAAGCAATGGCAACGTCCAAGATAGTCGTTATTGACGACTATTTTTTGCCTATTTATTTAATCCCAAAAAAATGGCAAAGGGCGAAGGTCGTCCAAGTCTGGCATGCGATTGGCAACTTCAAGAAAGTCGGGCGGCTCTTGTTCGGGTCTGCAAGCGGGGTTTCCTTGGAGTATAGCAAAATGGTCAACATCCACTCCAATTATGATGTGATGTGCGTCGGAAGCGAAGCAGAGAAAAAAATGTATCAGGAGTCCTTTTTTATCGGCCATGAAAATTTTGCGGTAACCGGCATCCCAAAGACGGACATTTATTTCAAGCAAAGGGATTTTACGCACCTATCGGGGAAAAAGCCCATTGCGGTTTATGCACCTACTTACCGCGGGAACCCGAAGGATGATGTTTCTATTGTCATGGGTTTTTTAGAAAAGTTTGCAAAGGGGGAAGCTGTTTTTGAATGGCATGTCTCTTTGCATCCTTATGTTGCCGATAATAAACAAATTGGGGATTATGTGGCCAAGCATCCTAGGATAAAAATCATCCCTCAAGGGGAAGTCGAAATGGTTTTGCTGGCATCAGAACTTTTGGTATCCGATTATTCGGCAATTATCTTAGAATACCTAGCTCTGGAAAAACCCCTCTTTTTGTATGCCCCGGATTATGAAACTTATAAAAAAAGCAGGGGATTTTACCATGATTACGTCCAGGAATTAAAGGGTGCCTTGGTTTCGACCAGGGAGGAAATGGCTAAAAAAATGGAAACCTATGATTTTGCAACCTTGCGGCGGCTAGGAAACCTGCTATTTCCCTTCACTGATGGGAATAGCACTTGGCGGGTGGCGCAGCTCATCCTGAAGCTGTTGAGGAGGGGATAAACGGCCCGTCCGGGGACAATGTTTTCATGGCAGGAAAGGGGTGCTCATAATGCACAGCGTTAAAGGAGAAATCGAACATATTTCATGGGACAAGTACCCTAATCGGGTATATATCGAAGGATATGCCTATATTGAAGGGGAAAACATCAACAGGCCCAATAAAATTAAAAAATCCCTCGTCCTGGCATCCCAAGGGAAAAGGTTTGTCGTGCCGACGAATAATTTATACAGGGATGACATCACCGAGCGAGATGGGAAAGGGGTTTGCAATTATAATTTTTCAGGGTTTAAAGGCTTTTTTGACCTAGGGTTCATAAGTGACATGGGACCTTTAGAGGCAGGTGAGTGGTCCATTGGCATTTACCTCAATACGGGAGGAATCGAGCTGGATTATCCCATCCCGTATGAGGGGGATATGAAAAACCTGTCATCAACGAAATTCTTTAAGCAGACAACCGGTGCAGGAGCAGTGGAATGTGTGCTCAAAAGGGAAAACAATGGCCAAGTGAGCATTATAGCTTCAAACGGTGACTACGTTCCAACAGGGCTTCACGCTTCAGACCCCCCTAAAACGGCAACTTACCAAGCCCTCCAAAAGATGAAAGTCTATCTCATCAAACAAAAGCAAAAGCTGGGCAATCAATTTTTAATGAAAGTTTATGAATTTTATAAAAACTCCCCTGTGGTGGCGAACCGGGTCTTGTTCTTATCGGATAGCCGTTCAGACCTGTCAGGGAATTTTGAGTTCGTCCATAAGGAACTCCTGAAGCGTGGCGGTTATGAAATCGTTAGTTTCCTTTACCCTTCCATTACAGCTAAGCGTTCATTGAAAACCCATATTCAATGGATCAAGTACATTTCGACAAGCAAATTTATTTTGTTGGATGATTTTTACCCGAAGATTTATCGTTATGAACTAAAGGGTGAAATTGAATTGGTCCAACTTTGGCATGCCACGGGTGCATTCAAGACCTTTGGTTTTAGCCGGTTGGGTAAAAGAGGTGGTCCTGCTGTTCGCTCAAGGAACCATAGGAACTATACGAAGGCCCTTGTCAGCTCAACCAATATAAAAAAATACTACGCCGAGGCCTTTGGCATTTCGGAAAACCGGGTGTTTGCCACTGGTGTCCCTAGGACCGACATTTTTTTCGATGAAGGCTATAAGGAAAACATCACAAGCCAGCTATATGGGCGCTACCCCATCCTAAAAGAGAAGAAAGTGATTATGTTCGCCCCAACCTTCAGGGGCCTAGGCCAGTCGACAGCCTACTATGATTTTAGCCAATTAGACGTAGGGTTGCTGTATGAAAATTTAAAGGATGAGTATGTTTTGGTTATGAAGCTTCATCCCTTTATCTCCGAAAAACCTGAAATCCCTGACATGTACCAGGATTTCGTATTGGACCTTTCCCATGAAAGGGAAATAAACGATTTGTTGTTTGTGTCTGACTTATTGATTACAGATTATTCATCGGTTTGTTTCGAATATTCCTTACTCAACCGGCCGATGCTGTTTTTTGCTTACGATTTGGAAGAATATATTGCTTCGAGGGACTTTTATTACCCTTATGAGGGCTTCGTCCCCGGGCCTATCGTAAAAACTTCAAAAGAACTCGTCGCCGCAATCAAGGGAGAAAACTTTGAATTGGAAAAACTGGCAGGGTTTAGGGAACGTTTTTTTGACCATTTAGATGGGGAATCCACGAAGCGGGTGGTTGATTTGATTGTAGGAGAAAATTAGGCATGCGGCGTAAGTAATTAAAGTAAGTTGTGAAAGTGTGTGAGGAAATGAGAAAAGGGCAAGTATTGTTTTGTTCAAGCGGAGGCGGCCATTACACGGAACTCCTTCAACTTGAACCGCTGATAAACAAGTATCAAGGGGTTGTCATAACCGAACGGACCGATATTTCAGAAAATGCGGAACTTCCGACGGAATATGTCCCTTATAGTTCCAAAAATGAAGGCTGGGTGTATCTTTTCAAATACGCTTATGTTTGGCTAAAGTCACTGGGCTATTTCCTTAAGTACCTCCCAAAGGCTGTTGTGTCCACTGGGGTCCATTCCACGATCCCTATGTGCATCTATGCCCGTTTGTTTGGCCGCAAGGTCATTTATATCGAAACCATTGCCAACTTGAAAACCCCATCGGTGACAGGAAAAATCATGTACAAGATTGCCACCGATTTTTATGTCCAATGGGAAGAAATGATGGAAATTTACCCCAAGGCGAAATATGGGGGTGTCTTGTTTTGATATTAGTGTTGTGTGGTACCCAAAAACAGGATTTTTCAAGGATGATCCAAGCGGTGGAAGGACTGGATACCCAAGAGGAAATCATCATTCAAGGAGGGCATAACCCTTATCAGAGCCACCGGATGAAGGTCCATGGTTTTTTCAGTGAAGAAGAGTTGGAACGCTTATATGCCCAAGCAGATTATGTGATTACCCATGCTGGTGCAGGATCGATGCTTAAAGCCATCAAGAAAGGCAAAAAAACGATTGCCTTCCCACGGCTGAAAAAATATGGGGAGCATGTCAACGACCATCAACTGGAACTGGCTGAGAAGTTCGAGGATCTTGGCTATTTGCTGGTATGCCGGGACGGTGACGATTTAGGGCATGTATTTGAGAGGCTGAAAGGTTTTCAGCCAAAGGCATATGGCTTAAAAGGGGATATGGTTGAATTGATTGATGGGCAGTTGGATAGGATAATTGGAAGATGACATAGAATAAGGCGGTGGGTTTATGGATGGGAACATCAAGGTTTCGGTTTCGCACCTCACGAAACAATATGATTTATATAAGCAAAAATCAGATAAAATCAAGGCATTCTTTACCTTGAACAAAAAAAATATCCCTCAGTTTTGGGCACTGCGGGGTGTCAGCTTCGATGTGTATTCCGGGGAAGCCATTGGGCTGATTGGCGTGAATGGATCGGGGAAATCAACGGTTTCCAATATAATAGCGGGAATTATCCCGCCAACTACCGGGAAATTGGCCATCAATGGCGAAACGACCATTATTGCCATCGGTGCCGGGCTCAAAAACCAGTTGACAGGCCTGGAGAACATCCGGCTAAAATCCCTGATGACCGGGATGACCAATGAGGAAATTGATTCGATTATTGACAGTGTCATTGAATTTTCCGACCTTGGGGACTTTATCAACCAACCGGTTAAAAATTATTCCAGCGGGATGAAATCTAGGCTCGGGTTTGCCATTGCGGTGCATTCAAAACCCGATATTTTGATTATCGACGAGGCCCTTTCCGTCGGGGATGAAACCTTCTATCAAAAGTGCGTGGATAAGATTTTGAGCTACAAAGCGGAAGGCAAGACCATTTTTTTCGTCAGCCATTCCATCTCGCAAATTAAAATGCTGTGCGACCGGGTCATTTGGATGCATAATGGCGAAATCAAGGAATTTGGCCCGGCTGAAAAGGTGGTGGAAGGCTACCAAAAGCACACCAAATGGTTTAAGGAACTGGGAAAGAAGGAACAAAAAAGCTACTTAAACAGTCAAAAAAATTTACAAAAAGAATTTAAAATCGACTCCTATTATCAATCGGTGACAAAGGAATTGGGAGGGCCGGCAGCCGAAACGGAAGCATACGATATTTTTTACAAGGAAAATATTCCCGAAAAAATGAGTTCAGCCTCCAAGGTTTTATTGTTCCTAATCCCGCTCCTGATGCTATTTTTAGCGTATTTGATTGTTACCGGGGAGCGGTTATTGCATGTGTTTAGATAGGATGGCGATGAGATGAAAAAAGTATTTATAATTTTAAAGGACTTGTTTGCCCATTTTGGGATCGTATTCCGGATTTCAAAATACGAGGACCGGGCGACGTACCAAAGCCATTATTTAGGGGTGCTTTGGCAAATTTTGAACCCATTGATCCAAATCGGGATTTATTATGTGGTCTTTGGCTTGGCGACTAACCGTGGGGGCATAGGTGGGGTTTCTTATATGGCATGGATGCTTCCAGGGATTTCGGTTTGGTTTTGTATCAATAATTCGACTTTGGGCTCCAGCAACAGCATCCATCAAAAAATTGGCATGGTTTCTAAGATGAAGTTCCCGGTCAGTATTTTGCCGGCGGTTTCCATTATGAGCCAAATGACCACCTTTGCGGTGATGATGGGGATTTCCATTGTCTGGCTACTGGTTTCCGAAATTTATCCCACGTTTTATTGGCTGCAATTTATTTATTATTTTATTTGTTTGGTAGTCCTGCTCTATTTCTGCGGTATTTTGAATGCGACATTAACGGTACTCGTCCGTGATTATCACATTGCCCTCCAGTCACTCATGAGGATATTATTTTATTTCTCAGGGGCGGTCTGGAACATCACGGGGCAAGGATTCCCACCCTTTGTCAACCGGGCGATGATGCTAAACCCCTTCCTTTATATTATCGAAGGGTTTCGGGATGCCCTTTTAAGCCGGGGATATTTCTTTGAAAAGGGGAGCGTGACCCTCTTTTTCTGGTTGTTTGTTTTATTTGTCGCCATTTTGGGCTCCCATCTGCACCTGAAATTCAGATCCAAGTTTGTGGATTTCGTTTAAGCTTTAATTATCAGGGGGTACCGGCTTTAAGGGCGGTATCCTTTTTCCTAGGAGGATTTTATGAGGGAACTTGCGGTGTCGCTATATTTAATTGCCATAAAGATGGTGTTTCAGCTATTTAAAATACTGCCTCTTCAAAAAAAGGTTGTTTTTGTGGCATCCTTTCCAGAGAACAATCTTTTTATTTATAGGGAGTTGAAGGCGTCCACAGATTGGAAACCGGTTTTTCTTTGCCATCCCCGGACGGTCGATGCCTTTAAGGAGACAGGGGAAACTGCCCTGCTTTTTGAAACGGGCAATGCGTGGCAGGAAGTAAAAGGGATTTACCATTTGGCGACGGCAAGACGGGTCATCGTGGATAATTATTATGGCTTCTTGTCAGCCGTCAAATTCAAGCAGTCAGTTAAACGCATCCAAATCTGGCATGCGGCGGGTGCCATCAAGCAGTTCGGGTTAATGGATCCGTCCAACAAGCTTCGAAGCCCGAACGCCATGGGCAGGTTTAAGTCAGTGTACCAAAATTTCCAACAAATTGTGGTGGGCTCTGATTTTATGGCGGACATTTTTACGCAGGCATTTGGCACTCCGACAGGGGGATTTTTGCCAACGGGGATTCCCAGGACCGATTTTTTTTATGACCCAGCGTTGATGGAGGCGGCTAAAGAAAGTTTTTACCAGCGGTTTCCCGACCTTAAAACTAAAAAAATCATCCTGTATGCCCCCACTTTCCGACACAATGAGGGTCGGGAAGGAAAATTCCCGTTGGATATAAACCTCATGAGGGAGCGGTTGGGCGATGGCTATGCGTTGGTGCTGAGGCTTCACCCGAAAGTTAGGGGTTCTTCAACTACGACTTTGGATTTTCTGGGCTTTGCCTTCGATGGGCAGGCCTTCCCGGATATAAACAGCCTGTTGCCCGTCACCGACATCCTCATTAGCGACTATTCTTCCATCCCTATGGAATTTTCCCTCTTGGAACGGCAGATGATTTTTTATCCTTACGATTTGGAGGACTATCAAAAAAACACAGGTCTATGGGAAGATTATCTGGAAGCTATGCCAGGGCCCGTCGTTTTTTCGACTGAGGGATTGATTGATGCCATTTTAACCAACGAAGTGGATTTAGCACAAATCCGCAGGTTTAAAGAGAAGTGGAATATGTATTCAAAGGGGCATTCCAGCAGTTCCTTTGTTGAAGCCTTTATTGGTGAAGAAAACCATTGAAAAACGCTCCCACTATGCTATAATTAACCTATTACAAAGAAGTTAGGAGAGAGAGCATGGGATTGTTAAAAGACGCATATCAAGATTATTTCAAGATGGGGAACATCTACACGCCGAAGGACCCGGGCACGAAGAAGGGGGAGGCCATTGCGAGGCATTTTGACATCATCACCCCGGAGAACATTATGAAGCCGGCCCTGATGCAGCCGAAAAAAGAGGAGTACCTGTTCGATTTGGCGGACGGGATGTTTGAATTTGCCAAGGCCAAACATTTGGAAGTTGCGGGACATACATTAGTTTGGCATCAGCAGTCGTTGAAGTGGCTGGAGGACCATGCCAGCACACGTGAAGAGGCCATCGCTTTCATGAAAAAGCACATGGAAACGGTCATGGGGCGTTATAAGGGGCAGATTGCGGCTTGGGATGTGGTCAACGAGGCCATCAAGGATGACATCCGCACGGACACCTCCAACTGGCGGGAGCATCTGCGGGAGTCCAAGTGGCTTCGGCTGATTGGGGACGATTACATCAAAATTGCCTTCGAACTGGCCCACGAAATCGACCAAGAAGCGGTCCTTTATTATAACGATTACAACTTGAATTACAGCAACAAGGCCGAGGCCACATATTACATGGTCAAGGAGCTTCGGGAGGCGGGCGTCCCCATCCATGGTATCGGGATGCAAGGGCATTACCACACCAACACACCACTTTCGACGGTGGAAAATAGCATCCAGTTGTTCTCCAAAATCCCAGGTATCAAACTGAGTTTTACGGAGCTCGATATTACGGTGACGGGCTCGGAAAAAAACGAGGAACTGACCGAGGAACAAAGCATCCTCCAGGCGCAGAAATATGCTGGGTTTTTCCAATTATTTAAATCCCATTCGAGGCTCATCGAACGGGTGACCTTTTGGGGGTTTGACGACGCTTCCAGCTGGCGGGGCGACCGCTTCCCTAACTTATGGAACCACGACTTATCGCCAAAACATTCCTTTGAAGCGGTGATGGACCCGGAAGGGTTCCTGGCGAAATACCCGCCTGCGGCTCCCACAGGGCCTAAACAAGCGGTTGCCGGGTTCAATGCGTGGGGCGAGGCGTTCGAAGCCAGCTTGCAGACCACGGCATGGGAAGGGGCGACTGCTACTGCCATGGCAAAATACAATGATGGGGCACTCACCCTTAAAGTGGATGTCCATGCCAATCAGGTCCACGCTAACGACTACGTGACGGTGTACCTGGATTTGCTGGGCAACAAATCGGAAACTTATGGTGCAGATGATTTCCACTTCACGGTAACCAGCGAAAACATTGTTGAGTTCCATGGCCAATCCTTAGATGGCTTGAAAACTAGCACCCAAATGACCGGTTCGGGCTATGAAGTCCAACTGGAAATCCCATTGTCCCAAGTGGAAAAAGGGCAAGTCATCGGACTGGAGCTTCAAGTCAAAGACTGCGACCCTGACGGCTTCACCCAAAGCGTCGCCAAATGGAACGATGCCAGCGGGGATTCTTACAAAACAACTGCCAACTTTGGTGAAATTATTTTAGGTTAATGGATTTGGGGGGTGTGGCCGTTTGCCGCAGCCCCTTTTGAATTTGGATAAAAAAGGGTTAATTCCTTGCTTTTTGTGGAAGAAATTGGTACGATTGGAGAAACTATTGAATAGTGGCGAAATTCTTGCAGGATAATGCTAACCCAAAGGCTTTATTGTAAAGCCTTCGCAAGGCCCAGTGAAATTTGAAAGGAGAAATTAGTATGACCAAGAAAAAAATGGGGGGAACCCTTCTTAGTGCGGCCTTTATTATGGCGGCTTCGGCAGTAGGACCAGGTTTTTTGACCCAAACGGCAGTTTTTACGGGGACTCTTCAAGGAAGTTTTGGGTTTGTTATTTTAGTCGCCAGCATTTTGGCTTGTATTGTTCAGCTCAATATTTGGCGGGTCCTTTGCGTTTCGGGGCTTAGGGGGCAAGATGTCGCCAATAAAATATTGCCAGGGCTTGGGCATTTTGTCGCCTTTTTGATTATCTTGGGCGGGATTGCGTTCAATATTGGAAATGTGGGCGGCGGTGCCCTGGGGCTTAATAGCATGCTTGGGGTACCGGAAGGCATTGGTTTCTTCGTGGCAGGGATTGTGGCCATCGCTATCTTTTTAGTGAAAGATGCCATGAAGGCTATGGACAATGTGACCAAGGCATTGGGGAGCTTGATGATCGTCGTGATGCTGGTTGTTATTTTTATGGTCCGCCCGCCAATGGGCTATGCCTTAAGGGAAGCAGTAGCGCCTTCCAATGACCTTCCGGATTTATTTTTCCCGATCCTGACTTTGCTTGGGGGAACTGTAGGGGGCTATATTACCTTCTCAGGTGCCCACCGGTTGATTGATGCCAAAATCACCGGCTGGTCACAGCTTACCCAAATCAGGCGAAGTTCTGTGATGGGGATTATTGTGGCGACTGTTGTCCGTGCCTTTTTGTTCTTGGCTGTCCTTGGGGTGGTCCTAACGTCTGTCACAGGGCTTAACCCTGATAACCCGGCAGCAGATGCATTTTCCCAAGCAGCAGGGCAAATCGGTTACCGTTTCTTTGGGCTAGTACTATTTTCCGCAGCCCTGACATCCATTATCGGTGCAGCTTATACTTCCGTTTCCTTTCTTAAAACTTTGAACGGGTTTGTCGCACGCTATGAAAAATGGTTTATTATTGGTTTCATCGCCTTATCCACTGTTATTATGGCAGCGATTGGCCGCCCCGCAACGCTATTAGTGTTGGCGGGTGCCCTCAATGGGTTGATTTTGCCGATTACCCTAGGGGTTTGCCTGATTGCCTCCCAAAACAAAAAAATCATGGGTGCCGATTACCGCCACCCGCCAGTGCTCTTTGTTTTGGGGATTTTAGTGGCTGTGGGCGCAGCTTATATGGGAGTGACCTCATTGGGCGGCTTAATGAATTTGATTAGGAGGTAGCTATGGCAGACATTCAATTTTCCCCCGTAGGGGATTCATCGGTTTTATTGGAGTTCGGGCATGATATTTCAGAAGAAACCAATGCTAAGATTACCGCATTTTCCAAGGCTTTGAAAAGCATGCCCACAGCGGGCATCATCGACCAGGTCCCGGCATTTTGCTCGTTACTGATTAACTATGACCCGCGCCTGGTAACTTATGCTACCCTCGTCAAAAAAATGAAAGAACTTTCTAAAACTGCGTCACAAGCTGCTGGGGCTATGGGGCGGGTATTTGAAATCCCTGTCTGTTATGACGGGGAATGCGGTCCTGACCTGGAAAACATTGCGAAGCTTTCCGGGCTTAGCGCTGAGGAGGTCATCAAGATTCACAGCGAGCCGGAATACTTGATTTATATGCTTGGCTTTATGCCGGGGTTCCCGTATTTAGGGGGGCTTGATGAGCGCATCCATGTCCCACGGCTTGAAGATCCCCGGTTGAAGATCCCTCAGGGGAGCGTCGGCATTGGCGGCGCCCAGACGGGGATTTACCCATTGGAGTCGCCTGGTGGCTGGCAGCTACTTGGCCGGACCCCGGTGAAAACCTATGAGGCTTTGCGAAAGCCGCCCATTTTATTTGAAGCCGGCGACTATATCAAGTTTGTCCCAATAACCAAGGAAATGTTCGATAAAATAGAAAATGATGCGGGGTATAAATGCCAGGTCCGCAGAAAAGAGGTGTAAAATGGGGATTCGCGTAATTAAAGCGGGTTTGCTGACCACTGTCCAGGATTTAGGGCGGACCGGTTTCCAAAGCCAGGGGTTTGGCGTTTCCGGGGTGATGGATGTCAGGTCATTCAAATTAGCCAACCTGTTGCTGGATAATCCGGAAAATGAAGCAGTTTTGGAATTTACCCTCATCGGCCCCACCCTGGAATTTACGTCCGATACGATTATTGCTATTACTGGCGGTGATTTCAGCCCCAAAATCAATGAAGCCCCGGTTACGATGTACCAAGCCATTTATGTGAACAAAGGGGATGTTTTGGAGTTGGGCAGTTCGGCAACCGGCTCCCGTGGCTATATAGCCTTTTCAAGCTATTTGGATATCCCAATGGTCATGGGAAGCAGAAGCACCAATTTAAAAAGCGGGGTCGGGGGCTTTAATGGCCGCAAGCTGCAAAAAGATGATTACCTATATTTTAGGGTCAAGCGCCGCTACATCCCCTTTTTCCTTTCAAGGAAGCTTCAAATCAACGAATTCAAGGAGCAGGAAATCCAACTTCGGGTGGTTCCAGGGCCTCAGGACCAATTGTTTACAGCAGCGGGCAAGAAGACATTTTATAAAAGCAGCTATACGGTAACCAGTGATTTTGACCGGATGGGCTGCCGCCTCGATGGCCCTTATATTGCCGCAAAAACGACCAGTGATATTATTTCCGATGGGATTGCTTTTGGCTCCATCCAAGTCCCTAGCCACGGAAAACCGATTATCTTATTGGCCGACCGGCAGACAACTGGCGGTTACGGTAAAATCGCTACGGTGATATCTGCGGACTTGCCTAAATTGGTGCAGTGCAAAACCGGGGATAAGGTCCGGTTCAAAGAAGTCACAGTGGAAGAAGCCCAACTACTTTTGCGTGAGGAAGTCAAAGAAATGGATCAATACAGAAGGCAGATCCATCACCCATGCCGTGAAGTCCTGGACTGCCGGTTGACGGCGAAGCGCTTGGAAAGGATGATGAGATAAATGAAGGGAGCAGGTCAAATGGATTTAGATAAAATTGAGCAGTTGGTAAAAATCGTAGAAAATTCTTCCATGCTGGATTTTTGCATCAAGGAGGGCGGTGTTAAAATCGAAATGAGCCGCCGGCCCAACGCAGAGACTTTTGTGACAGCAGGGGCAGAACCACCGGTAAAAGTTTCCGTTAGCCAAAGCCAGGAACTGGAAGCAGAAGAAGAGGAAATGTACATTATTTCCCCTATTGTGGGGATTTTCTATTCGGCATCATCCCCAGAGGAAAAGCCTTTTGTCACCGTTGGAGATACGGTAAAAGCTGGGCAGAAGGTATGTATTTTGGAAGCCATGAAACTGTTGAACGAAATCGAAAGCGATTTTGATTGCAAGATCGAGGCGGTCCTTGTCAGCAACGAGCAAAAAGTGGAATACGGGCAACCCTTGTTTCGCGTAACGCCAATTATAGATTAGGGGTGAAGCCTGTGTTTCGAAAAATTTTAATCGCCAACCGCGGTGAAATTGCTGTGAGGATCATCAGGGCTTGCCGCAATTTAGGGATCCGCAGCGTAGCTATTTATGCCAAGGAAGACGCAGACAGCCTTCATGTCCAACTGGCCGACCAAAGGATTTGCATTGGAGAAGGGCCCATTACCAAAAACTATCTGAACCAGTCCCAGATAATTATGGCAGCCCTTAACATGGGGGCTGATGCCATCCATCCCGGATTTGGGTTCTTGTCTGAAAAAGAGGAATTTGCTGCTTTATGCAAAGAGCATGGGATTGCTTTTATCGGGCCATCCCCTGAGGTCATCCATAAAATGGGAAATAAATCCGAAGCCAGGAAGACGATGATGGCAGCAGGGGTTCCCGTTGTCCCAGGAACAAAAGAGCCGGTCTTTGCTGTAGAAGCGGCATTAAAGGAAGCCAAGAAAATCGGATTTCCCGTCATTATCAAAGCCTCTAGCGGCGGAGGCGGTAAAGGGATGCGGATTGCCAAGAAAGAAGCAGATTTCAAGGGGCAGTTCAATTTGGCACAGACGGAATCCGCCAATGCCTTCGGTGACGATACGATGTATATCGAGCGCTTCATCGAAAAACCCAAGCATGTGGAGATCCAGATTATTGCGGATCATCATGGCAATGTGGTTTCTTTAGGGGAGCGGGACTGCTCCGTGCAGCGAAACCACCAAAAGCTGATTGAAGAAGCCCCGTCCCCTGCCATTACCGAGGAAACGCGCCAAAAAATGAGCGCAGATTCAGTAATGGCAGCCAAAGCCGTGGGTTATACCAATGCCGGGACGATCGAATACATCGTGGACCAGGAAGGGAACTACTACTTCATGGAGATGAATACCCGCATCCAAGTGGAGCATGGCGTGACGGAAATGGTGACGGGGACGGATTTGGTCATCGAACAAATCCGCATCGCCATGGGCTGGCCTTTGAGTTTCAACCAAGAAGACATTAAAATGGTTGGGCATTGCATCGAGTGCCGGATCAATGCAGAAATCCCGGAGAAAAATTTTATGCCAAGCCCAGGTTTGGTAGAAAAAGTCCATTTTCCAGGGGGCAACGGGATCCGAATTGATTCAGGGCTATATTCGGGTTATAAAATACCTTCAGAATACGACTCCATGGTGGCAAAGGTCCTCGTCCATGCACCGACCCGCAAGGAGGCTATCCGCAAGATGCGCACTTCCTTGGATGAAATGGTGATTTTAGGCGTTCAGACCAACTTGGATTTCCAATACCAGATTATGCGCAACCCCATCTTTGTCGCTGGGAAAGCCGATACCAGCTTTGTGGAAAAAATGCTGAATATGGATTCTGATTTGGAAAGGAGGCGTGAGGATGTCGAATAAGGTGGATTTGAATTGCGACCTTGGTGAAAGCTTTGGGCGCTATCAGCTGGGAATGGATGCCCAGGCCATGCCTTTGATTTCCTCTGCCAACGTGGCCTGCGGGTTTCATGCAGCCGATCCTGTGGTGATGCTGCAAACCGTGGGCTTGATCGAAGCAGCGGGGATTGGGATAGGTGCCCATCCATCTTTCCCTGACCTGCAAGGGTTTGGCAGGCGCAATATGTCCCTTTCCTTTGAAGAGGCGAAAGCCACTGTACTTTACCAACTGGGGGCCCTGGATGGCTTTTGCCGGGCCAAAGGTATCAAAATGCAGCATGTCAAGCCCCACGGGGCGCTGTATAATATGGCAGCCAAGGATTATGAGTTATCACGAGCCATCTGTGAGGCTATCCAAGAATTCGACCCGTCGCTGATTGTCATGGGGCTTTCCGGTAGCGAAACGATCCGTGCGGCAAAGGATTTAGGGCTTAAAGCTGCCCAGGAAGTTTTTGCCGACCGGAGTTATGAGCCCGATGGGTCGTTAGTGGCAAGAAGCAAAGCCGGTGCTTTCATCCATGATGAAGAAGAAGCGGTGGCAAGGGTCGTGCGGATGGTCAGCGAAAGGAAAGTCAAGGCTGTCAATGGGGAGGACATCGCCATCCAGGCAGATTCCATCTGCGTTCATGGCGATGGTGAGAAAGCCTTGGTTTTTATTGAAAAGATCAGGGAAGGCCTCCAAGGGGCGGGAATAAAAATCTCCCCATTGGCGGAGATTATCGGGTAATTTTTTGTCAATATTTTGCTGGACAATCATCCGCGTAGAGTGGGTTTAAAATAAAGACGGCTGATAATCCCTGTGATTTTGGGATGATCATCCGTCTTTACATTTTTGTTATGTACGATTTCAACACCCCGACGGAAGCATCAAGCTTTGCCCGTTCTTCTTCGTTTAAGTTCATTTCAATCACCTTGCGGACGCCATTTTTATTGAGCAAAGCGGGAAAACCGATGAACACATCGTGGTGCCCATAATGTCCGTTCAAATAAACGGAGACAGGCAGCAGGCTATTTTCGTCGTTTAAAATAGCCCGCACAATCTTCGCCAGGGCCATGCCAATCCCGTAGTAGGTCGCCCCTTTTTGGCTGATGATCTCATAACCAGCCTGACGGACATTTTGGAAAATCTGCTCCAAATCACTGAATTTAAACTCAGGGTGCCGGCCCACGATCTCGCTGATTGGGGTGACCCCAAGGGTCGTATGGCTCCAAACGGCAAACTCGGAATCGCCGTGCTCGCCAATGATGTAGCCATTGATGTCACGGGGGTCCACGTTCAGATAATTGCCGATTTCATAGCGGAAGCGGGCGGTATCAAGGGTGGTCCCCGAGCCGATGACCCGTGAAGCAGGAAGCCCCGACTCCTTCCAGGCGATGTAGGTGAGCAGGTCGACCGGGTTGCTGGCCATGAGGATGATGCCATCAAACCCGGAGTCCATCACCTGCCTGACGATGTTTTTGACCATTTCGGCGTTTCTCTGAAGCAGGCTGAGCCGGTCGCCGCCGGGCATCCGCCCCGAACCGGCGGCAATGAGGACGATGTCGGCGCTTTGACAATCTGAATAATCCCCCGCCCAGATTTTCATCCGGTAGGGTGAGAAAGGGAGCCCATGGCTTAAATCGCTGGCTTCCCCAACCGCTTTTTCCCTCGTCCGGTTGATGAGCACCAATTCCTTGACGCCGCCCTGATTTAGTAAAGAATAGGCAAAGCTCGTACCAACGAGCCCCGTTCCCACCAACACGACCCTTCTCACATTCTGTTCCATCCATCGATCACCTCACTGTCATTTTATGCCCTGGCCAGCTGGAATACCCCAAAAATCCACATTTCCATGTAAGGGGTTAAAAAAAATAGCATATAATTCGTAAGAAAGGTGCATATCTTTTCCCTTTTGTGAATTTTTATGCTATGATTAAAGGGTTGAGAATTATCATGAATAAAATGCAGGCAAAGGGGTATGAAAAATGAAATGGTTTAAGTTGAAGAAGAAGCGGTCGACAATGTTTCAGGTGGTCCGCAATGCATTGATTTTTGTAGCTGCTTGGGGGCTCGTGGCGACATTCGCAAACTTCGGCCTAATGGGTGCCGTGCGGGGGCTGGCCAACATTTTGGTAGCCGTCGCCACAGCGTATTTGACCCACATTATTTTTTACATGGTGGAGGATGCTAAAGAGGGCAAGGTTTTTGAAACGTTCACTGCTAGGGTGTCTGCCAATTGGAAGAAAGTCCAGCGGGGCGTCCCGGAAATCACGGCCCTTATCATTGGGATCCGGTTGCAGATAGCCACGCCCATCCTGATTATCATCATCGCATCGGTCATTGCCGAGCTAGTTGGGAAGCTGATGTGGGGCGGCTTTGGTAAAAACAAGCTGAACCCGGTTGCCGTGAGCATCCTTTTAGTCCGTGTGTTATTTGACCAGTACTTGTTGATGCCAGCCCTTCCAGGGGCAACGGACGCCATTGCGGCTGCTACGCCTTTAAGTGTGAAAGCCCTTGAAGGCTGGAGCTTCACCGCAGAAAATTATGCCCTTATCCAACAGCAGGTTGGCGGGTTATGGAATCTTTTGATTGGAAATTTCCCAGGCATCATGGCGGAGACCACCCGGATTGCCTCTTTCATTGCCCTTGGGTACATGATCCATAAAAAAGCCCTGAAATGGGAAGTGCCGGCATTTTATGTGGGGACGGTCTTTGTAGGGGCAGCCATCATCGGCTTGTTCCATGGATACATCTGGTCTTACGCCCTGTATCATGTCCTAAGCGGCGGCTTGGTCTTTGGTGCCATCTTTATGGCGACAGACCCGGTTACCATCCCGAAAAACAAAGCCGGGCAGATTGTTTTCGCCATCCTTTTAGGGATGCTGACGTTGGCCATCCGCATCAATTCCGAACTGTTCCATGAAGGGGTCATGGTCGGCCTAGTCATCATGAACATGTTCACCACCTACATCAACGAAAAAACGTCGGCCCTGAACAAAGAACCGCAAAAAAAACAATGGGCAACCTATGGTGGCTTGATTGCCGCCTCCACGTTGATCGTCTTCTTGTTGTCATTTTAAATAATCAAAAAGGGAAGCCAGAAATCGGTGGCTTCCCCTTTTTAGGTTTCTGATAGGGACGTGATAAGCTAGGATGCTGCCCGTTCCTAGTTTATTCTTGCAGCCAACACATCCGCAATGGCGTTGATGGAATTGGTGGCTGCCTCAAGGCTGGTATCCTGTCCCCCGATTTCAAATAAAATCGTATTTGGGGAAATATCCTGGTTATAAACGCCATTGTTGCCGGCGCCGCCGGAGAGCCTGACGATGTTTTTAGTGGTCAATCCAGGATGGTTCTTCTCTAGGTGCTGGGCGATGTCATTGGCGACCGCTACGTTTTCGGCAAAAGCGGTGTGGTGGGTGCCTACGACGATTTGGATGATGGCATAGGGTTTCCCGTTTAAAACAATGGTTGCCTCATCTCCAATGGTGGCATCCCGGTGCAGGTCGATAAAATACTTAAATGTTGGGTAGTGCTCCCAGGCGCTTTTTAAAAGCTCGCGGGAAACATCATAAGACTGGTAATATTCCCAGCCGCGGCCTTCAACGATGTCTTGGGTGTCCCGCTCTTCCACAAGGGATGGGACCCCTCTTTTTTGTAGGGCTTGGGCCATTAGCTGGGATAAATCGGTCACCAAGACATCCCCTTCGGTGACGGTTCCATCAGCTGCTACGGTACCTGCGATGCTCTCGGTAGAATGGGTGTTGTAAATGTACACGATTGGATCGTTGCCAAGCATGGTGTTGACCTCCTTTTCAGTAGGGGAATAGCTGTATTCATGAGGAGCCGTGCCAACAGGCGGGCCCATCACGTAAACCCCTGTGATGACCTGGAGCATATAAGTTTCGAGGCCATCGAATTTATGCGTAAATGCGAAATCCGCCAAGAGGGAAATCCCGCCCTTATTTTCCACATAGCGGTCGTAGGCGCTTTTTTGGGTCGCGTAAAAAATTGGGAAAAACTGCGTGGCATGAAGCGCGAGGAATAGGACGGCTGCCATAATGAGTATCGTGAATTTGTTCGCCTGTGTCTGTTGCATAACGCTCACCTCCATTTAACCCTATTCGAGCATGTGGGGGAATAGACCTTTTCGGCAAAAACTGCTAGTGGCACTTCGTTGATAGGAACGCCACATTGTCAGCAGCCATTAAAAAAGCCGCCCAATTTAAAGGCGGCAGAACACGTTATGTCAAATTTTTAAGCCAGGCATCCCTATTTGTCAATTTCCTGCCCACTGCCAGTTTCAGCAGTTCAAGGAGCTGGACCAATAAAAAATGCAGGGGCAAAAGGATTTCAAAGCGCCCAAGTAAAAAAGCGACGGGAATCATAATGATCCAGTTGAAGCCCGAGTCGATCATGACAACCCCTTTCGTGTCGCCGCCGCTCCTTAAAATAAAGTAAAGCCCGGCGTTGATGTAGTAAAGCCAGCTAAAAACCGCGTTGATCAATAAAAGGGTGCGGGCAGTCTGGATGGTGGCAGGGGCTACGTCGTAAAATCCAAAAAGTGGGAAAGAGAGCAAAAAGACAAGGGCGCCCAAAATCAGGCCGGTGCCGGCAGAAATCCTCAGGAGGGAACGTGCTTTGTCCTTGGCTTCCCCGAATTCGCCCCGTCCCAGGTGCTCCCCCAAAATAATGGAAAAGGCCACGCTCATGCCTCCAGTACCGATGAAAATCAGGTTGCCAAGGGCCTGCGAAATGCTCAAGGAAGCAATGTTGGCGCTGATGCGCTGGGTGTAAATGACGGTCAGGGCCTGGACCCCGAACGCCCAAAAAAATTCATTCATCACCAGGCCATACCCTTTTTTAATGAAGTCCATAAGCAGTTCCTTAGTGAAACCGAAGACTTTAAGGGCGCTCAATTTGATGGGGGTATCCAAGACCAAAGTGAGCAAAATGGCAAGGGACATTTCCAGCACCCGGGCAATGAGTGTAGCAAGGCCGGCTCCAGCCACCCCAAGGGCAGGCATTCCAAAGTTCCCATGAATCAGGCCGTAATTGAGGAAAATCCCCACGGCGACGGTGAAAAGGGAGAGGTACATGGGTAGGCGGACGTAGCCGTTGAAGCGAAAGCCTGAGGTGACCATCATGGTAACCGGAAACAGCAGGAAGGTGAATTGGATGTAGCGAAGATATTCCTTGGCATGCGCAATGGTGTCTTGTGAACTGGCGAAAAATGAAAGGACGTATCTGGGAAAAAAGTGCATGATGGCGTAAAAGAACCCCCCGGTCAAAAGGCCGAATAGAAGGGAGATGCGAAAGATTTCCAGCATTTTTCCCTTGTTGCCGGTACCGAAATATTGAGTCATATAAATCCCGGCAGCGCTTGTGATGCCAAAAATCACCAAGGTGAATATAAAAAACACCTGGTTGGTAATGGTCACCCCGGCAATGGCGCTTTCTTGGAGTTGCCCCACCATTAAATTATCCGCCATCTGGGCGGCATTGGTAAAAAGCTGTTGGACAATGCTTGGGATGGCCAGGGCCAAGGTGGCCATAAGCAAAGGTTTTTGTTTCATCGTTGCAATCCTCCGTATCCAAAAGTAAACAATCCCTCTCATTATATCACAGTATTCGACAATTTTATCGGCGATTTCTGAAAAATCCCAGGGGAGACTTTTTTACACTATGCCACAAAAATTCGATGACGACGTTCGTGCCGAAATGTACCGGGAGCTTGTCCTGATGATCAACGAGCAGGCACCTTGGATTTTCATGCACGCCGGCGAAAGGCTGGTAGCGACCCGCTCCAATGTCCATGGTTACACCCAACGCCAAAACGGGCAGCAACGGTTGGATACCGTGTCGATTGATTAACTCGCCCCATGCAAAAAGAGATTATCCCTTCCGGGTAATCTCTTTTTGCATGGGGTTGTAAAAAAACAGCTGGAAACCGTTCGAGTCGAGCTATTTGTGGTATAATAAAGTTATGTATTTTAGTGAAGGAGGGACATGGGATGTTGGCAAAAATATTAGAAGTTGAGGACACTGCTTCCCTTCAAGCGTTGGAAGGCTTTGAATTTGATTGGAGTGTCCACACCTATCCCCAAACAAAAATTTTTTCTGCCCAAGTGCAAGGCGAAATTGCGGGGCTGATTGAATTTGAGCGTATGAGCAGTGAATTATACAATTTCATGTACTTGATTGAAGTTTCCAAAAAATTTCGTGGCACAACCGTTGCTGGGGAACTGTTGGCTTTTATTGCAATGGATTCGTTTCAAAATGGATTTGATGGGTTTGTCGTTTTTGAAAGCAAGACCGTGACCTATAAGTATTATATCGAAAAATATGGCGCTAAGCCATTGCCGGGCCGCCGTTTGCATTTTGATTCGCAGGCAGCCGCACATTTGATTAAAACTTATCTGGAGGTGTAAATCCTATGTTGACAGAAGAGGAGAAGAAAGATTTGGTTATCCGGGCAGGAGAAAAAATTATACAGGAACAGGGACATGGGGTTGTTCCCGGAGTTGACCGCAACAGTTTAACCGGCCTTCGCTATGTACCTATCATCGAAGCACAGATTGGCCGCCGGATTACGGACAAAGAGTGGGAGGACCTTTCCATCAGATAGTTAAAACCGCCAAGATTTTTCCTGGCGGTTTTTTTGCGGATTAAATGGCTTTTGTTTCGGCAATAGCTTTGGTAGGGAATTTATAATTCCGGCTCTTAAATGGGATTTCTTCCACCCTGTTCGTTTCCAATTCAAAATCACAGCGAAGGTCATGGGACGGCTCGCTTAAAAATGGGTAAGCCTCGTGTGGGCTTCGGTATTTTTTGGACATATGCTAACACGCTCCTTAGCCGAAATGTTCCCATATGGCAAGCGAATCCTTCATATAGGAAGCCATGTCGATGCCATAAACTTCTTTGAGGAAATCTTTGGTGATGACACTTTTTGCATCGCCTAGCCCGGCAATCTTGCCGTCCTTTAAAAATAAGGTTTGGGAAGTCAGCCTTAGGGCCAGGTTGATGTCGTGGAACACCCCGATGACCAAGCGGTTATGGGTTGCCGCCCAGTTTTTCAGGTAATCAATCAGTTCTAACTGGTATTTCATGTCCAAATGGTTGGTGGGCTCATCCAACAGGATGATTTTCGGGTCCTGTGCCAATGCCTGGGCTAAAAATACCCGTTGCAGCTGCCCGCCGGATAATTGGTCCAGTTGGGATTCCTGATAAGGTGACAGCCCCAAGGCTTCCAGGAGCCCCTCAATCACCTGACAATCCTCTTTCGTGGGGCTGCTGGAAAATAGGCTGCTTTTTTGACAGCGGTAACGGCCCATCCTTACCGCCTCCCACACCGTATAAGGAAACTGGATGTGGCGGATTTGGGGAAGCATGGCAATCTGCCCCGCAAGTTCCCGCCGCCTGAACATAGATAAATCAGTACCATCCAAGGAAATGTTGCCGTTAAAAGGCAGCATACCCGCGATGGCTTTGAGCAACGTGGTTTTCCCGCAGCCGTTAGGGCCTAAAATGGCGAGGTTTTTATTGATTTTCAGGTTTAAATTTTGAATAACAGGTGTCTCGCCATATCCCGCCGAGAGGTTTTGGATGTCAATTTGGTTGGCAGTTTCACCGTGACTGGTCTTTAAAGCAGGCAATGGGTCCAACGGGGAACGGTTTTGCCCCGCTGGACCCTTTTTCCCGTAGATGTAGATGAAAAAAGGTGCGCCGATGAGGGCGGTGATGGCACCTACTGGGATTTCTTGGGGTGAAATCAAAGTGCGCCCCACCAAGTCGGCGATGACCATCAGGGTTCCTCCTAGTGAGGCGGCTCCAGGTATGGCCACCCGGTGGGAAGCCCCGAAAATCCGCCTGGCAAGGTGGGGGGAAATCAAATCCACGAAGCCGATGATGCCCACGAAGGAAACGGCTCCGCCTGCTAAGAAGGCGCTCAGGGTCAAGAGCAGCGGCTTGACCCGCTTGATGTTCACCCCCATAAAGGCGGCCTGTTCTTCGCCGAAGGCCAGCATATCAAGTTCTTTAAAAAGGCACAGGCTAAGCCCAGTTCCAATCAAGGAAATCCCCAGCATGATTCCGACAGCGTTCCATCCCCTTCCTGCAAAACTCCCCAACTGCCATAAAATCAGCTGTTCCATGAATTGGCGGGAGGTGGCAATGAGCAGGGTGATGAGTGCGTTGATGAAGAGGGAAACGACCATGCCTACCAAAAGGAGGGTGTGGTTGCCCATGTGTCGGTCCAGGCGGAGGGTGAGCCCCAGGATGAGAAGGACGGTGGCGAGGCCGCTTAAAAATCCCATGAGGGGCAGGCCGAAAATCCCAAGGAAAGGGATGGAGAGGCTAAAGACGATAAAGACGGCTGCGCCCAGTGACGCACCGGCCGAGACCCCGATGGTGAAAGGGGAGGCCAGGGGATTTTGGAGGAGGGACTGCATGAGGGTGCCCGCCACCGACATGGCTGCGCCGACGATGAAAGCGAGGAGCACCCGGGGCAGGCGGATGTTGAAGACGATGGGAACCCAGTTGGCGGATACTGAATCCGGCAAGCTGAACCCGAACAAGCGGTTTCCAAGGATGGCCAGGATGTGGGTGGGCGGGATGGAAACAGTGCCGATGCCCACGGCTAAAATGATAGCGGCAAAGGCAGCAGCACCCAACAGGATGAATTTAATTTTTTTGTCCAATGCTAGTTATTCTCCCAGTGATTGGAAAGTTTCAGGATGGATGGCTTTTGCCATTTCCCGAAGCCCATTAACGATGCGGTGGTTCGGCAAGCTGGTATAGCCATTGTCCACATAATGGACCGCACCATTTTCGATGGCGGCGACATGGGTCCAGCCACTGCGTCCCAAGATTTCTGAAACTGGATCTTCAAGGAAATCCACGTTGGTCAAAATCACATCCGGGTTGGCGGCAACAGCGGCTTCTTCCGTTACGGGCAACCACCCTTGCTGGTCGGAAAAAACGTTGACAGCGCCTGCCAATTCAAGCATTTCATTCAGGAATGTCCCTGTCCCGAAACTGAAAATGTCCGGAAGGGGGCTGATTTCAAACAGAACGCGTTTTGGTTCTTCCACATCCTGTGTCAATGAAGTAATTTCGTCAATGGCGGACTGCATGTCGTCGAGAAGCATTGCCCCCTCATCATGAAGCCCCACCACATCGGCGATGAACTGCACATCCTCCTTGATGGCCTGGATGCTGTTGCTGGTCGGGATTTGGGCAACGGCTATCCCCGCATCCATCAACGGCTGGAAAATATCCCCGTCCATCCCGAAGCTGACTTCTCCCGCCAAGACCAGTTCCGGCGCCAGGGCCAGTAGGGTTTCCATGTCGGGTGCCATCATGTCAAGCTGCGGCAACTGATCAAACCCGTCCATCTGCCCCGCCGTCCATGTATCCACCACCACTATGCGGTCTGCGGCGCCAAGGTCAATCAGCACCTGGGTAATGGCGGGTGCCAGGGAGACGATGGTTTCGGCATTTTCCAAAACTTCGATGTTATTTCCTAATGGATCAACCATGGAAATGGTGTTGCGCCCGGATTGCACCACCTCAGTGGTTGGTGCATTACCGCAGGCGGCAAGTACCGCTAATATTGCTGCCATCAAACTGCTTCTTAAAACTTTTTTCATGACTCATTCCTCCCGAATTATCCTCCATGGGGCAGGTCTCCTGGCTTGGCACCTGATAAGTTATCTTCCTACTCCTGGGCCTTCCCAGCACTTGGCCAGTGGCATTTTCAGTTTCGTTTGCCTTACAGTAGCGGGGGCTGCCGGTGCTTTGACACCGTTCCCTATTAATCACTGCGTGAACCCCATGGGCATGGAATCATTATACCATTAATTAACCGCCCAACGGCTTTTTTGGGAATATATGCTAAAAACCGCCACATTTTTGAAACGTTTTCTTCGGGATTCCCCACAAAAAGCATAAAAAAAACATTGACTTTCACCTAGAACGCTGTATAATAGGGGTAACTTCATATTTCTTATCAAGAGCGGCGGAGGGACAGGCCCTGTGAAGCCCGGCAACCAATCCAATTATGGATACGGTGCCAATTCCTAGAGATGAGAGAAAGCACCTTTTTAGGATTGGTCCTTTCTGTCACCGGCAGAGGGGCTTTTTCATTTTTGAAGGCAGCGCTCAGCGATTAATACTATTTCCGTTCTAAAAAGTTGCCTTATCAGCGAGGATTTTGCGTTTTGGCCGAGGAGCGACGGAGTTAAGCGATGTGGAATATCGTGTGCGTAGGAGCGACGACGGTCCAGGGCGGAAAAGACCGCTCAGGAAGTAGCTTTTGGAACGGAAATAGTATAAGGAAAGAGTATGAGGAAATTCGCAGAGAGTTTTAGGAGGAATAAACACATGAAAAAATTTGCAACATTATTACTTAGTGGATTGGCAGTAGCAAGCCTTGCAGCTTGTGGGGCAACTGGTGGCAGCAGCGACAGCGAACAGACCGTGCGCGTCGGTGTCGTTGGGGAGCAGCTTGACCAGTGGGAACATGTCCGCGATACATTGGCAGAAGAAGGGATTACCCTTGAAATTGTCCGTTTTACTGACTGGGTTGCGCCGAACACAGCCCTGGTCGAAGGCGACCTTGACATCAACGCTTTCCAAAGCATCAACTTCTTGGATAACTACAATGCAACAAATGGCCAAAACTTGGTGCCGATTGGGAATACGATGATCATGTACTTCGGGATTTATTCCGATACTCTGGATTCCCTGGATAACGTCCCTGTAGGGGCAACCGTTGCTTTGCCGGAAGACGTCGCCAACTTTGCCCGCGGCTTATTGCTTTTAGAAGCAGCTGGCTTTATTGAACTGGCACCAGATTCTGGTTGGTTGCCAACAGCTGAGGATATCGTCGCCAACCCGCTTGAGCTTGAACTTGTATCGGTACAGGCGCAGATGCTTCCACGCACGATGCCAGATGTTACGTTGACATTGATGAATGCTTCCGTTGCCAACGATGCAGGCATCAACCCGCACGAAGAAGCTTTGCTTCTTGAAGAGCTTGATGTCAACTCGCCATTTATCAATGCCATCGTCGCCCGTCCAGAAGATGCTGACAGCGAACTTTTGCGCACTGTGGTCGAGCATTTCCAGACAGACGAAGTGGCAGACATCATCGCCCGCATTACCAACAACGCAGCGTTTGCGGTTTGGGATAACTAAATATTCAATTCTTATCGAGAGTGGTGGAGGGACAGGCCCTGTGAAACCCGGCAACCGGACGGATGGGTCACGGTGCTAATTCCCGTAGATGAGTGATTTTGGACGTAGCCTTCCTATCACTGATAGGAAGGCTATTTTCATAGCAAAAACCAATTTTTGCTATGAAAATAGCCTGGACTGGAAAAGGAGGATTTAAAGATGGATGTGACATTTCAAACGAAGCTTCACCATAACGATTATAAGGTAGACCAAGAAACAGGGGCCTTATCCACGCCATTGCACCACACCTCGACGTTTCATCAATTCGATTTCGACAGCTTTGGGAAATTCGATTATTCAAGGAGCGGCAACCCGACCCGTGAAGCGCTGGAGTCGATTATCGCCGAACTGGAAGGCGGGGTGGCAGGCTTTGCTTTTGCCTCTGGGATGGCTGCTATTTCCACTGCGCTGCTATTACTGTCCGCTGGGGACCACTTGCTGATTTCGGAAGATGTCTATGGGGGCACCTACCGGCTGGTCAGTGAAGTCTTGAGCCGCCTCGGGGTGGAGCATAGCTTCGTGGACATGGCCAACTTGAATGCCGTCCGCCAGGGGATCCGCCCCAATACGAAGGCATTTTACATCGAAACCCCTTCAAACCCAACCATGAAAGTGACGGATATAGGGGCGGTTGCAGCCTTGGCAAAAGGGGTAGGGGCATTGACTTTCGTGGACAACACCTTCTTGACGCCACAGCTTCAAAGACCTTTGGACCTGGGGGCAGACATCGTCCTTCATAGCGCCACCAAATTCCTGTCGGGGCATAGCGATGTGGTGGCGGGGCTTGCCGTCGTGAAAAACAAGGACCTGGCCAAGCGCCTTGGGTTTTTGCAAAATTCCTTTGGTGCGGTCCTTGGCGCCCAGGATTGCTGGCTGGTCCTTCGGGGTCTTAAGACCCTCCATGTCCGTTTGGCGGAATCCCAAAGGTCTGCCCAAAAAATGGCGGGTTATTTGGAAAGCCACCCGCTAATAAAAGCAGTCCATTATCCTGGCCTTAAAAGCCACCCCCAGTACCGCCAGCATAAAAGCCAGGCATCAGGGCCCGGCGCTGTCTTGTCCTTTGAACTGGGAAGCGTCAATGAGTTGAAAATCTTTTTGAAGCATGTGAAACTGCCGGCCTATGCAGTCAGCCTTGGCGGGGTGGAATCCATCCTGTCTTACCCTGCCAAAATGTCCCATGCCGCCATGCCGGCAGCCGAGAGGCAAAAACGGGGAATCAGCGATGGCCTGATCCGGCTGTCGGTGGGCCTTGAGCAAGTGGATGACCTGATTGCCGACTTTGAACAGGCACTCGGGCAAGTAAAGGTGCGAAGCTTGAAACTGGCGTAATATATCAACTAAAAGGGGAGAGCATCATGCATAAAATCGAAACGAAACTAGCACAAATTGGGAACCGGAGCGAGTCTGCCACCGGGGCTGTGAACGCTCCTGTGTATTTTTCGACGGCTTACCGCCATGAAGGGATAGGGCAGTCGACCGGGTACGATTATAGCCGCAGCGGGAACCCTACCCGGGATCTTTTGGAGCAGGCCATTGCAGACCTTGAAGGCGGGGATAGGGGATTTGCCTGTGCTTCCGGGATGGCTGCAATCCAGACGGTCTTATCTTTATTCAAATCAGGGGATGAAATCATCGTCAGCGAAGATTTATATGGCGGGACCTACCGGATTTTCGAACGGGGCTTCAAAAAATGGGGCCTGAAGGCCATTTATACGAACACTTCCCAAAAAGAGAAGGTGGAACTTAGCATCAATCCGCAAGTAAAGGCAATTTTTTTGGAAACGCCGACCAACCCCCTCATGCAAGAAACGGACATTGCCATGGTGGCGGAAATCGCCAAACAACACGGGCTTTTGCTTATTGTCGACAACACGTTTTACACGCCGGTCCTGCAAAAGCCAATCCACGTCGGGGCGGACGTTGTGATCCATAGCGCCACCAAGTATTTAAGCGGCCATAACGATGTGTTGGCGGGGCTGATTGCGGCGAAGGGAAAAGATTTATGCGAGGAACTTTTTTTGCATCATAATGGAGGGGGGGCGGTGCTTGCCCCGATGGATTGCTGGCTTTTGATGCGGGGGATGAAGACGCTTGCCCTAAGGATGAAGCAGCATCAGGCCAATGCGGTCCAGATGAAAGGCTTCCTTGAAGGACACCCCTTGGTGAAACAAGTTTTTTATCCGGGAAAAGGAGGGATGGTTTCCTTTAAAATGGCATCCAGCGATTTGGTCGACCCGTTTTTGCGCCACCTAAAGCTCATTACCTTCGCGGAAAGCCTGGGGGGGACAGAGAGCTTCATCACTTATCCAACAACTCAGACCCACATGGACATCCCTGAAAAGATAAGGGTTGCCCGGGGAGTCTGCGACTGCCTCCTGCGTTTTTCCGTGGGGATTGAGGATGCCTGGGATTTGATGGGGGACTTGGAACAGGCATTCAAAGAAGCAGCGCGTGACATCAAAGATTCAGCCTTGGCTGCCGAGGCATCTTAAATGCAAAGGGGGATGCCTATATGTTGGCCTCCCCTTTGCATTATTTTTTTCGCCCCGAGGCAGAAATCAGGAAGCCAAGGGTGGTGGACATCATGTCCCTGATTTGCAGGACGCCCTCGGCAAAGGTATTTTCGCTTCCGGTGATGTTGATTAAAAATAAGACGACCACTGAAGTCAGGCAAACAAAGCCGGCTACCGCATTGCGCAAATGGACCATGCTTTGGATGGAGCGGCTATCGGGCAGGCAATCACCACCGGCATCTGCGGGCACGGGCGAAACAGGGGTTTCACTTTGCACAGCAGTTGGTGTTGCAACCGGTTGTTCTGGTTTTTCAACGGATGCGCTGCCCATCCCGCCGATGACATACCCCATAATCGCCCCGAGGCTCGTCCTAAAACTAATGGTCTTCCAGTTATACTCCCCACCCCAAAAAACGGCAAAAAGAAGCTCTAAAAATAAGACGAAGCCAATCAGCAAGACGATTTTGTTTGAAAATTCCAACTCGCACCATTCCCTGGAAAGGCTCCTTAAAATGGGCCGCTTAAAGCCGGGCTCTGGGTACTGGCAACTGGTTTTCGGATTTTTTACAGGTTCCAAGGCGCATCCCCCCTTAACCCATCTTATGGCGGATGGGGGCGTTTTATATCGGAATTTCCTATAAAGTTTATCATTTAGCATAAAAGCCCCGCTGCAACCGGGCAGTTGTAGCGGGGCTTTTTTTTAATTGAGTGCCACTTTTCTTTTGACAGGTTCGGCAGCAACGGCTTTTTTCCCGTGATAAAATTTCAGGCCAAGTGCCATGATGGCGCTAAAGACAATGAGGTAAATGAGGACAGCCATCCCTTCGGCATAAATGACGGCGTAAATCATAAAGAGGGCGCCAAGGGTGGCAAGTGCAGGGGCAATAAAGCGGTTGAAAACCCCAAGCCCTTTTTCCCTGGCCATGACCCGGATGAAAATCGGGATTAAAAACGCGTTGAAGGTGACTGGCACGTAAGAGGAAACATCGAAGAAAAAGTCCCCGTACCAGCCGGCATAATTGGCACCATAGCTGACAATCCAAACAGCGGTACAAAGCAAAAATAACGTCGCGGAATTATTCGGGACATTGCTGACTTCATCGATTTGGGAAAACATTTTTGGGTTGATGCTATTGCCCCGGGTGGCTAAGGAGTAAAACATCCGTTGCCCGCCGGTAGTCAGCCCATTAAGGGTGCCCAGGCAAGAAATCACGATAAAGACGAACAGGCCGGTCCCGGCAAAGTGGCTGAAAATGCTCCTGAATGCCCCTTGGATACCGTAACCTCCTGAGATTTCCTGGATCGGCGCAGAACCAAATATGCCGATGAAATAAAGGACATATACCGAAATGATGATCAGCATCCCGCTAACCAAGGCTGCCGGGACGTTTCGTTTCGGGTTTTTGATTTCCGCCGTCAGGTTAATCAGCGTGTCCCAGCCGGTATAGGCGAAGGCGGTTGCAACTAGGCTAACTAAAAAGGGGTTCCCGCTGGCCTGTGCCACATAAGTGGAGTGCAGGTTGGCGACCGTCATGCCATTGGAAAGCCCAACCACGGTCCCTACAACCCCCATCAACACCAAGGGGATGATTTTAATGACGGTGGTGGAGACCTGGAACTTCCCGGAAAATTTTGGGCTGAAGGTGTTGAGGGCGAAGATGGCAATCAGGTAAAAGAGGGCCAGCATATACGTTTGCCCGCTGAATTCGGCACTGGCATGGAAACCGAATAAAATAACGGTGAAGCGGGCGGCGACCCAGGCCAGGATGCCAGTGGTGGCAGGGTAAAAAATAACAGCTAAAAACCAGCCGAACAGATAGCCAAAGCGTTTGCCCACCAGGACTTCTGCAAAGCTGGCAAGCCCATCGCTCTTTTCATATTTCATGGCCAAGACGCCAAAGACGTAAGCTGCGGCCAGCGTAATCAAGCCACCGACGGCCCAAGCGGCAATCCCTTGTCCCATGTGCTTGCCAACAGCTGCCAAAATGACTTCGTTCCTGAAAAAGACACCGCTTCCGATAACGGTCCCGATGACCATGCACATCGACGTTGCCAACCCATACTTCCTCGTTAATTTATTTTCCATGACAGCTCCTCCTTGACTCGGTTTACGTCATTATACCCCATGAATCGGCACCTTTCAATAGTGGAAGCGAATACAGTTTGATAATTTTGTAATTCAGGTATAAAATTTATGTAAAATCAACGGTTAGTAAGGGGCGTTCCCAGGAATGGAGCCAACTAGCATGAACCGAAAATAAAAAAACCTGCGTCCTTGGGGCTGCGGCTATGGTATAATACCCTGTATATATGGAAGAGGTGATGGCCATGGGTGAAGGGATGCAGTCATATTTTATCTTGGTTTCAAGTGTTGCAGTGGTATTGATGGTTTATGATAAACGGGCGGCGGTCCAAGGAAAAAGGCGGGTGCGGGAACGGACGCTGCTCCTCGTGGCATCACTAGGCGGGGCGCTGGCCATGTGGGTGGCGATGCACAGGGTGCGCCATAAGACGGGGAAACCGAAGTTTTCATATGGGGTCCCGATACTTTTTGTGATCCAGCTTCTCCTGCTTTTTCTCCAAAAAACCTAAATTTATTGAAAAAATGCGTAAAATTTACACAATCTTTACGTAGCTCTGGACTGAAAATAATGGTATAATGTTTCAAAACAGAAATAAAATTAGCCGGCCGGCGATGGACTTATCCAGCGAGATAAGGCGCCCGGCCAAGGGAAAGTGGGAGTTTATTATGGAAATCGGAATCATTTATGCAATCATCATCATCATTTCTACCTTATTGGGGGCAATCTCCGGGATGAGTGGCGGCGTCATCATGCGCCCGGTCTTTGACACGGTAGGTTACCACGACGTAGCGTCCATGACGTTTTATGCTAGTGTAGCGGTGATTGTCATGTCGCTGGTCTCAACATGGAAACGATTTAAAAAAGGGATGGACATCCAACTGGGACTAGCCATTTTCGTATCCGTCGGATCCATCGTAGGCGGGATGCTGGGCAACGTAAAGCTTGAATGGCTCCTTGGCATGTTCCAGGAAAACACCGTCAACCTGGTCCAAATCACCTTATCCGTCATTACTCTGCTTTTTGCCCTCCTTTATTCGTTCGGCATTTTCAAATCCTATAAAGTCAACAACATGTTCTTGGTATTTTTGACTGGGATTGTTCTTGGCGGCATGGCTTCCCTCCTTGGGATTGGCGGGGGCCCAATCAATGTGGCGGCCTTTATGCTCTTGTTCGGGATGTCCATGAAGGACGCAGCGGGATATTCCATTATTACCATTTTCTTCGCACAGGCTTCCCGCTTGGTGACCACAACATTTACCAGCGGCTTCGGGGCATTTGACCTGGCGATCCTTGCCTGGATTTTGCCGGCAGCGGCTATTGGCGGTTTGCTGGGCGCATTGTTCGGTGTCCGCCTAAGCGAAAAAAGCGTCCGCCTCGTATTCAAAATGGTGCTGGTGGGGGTCATTTCCCTGAATGTCTATAACGGGATCATGTTGTTTGTTTAAATCTTCAGGGCTTCCCAACTGGGGGGCTTTTTTTTGTGGGATATGCTAAAAAACCCTATTTTTTGGGAACGTGGC
>Ga0268261_10000194_pt1 | contig 37899 bp, 28 predicted proteins | sample TergutNc150P1_FD_190353 | JGI IMG/M metagenome (GOLD analysis project Ga0268261, IMG submission 190353) | Nasutitermes corniger P1 segment gut microbial community from laboratory colony in Florida, USA - Nc150 P1 (SPAdes) (version 2) | ecosystem: Host-associated > Arthropoda: Insects >... | reverse complement strand
ATATTGTCTTCTTCGAGGTGGTACATAGGGCTTAACTACTGGATACAACCATTACCCATCACTACGATATCGTAAGTCTGAGTATAGGCGGTCAGAGCATCAACCTACACTCTCTTCTCTTCTCTTCTCTTCTCTTCTCTTCTCTTCTCTTCTCTTCTCTTCTCTTCTCTTCTCTTCTCTTCTCTTCTCTTCTCTTCTCTTCTCTTCTCTTCACTTCATCACTACGATGTTTGAAGACAAGAAATAAACTCTATACTAAAAAATTGCCTCAAAACTCAAAAATGGGCTCAAAACTCAAAAATGGGCAACTGACCCTTGGGGCCCACTTTTTGGGGAGGTGCAAAATTGCAACCCCCATTCTTTTTTTTGGGCCCAGGGAATTGCCCTAGGACGGGCCCAAGTAAGGTGCTTACTACTCATCTCCAATGGTTTTCGTGGGCTGTTGTTGCTAGTTTCATGTTACCTAACACAGATTTCAGTGCCTTTCTTTCCAACTGATCATCGTGTTGGTTGAGACATGTAGTAATCCCACTGTGACCACAGAAGTGCTCATTAAGATTTATGGCACCATTTGGCATCTAAGATGCTGGCTGACACTTTCCGCTAGGTGTCATGTTGCTACCTTCATAAGACAGACATGTAGATCTCCACCTCTTCTCCTCCAAATCTGCCTGCATTCATCCAGATTTTATCTGTAATTTCCTTATTGAATTCATGATTGGAAGGCTGTCCATTCTCCAGTAGGACCTATTGGTTGTGCCCCCCGAAGTAATTGCTTTATCCGTCACGTTTAATTCTGACATAAAACATTCTGACAAATAATTCCTTTATGGTTTTATTGTTTTTTCGTTTTATTTGATAACGTGATTCAAACTAAACACCCAGTTTTATACTTGGTGTACCTGTCTAGCCAAAGCAATACATACATATGAGCTACATCATCAGTACTGTTTGAACTTTATTCCAATGTGATGGTGTATCCAGAAAATTAATTTGGGTTTGAGGGCTGTGTGTTTCACTTCACTCCCTGCCCTCCCCAGGGCCCCTGTCACATGGCGCCAGGACTACTCCAAGGTACCCACAAAAATATCCAACATCAATAATCCTGTTTCCACTTTCAGTAAGGTTTTCTGGGGGGTATTTGAAGGTGATTGATACAAATTTGGTTATGTCACTGACCACTTTTGACTCTGCTGGGAGGCATTGCATGGGTATTTTATCACCTCCTTACACTGGACTTGAGTGCAAGTGATAAGAACGAAATGTCGCGAGAAATTAGACATGCCGGCAGAGACAGCAAAATGCATTGTACAAGTGTGATACAGAATCTATTTCAGGGGTCATAGAGTGTTAAGGGGCTGGGGAGGTAGCATCCTGATAAGCGAACTTTCCTTCCCACTTGAGGGGACACAGCTGCGACTGTAGTTGACATCCAGTTTTTGAAGCATTATACTGTGCATCGACCAGAGTTGACTCAACTCCAAAGGGATAATTCTACAGAAGGGAAAGAAAGCTGTGTGTTTCTTAAAAACTATTTGTGAGAACGAAAGATTGGCAGAGTTCTCTTTCACATTTTTCATTCTTAAAAATAATCTAAATCCTAAAAATTTAAATACAATTAATCATTATGTTATTTGTTATTACAAGAATACTAATAATGAATCCCTAGTAATTCCAGCTGCCCTAAATAATTCAAGTTTTACAGACAGACAGATGCCTGAGGAAATCCCTCACAGGATGAAAAATTAAGGGTTCCAGCTACAACCAGTGATTAGTACACTACAGAGTGGTGGATTTATACTAGGTGAATTGCTGCAAAGGTCAAGGAGGGAGGAAGGTATGGGGAGGAATATTCCCAATTACCTTCAAGAGCAAAGCCTTTTGAAAAAGGAGGATGGCTTGACAGCAGTGACATTCATCATGAGAATGAGTTCGTGGAAAATCTCTTGAAGTTGTGGAGCTGCACTGTGAGCCTGCCACAAGTGGTAATGTGCAGCCTGAAGAGGGCTGTGAAGAAAGACCTAACAAATCCACTAAAGTAACAGGAGGTAGGTATACAACAGATGTTGTGCCAACAAAAATTGAAGTGAAGGGAGGTATCACTCCATCCCAATAAACAACAGAAAGATGAAGATAATACATCCCCAGAGCATCCAGGAACGAGATAGGAGGCTATGGGACCTGCAATATATGCTATAGGAGAAGCCCATAGATCGGCAGAATTTGATTCAGTGACGGGAAAGTCATTAGTGCAGAATGGGCATGAAAAGAACAAATGAAATTTTAACTCAAATATCACTACCTGTGTACAGATAACAGAAGTGGAAATATGGGCAGTGAATATAGATTAAAAGTCTCAAATAAAAGTCAAAGATTTTTGTTCTTAATAATTTTAGATGCCATTAAACTTCACATAAAACTGCTCTGCTTTTTGTATGATCACGAATTTAAAATCTTGAAAGGGGGCCATTTTCAACTATTTTGGGGTTGGTTTTCATGAATCACACAAGGGTGTTAATAGATGTGGCATCCCGGAAATTCAGTTTTGGCTTTGTTCCAAATTTTGGTACGAAATTTTCTCTTGATAATGTGGATGCCGGTGGTGAGGTGTATTTGCGACACTTCTGTGAGGCCCTGAAAATAGCGTCGGCATCAGAAACTTGGCCCAATGCAATAGATTTAGATTCCCTTGTCGCCGAGTTTTCGGTGTTATTTTCATCCACCTTTGCGACGGATAAGTGTGCCCCTTGTGAGATTGAGTTTTCAGACCCTACTCCCGCCCATTCACCGCCACATTAGTGCGCCCCGCCCAAACTGGATATCTTTAAGGAAATTATAGAAGATTTGTTAGAATAGGGCGTTATGAGACCTAGCAAGTCCCTTCTGCGAGTCCAGCCTTTCTAGTACCTAAAAGCGGGAGAGGCTTTCGGATGGTGGTGGTTTATCGAAAGGTGAATTCAGAAGTTGTTTTTGATTCCTACCCCATACCGACGATAGAACAGTTTGGGAGCATGGTAGTATTATCAGTGTTACATATTTATTACGTGTATTACCAAATTCCTCTTTCGTTTCCAAAGTCGTCAAGTGACTGCCTTCTGCAAGCCATTTGGTCTTTTTTAATTTAAAAAGTCGCCCATAGGGATTAGGGTGGCATGCCGGGGGTTGAGTTGGGTTATTGATGATTACTTTCAGACCTGAAAGATAAATACGTTTTCAATTTTTTGAATGATTTGCTGGTACACACGCCGTCGGCTGAGGATCGTGTGACCCACTTGCATGAAGTCTTGGGAAGGCTGCGAAGGGTAGGATTTACTTTGAACCCGGATAAAGTGACTTGTGGCTAGAGAAATTAGATACTTGGTACACCTGCTTTCGTCGGGGGAATTAAGATCTTACCCGATAGCATAGCAGCTATTCAGCGTTCTCTCCGCTCGTCTAATTTGGGGGTCTTAAGGAGACTTACAGGCATGGGTGGTTTTTATCTTCAGTTTATTTGAGATTAATCTCGGAAGGTCGCCGTGTTGCACGGGTTAAAGAGGAAAGTGGTCCAGTGTACCTGGTGAAGTTAGCATCAGTCACCATTTGAATCCCTAAAACAAGCACTGTATGAAGCACCGGTATTGCAAATTCCCGTTTTCAATAAAGAGTTTTTTCTCAGAACGGACGCCAGTGACGCCTTGTCCGCAGTTTTAAATAAGCGGGTTGATGGAGAATTATCCCTTAATCCTATTATAGTAATTTGTTGATGCTAGCGGAAAGGAACTATAGCACTTACGAGAAAAAGTGTTTAGTCATTATCTTTGGTTGCGAAAAGTGCTGCGCGTGTGTAGCACATAGCCTAAAGAATTTGAACTCCAATGTGATAATATGGTTCTGCGTTGGCTGCTGAAGCGGGTTAAAGACATGGGTCACCTAGGGAGGTGGATAATATGGTTAGCCACTTCAAGTTCAGAGTGAAGCACACTCGTTGAGTGGATAATGTTGTGGCCGATCCTGTCTTATGTTTTTGTGGGAGACTGCTGTGAGACTCTAGAAACAAGATGTGTGGCCTTATTGCAATCTCTGCCCCTAGTCTACTCTTCTCTTGAGTAGCACCACAAGCAGGATCCCTTCTGTGTGGATCGTTGAGATAAGATTCAGAGGGGAAGAGTGGTGTGGACACTTTCAAATGTCAAAGGTTCCTCTTAGTTATTATTCAAAAGGGGCGAGAAGACGCCAGTTGGTTGGTCCAGCTTCTTTGTGGCCGATGCTGTTAAAGTACTTCCACGATTCTGGTCTGTCCGGTCATTTGCATGCTCATAAAACATTTCAGAAGTTCTCCAGGAATTTCTACTGGCCCAAGTTGAGGGCAGATCTATTTGAATATGTACATTGTTGCAATCTTTGCCAGAGAGCGAAACCGGCCCAGAGTACTCCTGTGGGTTTGCATTCTACCAGCCCAGTTTTCGGTCCTATGGAAAGGTTGTTTGTAGATCTTATGTGCCCGCTTACTCACTGAAAACAAGGCAACGTAGCGATCCTGGTGCTGTTGGATGCTTTTTCCAAGTTCTTTCTTTTTTCCCTGTCCGGAAAAGTTTGTTCCACGTCTTGTGTGAGAGATGGAGAGGACCTTTTTCCCTTCGTATGGTACACCCGCTTTCGTAGCTACGGATAATGCCAAGGTATTTTGCTTAAAGCAAATAAGGGATTCGTGTTTTGGTGGGGAATTACCCACATAACTACCATCCTGTATTATCCACAAGGTTTACTCGTGGAACGAGTAAACTGTAATTTTAAGGCTGCGTTGAAGATTTTTCATCACGAGTCCGAGACATCTTGGGATGAAGAATTTCATTGGCTGTCTGGCTTTTAATATGACCACCCATGAGAGTACCAAGGGTACCCCTGATAAATTATTTTTGGGTAGAGAATTACAGTCCTCTTTACTTGCGAGTTGGGATCTAATTTTCTCACATTCATGTTGGGTACACAAACGTGAAGAATCTTCAAATTTTTGTACCTACAAAGTGAACAAACCGACTAAAAGGTATTAGACCCAAGCATCTTCCATTCAAAACGTAACAAAATATCAAACACAGCAAACATCAAAGGCGAAGGGGAAAAACATATCTATTGGTCAGCTTCAATTACAGATAAACTTTCACAGTTTCATTCTGGAAACTCTCTTTCGAAGATAGTCCACATATGGTATACACGCCCTGTATAACTACAGTGTCAAATCTATGGATGAAACAACTTTCAGTCCCTAGCACCTCCCATAAAAACATTACAAGACCTCAACCACAACGACGATCAAAGGCGAAGTCGCATATGTAATTTCATGCCCAAAACTGTCACATTTATTCAGCAGGCCTCCATCAAGCTGAATGTCGCACGATACAACAAAAATATTCCCCAACGGCAGAATCTTTCACAGAAACGTAACTCCATCAAAAAATACATCGCACTCAACATCTCAAAAACAATCTACACGTACAAACCTTTGACAAAATTCAGGTTTCGCTTCCGCACTATAACACAAATATTTCAAATCCTCAAATATTAGGAGTTTTCGAGAAAAAAGAAAATGACTGCATACATTCAACATTTACTATGGAGACGCTTCTAAACACTACCCATACAACCTTAAATCACTAAGACACGAAACACTTTATAATGCCTGCAAATACATTTCCCACAATTCACGACCACTCACGCCCCCCTCCTCCATCCGACTGATGCCCAAACCCATGATCAAAGATGCACGAGACCAATTCGATTTACGTGGTAGAAATTTGGAACATTTCCTATCAACTGGGACTCTACAAACGATGAGCTCCACATTTAAGAATTTTGGGACGTCTACCGGAAATGTATGATGTCTCCTGTAACTAAAATGTTACACATTTAAAGTATGTATGGTTTAATGCAATTTTGGCGACGTGGTTAAAAAACACTAAATTCTGGAAATTTTAATATGATGATTTGGACATTTGTTAAAGCATCTTAAATACACTCTGGAATTCCATGCTCTCGTATTTCAGAATCTGTATTAAAGACCTCCATCCAACACAGACCACATTGCAATTTTAGAATCTATCTCAAATGCTTCGACTAAATCCAACAGCGATTTCTTCATTTCGAATACCGGAAATATTACCATCGAAATAAGTCCACAGATCAATAATTTTTCGTTTCAGTTCACACGTTGCTTTCAACAAACATCTTCAATGTGTTAAATTTAATTGCCAGGTGACACAAAGTACTTACACATTCACCAGTCTAATAGAGGAGGGGGTCTTACCATTTCTCAAGCTTTGTTTATAAATCTTAAAGTGTCCAACAGAATTAATACACTAACTGGAATTATCACAAACTGCCTCACACATTCTCACGTCGAGGGTCCCTTTCCGTGAGATATGACAGACAACATGACAGCCAAATTCTTTCTTCATTGCCATTTCGAGCTACATACACTTCGCAATTTAAGTGTGCCCAAACATTAAAAAATATACCAATGAGATGGAAGATATATTCCTTGTACTTTTGTTCAGTACACAGGCACCGCTGAGCCTTGAAAACTGTAGTAGCTGATTTGTCGCCACAGTAATTCTTTGAAGGGTTGAAGTGAACGAGTCTGGCCGAATCTCGAATACTGCTGACATGTTTTGATCTGAATTATTTGCTTGTTTTATAATGGTAAATCGAATCCTGAATTTTATCGACGGTTTATCGATAAAGCGTGTTTGTGAGACGTGGTGTACAAATTATGTTTTGATGGAGTTATGTTATTTTGAAGTTGATGGAGTTATGTTATTTTGAAATAGAATGGCGTTGAGGTGTATTTGAAAGGTTTCGTGTGACATTTAGTTTGATGGAGGCCATTGAAGTGGTTGTGACATTGGTGGGCATGAAAGTACTTGTGTGACTTCGCCTGTAAACTATGCTGTATTGGAGATTTTGTAATTATTTTTTTTATAGGAGAAGCTCGTCTCTGTAAAATAATTTACACCAAAGGGGTTTTACACTATACATTTGCAGGGTATTTCTACAATATCCGGAGTAATATTCCAACACCCAACAGAAGTAATGAGGCATTAATACACATTAGTATAGGATCCGCTCGGTAGTACATGATCGTATGTTCCTGTGCGTGCGTTGATTCTGTTGGAGTAATTTTGAGCGTTTGTTGTTAATTGTGGCTTTATAAGCAATAATAACCCAACCTTAATTAAATTGCGGAAAATCTGTGTAACCTCATTATATAAGTTGGAAATTAATTCTGAGCGAAGCTGTTTGTTGTTGAATGTAATCTATGAATTAAAACGAAAAAATGATTATCTCTGGACGTATTTTGGTATGAGTATTTTCTTTGTTTCAAGGTAAAAATTTCACTTTTTTTAGTTAGTCATCATTTCCGATAGATTCTGTAGTTGAAACATGGTTTATTAATTGTTGACTTTGGTTCCCGTTCGCGAGCCCTCATCATCCTGGTAGCAATATATTTCTAATATATTTTTGAGAAAAAGCATTTAACACAGAACAATGCATGTAGTTTTCATGCAACTCTTTTTTTTCCTTTATACAGTGGTTTTAGTATCAAGGCTTTTAGATTGTTGGACAAAACTTCGTTGTATGCTGTATCATTATAAATGTGTCTTTGTGGGTGACTAATTTGAGTAGTGCAAGTTTCAGAATTTTGCTGCCGCAGTAGTCATTGTTAGGTATGGTACAAATGTCAACACGCGACACAGGGACATGAGAGTAGTGACATAGATGTTTGATATTATCAAACAATGCACAATAACTAATTAATCTACATTTTATACGTTTTAGTAAAATTTGAATTGATAACATATGATACATGTGCACATCTTTGACAATTTCCTTTAATTGTTGTGGTTTATTAATGAGCTCACTGAGGATGGCCTGTAGAGCCGGCCACATTCCAGGATGGAAATCAACCAAGACTGACTGCATGCCAGGAGGACTGGTAGCCCACACTGAGCGGGTGTCAGTACTGACAGTGGTGGCTGGTGCTGTAGCTGGCAAGGGCATGTGACATTGCTGCCTAAAAAGGCGGCTGACGCTGTAGCCGAAAGGGCAGATTGAGGTTCAGCGAAAAGAATACTTGGTATACTCGTATACATGTGTTTAAGACCTGTACGTTCTGTTGTCATTTTGACATAAATGAATGCAAGAACTCTCAAAGTATACCAAAATTATTTTTAGTGCTATATGTGTTGTAAAATTTAAGAGAAACCGTGAATTGAGCGATACATTATCTGGAACATAAATATCCTGCCCCCATCTAATTGTTTGCATTATGTATAGCCATATTCAGTAAATGATAACCATGAAATGTAATGCAGAGCAGGCTTGAGGTTAGCAATGAGACAGGATATTAATTTAAGATATGCCAATAGTTTGATGGAAGCCACTATAATGAGAGTCGCATGAGTTTATGGAGTTTAGTGTAATATTCGACATGTGACAAACGGTTTGATGGTGGCCGCTATAATGAAGACAAAATGAGTTTATATATGTTAATGTAATATGTGACTTGTGGCAGATGGTTTAATGGAGGCCAGTATTATGGAGGTCAAATGAGATTATAGAAGTTAAGTAATGTGCGACGTCTGACAGTTGGTGTGTTTGAAGCCATTATAATGAATACGATATGAGTTTTCTTTGGTTTCTTTTAACTATGGCCTGTGGTAGATTTTTGACTGTTCGAGTAGGTGTTTGTCATTTGTTTCCACGTTTCAGATACTGTCTGTATGTAACATTGCATTTTAATGTAAATTAATGTCTACAATAAAATATTTGCCATCTTCCCATTTCCTCATCCCATGGAACTTGGAGGAATATTTCTACCTTTTTTTGTGCATTCCATTGTGTATAAAAGCTTGCAGGTCAGGTCAGGGCAGACTGCGCCACAGATCATGACTGGGCAGAGTAGGGTAGGGCAGGGTAGTAAAGGCAGTTTAGCCATGTGGGCAGAGCAGTCCACGAAGGTGGGAGAGGCAGACTAGGCCTTGCAAAAGAGGCGAAGCACGATGGGAAGGGACAGGAAGAATGGGTACCACCATTCTATACCATTTATTGTGCTGACCTACTGGTTGGCTGTGGGAGTGGTTGCCGAGAGTTATTTTCTTCCCGTTTCTAAACATTTATCTTGAAGAAAAAATTTGGATTATGTTCAAAGAAAATGAAAAAATTATTCCCATAAAAAATTTAAATAGCCATGGGTATTCTGAGTAAGACCCCTTAGGCTACCGAGTTAAATCCCATCCGTAAATCCTAGCTCGCCGAATTATTTTGAGGGGGAATTTAAATTTTGCGCATGCTTTTCGAAAAACCTGAATATTTCGAGAACTAAGCGGAATAAATTTCTGAAAAAAAAAGCAGTTTGTGGGGAATGAATCAGACATTGCTCAGAATGCATTAAAAATTCTGTAATTTCCTTATTGCGTAATGTAGAAGATACGTTCCTAAAAAACTTGTAAATATACATGTTCTTTTACTTACATTGTGGTCGAGGCTTCATCTCTTTGCATGGAGGACGGAGGAAAAGATGTCTTATAAGTTGTATTTTGTGTGGTAATCGACAAAATAATTTCGGTTCACAAAAAGTGCCACGTCACACTTAACACACTTGAAGTTCACGGATCGCGTCACACCCCTCGCGGAATACACGCGACAACGCCGCTGGGTGGGATTGCGGGCAGGCCAGTGTATTGTGACGTGTGTCCAGTCTTCCAATGTTAGTAGAAGTTTGGTCTGGTCTTCCAACAGGCATGGATGGTCGTGGCTCATACCCAGAACGTGCCAGCATCTCTCTGATAAGGGCGAGTCGAAAATCTCTGTGAAATTTTCTTCCCACCGCATGAAGATAAAAGGATGTAACTGTTGACAATGGCCAGGTCCAACAAGTGGAAAAAGAGCTTTTTTTGTCCACTTCCATGTTCGACGGCTGGCCGTGTAGCTATTGGCCACTCTATCTGTATTGTCAACATGCCCCATGTGACGGTTGTAATCCGCCACAATTGCTGGCTTTATCGCATTCCCGTGTTCGTCGTAATAATTGCGTTCTCTGGGTGGATCGTGAATATTTGTCAGGAGGCGTACATCTCTCTTGTCCTTCCACACTACAGCTGTTAAGTCACCCTTGGGCCTTACTCGAATGTCACCACGTTTCAATCTCAGTGTCTTGGGCCTGAGGTCCTTGGGCATGTACTTTCTATGTGGCCTAAGTGTCCCACAACATAATTTTTTTTTTTCTGGGCCAAGTCGTCATACAAGTCAGGGGAGGAAAAGAAGCTGTCCATGTACAGTTTATGCCAAAATCCTTCTACCCCCTTGTCTGTAGTATGTGTTGTCAGGTGTTGTTCCGCCCTTTGTCTTTACCAAGGTAAACATTCATGTCGTATGTATATCCTGCAGAGTCGCATAGTTTGAACAGCCAATAGTTTGAACGGGTAACATTAGCGAAAAAAACTAAGATGAGAGGTGAAAACAGCAAGATATGTTTAGGACTTTATGGTGATATTTCTTATACGCAGAATTCAGGTCGTCTGAGGTGTAATATGCGATTTGCAGAACCACGAGATTAGGAATGTAGGAACAGTTGGTGTTCAAATGTAAATAGGTCATCTGTGATTCTGTGGATGAAGTTTCGAATGGGTTCGGTGAATAGAGTCTTGTGCAATCATAAGATGAGAGTGCCCACGGCAAAGTCCTTATTTTGGACGACTTGAATTGAGGTAGAGTCGCATGTGGAACTGCAGACAGGCGTGGTTATGTGAGAATAGCTGGGAAGCGCATTCCGTAGAGCATTGCTTTGGTTTTGTGTGAAAGCATGAGGTCTACAGAGAGTAGGGTTAAACTCTATACTGAAACAGCATGGAAATTTATATGCCACTCTGAATTGTATGCTATCATATAATTTATTTTCATTCCGTGGATCCGTACAGGATTACAAATCTATATGGATATGGAAATGCTTATAAATGGCTCAATTTGGGTTTCAACCACATCTCTGAACAAAATTTTGCTTCTGCGTTTTCCAGAAATCTGATCCTTGAACATGATATACAACGTTCAACAACCATCTATTAACAGTCTATGTCTCGCCAACACGTACACCAGGTAGGTGGAGAGAGCGCTGGTTGCCCGGTAGTGGCTATAATGACTGTCGTTCGCGAAAAGAGCCAAGTCGACGCGACGTAATGGCGTAGGCATTCCGTTGACACACTGTGGATGGCATTAATCCACCTGCACCAACACCAGTCTGGATAACATGAGTGAATGGGGGTGTTTGGAAAGACGCTTCGAACGTCCGACAATACAGGGTACTAGTATCAATGGCTGTAGCATTTACAGAAGCCCGTCAACTCACACCTTTTCAATATCTACGGTCGCACGCTACCACAACACATTTGTTACTTTGTCAGTTGTAGCGAATGGCTTTATTAAAACAGAATAAAACCGTCGTAACCTCTTCGGTTAGAGACTGATTTTGAAAAGCTGTCAAGATTTCAATACATAAACTAGGTAGAAGAAAAATTCAATTTGTTATTTCGGGAGCAGTCTGTAGCGCAATGCGTGAACCAACTATGCACCCACTACGCAACTCCACACTTCTTGTCACTAGGACATATTTTTTAATATGTCATAAGTTGGGTTGCGATCGGGTGATAACAAAGGGCACTTTTTGTGTGGAGAGCAAAGTACATTATTTTCTCCTCGTTTTCATTGGTGGTGCGTTCTTGGAATTTCACGTCAACGTAAGCTATAAACAAATATTCGACATACGAAAGTGTTTTTTTTTGTAATATCGAATTCTGTCCTAGGGTTCTTTACGAAAATCCACACTTTGCTCCGTATCACACGCCCTAAAATCAACGCAAATACGTTTCAATTTTTTTCGGCAACATAAAATAGGTTCCTTTTTCCTCCCCGAAATTTGTTCCCACATTTAATATATGACAATGTTAATTCAGCATTACCTATACTCCCCCGTACAAGAAAATATAAGATGATAATCTTTGTTACTAGAGGCTGAATTGACGCAATTGAAAATCCAACTAGAAAAAAGAAATATAATAAGATCGGGGATCGAACCCATATTTTTAAGGCTGTAACTCTTTGGTTCAACCGTCTGCGCCACCCTTCAATTATGCAACATATTAACGTGGTATTTGTCACACGTTCCGAAAAATGCATTAAAAACGGTATGTATGTAGAGGTAATCAACGAATAACGAACGACGCAATACATTTGGAGCACAGTGCATTCAATTTTCATACCGTCTACACCGCATATATATCTCAGCACTTTACATATACAACGATCCGTGAAAAAACTATAAAAACGCCGTAATTGGTAAGAAACACATATAACTGTCGTGGACCCATCACATTTCCGGTTTGCACCTGACGATTTAATACTCGTACTTTGCACTCATTGAATTTATTTTTAATTCCTGTAATTTCTACACATTTGTCCTTGGAGGTTCAGAGCAGCACACGGATTCTAAACTTTGTTCAAAAAACTGCGAGTGACAGGACAAAATATTTCAGAAGGATGAAGGTGTCCATTTCACAAGTAACCATTGGTTCAATACTATCTGTACGGCAAGGTGGTTGAAACGTGACAATGGAATGGCAGTTGGATTTCTTACCGACTAAACTACGGGCGTATTAGTCATGTCCTGTTAGTACCATTGCCACCTGGGGCAGCAGGGACGTATGTCGCATCAGTTTCCTCACTGGAGAGTAGATGGCAGAACCATAGATCAGCTTGCAGTGTTTCCCTTGGCGCTAGTCATGTTTCGAGGCTATTTTCAACACGGATAGACTGTAAGGGAACACCAATACACGAATTTCTACGGTGGGCTGGAGTCATGTTTCTTGAATTTATTCGGCACAGGTAGACTGAATGTTGAACTCAAATACATGAATTTCTTCAGTTGACGAGAGTCATGCTTCGAGCTCATATTAAGAACAGACAAGCGGAACGGCGAGCGGCAATGCACGAACATCATAAGGTGTCGCAAGTCATGTTTCAGGTCCATATTAAGCACAGATATGCTGAATGAAGAGCACCATTACACGAATTGCACCCGTTGGCGAAAGCCATGATTCGAGACCATATTCAGCACAGATAGGCTGAATTTCGAGCAACAATAAGTTACATTCATCACGTGGCGCGAGTTAGGTTTCGAAGCCATATTAGTCACATATAGGCTGTATATCTAGGGCTAATATACGAATTTCTTCGCATGTCGCTAGTCATGTTTTGGGCCCATATTTAGGACAGATAGATTCGAGTGCGAATACGCGAATTTTATCAGTTGGCGAATATCATATTTCGAGCCCATATTCATTACAGATAGGCTGAATGTCAAGTGGCAACACACGATATCAATCAGTTGGTTCAAGTCATATTTCGTGGACTTCTTCAGCACAGATATGCCGTAAGCCGAGAGCCAAAACGCAAAGTTCTTCGTCTTTCGCAAGTCATGTTTTAAGCATATTTTCAGCACAGATACGCTATAGGTGAAACACTAATACGAGTAGTTCTCCTTTGCGCGAGACGTGTCTCGAGTGATTATCATGTATCATGTACACTGAATGTCGAGAACAAATCTTCTTCTTCCTCTTTTTCCGTTGGCGCTACAACCCACTGGGGGCTTTGGCCTGTCGAACAACACCTCTCCATTTTCGCTATCCATCAACAACGTCGAGAACAAATACACGAATAAATTCGGTTGGCGCAAGTCAAGTTTCGGGTCAATAATTGGGATAGATGAGCTAAATTTATAGCGCCAATACACGAATTTTATCAGTTGGCGCACGCAATTTTTCGAGCCCATATTCATACAGATAACCTGAATATCGAGTGCCAATAAACGAATTTCAAGAGTTGGCGCAAGTCATGATCCGAGCCTACATTGCGCACAGATAGACTGAATGCAAGTGCCAATACACGAATTTCACCAGTTGGCGCAAGTCATGTTTCGATCCCATATTCATTACATTTAGACTGAATGTCGAGCGCCAGTACACGAATTTTATTCGTTAGCACAAGTTATTTTTCGAGCCATATTCATTCAACATAGGCTGAATATCGAGTGCCAATACACGAATTTTATCAGTTGGCGCAAGTCGTGTTTCGAACCCATATTCAGCAGAGATAAGTTGAATGTCGATCGCAATTACACGAATTTCATCAGTTGGCACAAGTCATATTTGGAGTCCATATTCAGCATATATACACTGAATTTGATCATCAATAAACCAAACTCATTATTTGGCGCGAGTCTTCTTTTTAAGCAATATTCATCATACCATGGTTTTAGGTCGATAGCAAATACGTCAATATCCTCAATAGGCGCATTTAAATTTTAGAGCCCATATTCAGCACAGATAGGCTGTATATCGAATGCCAATACACGAATATTATCATTTGGCGCAAGTCAAGTTTCGAGGCTTTATTTCGCAGAGATAGGCTGTAAAGTTCAAAGCCAATTCACGAATTTCTTCGTTTGACGCGGGTCTTATTTCGAGACTATTCTCAGCACCGTTAGTCTGTAGGGGGAACACCAATACTCGAATTTCTTCGGTTAGCGCGAGTCATTTTTCAAGGTTTATTCGGCACGGATAAACTGAATTTCGAGAAAAATGCCATGTTTGCGCGAGTCATCTTTCGGGCCCATATTAAGGACAAATATGCTGAATATAGAGCGCCAATACACGAATTTAATCATTTGGAGCAATTCATGTTTCAAACCCATTTTCAGCACAGATAGGCTTAATGTCGAGTGCCAATACATGAAGTTCAACCATTGGTGCAAGATATGTTTCGAGCCCATAAAAAGCACAGATAGGCTAAATGTCGAGCAACAATAAGCAAAAGTATTCAGCTGATGCGAGCTATATTTAGAAACCATATTCATCATATATCGGCCGTAGGCCGATTGATAATAAACGAATCTCTTCGGTTGGCGGTAGTGACATTTCGAGCCCTTATTCGAGAAAGATACCCTGAATGTCGAGCGCAATTAACGAATTTCATCAATAGGCGCATATTATTTTGGAACCCATATTCAGCACAGATATGCGGAATTCGGGTGTCAATAAACGAATTTCATCAGTTGGCGAAAGGCATGTTTCGGACTCATATTCAGCACAGGTAGGCTGAATATCGAGTGACACGAAACTCACCAGGCGGCGAAAGTTGTGTTTTGAGCCCATATTCTGCACCGATAGGCTGATGTCGAATAACAATAGACAAAATTCATCACTTGGTGCCAGTCATGTTTCGAGGCCGTATTCATATCATACAAGCTGTAGGTTGAGGGCTAATACACGAAATATTTCAGTTGGCGCGAGCCATGTTTCGGGCCATTTTCAAGATTTTTAGGCCGAATGTCGAGTGCCAATACACGAATTTGTTCGTTTTGGCGAGTGTGAGGTTTCGAGAATTCCTGTAGGGGAAACACAATATATGAATTTCTTCGATTGGCGCGAGCCATGTTTGGAGCCCTTTTCCGGCAAAGATAGAATGAATTTCGAGCAAAAATGCACAGTTTGCGTGAGTCATGTTTCTGGCTCATATTCAGGAGTGAGAACCTGAATGTCGAGGGCCATTACACATATTTCGTCATTTGGTGCAATTCATGATTCCAGCCCATATTCATCACAGATAGACTGAATGCCCTATGCGAATAAACAAATTTTATTAGTTGGCCCAAGTCATTTTTCGAACCCATATATGGAACGGATAAACTTAGTTTTTAGGGTTAATTCATTCGTTCATTGAATGTCGACATAAGCCTGCCTGTGATGAAAATGGGTTCAAAACATAATTAGCACCAAATAAAGATATACGTTTACTGGCGTGCGGCCTAAGCCTATCTGAGCTGAAAAGGGGCTGGAAACATGATTCTTGTCAAATTATTAAATCCGTGCATTGCCCCTCAGCATTAATCTCTCCGTGCTGAATATGAGGTCTGATTCGCACAAATTAAAGTAATTCGCATATTGGCGTTCGAACTATAGCCTAAAAATTTGTTGCAAAAATATATCCTGGCCAAATGAAGATATTCGTGCATTGGCGAAAGACATGTAGCCTATCTGTGCTGAATATGGGCCCTGTACATTATTTGCGCCAAAATAAAATTTGTATATTGGCGCTCAACCTACAGCTTATCTGTGCTGAAAATGGGCAGAAATTATCACTCGCGCCAAATGAATAAATTCGTGTATTGTTGTTTAACATAGAGCTTATCTGTATTGAAAATGGGCTCTAAACATGACTTGCGCCAACTGAATAATTCTCATATTGTGTTCGACACAGGTGTTATCTGTACCGAAAATGGTGTTAAAACATTACTCGCTCGAAATGAAGAAATTCATTACTTGACGCACGACATTCAGACCATGTACGCTGTATATGGGTTCTAAACATAATTAAATGAAGAAATTCGTGTATTGTCTTCCGACCTAAGTCTATCTGTGCTGTAAATGGGTAATAAACATGACTCGATCTAAATAAAGAAATTCGAGCATTGGCCCTCTACATACAGCATATAATTGCTGAATATGGTCTGTAATCGTAAATCGCGCCAAATAAAGTAATTCGTGCATTGGCGCTCGACATGCAGTCCATCCGTTTCTAATATGTACTCTAAACATGATTCGCTCAAAATGAAGTAATACGTGTATTGGCGTACAATGTACATCCTATCTGTACTGAAAACTCTCTCAAAATTTGACTCTCTCCAAATAAAGAAACTGGTGCATTGGAGCACGACATGCAGCCTATCTGTGATAAATACGGGCTCTAAAAATGATTCGCGCCAAATGAAGAAACTCTTATGTTGGCGTTCATCCAACAGACTACTAGTACTCAGTATGGGCTCTAAACATAACACGCGTCAATTGAGGAAATTCGTGAGTAGGCGCTTGACATTAATCTTATCTGACCTGAATATGGGCTCTAAGCATGATTCGTGCCAAATAAAGAAATTCTTATATTGGCTTTCGACTTACAGCTTATCGGTACTAAAACGGGCGTAAAGCATCTCTGTCGCTTAATGAAAAATTTCGTACATTTGCGCTCGACATGCAGCCTATCTGCGCTATGTGCTCTAAACACAATTCGCATAAAATGAGGATCATATATTTGCTTTGGAACTACAGACTATTTGAACTGAAAATGGGTTCTATATATGACTTGCGCGAATTGATAAAAGTAGTGTATTGGTGCCCTAGCAAAAACCGATATGTGATGAATACTGGGTCGAAACGTGACTCGCTTGAACTGAATATTGTAGTGTATTGGCGTTCGTGATACACCCTGTGCTGAAAATGAGCTCGAAACATAACAAGCTCCAAATGAAAAATGAAAAATGGCGATTAACATGAAGCTCCAAATTAAGTAGTTCGTACATTGGCTTTCGACCTACAGCTTATCTCTGCTGGAAACGGGCTACATTTATGACTCCCGCCAAAAGGATAAATTCATATATTGTGGGATAATAGAGTTTGTGTACTTAAAATGGGCTCGAAACATAACTTGCTCCAAATGAAGTTTATCGTGCATTGATTCTTAACATGCGGCCTGTCTGTGATGAAAATGGGCTCTAAACCTAATTAGCTCCAAATAAAGAAATTCGTTCATTGGAATTCGGCCAACAGCTTATTTGAGTTGAAAATGGGCTGGAAATATGATTCGCGCCAAATTAATAAATCCGTGCATTGCCGCACAGCATGTAATCTGTCCGTGCTGAATAAGAGGTCTAAATATGATTCGCGCCAAATGAAGTGATTCGCATATTGGCGTTCGAACTACAGCCTATCTGTACTAAAACTTTGCTACATAAATGAATCGGGCCAAATAAAAAAATTCGTTAATTGGCAAACGACATGCAGCCTTTCTGTGCTCAATATGGGCCCTATACATTATTCGCGCCAAATAAAAATTATATATTGGCGCTCAACTTACAGTTTATCTGTGTTGAAAATGGGCCAGAAGCATGACTCGCGCGAAATGAATAAATTCATAAAATGTCGTTCAACATAGAGCTTATTATTATTGAAAACTGTCTCCAAACGTGACTTGCGCCAGCTGTTTTCGAAGCAGGAGTTATCTACACTGAAACTACCTACAGCTTGTCTGTGGTGAAAATGGGCTAGAATAATTTTTCCCGCCTAAAGAATGAATTCAAATATTGTTGGATCAGAGCTTTTGTGTACAGAAAAAGGTCTCGATACATGACTTGTCCCAAAAGAAAATATTCCTTTTTTGACACACAACATGCAGCCTGTCTGTGATGAAAATAGTCTCAAAACCTAATTAGCGCCAAAATCGTTGGTGTTTGGCCCACAGACTATCTGAGCTGAAAATGGGCTGGAAACATGGTTCGCCCCAAATTATTAAATCCGTGCTTTGCCGCTCAGCATATAATCTGTCCGTGCTGCATATGAGGTCTAAACATTATTCGTGTCAAACGAAGTAATTCGCACATTGGCTTTCGAACTACAGCCTATCTGCACTAAAAATTTTCTGTAAAAATAAATCGGGCTAAATTAAGAAATTTGTGCACTGGCGTTCGACCTACAGCTTATATATATTAAAAACGAGCGTAAAGCATACGAGGTCTGTACATAAATTAATGAGACTGCCTGCGTATCGTATGATCTGGCAATACTGCGGGCTTGCTCTTCACATGAAGGTTAGATAAGAGTCTCATAGATTTCTAGTATGAGTTTCAACTCGCTAACGTCAACACGCTAATTTTAGTGCTGTTTCTTGTGAAGCAGTTTTTGTGTGTGTGTCACGGAAATGGAAGAGCGCAATTTCGAGCAACGATGTGCAATCACGTTTTGTGTCAAACTTGGGGAAACCGGCATTGAAACTTTCAATAAACTGAAACAGGCCTATGGGGAGCATGCTTTGTCGAGATCACAAAGGTTCAAGTGGTACAAGGCATTTTCAGAGGGACGTGAATCCATCAAAGATGAACCCCGCGCTGGAAGACCTTCAACTTCAAAAACTGAAAACAATGTGGAGATAGTGCGAGCCCTTGTGCGGTCAGACCGTCGGCTCACAGTGCGAATGATCGCTAGTGAGTTAAATTTGAACCACACCACGGGCCATCGGATTTTAACAGAGGAATTAGACACGAAAAAATTGTGTGCGAAGTTTGTTCCCAAAAACCTGACAATCGAACAGGACAATCGGAAGGAGGTGTGTCTTCATCTTCTGGAATGGATCCAAAGGGGCAGGAATTTCTTGAAGATCGTGATTACAGGTGACGAAACATGGATATTTGAGTACGATCCAGAAAAAAAGACAAAGTAAGGAAAGGCACACATCTGCATCACCACGTCCGAAAAAAGCGAGAAGGAGCAAATCAAAAATAAAATCCATGCTCAACTGCTTTTTTGACAGTGAAGGGATTGTCCATACAGAATTTGTGCCTCAAGGACACACTGTTAATCAGTTTTATTACCGTGAAATTCTTGAAAGACCAAGAAAAAGAGTTGTTCGCGTGCGACCAAACATTGCTGACAATTGGATTCTCCATCACGACAACGCCCCTTGTCACACGGCGATAACTGTGATCGAATTTTTGGCTAAAAAGGGTATTCCTGTTGTTCCACAACCCCAATACTCCCCTGATCTGAGTCCGTGCGACTTCGTTTTGTTCCCAAAACTAAAGTTTAACCTTAAAGGACGCCATTTTGGGACGGTAGAAAACATCGAAAAAGCTGTAACCGACCAACTAAAAGCGATTCCGGTTAGCGACTACCAGCGTTGTTACAAAGAGTGGGAACAACGTCTCCGGAGGTGTGTAGCCTCCCAAAGGAACTATTTTGAAGGGAACAAATTCGATTTGAAGTTTAAAAGTAAGTACAGAATCATATTGAATCAGTCTCATTACTTTATTTACAGACCTGGTATCTATCGCCAAATGAAATTCGTGCTTTGGCGCTAGACGTGCAGCTTATCTGTTACGTGCTATAAACACGATTCGCATCAAATCAGGAAATTCGTGTAGTTTGTTTTGAACTACAGCCTATCTGAACTGAAAATGGAACTGTATATACGAATTGCGCGAAATGATGAAAGTAGTGTATTGGCGCCCTAGGATAAACCGATATATGATTAATATTGTTTCCAAACATGAATTGCGTCAACTGAATATTGCAGTGTACTGGCGTTCGTGATAAATCCAGTGCTGAAAATGGGCTCGAAACATGACTAGCTCCAAATGAAGATATTCGTGCATTTTGATTAACATGAAGCCATTCTGTATTGAAAATGAGCTCCAAATTAAGAAATTTGTATATTGGAGTTCGACCTACAGCTTATCTGTGCTGAAACTGGGCTAGAATCATGACTCCAGGCAAAAAAAAAAATTAATTTATGGCCGTATTAGAGCTTCTGTGTACTGAAAATGGGCTCGAAACATGACTTGCCCAAATGAAGAAATTTGTACATTGACACTGAACACGCAGCCTGTCTGCGATAAAAAGGTCTCAAAACCTAATTAGCGCCAAATAAAGCAATACGTTCATGGGCATTCGACCTACAGCATACCTGAGCTGAAAAAGGGCTGGAAACATGATTCGAGCCAAATAATTAAACACGCGCACTTCCGCTCAGCATGTGCTCCTATTCCGTGCGGAATAGGAGGTCTAAATATTATTCGCGCCAAATAAAGTAATTAGCATACTGGCGTTCGAAAAACAGCCTATCTGTACTAAAAGTTTGCTGCAAAAATTAATCGGTCCAAATGAAAAAATAATTGTATTTGCGAATGACATGCAGCCTATCTGTGCTGAATATGGGCCCCATACATTATTCGCGCCAAATTAAAATTTCTATATTGGCGCTTAACCTACCGCCTATCCGTGTTCAAAATGATCCAGAATCATGACTCGCACCGAATAAATAAGTTCATATATTGTTCAAAATAGAGCATATCATTATTGAAAATTGGCTTTAAACATAATTTGCGCCAACCGAATAATTCCCATATTGTGTTCGACGCAAGTGTTATCTGTACTGAAAATAGAGTCAAAATATTACTCGCGCCAAATGAGGAAATTTGTGACTTGACGCTCGTCATTCGGACTATGTTTGCTGCATAAGGGTGCTAAACACAATTAAATGAAGAAATTCGTATATTGTCTTTCGAACTAGAGTCTGAGCTGAAAATGGGCAAAAAACATGACTCGCTCCAAATGAAGAAATTCGTGCATTGGCCCTATACATACAACGTATAATAGCTGATTATGGTCTGTAAACATAATTCGCGTCAAATGAATTAATTCGTGAACTGGCGCTCGACATGCAATCCATCTGTTTCTAATATGTACTGTAAACATGACTGGCGCAAAATGAAGTAATACGAGTATTGGCGTATGATGTACATACTAACTGTACTGAAAATTGTCTCAAAACTTGAATCTAGCAAAATAAAGAAATTGGTACATTGGAGCACGACATGCAGCCTATCTGTGATAAATATGGACTCTAAACATGATTCGCGGCAAATGAAGTAATACGTGTATTGGCGTAAGAAATGCTTCCTATTTGTACTGAAAATTGTCTCGAAACTTGATAAGCCGTATGTCGAACGCCAAAATACGAATTTCGTCACCTGGAGAGAGTCATGTTTCCAGGTCTAAATCATCACAAACAGGCTTTATGTCGAGCGCCAATAAACGTACATCTTGAGTTGGTGCAGTTCATATTTCGAGCCCATATTCAGCACAATTAAGTTGCATGTCGTTCAGAAATATACGATTTTTTTTCACTTGTTGCAGGTCATGTATCGAAACAAATTCTTCACAGATTGGGTGTAGGATGAATGCCACTAAAGGAATTTTATCACTTGGAGCGAGTCATGTTTGGACCCTATATTCAGCACAGATAGGCCGTTGTTTGAACAACTATACACGAATTTCTACAGTAGGCGTAAGTCATGTTTGGATACCATATTTAGCACTGATAGGCTGCTTGTCGAGGGCACGTAAACAAATTTTATCATTTAGCGCAAGTCGTGTTTCGAGCCATTATTCAGCACTGATAGGCTGGAGTTCGAGCATCAAAACACGAATTATTTGATTTGGCGTAAGTCATGTTTGGAATCCATTACCAACACAATGGTACTGGTAAGTCAGTTCCATGAGGAACGGGCCGTATAGCTGATAAGAGATACTAACATAACAGAATTGCGCCACAACTAGACGTGAAATGAAGAAAGTGACATTTTCAGACTCAGGGCATCGATTTCCATTAAAAGAACCCATTTTCTATTTTACAGCAAAATCATGTTGGCTAGTGTTATTTAATTCCGCTCAAGTCATGTTTGGAGCCCATTATCAACACAATTACGCTTCATGTCGAACGGCAAAACAGGAGTTTATTCAGTTGGCTCAAGTGAAACTGCGAGACCATTTTCAGCACAGATAGACTGTAGGTGGCTAGCCAATGCCCGAATTTCTTCAGTTGGCGCTAGTCATGTTTGTACTCCATATTCAGCACAGATAAGCTGTATGTGGAACGCCAAAACACGAATTTTATTAGTTGAAGAAAGTCATGTTTCAGGTCTGTCATCACAAACAGGCTCTAAGTCGAGCGCCAACACACGTACTTCTTGAGTTGGTGCAAGTCATGTTTCAAGCCCATATTCAGCACAGTTAAGGTCCATGTCGTTCAGACTTATACGACTTTTTGTCACTTGTCGCAAGCCATGTATCCAAACAAATTCTTCACCCATTGGGTGTAGGTTGAGTGCCACTACACGAATTCTGTCACTTGGAGCGAGTCATGTTTCAAGCCTATATTCAGCACAGATAGGCCGTTATTCGTACAACTGTACACGAATTTCTTCAGTTGGCGCAAGTCATGTTTGTATTCCACATTCAGCACACATAGGTTGCTTGTCGAGCGCAAATAAATGGATTTTATCACTTAGAACGAGTCGTGTTTCGAGCCATTGTTCAGAACAGATAGGCTGGAGTTTGAGTATCAAAACACGAAGTATTAAATTGGCGCAAGTAAAGTTTGGAATCCCTTATCAGCACAATTACGCATTATGTAGAGCAGCAAACAAGTTCATTACTTGGCTCAAATCATACATGGAGACCATTTTCAGCACGGATAGACTGTAAGTCGAAGGCCAATGCTCGAATTTCTTCATTTGGAGCACATCATATTTCGAAAAAAAATGCAGGACGGATGAGCAGTAAGTCGAGAATTAGTACTCGGTTTTTATGGGTTAGCGCAAGTCATGTAGCACAGATAATCTGTAATCAATACGCTTTTAACATGGGTTGTCGCAAGTCACGTTTTTAAGACATATTCTTAAAAGATAACCTAAATGTCGCCGTCTATCCCTTGTCGTAGATTTGTGACAAGAAACACATTGCGTGGAAGCAGTATTTCTGCAAAATTACCGGACAGACCTTTCAACAAATATTTCCAACTTTCTCCGCTAGGATGTCTGGCGTCTTTGCAGACGTGGAGGCACCTGACGACGAAGGTGGGAACTACTAAGAACTTGCCCAGGATGCAGCAAACCAGATCCGTAACTGTCTCCTGTCTGGCTCATTTTTCATGCCTTACTAGACTTACGAGCTATATACTAATAAATGAACCTAAATGTTGGTCCCATATACACGTATTTCATTACTTAGCGTGAGTCACTTATCGAACTCATATTCTGCACAGATATGCTGTATTTCGATTGAAAATACAGGACCATCTTCAGTCGGCCAAACATGTTCCGAGTTGATTACCGATGAGTTGCATGTCAAGCTCTAAGACACTTATTTTATCTCTATTCGCGAGTCATGTTTCCCGTCCATATTCGGTACTGATAGACTGTAAGCCGAGCGTAAACACACGAATTTCTTGATTTGGCGCAAGTCATGTTTAGACCAATATTCAGAACAGATACGGTGTATGTCGAATGATAATACACGAATCACATTACTTGGAGTGATTCATGTTACAGGATTAGACACAGATAGACTTCCTAGAAGTGGAGTAAGTCATGTTTGTAGTCCATATTCAGCACAGTTAAAGTGCAAGTATTTTGTAATTATACGAATTTCATCACTTGTCAAAGGTCTTGTTTCCTGTAAAATTCGTATACAGTTTAGTTGTAGATAGATTGCCATTAAACAAATTTCATCACTTGTAGCGCGAAAAGTTTCCAGAATATTTTCAGCACTGATAATATACACAGTAGGTGCAAGTCAAGTTTTAGTCACTTATTCAGTACAGCTTGGCTGCATGTCGAACGCATGTGTTTAGATACATTTATCAACACAATAAAGCTTCATGTCGAGCATCAGAAATGATCAAGTTATAATTCGCGATCATTTTATGCAAAGATAGACTGTAGTTCGAGCGCCAATACACGAATTTCTTCAGTTGGCGCAATTCATAATACGAAATCAAATGTAGCACAGATAATCTGTAGGTCGAACATTAATACTCTTTTAACCATTACCCCGCCAGCGTGGAGAATATGGTGTTCTTCTAATAATACCAGCTGATGGCAGACGGGATTAATCTCGGCGTTTAAAAGGTTAACATGTGTTTTCCTAAGACATTTTTTGAACACACATTTCTAACAGATAAAGTAAATGTCGCCGTCGATCCCTTGTCGTAGATTTGTGGCAAGAAATATAGCTAAATTTTGTGGAATAAGTCATTTCTGCAAAATTAACGTACAGACTTTTCGACAAATAGTTCAATCTTTCGCCGCTAGGATTTCTGGCGTCTTTTCAGACGTGGAGCCACCTGGCGACGAAAGAGGGAAGCACTAAAATCTTGCCCAGGATTCAGTGTACCAGATCCGTAACAGTCTATTTTTCATGCTTAACTGGCCTTAGAGCTATATACTAATGAATTAACCTAAATGTCGGTACCGTATACACGTATTTCAGTACTTAGCTCGAATCATATATCGAGCTCATATTCTGCACAGATAGGCCGTATTTCGAGAGTAAATACACGAACATCTTCAGTTGGCCCAACTCATTTTCCGAGGCTGTATTTATTGCCGATGAGTTGCATGTCAAGCTCTAAGACACTTTTTTCATCACTTTTCGCGAGTCATGTTTCCAGACCATATTCAGTGCAGATAGACGGTAAGCCGGGCGTAAACACAAGAATTTCTTCATTTGGCGCAAGTCATGTTTAGACCCATATTCAGAACAGCTAAGATGTATGTCAAATGCCAATACACGAATTTCATCACTTGCAGTGAGTCATGTTAACAGGCTTTGTCACAGATAGGCTGTATGTCAAGCTCCAAAACACGAACTCCTTGAGGTGGAGTAAGTCGGGTTTGTAACCCATATTCATCACAGTTAAGGTGAAAGTTGTTCGTAATTATATGAATTTAATCACTTGTCCAAGGTCTTGATTCCTGACAAATTTGTTTACAGTTTGGTTGTGTATAGATTGCCGTTAAATTTCATCACTTGTACCGCCAAACGTTTCGAGAACATTTTCAGCACAGATAATATACACGAATTGCTTCAGTTGGTGGAAGTCAAGTTTTAGTCACACATTCAGAACGGTTTGGCTGCATGTCGCGCGCATATGTGTTTAGAGTCATTTATCAACACAATAAAGTTTCATGCCGAGCGTCAGAAAGAATCTTATTAAGTTGACTCAAGTCAAAATTTGCGATCATTTTCTGCAAACATATACTGTAGTTCGAGCGCCAATACACGAATATCTTCAGTTGTCGCAATTCATATTACGAAATCAAATGTAGCACAGATAGTCTATAAGTCGAATATCAATACTCTTTTAACATGGGTTGTAGCAAGTCATGTTTCGAACACATATTTCTAACAGATAACCTAAATGTCGCCGTCGATCCCTTCTCGTAGATTTGTGGCAAGAAACATATACATAAATGGCGAGGAAGAGGTCATTTCTTCAAAATTACCGGACAGAATTTTCGACAAATAGTTCTACTTTCGCCGCTACGTTTACTGGCGCCTTTGTAGACGTGGAGGCATCTGGCGACATAAGTGGGAACCACTAAGAACTTGCCCAGGAAACAGCGTACCAAAACCGTAACGGTATCCTGTCTGGGCTATTGTTAATGCCTTTTGGCCTTAGAGCTATATACTAATGAATGAGTCTAAATGTCTGTCCCGTATACACTTATTTCATTACTTATCGCGAGTCATGTATCGGGCTCATATTCTGCACAAATAGGCTGTATTTCTAACGCAAATACACGAACATCTTCAATTGGCCCATCTCAGGTCCGGATGCTCTATGGATTACCGATGAGTTGCATGTCAAGCTCGAAGACACTTATTTCATCACTTTTCTCGAGTCATTTTCGCAGTCCATATTCAATGCATGTACACTGTAACCCGAACGTAAAAACACGAATTTCTTGATTGGGCGGATGTCGTGTTTAAACCCATATTCAAAACAGATAAATGTATGTTGAATGCCAATACACGAATTTCATTGCTTGCAGTGTCATGTTAACAGGGTTTTACACACATAGGCTTCATGTCAAGCTCCAAAACACGAACTCCTTGAGGTGGAGTAAGTCATGTTTGTAACCCATATTCAACACAGTTAAGGTGCAAGTTGTTCGTAATTATACGAATTTCATCACTTGTCAAAGGTCTTGTTTCCTGACAAATTTCTATACATTTTCAGCATGTAATATACACGAATTGCTTCAGTTGGTGCAAGTCAAGTTTTAGTCACTTATTCAGAAGAGTTTGGCTGCATGTGGTGCGCATGTATGTTTAGAGTCATTTATCAACACAACAAAGATTCATGTCGAGCGTCAGAATGGATCATATTAAGTTGACTGAAGTTATAATTCGCGATCATTTTCTGCAAAGAGAGACTGTAGTTCGGTCGTCAATACACGAATTAATTCAGTTGGCGCAATTCATGTTACGAAATCAAATGATGAATAGATAATTTGTAGGGCGAACAGCACACTATTTTAACCCTTACCACGCTTACGTGGAGAATATCGTGTGCCCTTAATAATGTCAGCAGATGGCAGATTGGATTTAAATCGACGTTTAAATGGTTAACCTTTGTTGTCGCAAGTCATGTTTTGAAGACATATTCTTAAAAGATAACATTGATGTCGCCGTCGATATCTTGTAGATTTGTTGCAAGAAACATACCTAAATGGCGTGGAAGCGGTCATTTATAGCAAAATTACCCGACAGACATTTCGACAAATAGTTCCACCTTTCGCCGCTAGGATCTCTGGCGTCTTTACAGACTTGGCGGCACTTTGCGACGAAAGTAGTAACCACTAACAATTTGCGTAGGTTGCAGCGTACCAGATCCGTAACTGTCTTCTGTCTGGGTTATTCTTCACGCCTAAATGCCCTTAGAGCTATATACTAATAAATTAACCTAAATTTCGGTCCCGTATAGACGTATTTCATTACGTAGCGCAAGTCAAGTATCGAGCTCATATTCTGCACAAATAGGCTGTTTTTCGAGCGAATTACATTACTTGGAATATGCCATGTTACAAGATTTATTCGTCACGCATGAACTGTGTTGTCAAGTTCCAAAAAGCGACTTCCATGAGGTGGAGGAAGTCATGATCGTAGACCATATTAGGTACTATTAAGGTGCAAGTAGTTTGTAATTATATGAATTTCATTACTTTTTAAAGGTCTTGTTTCTTGACAGATTTCTATACAGTTTGGTTGTAGATAGATTGCCATAAAACAAATTTCTTCACTTGTAGCGTCAAACGTTTCGAGATCATTTTCAACACAGATGATATACACGAACTGCTTCTCTTGGTGCAAGACAAGTTTTAGTCACTTATTCAGTACAGCTTGTTTGCATGTCGAGCGCATATATGTTTAGCGTTATTTATCAACAAAATAAATCATGTCGAGCGTCAGAAAAGCTCTAATTAAGTTGGCTCAAGTCATAATACGCGATCATATTCTGCAAAGATAGACTGTAGTTCGAGCGCCAATACACGAAATCAAATGTAGCACAGATAATCTATAGGTCGAATATCAATACTCTTTTAACATGGGTTGTCGCAAGTCATGTTTTGAACACATATTCCTAACAGATATCCTTAATGTCGCTGTCGATTCCTTGTCGTAGATTTGTGGCAACAGACATGTAAGTAAAAGGCGAGGAAGCGGTCATTTCTGCAAAATTACCAGACAGACTTTTCGACAAATAGTTGAACCTTTTGCCGCAAGATCTCTGGCGTCTTTGCAGACGTGGAAGCATCTGGCGACGAAAGTGGGAACCACAAAAACATGCCCAGGATGCAGGGTACCAAGTCCGTAACGTTCTCCTGTCTGGCCTATTGTTCATGCCTAACTGGCCTTAGAGCTATATACTAATAAATGAACCTAAATGTCGGTCTCGTATACACGTATTACATTACTTAGCGCGAGTCATGTATCGAGCTCATATTCCGCACAGATGGGCTGTATTTCTAGCACAAATACACGAACATCTTCAGTTGGCCCAACTCTTATTCCGAGGCTGTATTGTTTACCGATGATATGCATGTCAAGCTCTAAGAAACTTATTTCTTCACTTTTCGCGAGTCATGTTTCCATTCCATATTCAGTAGAGATAGACTTGAGCCGAGGGTAAATTCACGTATTTTTTGATTTAGCGCAAGTAATGTTTAGACCAATATTCAAAACATGGAAGATGTATGTCGGATTCCAATACACCATTTACATTACTTGGAGTGAGTCATGTTACAGGCATTATTCGTCACAGATGGGCTGTAATGTAAATTGCCAAAACACGACTTACTTGATGTGGAGTAAGTCATATTTGTATTCCATATTAAGCACAGTTAAGGTGCAAGTTATTCGTAATTATACGAATTTCATCACTTGGCAAAGGTCTTGTTTCCAGACAAATTTCTATTCGGTTTCACTTTTCATTACCAACTCATGCATTTATCAATTAAAAACAATCTCACAGTTCACATTTAAAACTGTAACGAGTGTAAAATGTAAATTATTGTATGTTATATTTCTTATATTAATTTTGGTACTTTGTGGAATTGTATGTTGAAACAGTTACAGTTGGGTTTCATACATTTCCTCATTGCGAAACAAGCGATCGCTCACAGTTGCAAATAAGCACTAAATTGTCAGTTCCCCATTCCTTTGGAGAGCTTAACCCCCAACTCTGACGCGATCCGTTTGTCTCAACTGGAAATTCTGTCTAGATGTCATTCTGCTCTAATATAAACCCCCGCTTGTTGCTGACTGGAGATTCACTCGAAGGAATCGCTGTTCGACGGTCACTACGTATCTACAAGACTCTGAGAATAATAATTACTATACAAAGTGTATTATCGATAACGATGTGGCATCGTTTCGTCATACTACAAGGTAAGCCGTATTGACTGAATTAACTTTCTGTATTCCAAATTAATTCGAGTGGAACGCTTTAGTAATATCATTCGGACGATTTGAACTAAATTCTAAATTCGTAATTATTCGGGTTTATACGAGAGCAAGATAATCATTTTATCTTTCTTGTTTTGTTACTTGTTATCCCCTTCATTTTACGTTACAGCATCACTTCATTGTTTTACAATATATATAGACTGTCTACAATCAAGAGTGGTTTTTATTAATTACTTGTTTCCAATACTACACCTAAAGCGCACTGTCAGTATTTACTGGCTGGTGGCAGTTCTACTTCTTTAAGGAAATCACGTTACGAACCCCTCACGCTACTTGTATGTTTATGTCCCACAGGGTGTCTCTAGTAAAACCTAGTGCCCTCCAATTTAGGGCATTACAAATGGTTGGCAGCACTGAGATTTAACAAAATTTGATAGCGGCGGTGCAGTTATCAGACAGGATAGCATCACGCGAATCAAGTGTGCGCAGTGTGGTAGTACAGGACCTGTAATTAAGTGGATGACATAGGTACCTTAACGGGAGAGTGAAGGAAGAGATACGTAAAGGAAATTAGACCGCGAAGAGAGCAAATTTTTTTCTTTCCTTTTGTGGCTGGTTTGTCAAATTTTTTTACGCAACTGTTGTTAAACGATGGCTTAGGCACAGTTACAACAAGAACTAGAAGAGTCGAAATCAGAAATCCAAAAACTTAGAGAGCGGATGTCCCTAGGAACACCGACAGTTCACAAGGACCTTTCATTAATATCGCTTATCCCGAGGTGGTCAGGTTCGGATTCGACAAATTCTTTAGAAGAATTCATTTCAACCTTCGAAGCTTCCGCACGAATTGGCAGGTGGGAACCAAAAGATACAGTTGAAGTTGAAATAGCAGCGTTAAAATTAGAAGGATCAGCTCGAGAACTCCACACGCTAGACGCATCATGGAATACTTTTAAAGAGGTATTAGGGAAACGGTACAAGGAAGTCCATACGGACCAGTATCATTACGCGAAGCTATAGATGGCCCGGCAAGGCAGAAATGAAAGCCCGCAAGAATTCGCAGACAGGTGTAGGACGTTAGCTCAGAGGATAACGTGCCAGTCTGACGATCCAGTAGCTCAGAGAGTGCACCGAGAAAATGCGGAACGCATGCTTTTAGCCAGCTATTTGGCAGGTTTAATTGGGGTACCTGGTACGCAAGTTCGTTATGCATCTCCGGTTTCAATAGAGGAGGCCATACGAATTGCAGTTTCGGTACAAGAAGCCGAAAGACAGGAGAAATTTAATAAGTTTCTATGCGCAACCACGACAGCGGAACGCGTAGCGACAGCAGTTCGCGACACGCGGTCGGTTCACGTACGGCCAGCCAAGCAGAGGGTCGACGCACGGAGATTCCAAGGAGTGCCGACAAGGCAAAGGCCTCGAGCACTAGGAACGCGCAGACCAAGTCTGCCTTACGCTGTTACGAATGCGAAGGGATAGGGCACTTCGCTAGGAAGTGTCCTACCAGGCTAAAAATGGATCAAGGCAACTCCCTACAGCCCGGGAGAAAGAACCAGACCGAGCGTTCAAGACGGTTCGGGTCTCCAGTACAAAAACTCACAAACCCGACCAAACAAGATTCTAGGAGAGAATCAAATAGTTCGGGAAACGGCAGAAAGGCGTGAAGCAAGACAGCTCCTCCCGCCTTGAAGCCACAGTAAATGCTGTCATTAGGCCCGCAGTTTCGGTCGCGTTGGAGCACGGTACTCCCTCTATTTCGTTGAGAATAGAAGGGGAGGATAGGGTCATGATTATTGACACCGGCTCTAACATTTCGATATTGCAACCAGGCATATCGAAAAGTGAAATAAGACACTGACATGCGACAATACGTTGTAACGGGAGAAACCCTAGACGTTAAGGGACGTCAGGCCGTCTCATTTATGTTAGGTGGGCGTGAATTCAATCACCAGATTTTGGTGTGTTCTCTCCCCACTGACGCGGATGGTCTTCTAGGCATGGACTTCTTAAAATAGTCCGAGGCCATAATGGACCTAGAGTGCAATAAAATGTCTCGTACAGACATTGGGAAAGTGCGCAGAGCGAAAGGCACGGCGCTCAATACAGGCACTGCACTCACGGTATTTATGGAGGGTAAAGAGGGACACAGCCCTCAACCCACCCGACGGGAAGCTCGGTGTATGGACAAGCAAGTCCCAGCCGACTCCCCTCGCGAGGGAACCTCTAACCCACTTAGAGCTTGGCTAGTAAAAGCCAAGGATAACATCACCATGGCACCTAGGAGCCAACAAGTGGGGATAGGTAAATTAGAACTCGAGCAGGAGCAGGAACTACCTCCCCTGGTGTGCATTGAGCCCGTACACATCCCCATTGAAGGAGTCCTCCCTGCACGCGCGCTTATACGTGTAGACTACAGCCCCAATAAGACGTCACTCATGACGTCACGGGATGACTAGAAGGCTGTCAGGTCGCGTAACACGAGTGCATACGTCATGCTAGCTAACTTCAGCGACCAAACGCTGACCGTCCCAAAGTCGACCGTTTTTGGTATAGCAGAAGAATCGTCAGAGCCGCTGATAGGATAAATCAAAGAAAAGAACCAAATTCCGATTCGCCACTTAGGCCTCAGAGGGAAAAGAAAAACGAAGCTTTATATCGCAAGCTGCTAAAGGGAAAATTAGACCATATAAGTCAGGAAGACCGAGAATTGATTGAGCCGATACTACTAAAGTATGACCATGTCTTCCACGATGAGGAAACAAATGATTTCAAAGGGACTAACGTCATTAAACACGAGATACCTATAGGCGACGCGCGACCCATTAGGCGTCCCCAATACAGAACTCCGTACGCCCTGAGGAAAGAAATGCAAACGCAGGTCGAAAACATGCTCGATAAAGGCGTCATAAGACCAAGAAACTCCCCCTGGTCAGCGCCTGCCATCTTGGTACCCAAGAAAAGCGCCGACGGTACCCCGAAGTACCGGTTCTGCGTAGACTTCTGACCACTGAACTCTGACGAAATTTGATACCTACCCGATCCCTGTGTTCGAGGAAGCAACGGCCTCTTTACACGGATCCAGGTACTTCACGACCCTCGAATGTCAAAGTGGATTTTGGCAGATATCCATTACAGAGGAATACCGAGAACGAACAGGATTCACTGTCCCTTCTGGACACGACGAGTTTACGAGACTTCCGTTCGGATTATCAAATTCTCCGTCCAACTTCCAGAGGTTAATGGATATCGTCTTGAGAAACCTCATAGGTACCCATTGTGGGATTTTCATTGACGATTTGATAGTGTTTTCAGACACAGCTGAGTAGCACGCGCAGCGATTAGAGGAGGTACTACGTACTAAAAGAACGTGACCTGAGGTGTGACATCTCCACACGACACAGACAACTTACAGCCTACGCAGATGACTTACTGATAACAGCACGTACAAGACAGTCACTAATTGATACTTTCCAACATTTAAATAATAATTCTATGGAAGATCGATTAATAATAAATGAGAAGAAAACTAAATATTTAAAAAAACCCAAAAAATGACACCAGAAATGAAAGCTTAAACATCAACAACTTACAGATAGAGCAAGTTCAACAATATAAATACTTGAGGTCTATTATAAATGTGAGTACTCAATCGAAGAAGAAATCAAAGAGAGAACGGTTCTCGGTACAAAGGCAACCTATGCAAAACAAAAATTTTTCAAGTCAGATTGATCACCAAACAGTCGAAACTAAAATTATATAGAACTGTAATAAGACCAATGGTGACTTATACCTCAGAAACATGGGTATTGAAAGAAGCCCTAATTCAGAAATTATTTTGAGAGAAAATCTTAAGAAGAAGATTTGGGCCCCCAAAAGAAAAGAGATTCAAAACCAATGAAGTATTAGATAAGCCGATAAAACATAAAAATATAATTAATTACATTAAAGATCAATGACTAAGTTGGTTTGGTCACATACAAAGGATGCCAGAAAACAGAACAGTTAAAAAGATATTTAATTGGAAACCTCTAACCAAAAGATCACAAGAAGACGCAACTACAGATGGGAGCATAACATCAAACAGGACTTCTGCAAAATGAAGATAAATAACTGGATAGCCTGAGTCCATGATAGAGGGAAGTGGAAAGAGGTAGTTGAGAAGGCCCAAACTTTCAACTAGGAAGTTCAGCGTCTGGAAGAAAAAGATGTAAACAGCCCTAGGCGATGTAATGTAAACAAAGATGGCGGAGGGGTGAGTGACCTTCCCTATTAACATAACTTTGAATTGTTATTATTTTGAAACGTTGTTATTTTCACTTGATGTAAACAGCCCTAGGCAATGTTATGTAAACAATGAGATGGAAAGTGTGACACAGTGCTTAACCTAACTTTAACTTATCATTAACAAACCTTCCTTTCCCCACCGTTTTCTAGGCCTTTAAGCGATCACGTGATTTCAAGAAAGATGGCGAAGGGGTGAATGAACTTCACTATTAAACCCACTGTCTTATTATTTGGAAACGTTGTCATTGTCACGTGGTGTAAACAGCCCTATGCGATGTGATGTAAACAATTGAGTAGACAGTGTCCTGCCGTGCTTAACCTAACTTTAAATTGTTATTATTTTGAAACTTTATTGTCACGTGATGTAAACACCCCCAGGCGATATTATGTAAACAAAAATTGTCGAAGGGATTAATGACCTTTGTGCGTAACTTAACTTTAACTTCTTGTGGTAAACATAGAGCCATTTTGAATTTTAGCTAATATGGCACCTAGAGCGGAAAGTTTAAAAGTTTCTTATTATTTTGAAGCCTTCTTATGGTTGCTGGATGTAAACATAAGATGGCGGAGGTGTTAAAGACCTTTGTCCGTAACCTAACTTTAACTTGTTATGGTTACTACATATAAACGAAGGCGCCATTTTGAATGAACGGCAATACGTCCGACACGCACGGTAATTTTAATCTTAACTTGTTATTATTTTGGATTTGGCGCTACAGCCATCGTGGTTTTTAGCAAAATTCCGTCTAGTGTGGTAATTTTAAACTAATGCTAAACTAAACTTAACTTTGTTACTGTAATAAGGCGACCATTTTGAATTTTTTGTAACATGTCGAATTGCGCGGTAATTATAATCCTAAATTTGTACTCTGTTATTTGAATAACGCTTCTATGTTAGAAATTGGCGACTAACGCGGTAATTTTAAAATAATGCTAACTTAAATTTAACTTGCTATTTAAATAAGACTGCCATTTTAAATATGGAGGGCACGCGTGTTATTTAAATTTGACTTAAACATTTAGTATTTGTATAAGACGGCAATTTTTCAATATGGCGGGAAACGAGCAAATTTTAATTTGTTACTAACTACCATGTTACAATAACATACGAAGTCCGAAATTTCTAAGTGTGGTTAAAGCAAACAAGCATATCGAAAACATCGTAGTTTATATTTAAAAAGTATGGTTCAAAGCAAATTCTGATTTTGTGGTTCCACATCCTGGACCTATATTTTTAAATTTTAAGATTCTTTTTTCAGTTATACCTGCTTACCTCTTCATGACAAGAATAAACGTGCCTACTCGAAAACGCAGAGCTTAAGGAAACGTATTTCTTTTACTTCTTTACGTGTGTTTGCTGATGTTAATCGTAAGCCGCCCACTTGAAACAGGTCAATGACCTCGGTAACCTAACCTTCAAGTTCCTCTAGTGACGTCACACTTTCACAAACTTAACCTCCCCCTCCGTCCCCTTGCCCTTAGGCGACAAACATTGCTTCTAGACAGTATGGCGTCTGGAATAAACCTAAATTCAACTTGTTATTATTTACAAATCTAACTCTCCCCACCCTTCTGTAGGCCTTTAAGCGATCACGTGATGTCAACATAGATGGCGGAGAGGTGAATGACCTTTCCTCTAAACCTAACTTTGACTTTTTATTATTTTGCAACGTTATTTGTCACGTGATATAAACAGCCCTAGGCGATGTTATGTAAACAAAGTTGGCGGAGGGTTGAATAAACTTCCCTATTAAATTAACTTTGAATTGTTATTATTTTAAAACGTTATTGTCACGTGATATAAACAGCCCTAGGCGATGTTATGTAAACAATGAGGTAGATAGTTTGACGCCGTGCTTAACCTAACTTTCACCTGTCATTTACATATTAGATTCATTAAATGAGAATAAGTTACCTTAGAAATTAATAAGACTAACTAAGATCTTCAAAGCACAACAGCAAAAGTAAAAGTAAACAACGCATGTATGGAGGAATTCAGAGTAGAAGGCGGAGTAAAACAAGGTAATCCTCTCTCTCCCACATTACTCATTCTAGTCATCGATAGAGTATTAAAAGAACGTGACGTGAGGTGTGACATCTCCACACGACACAGACAACGTACAGCCTACGCAGATGGCTTACTGATAAAAGCACGTACAAGACAGTCACTAATTGATACTTTCCAACATTTAAAGAATAATTCTATGGAAGTTGGATTAATAATAAATGAGAAGAAAACTAAATATTTAAAAAACCCAAAAAATTACACCAGAAATGAAAGCTTAAACATCAACAACTTACAGATAGAGCAAGTTCAACAATATAAATACTTGGGGTCTATTATAAATGTGAGTACTCAATCGAAGAAGGAATCAAAGAGAGGACAGTTCTCGGTACAAAGGCATACTATGCAAAACAAAAATTTTTCAAGTCAGATTGATCACCAAACAGTCGAAACTAAAATTATATAGAACTGTAATGAGACCAATGGTGACCTATACCACAGAAACTTGGGTATTGAAAGAAGCTCTAATTCAGAAATTATTTTGAGAGGAAAATCTTAAGAAGAAGATTTGGGCCCACAAAGAAAAGAGATTCAAAACGAATGAAGTATTAGATAAGCTGATAAAACATAAAAATATAATTAATTACATTAAAGATCAATGACTAAGTTGGTTTGGTCACATACAAAGAAAGGATGCCACACAACAGAACAGTTAAAAAATATTTAATTGGAAACCTCTAACCAAAAGATCACAAAGAAGACGCAACTACAGATGGGAGGATAACATAAAACAGGACTTCTGTAAAATGAAGATAAATAACTGGATAGCCTGAATCCAGGATAGAGGGAAGTAGAAAGAGGATGTTGAGTAGGTCCAAACTTTCAACTAGGAAGTTCAGCGCCTGGAAGAAAAAGATGTAAACAGCCCTAGGCGATGTTATGTAAACAAAGATGTCGGATGGGTAAATGACCTTTCCTATTAACTTGACTTTGACTTTTTTATTATTTGGAAACGTTTTTATTTCCACGTGATGTAAACAGCCTTAAGCGATGTTATGTAAAACAAAGGCTGGCGGAGGGGTTATTGTCCTTTGTGCGTAACTTAACTTTAACTTGTTATGGTGAACAAAGCGCCACTTTTAATTATTTCTAAAATGGCACTTAGAGCAGTAATTTTAAAAGTTTTTTAATATTTAGAAGCCTTCTTATGGTTGCTGGATGTAAACAAAAGATGGTGGAGGGTTTGGTGACCTTTGTGCCTAACGTAACTTTAACTTGTTATGATTACTAGATATAAACCAAGGCGCCATTTTGAAATTAAGGGAATAAGGCGAACACGCGCGGTAATTTTAATTTTAACTTGTTATTATTTTGGATTTTGGCGCTACAGCCTTTTGAATTTTTAGTAATATGTCGGTTACGGCGGTTATTTTAAACTAATGCTAACCTAAACATAACTTTGTTTGAATTTTTTTCTAACATGTGGACTTGCGCGGCAATTAGAAACCTAATTTTGAACTTTGTTATTTGAATAAAGCGGCTATGTTACAACATGTCGACTATCGCGGTAAATTTAAATTAACGGTAACTTAAGATTTCCTTGATATTTAAATATGACGGCCATTTTTAAAATAGGGGGTCACTCGTGGTATTTAAACATAACGTAAAAATTTTTTATTTGAACAAGACGTCAATTTTTACAATATGGCGCTTAACGCGCCAAATTTAATTTGTTACTAACTACCATGTTACAAAATGGTGGACTTGCGCGCTATTTAAATTTGTTACTAACCGCCATGTTACAATACGGCTACAACTTTAACCCTTATGCGACACTTGAATGAGGTGGCTAAAGCGGTAAGATTTGAGGCATTTTTTAAAGGAACCTATACCTGGTAATTTGGGCAAATAAAGACAACTTTACAAATATGTAAACTTTAAATTTATTCTTCGTTGTTTACTTACACATATGAAGTTGCTGTTGTGTTTATTATACACATAATTGGTTTTCCGCACTTACAGTTTTTGCTTATGGGACTTGCTTGGTAAACTCCATATCTTATTAACACAGAACGTGTCGTTTGTGATATACGTTAAACTTTTATTGATGCACACAACACTGTAAGCCAGAGACGATAACAGTATTTTTTAACATACTTTGGG
>Ga0268261_10000193_pt1 | contig 37908 bp, 21 predicted proteins | sample TergutNc150P1_FD_190353 | JGI IMG/M metagenome (GOLD analysis project Ga0268261, IMG submission 190353) | Nasutitermes corniger P1 segment gut microbial community from laboratory colony in Florida, USA - Nc150 P1 (SPAdes) (version 2) | ecosystem: Host-associated > Arthropoda: Insects >... | reverse complement strand
TTATTTATTTATTTATTTATTTATTTATTTATTTATTTATTTATTTATTTATTTATTTATTTATTTATTTATTTATTTATTTATTTATTTATTTATTTATTTATTTATTTATTTATTTATTTATTTAGTGAAATGGTTCCCTGCTACACAAACATTGGTCATTTAAATGCACACCAGGCAGCTTTCAAACTGCCATTTACTGTAGAATCATAAGCTGTTTGTTGTCTGCAGCCAGTAGAGACAGTTGTACTGACTTACAGAATTTGTGAGCAGATAACAAGCTGAATTTACTGATTGAATATCTTGTACTTTGGAAAAATAATTCAATAATTTTGAAAGAAGAACATATTTTCTCAATTTAAAATATTAATTTTGCCCCCTTCAGTTCTGTCGCCCTTGACAGCCGCTGCCCTGGCCACCCTCTAGATAGGCTTCTGATGCTAACCACCCCCACCCTTCTGTGCCAAGTACTGAAGAACCAGGCATTTTCAAGCCCAACTGCATAACCAATAGCAGCCAACAACAAGATCAATTTGCTTTCCCACTATTCTTTTTCCTTCTTCACTACCTACAGGCCTCAACACCTGTTTGCCTTCACCAGAACCCAGATTACTGCAGCCTCGGAATTAACCCAGTCCTAAAAAGGAGGCTATATATATATATATATATATATATATATATATATATATATATATACAGGAGGTGCCAAATATTTTATACACATTTCAAAAAATGTTATCTACGTATTACATTTCGAAGTTGAATTGAATTACGGTAGCAGTGTGTAGTAGGATGATAGCTTAAAATATTGCGTTAATCAAATGAATGCTAACATCACCATGTGACAGGCAGGACAGTCAAAGAATATGTCGGAAGCACGGTTATCGTTCGAGGAGCGCAAGACCATTTAGAACTGCAAGAGTGCAACAGCTAGTTTCGCCACTGAGCAGCGCAGTTGTTCTGTACCTAAACCCCCCATTCCATATCCCCCAGTCACGGTCCATGGTCATCCCCACACATTTCGCAATGTAATAAAGCCGCTGACGTGTTTCAAATTTCGCTAAATGCAGAATTTTGACATCCCAATTTCCAGAACCATGTTGTGCCGACATTTGTTGGGCAGGACGCAAATTCCCAGCATTGCTGCTGACGTAACATCAATGGAATCTTGTACAGAAGCCCCACTTCGTGATTGATAATGACCGACTCTCTTTGAACTTCACCAGAAACCTGCCCATACAAGTTTTACGCAGTGACGACTGTGTGAATATTTCAGTGTTTTCCTGCTCACTGCGCATTGCACACTGCGGACAGGTCCCAAGCGTTTCTCTTGTTCAGTTTTGCCTTTTCCAGTTACAATGAGCGATCAACAGTAAGTGTAGATCATTACTTTTGTTGTCTTGTGCTCTGATCGTACAGATTTTACCGTGAAATAATGTGGGTAAACGAACAAATACAAATTTGATTCGTAAAGCTTGTTGTTCCCAAACATTTGGACTATTTCAACATTGAAAATGAACTATTATCAGTCTTTATACCATGATTTAGTCCTGCATTCTGATTGCGATACATGATTATGTACTTAGATTTATAAGCCTTTACATTCAGTACACTCTCCTTAATAATACCTCATACAGCGACTGTGTTTCTCATTACAGCCTGTACGTTTCCCGCAAAATATATTAAAATTATCAGCATAAACAAAAAGGCGATGTGTAACATTTAGTTTCAATCCATTCAGGTTTGCCTGAACTTTCGTAATGGCGTACTTTAAAGCAAAGTTGAAAAGCAATGGCAATAGAGCATCTCCTTATTTCAAAACTTTCTTAACAGAAAACATGTCTGACAGGATCATGCCTAAATGATTCTGCTATGGGTTTCACTCTGACACATTTTATTAGCCCTACTAGGGTCGTGTGGATATCAAACTGGACGAAAATATTACACAAGAACTCATTCCTAACTGAATGATATACTTTCTTGAAGACTATACACATCTGATGTTCTGCTACGTTGTGTTCATATATTGTTTCAAGTATTTGGCGACTTTCTTTATTTAAGATTTATTTCTTAATTTTTCCACACACATATAAACCTAACAAAAAGTATACATTTACGTGATCTTTATTTTATTTATAATGGAAGGTTAGGTAATAGTGAAGTATTGAATTGTATATAAACATTACAATATGCAATTGAGGGCAGGAGTTTTAATAGCTACATTAGCAATATATATAAACAAGTATATTGTATATAATAAAATATTGCACAACATATCTTCTTACTGACAGCACACATTGGTGGATACCGGCTGTTTAATGTGAATGTTACTTGTAAAGATTCGGATATCATTTTTGTGATGACATGTTCACTGAACAATTGTAATATGTGTCAAGAAACAGTACATAATGATGCAGAAATTAGGGCCGGAACAGGTAGTCAATTTTAAATCAAATTACATACAATGATTTGTGGGAGACCAATTTTGTATTTTAGGCCTTTGGTAATTTTATGAGCCACATTATGAACTGCGCCCTCCCTAGTCTGCTGTAATCAGTCCAATACACAGTCCATAATTAGTACAATACACAGTCCATAATCAGTTCAACACACAGTCCATAATCAGTCCAATACACAGTCCACAGCCCACGTAATTTAAACAATATGAAATCTAACACCTCAGAACTGCACACAACTGTACTTGCAACTAAATGTATCGCACAGCATACTGCCATATGTAACTGCATTCATTAATTAACACACTTCAAATAATGATCCCAATTTCATATCCACATGTTTCATGTTACAACAACAGTCACATTGACACTCATATTTACAGCCACACTCACCACACTCACATGACCTGCGGTACAGCAGAAGACTGTCTCGCATATCTCTACGAAGCACAGTGGTTATAAAAAGTTATTTGAGCAACACCTCAACATTAATCACCGTATTGCCACAAAATGTGCACTTTTTTGTGTTTCCTACAATTGCCGCAGCACACAGCCATTATTTTCCTAAACAACAACAATCGATTTGTTTTCACTCCGCACACAGAGTTGAGTGTAAAGTGCAAACTGAATTGTCATACAGCGTTTAAATGAAGATCAGAGTGAGTTTTTCTGCGAAGGTAAGCATGTCGGTTTAAGAATTAGTGACGCTAAATCTGTACATCCCCATACGTTTTCACGGTGTACACAAACACGACCATTACAAACTATTTGTCTCACAAAATACATAAATTTGAAAGATTCACACTTCGTCACTTCCTCCTACCAAGTTTCAAACTACCTTTACCACAAAAACGATGGGGTAATTCCTATGAAATTTGAGAAGGGTATAATTATGTACCAGTATCTTCTCTGTTCACGTAAGGACGTACAGATATGCAAACCCAGATAGAAATCCGGAATTATTATATAAAAATACCGAAATGCTAACTGGTTTCTTTATTGATATTATTAAGACAGACACATACAGATATATTAGTTAAAGACGGTGGAGAATTTTGAGATTATGTAGAGTAAGTACGTAGCATTAGTGTAAGGATACTGCCGGGGGGAATGGGAAGAGCAAGGAGCAAGCAATGCATTTTGCTACACGAGCCCGTGTTCCCACACAAGCCTCTGCTGTGACTGACAGTCTGAGATAGGGCAGGGAGAATGTTGCGAAATTGTGTGACATGGACAATATGCAGTGTCTTCACCTCAGTAGTTTGCTTTAGCAATACAAAGGAACAATATGACGTAACTCTACATTTTAAATAAAATGTCATAAATATAACAAAATATATAAAATATGATTCAAAGGAGAGAAAAGATCTTAAAACATGCCAGTAAAATAAACACAAAGACACACGAAATCCCCAGCTGTCACACAGCAGACATTTAACGATCAACCCACAACTTCTCTGAAATTTTAATTAGCCAGGAGAGGAAAAAAAACTTGTACACTTTAGAGGAATATTTGTACATGTGTCGTGCGAAGTGCATAAATTTTATTCGTTGTGAAGCGGGCAGGTCATGGCCACAATTTACTGCAAACCTTCAAAATATCTCTATATTTCCTTCCAGCAGACACTCAAACCAAACACAGTAACATTCAATATCAGTTCCTCTCTCTGTGCAGATTACAGCAGCTCGCCATGCCATCAAGACTGACTGTGGTGCTGGTGTCACTGCTGTTAACATTACCTGCTGTGATATTCTGGTTATGGTTGGTGATCGTGCCCGCAAAAGTGGCAATACTCTGTCCTCAGGAATGTCTGTGTGAAACAATAGGATGCAATGTTCGATGCGAAGGTACATCATTAACCGCTGTTCCCTTAATTCATCTTACAGACGTCCGAGATTTCTGGTTTTCTAAAAACAAAATAAAGTTATTGGCGACGGACAGTTTTGTTTCACTGACTGAGCTGGAGATATTGTGTGTAGATAGTTCTGAACTGAAACAATTAGAGTTAGGAGCATTCAACGGGCTTACAAAGTTGACACGACTGACCATACAAAGTACCGAGATATGTGAAATAATACCAGGCACATTTGAGAATATGATCAGTCTGGATAGTCTTAGCATACGTCGTAATAGAATAGAGCACGTGGATAGAGATAAGTTCAGTGGGTTGTTTAAATTGAAATATATAAATTTAAGTGAAAACGAACTGCAGTACGTCCATCCAGATGCTTTCTTAAGTTTACAAAATCTCCAAAACATAGATTTATACGAAAATCCCGGCCTTCATATTCCAACTGACCTCAATTTCATTAAATTATTTTCTTTGTCACATTTTGATATATCACGCTGCAATGTCAGTTCACTGCCAGCTGAAACATTTGCAAACTTCAGTGCGCTGGAATGGCTTGACCTGAGCCACAATAAACTGAGGACTGTAGATATAAAAATGCTGAAAGCAATGCCAAAACTGTCCACACGCTCTCTGTATGGTAATCCGCTACATTGTGACTGTCAGCTGCAGGAAGTGTGGCGATGGTGTGAGAATCGTAACATAGAGACAGGGTATTGGAGAACCTCGCCGAAATGTGACACATCGAAAGAAGTTAAGGGAATGGGGTGGTGGGTGTTAGAGAATGGGCAGTGCTTGGAGGATAATGTACAGTTTTATGGAGACCACAATAATACAAGATATAATTACACTGAAACTACCTATGATTATGATCTTGGTTTTTTAAATCATTACGAATTACCAGTATATGCAGTTCCCTTTATATTTGGTACAACCGGCAATGTTATTATTCTCATCATTATCATATGCAACAAGGACATGCGAACTGTTCCCAATATGTACATCCTTAACTTGACTACAAGCAATTACATTTATTTAACGGAACTTTTCGCCGAAGCTTATGCACATATAATATCTGACACGTGGCTCAGCGATGAATTTATGTGTACGTTCCTTCCATTTTGCCGTCGTGTGTCAGTCTGTTTGTCAGCGTACTCCGTAACTCTGCTTAGTATCCAGCGATACAGAGTAATAGTGAATCCATTCCACGTCCATGTCTCTTCAAAGCCAACATGTCGAGGAACTGTGGCTACAATATTTGGAGTGTGGATTGTAGCTGCATTATTCGCTGTTCCATTAGCTGTGTCAAGTTATCTATGTGCAAAAGATGCTACAATGACACCTACAACGTATTATCAACATGTGGTTATTTTTGAACTCTTAACATCCTGTGTAGTTCCTCTCTGTGTGATCGCCTTCACATACATCACGACAGCCCGCCATCTTGTGGAAAGCTCTCGTTCTATATCTGAGGGGACACAAAATCCTCAATTGAAAACACGCAGAACTACTGCAAAAATTGTGGTGGGACTGACTGTTGTTTTTCTGATCAGCTATGTGCCTTATCACGTCCTGTTGACTTACATTATTTGGACCTAAGGTATTGATGATGTTTATCCATCAATTAGAGTTATGATTTTGTATTTGAATTATGGAATACAAAATTTAATTTTAACATTTTTCCTTTCAATTAATTCCTGTCTCAATCCTGTATCTCTGTTCTGTACCAGTTCTCCATTCAGACAGCATCTCAAACGTTACTTAACATGCTTTTGCAAAACAAATTCTCCCTCTACTGATCTCGAACTTAAAAGAAGAAATTGAATTTTTTAATAACCTTCTCTTTGTTCTTCAGTTACAGTTAAGCTATATATAGCATACAGATTTTTGTCATATAAATTTGTTTAATGACAATATTTTTTACGTGTCTGTAAAGCAAAGTACAAGTGTGTAAATGTTAAATATATTTACTGAAATATATAATTATATTTAAAGACTTCAAAATAATTCCTGCAGTAAAGTAACATTTAAAGATACTCCTTTTTAATATATGTTGCAAGAGCAAATTTTTAGAATATTACTCAAGAAGAACCTAAGGTCAATATATTCATTACATATTTAAGGGTTATTCTGTTTTGGTATTTATTCTTAAATGCTGATGTTTGTTTTTGTCTCTATCAGATTCCCGAAGCAGTTTGCATGTCACAACACCTGTATAATACACAGGCTACACTTGTAGACAAATAAACATTTTGCAGTACATTTCCATCACATAGTTTGCTTTACATGATTCATCAGCTTATTCACATCCTCAGTATACTCGGCAATAAGCACAAATGTGTCAAATATTTATGTATACACATATATGTATGTATGTATGTAGGTGTCATACGAATACAAGAATATTCAAACATACACATGAATGTATATATCTTATTGTAATAATAAAATTATACTTTAGGCGTGGTGGAGAGTTTTATTGATATTCTACAGTTAAATGTGCTTATTGTATTGTAGTTCCTTTCTTTATTACTGAAAATTTATTGATGCTATTAAAAAAGAGTAACTTTTTCCCTATTTTCCACTTCTGTACACACAGTGTTTAATTTCACGTCTGTGTGTGTGTGCTGGAAAGAAAAGTGCTTTTGTTGTGTAGTGTGATGTCAGCTGTTGCAGGTCCTTCGAAGGACTCTTTAGAAAGTTTAGATGATTTTATTTCCATCGGTGTGCTCTAAGGGTTGCATAACGGAACATAAGCAGGCGGTACCACACAGTGTATGTGCAAAGCGGTCTTTCAGATCTGGATTAACTGGGCAAGATATTCATCGTTTCCAGCAAACATCGTGGATAATAATCAACGAAATTAAAACTAAATTTTTCCATTTATTTTCAGATCGTATATCATGAGCACCATTACTACAATATCCATTTCAACAACACCCTTCAGCAAATTCACACTTAATCCAGCTGCTCTGTATGCTGTCAGCAACATAAGCAGGACATATTTCTTCTGCACAATCACACACATAATTTATGACTTCAAATAACATAAAGCGGAATTAATATTCTCCAAAACACTCCACAGGTGCAGTTCTATGCATTGAACACTTTCCGCTAAAACCATAAACCAGGCACAATTTGTGATCACAACAGCAGCACTGAAATGTAGCAGGTACTGTTTGTTGTTCGTTTGAGCATCGTATGATGTTAAGCATTGGAATGTTGGTAATTTAATTTTGTAATATTTTGTACAAATTCGGCATCTGGAGAAATTGTCATGGAGTTCCAGCCATCTACGTGCATTACATTTCCAGGTACATAATCCCAGTGTTTTATAATTTGGTGAAAATCATACGGCGAGCGACGCATTGAACAAAGCGTCTCCATACAGTTCAATACAAAACCAGTCAACAATTTAGACTCACACTGCGCACTGTACATCAGTACGTTATAAATCTAACCTTCTCCCGTCATTTAAACCTCTCTCTTCAGGCCCGCAGTAATTAACCAGCTGCCAATTCCTATTTCTTGTTTTTACATTGGAATTCCCGGTTTACCTTCACACAACCTGCAAGGCTGGACATTTTTTACTGTGGCTGCATTATTAACCGGCTCTCTCGTTCTCAAAGCACGTAGCTCTAGACTATAGTAATTACCTTAATACCTGTTTCTGTAGTGTGGGTTTTGTGTTCGAACAATTTGTTTCCTATAAACAGTGGCACTGTCAACTGATCTAACGGAATGCTGCACGGCTGTTTTAAGAAATTCAATTTTTAGAAAGACATCGGATTGTCTCTGAGGACATGCGGCTTGTATTCTGTTAATCAGTACTTCCGTTATTTTGTTGGGTCAGTTTATCTGTCGATTGAGTTTTGTTTTGCTTTGTTGTGCTGTTTATATTCTGAACATGAAATTGGAGCTGAAGAGAAAAAGAATGACGTAAAAGAACAAACATATAATTTTCTTTCACACATTTGTTCTGTCGCAATGTTATTGGCACAGCACTTTTAAGAAAGTCGCACAGTTCCTTGTGTTTTGGTCTGACTGTGAAGCGACAGAAGGGAGAAGTTTAATTTACAGCACTGTAGCTGTTATATACAGCACTTACCGTAATATATTAGAAAACTCTGCATTTTACAGCACAGTTTATCTACGGAATTCCTGTGATTCGCTGGACAAACAACATTATGTTGCTACACAGAACGAAGAGCGGGGATCCACTGTGTGCACTGTGCGGTAGGTACTGAGTTGTGAGAGATATACAGACAAAATATATTATTTAAACGATACGGGAATCAGAAGATTAATGATAACACGACAGAGAGAAATGGGTAAATAATTAGAGAAACTGAGGCGGGAAGGAAAGGAAGAAATAGAGAAGAATAGAGAGAAAGAAAAAATAACAAAGTAGCTTATCGTGTAGTCCACAACACTACACAAAACCTGTCGTATCCTTAATCGCTAACTACGAACTTCTACGTGCACAACCCAACCAATATCAACACATTTCTCTCGCAGTAGCTTATATTTATGACCTTTAAACTAACGGTTAATATTATTGTAAAGAATTCTTAAATGTTTATGTACAGCTGTTGGTACAGTCCCTGTATATGAAGATCTGCAGCCAGTCAGTCTCATTATCTCTTCCAGTCGCAGCAGCCGTCTGCCCTCGCACTGTCTGCAACATCACGTCTCTCCCCAAAACCCCCACCTCGTATTTCCCTTCGACGTGGTACAAGTCGTTCCTCACTGCAATGGCCTTGTCTTTCCTGAAAACAAGACGCCACACATTTCCAGCGGAACCAGCGGTCGGCAAACTACGGACTGAGCGTCGCGCACTGCACAACTTAAAGATTTATTAAGCAGAGCGGCAAAATTTCGTAAGAATGCAGTCAGTCTGTCGGATCGAAAATTTCACTCAACAATACAGCCAATGTGCGTATAACGTAACATTGTGGCGATTTCTTGCAACCATTGTTACAGTGGGGAAACAGTAATTATTACTTATTCTGAGTATGTGGCTGTAGACTTATGTATCCAGCATGCACTGCTTTAAAGATCATGGTAGAGGGTTAACTTGCCGACAGACATTTCACTGTGCTGACGTATGCTGATATAAACACAAACAGTTCAGTCAGCACATCAGAACACCACACAGTTCATCGCTGTAAGGTCTGAGGGACTTTCTGTAAGTAACTGATCAAATTTAAGGTTCCGATTTTTATACTGCAAGGTGACACTGTTCCAGAATATCCTAACATACAAACCGGTACCCCACCTCGGTGTAGTCCTAATAAATTTTGAGAAAGAAAGATTAAGAAAATCTAAAGAGATTCACCTCACTTTTCAAATTTCGCAAAAAAAAAAATTAAATAAAGCTTACTGAAATATGAAATCTGAAGTTTCGGTGAAGGCAATCGTAACAATAGCAGGTGGGAAGGTTATTACACTGCTTATTGTCCTAACTCATGGAGACTGAATGTAGGTTTTAAATCAATGTAGGAACTTATCCAATAAATAACAGCACTAGAAGTAAGAATGTAACGGACCCCAATGTTTCGTATCGTGTTGTGTAGACGTTCTGAAGTGATGTGCGTCCGTGTGTGGAAGATGTGGTGGCTGCGTTCTATTTTACTGTAACAGTTTTTTTACTGCCGAATATAGCTATCGTGTGAGCGCATGCACTCGTGGTAGTTACGTAAAACTCGTCCTTCCTGAATCGCATATTTAGTTCAAACCTTCTCTAACACCGTGTGCTGTTGGTGAACTTGACCTTGCTTCTTATACCGACTGATGCTGATTACGCAGTACAAAGACAATACTATACATCGTTTTTACATTCAGTGATATTCACAAAACCTTCCTCATACTGCGTATTGTATTAAATTATAAAGTTTCTATAACCTTGCTCCCTCACACACTGTACAGCATGGCACTGTGTTATTGTAAACTTATTCTACGTGAAGGACTTAGACTATTTAACTCTAGAAACCACTCATCTCTGTGATCAAGTTAGGTATCAGTAACCTTCAATTTACATCCGTATATATAGTGACACCCACCAGGCAGAAGGAAACGAGGTAGACCTAAACTCACTTGGTTGGAAGGGATTCGAGGACTGATGGGGCAAAAGGGACTAGTGGAAGAAGACTGGAATGACAGAGACGAATGGAGAAAGAAGATATTATAAGTGTTCAACGGGCGCAGGAAGATGTGGAAACGTCGTACAACCTGCTAAATAAATAATAATATATAGTGACATATTGTACATTATAATTTGCCCTAGATATTATTTAGAAATATTAAATAATATCAATTAATATAAATCATATCGGATCCCACACAGTGCACACTTTCTGTGTACCTAGACTATATTCAACTTTGGCTTGATGATGGCTGAGTTCCAGCCGAAAAATATCGCCTACAAGTTAACCACAGAATTTTATCTATTTGTATATATTCAAGTTGTGTTTTTAGACGGAATAGTAAATACCACTACTAAAAATTACAGAAAAATTGGCTGAAAACTACAGAAATAAAAAGAAAAGACTGCGTTTTTGTTGTGCTTTCCTCATCAACAAATTTGTGTATGTCTATGCCATACCTTTCAAGATGGTGCTGATAGGTTGTACCGAAACTTCGGTAACTAACAGCAAATATACGGTGCAAAAGCGAAGATTTACAGCGTTAATGTTAACCGTCATTTTGTTAACACAAACCGTAAGTTGCAAGACGGCCAAAAGTAGTTGTTAGTGTGTGATGTGTGTGGGAGGGTTGGTGCAATTGTGAAGAGAATGTGTGCCGTCTGCTTCGAATTTCGAAGAATTAAGTACCTTTCAGGCACTCCTGTACATTTCTGCACGTACAGTGGCACTAGCCTGCTTGTTTATGAAGCGACAGGCCACGTACGTGCCTTTAGAAAGCTGTAGGTTCAAATGTCAATGACATTTCCAAGGGGCAAACATTATAAGCAGCGACTGGATAGTTAAGGCTTTCCAGTTAAAATATTCCCAAGTAAAGTTAATAAGGTGTGTGCCAGTCTATACAGAACTACAGGCAAGTGATTTAGTTTGTACTCAAAACAGCTGAACACAAAAACAAATTGGGACAGAACAGGAAACGTGTAGTCACTTACCAAACTATTATCACGCCCTTTCTAACAACATTAAAAAAAGACTTAACACTGAAATATGACAGACATCCACCGACTGCTTATTAACTTGAAACACGTACTTACTTACTCACTACATGCAGCACAGTCCTTCTTCAGAAGCTAATCGCTTTGCAGCTAGACAAGTAATTCTCCTTGTTTAATGGAACCCGAATGTTCATTATCGCTTTCACAAGTGCACGTCAAATGTACGTCTCTGCAGCCAGCTTAATCCAATCCATACCCCCACATTCCACTACATGAAGATTCACCATAAAATTATTTGCACATCTAAGACTGGGTCTCCCAAGTGGTTTCTTTCCCTTAGGTTTCACCAACAAAACCCTGCATACACCTCTCCTAAAGGACACGACAAAACAGCTGATGTCAATATCGCCGAGGTAGGGTGATACTTCATTCCACACACCAATGACCTCAGTCTCTGACCAATTTCCAGCACCAAGTAGAATACGGTAATGCATTCAGTTGCCAACATGACAAAGTAAGGAATCAGGAATGCACCGGTAAACAATTAAAGACAGGAATACTGCAATATTTCCTTCATTCCTCACTGCACGCCACACAAGTGACAGTTTATCAATTATTCTGCTCAATGTTTTTCTGACTGTGTAAGGAATGTAAGCCACATTACATACCTAATATTTTCTGCTTATCTTCACAGCTTATGAGAATGCAGACTGGGGCTGAGATTGTAAGAAGAAATGTTATTGAAATGAAGACAAAGGAATTGTTAAAATTTTGTTGTGTATTTTAAAATTGAAATTGATTAAAATTTATGAATATAATAAATTAGACAACTCTTGATTGAAACAAATACACAAATATTATTTATTTATTTATTTATTTATTTATTTATTTATTTATTGCTTTCTTTGCCGCTACACATAGAGTGGACATTTAAATGCACACCAGGCACCTTCCAAACAGACATTTACTGTAGAATCGTAAAGAAACTGTACGTGTAGTCACAACAAACAGGTGCAGACACTAGTTAAATGATACAGACATGATATTTCAGTGCCATCCATCAGTGATATAATAAAAACCTCCAGTTACACAAAACCTAACGATAACACAACCAGTTATTGCTACGTATGCATAACGTTCCCAGTCACCAGACTTGCCTAACTTCAGCAGTTAACAGTATTAGAGACACTGCAGTATCGTTTGGGGTTGCAGTAAATAGAAATTGGTGAGAATTAATACTGAATTACACGATGATACCATCTGGCGTTGTTGTTAAGTTGTTTGTTGTCTGCAGTGAGTAGCGACAGTTGAACCGGCTTACAGAAATTACGACCTTCTGAAAAACCGAATTTACTGATTGAATATTCTCTTATGTGGATCAATAATTCAATAAATTTGAAAGCAGAACATAATTTCTTAATTCAAAATATTTATTTTGCCCCATAAATTCTGTCGTCCTTGATGCCCGCTGCCCTGTCCATCCTCTAGCTAATCACCCCCACCCTTCTGTGCCAAGTACGGAAGTACCAGACACTTTCAAGCCCAACTGCATAAACAATAGCAGCCAAAAAGGAGATAAATTTGCTCTCTCAAGATTTTCTTCACAAACTTCAGGACTGAACACTTCTTTGCCTTCACCAGAATCCAGTTTACTGCAGCCTCCAAATTAACCCGGCTGTAAAAACATAAGCTATATATATGTACTGAATTTTTTGCGATCATTTCAATTTAAATAAAGTTATTCACAAAGAGAATTATATAGAAAAATATTTCAAATATGAACAATGAACAGGATTATGACAGAATGAGAATAAATATAGATATATTGTGTTATTTGTGACAAATTTAGAAATCGAAATATCAAATCTCTAAAAACTTTCCCCTACAAAATTTCCTCTTCACAAATATTTTAATTCACTGCGTTTTGTTTAACTGTCTGCTGCAGTCTTTATGTACTTCTTGTAAAATTAAAAACAACATATAAGAGATCAAGCAATCCCTGAACAGACCTGAGTGTTCCAGGAGATTGAGGCTTCTAGGTTTCGAGAAGTTTGGAGGATAAAATTAACAAGGTTGTCAGACCTATACTCCGGCCATATTTACCCCATGAAATATTCCTTGTACTCATTTCTGTTAGACGCTCAGTCAACCACAGGCCATAGCGGCACTTGAAGAATTAAAGTCATGTAAAGTTCCAATGACGCCATCGGGAATCGATCCCGCAGCGCAGTTCCTCATCCAAATCCTCCACCGCGTGACATCGTGAAAATACGTACACCGACTAATATTAATCTTTGTCACTTAATCCAGACGCTCGGCATCTTAGTATGACGACCAGAATACGTCAGTCTGTTCTTAGAATCAGAGTAGTGAGGTTAGGGACCGTGATGAAGGGATTCCAAATCCCTCGGTCTTCCGTCACTCCTCGCCATCCTCAGCGCACAGCAAAACTATACGGTAAAGAAATTGATACCGGTACTGACAGGAAGCTAGTGTAAACGTCAGTAACAGCAATGATGATGACCTGATGGTCAGGGATGTCAATTAACACTGTGCTGACAGTACATTAACATTTCCTTTATTAATTCCAACTTGATATACAATTCTTACATAAATTATATAAAATTAAACGCCTCTACATGTTTCGGGCGTCATCCGCCCATCCTCAGGAGGTCAATGTCATTAATTATACATGTATGCAGCCTCTGGTATTCTCATTCTGCAAAAGTGAATTATTGCTTTACTGTACTTGGAATGTGTTATCATTTTGTTAAAACGTACACAGTTATGTGTGGTTGTATAGCAATGTGTTGTACTATCATTGTGTCGTAGAGTAATTTTATATTGATAACATTCGTTTATATAATTTTACTCTACGACACAGTGATAGTACAACACATTGCTATACAACCACACATAGCTGTATACGTTTAAACAAAATGATAACACATTCCAAGTACAGTAAAGCAATAATTCACTTTTGCAGAATGAGAATACCAGAGGCTGCATACATGTATAATTAATGACATTGACCTCCTGAGGATGGGCGGATGATGCCCGAAACATGTAGAGGCGTTTAATTTTATATAATTTATGTAAGAATTGTGTATCAAGTTGGAATTAATAAAGGAATTGTGCTATGATGCACGGCCTATCAAATCTCAAGAAGTACATTAACATGTCGGTAGTTTTAAACGATGATGAGTTTTGCTAAAAGCTGCACAGTGTGACAACTGCAAGAGTGTAACAGCTAGCGTCACCACTGAGCAGCGCTGTTGTTCTGTACATAACAACCCCCCCACCCCCATAGCATATTGCCCAGTCACAGTCATCCTCTACAGAAGCCCCACTTCGTGACTTGACACTGACCGACTCTCTTTGAACTTCACCAGAAACCTGTCCATACAACTTTTACGCAGTGACGACTGTGTGAACATTTCAGTGTTTTCCTGCTCACTGCGCACTGCAAACTGCAGACAGGTTCCAAGCGATTATCTTGTTCAATTTCGCGTTCTCCAGTTACACTGAGCCATCACCAGTAAGTACTGAATATTACTTTTGTTGTTTTGTGCTCTGAAGACACAGATTGTATCGTGAAATAATGCTGTGGGTAAAGGAATGAAACAAATTTGTTTCAACGCTTTAATAAAGTTTTGTTCCAGGCTAGCTTTCAGAGTGTAATTCAAACGGTTGTTATACTGCTGGTAAAGTGCAAAGAACATTGTTCCAAATGCAAAAGGGTGTCTAATATTTGTAGTTACTGTCTGCACTCACAAACACAATCTACTTTATGGAAATTTTTAAGAAGCATTGTAATCCGCGTCAGTAATTTCAGTCAATATTTCCTGTACATCTCAGTAGAGCAGACATTAACAGCTGCACACCGGTACAGTGGTGACCTGTCAGTGTTGTGCGGTTCCTCAAGGCAGTCTTAATGTATTCATAATTCTGTATTAATTCCTAACTTACGGTACAAAGACACGTACAGATTTACATTTTTATAAACCCAATCTGTGGCAACAACAAAGAGCACTAAACTCTTATAATTCTTTTCTACATAAACCCCATCCAGTACCAACATTTATACAAATTATCCACTCAGTATCACAATCCGGTGACTGTAAAGAACCAACTGCTGTCTGCAGCAAACACAAACGGATTTCAGCTACACAAAATCTGAATAATTGAATTGAAGTACGAATTTTTGAGCGCGTTCGACGTTACATTGTACGGTGTTGACAGTAAACTGTAAATGAACGTAAGCATTGTACGTTAATGCTTACTGACTTCCACGGACGGTAAACAGAGCGGTCTGTAGGCAATCCAGCTGTATGTGGGGATGAGTAGTGTGAGTTAGTTGGAAATTGTGACAGGGTGGGTGAGAATTCATGATATAGATAACATGCAGACATCTTCAGTAGAAAGTCAAGGTTATGTCTAAGTTATTGAAATATTGCGCTAACATTAGATAATTATGAAGATGATGATAATAATAATAATATTAATAATAATAATAATAATAATAATAATGGCAGTGCAGCACTGTCATTTTGCTGTAATATCGAAAAAAGGCAGAAACAAAGCTACGATTTTAGACACATCGCATACTTACTGCTGAGCTGATAAACACTGGCTGGTTCTTCCAGCTTCAACCGCTCCACCAGTGTCACAGATTGTCACAGATATTCCCCTGTGATCGGGACAATGACCGGGGTGGAAAAGAGGGTTAAATTTAGCAGAAAATTATCCACAATTTACGGGAATCCGAACTTCTGAGTGACTGCATTTTAACCCTCAACATGCACCTTTTATTGTAACAAAATACAGACACACGATCCAGCTTCATATCCTGTCCGTTAACACTGCAATATAGACCTAAAGTATCTGTAGCAACTGAACAGCTGTAATTACAAAACACAGTGATGTCCTGCATCTTACAGTTTTTGTTTTCCCGCACTTTATAATCCTCTCCTTCTGACTTTCAGTTACGTGCTTTACAACGCCGTGTCACTTGGTAATCTGTATTCGACGTTTCGAGAAATGTATTGTTTTTTATTCAAGGGTGGTCAATATTAAGAATATTTCGCTCCATGAATATATTTGTGCAAGTATGTACCGAAAGGTCGATAACAAATTACCCAGTGACACGGCGTCATATCAAATTAGTAAGGATACTAAATGCAGTTGATCACATCCAGGATGGAACTGGTGGTCTTGAGGCATGCACGAAGCAGAAGAAACTGAAGTAAAATATTTTGAAAGAATACTTCAAAATTAATATGCCAATGTGCAATGATGTTATTAATATTTATACTAAATAAAATAGTTTCGTTTTTAGACTTAATTCTTCACAACAACAAGGGGCAAAGCGGATATTTGAAAAAGTTAATGAAGTTATTTTGCATACAACAATGAATATCTTAAAAATATTTTGCAACTGAATCTTTCTGGCGAATATTCAGATCCACGATTTTCCTTGATTGTTTAGTTCAAATTTCTCTGAACCGCTAAAATATTAACTTATTCTTCAAAAGAGAGAACATACTGTTATTAGCACAAGGTTAACTGCAAGGTGTTGGATTAAAAATTTGCAATGAATGATTTAATTCAGTTTTTTTGTAATTATTTATACATAAAATGTAACTACAGACTTTTCAGTTCCCAAAGTTAGGAAAGTTGTCATTCTCACTTTCTGGTATCAATTTAGAACCCAGTGTGTTGACAGACAAACCTTTGGTTGAAGAACTTGTACAGAGAATAATATTAAAATATAAGGAAAAACTATAATTGGGTTTTTTAATTACAAAACTTATAAAAATCTGAAGATACGAAATGACTAAATCCGATTCAGCACTTAATATATTTTATTTAAAAATGGAGATATTAGCACGTAAAATGCACACACAATACTGAAGTAGCATGTTTCAAAAGACGTAGCTAATTTTTAGATTACAAAAGTAATAAAAACATAACAATTTGCTCTGTTCTGCACAGACCTACGAAAAAAAGTAGTTATGTGCGTTCAGGTTCAACTGTTACTCTCTCAGTGCTCCCTGTGCACATCACCATTACACAAACCAGACCACATCTTCGGTCTGCTGTCTGCCGATCTACGCAATTCGCCACGTTACTAAATAGTGTTGTATCCCGGCTTTCTCTAACCCAGCCAGTTGTATTGTAGATGTTGACTGACTGGAGGTTTGGGTTCAGTTAGTGATTAAGAGGAGAGGTAAAGACTACAGAGATGGACAGTTAAACAGAGTGTTCATAATTTGAATTCACATGAATCCTTGAACGTGGATACACTGAGTGCCTTAGCTTGGGCAGACCGTCGTCTGGCTTGGAGCGACGTCTTTTATTCCAGAAAGTGGAGCACCGACGCCGTGTTTTCTCACTGCAGTATATGTACAGAATTACACTGCAGAATGTATTGTTGTCTAATAAATACAAATATTCGTTTCGTCACCCTCAGTACTGTTCCTACGTCACGTGTAACTTTCACTGTAACTTTCACAGGACTTTCACGGTCTTTGGACACTTTCTCCTTGTGCACTAAAGATAACTGTAGGAAGAACACCAAATTACAAAGTACCTGTGCCCGCGCTGCAACTCATTTTAAAATAAAATACAATTCTGTAAATTCTCTATAAACATCTCCCTGTTTCATTAAATTTCAATTTAAACCTCAATTTCATTTGCGTTTTCACTAAAAGTGTGATCCAGCAACTCGGGTCGCAGTGAGAGTCTGGAGACATTTCTTTTGTATTGCTTGATTTGAAAAATTTAGCCGCACTTATACGACAGTTATTGCTAAAACTAAATGTCCTCCTTTTAATGATACATCACTCATTACAAATCTTGATGGTTGGTTGACCGTGCATCTTACTATAACCTTGGTTTGATCTCCAACTTGATGCACTAAATTCTTGTTTATTCACATATAATATATTTGTAAAGTTTAATAAATATATTGTATGTGAATAAAAAATAATTTATTGCATCAAGTTGGAAATCAAACCAAGATTACTCATTACAGTAAACTGGCTTGTAACAATACCGAAGTGGTAAATACTTTGCATCCAGATATAATTCGCAGGTTGCCTATCAACAGGTTTCTATTCGTCACACAGTCCGAATATCATACAAAATATATCCACATATTTTCCATTAACTGAACCCACATTGCACATTTAACTCAACTAATCTCCTCTCACAGTTTCAGTAATATTTCCCTCTGTTGAAGCAGTTTCACAGCTCACGTTTCTCGCCAATAGCTACACATTACAGCATGACTTTGTGTACAGACAGACGATCCTGTCGTCGTGGTTTTACAATGATATAATTCTGCCCCCTCCTATCACGAAACAGTACTGCCTAGTCTGATCAAGACACAGTATTGATTCATCTGTGTCAATGTATAGAAATTCCTTATTTCTCAAAGCTATTAATAAATACAATCAATTTAATAATTTCAAAAGTTCCTCTGCTGGCGACAGTAAAGTAATTACATACGTCAGCACTTCATCGTTTATGTATGAATGTATGCATGTATTTATGTATGTATGTATGTATGTATGCAGGTCAGAAAATTTTTAAGGCAAATTGGCTGAAATGTTTCTCAGAGGAATGTACCAATGTTACTTTAGCGTGACAGCATTATTCGAAAATGTGCGAGTTGCTGCCGGAATTAACAAAATAACTTTTCTCGCATTTACAAAACAGTCAGTCAATATACAGACAGCTTATTGTACTGAACGCAGAACGTCATTGACTGTATGGCAAAATTCACTGGAAAAATATAGGTAACACTTTGATTTTAAAAAATAAATTTTTATATACAGTATTTAACCTGTAACAGTCCTTCTTCCATTTCAGCTCCATTACAGTCCACATCACAAACAGTGCTGTTAGCAGTCCGTAACACAATTTTACGACACACAATTGTTGCTTCAAACGGTCTGTCATACTTCCTGAATTTTACTCAAACCGTTCTATCAGTTCGCTATAGCAATGTGCATCATCACAGTCAATTGTTACAAAACGTATTTTACTCACTTCACACAAAACATTAAACACTCCTCTTTCCACTTGCTGTCCACCATATTTGCAGTCAGTTAAGCCCAGTAACACTCTCTCAGTATTCTGTACCACCTTACTGTATCATATGTAATATCATAACCATGTTTACTGTCTGTACAGTTCTTAATGTCCGCTGCACAACACAACCTGTTAATATGGCCAATATACTGTTCTGACATATCAGTTTGATAAGTCGTTTAACTCAAATTTACACACAAAACAGCCTTCCACCCCGCAATGTATAAAAATGCTTTTCCCTCATTTTCGAACTAAATGTTTTGCGATTCTTCATAATTTTCGACAGTGCACACTGCATCGTCCTCATTGATGACAGAACTTTGAATTGTTACATGAAATTGCTTCAATGGGACATCACAAGTACAGTGGCACTGTCTGTTAAAATTGTTAGAGTTTATAAGCTATTCAACTAGCAATAAGATTCATGCAGTTACACGAATTTTTGTTCACAGCCGTATAAATGAACTGAAATTTCTTCTGTTATATAAAGCTATGATGTAGGATAAGTGGTTACAGACGTTTCGGCAGACAGTGAGGATCTGATTTGCAAAAGACAAAAGTCGTAGGCTAATCCGCACTTTGTAGACATAACCAAAATCTTTTGCCAAAACGTTCTCGAAACCATTAGACAATGAAGAAAGGGTATAAAAAAGGAGTTGGTTTATCGAGGACAAGGTGGACTAGAAATGTGCCACGCATGTCAGATAAGAAATAAGCGCAAAAAGTTTAGCTGGAATATCTGAAACCAAGACACCACTTGGAGGAAATATGCGTAGTTGGAAAGATAGTATTAATATGGATCTTAGAGTTGTGAGATGTTAGGATATGACCTGCAGACATCTACCGTAAGACAGAGGCTAATGGCAGGCCACTGTGAACACGGTAATGTATATTTGATTGTACAAAGACAAGAAATTTCTTACCTCTTGCACAATTAATCACACCGTAACGCAGTTGGTTGAGCTACTGCCCCACAAGACGGAATGTTGCGGTTTGGATTCCCTAGGATGTCAATGGAAATTTCCATTGGCATAATACTTTCGGTAGCAATAAGACCCTTAGTTCGACTCAGCTTCTAAAAGAAATGAGTAATAGAAACATTTTTTCGGCGTAAAAACGGGTGGTTCTTGGACCTGATGAAATTTCTATACTAATTTGCTGAAAATTTGAAATAAGAATGGCTCAAAATCCATGAAACCTCAAAGCCTGTCTAGACATGTGCAGAGATTGCTTTACCATTTAATGTACCTTGAACAGTTAACACTTCCCTAAGTAGGAAACAGATCCATTGTTAGCCTAATGTGTAGGTTCAAAAATTTCTGTATATCATATAAGACAATTCACACTTTAAAGCGCTAAAACAATTTCAAGTAACTCAGCATTAATCAAGACGTTGTGACACGATCAGCTGTGCAGCGAATGATACAGTGACGGTGTGCTGTGACTGTCGGTGTACAGAACTGAGACAGCAGAACTGTCGGTCACGCAGCTGGCCAAGTTGCCTTCCGTCTGTCTGGTGCAAAATTATAATAAAATATGTTAATATAATTTACAGTACAACAGCAGTACAAAACAGCTACTGTTACTGCATGAATGTAGCAGACGGAGATTTATTTAACGGTAAAGCTTAGTTTGTTAATGTGTTTTTGTGACACAACATAAAATAACAGGATAAACGGCACCAGAAAATGACACAATTTAAAAGCTTCAATAGAGGTCCCACTTTAATCTCATTGTTCTGCATAAATATATGAACCTTAATGTGGCATCGAATGGTAAAATGATAAATGTGAAAAAAATTGAAGTTTGTGTGATATTTGAATGTGAGTGGAACAGTGGATAGTTCAGTGGTGAGAATGGTGATTGGCTTAGCGAACTGAGTGCTAGGGAGAATATTTGGAACAGGAGAAAGAGAAGCAGAAGGTTACGTTACGGGGATTGTGTGTTGAGAGCAGATTGTATTAGGGGGATTGGATAAAGAGTGGGAAGGGAAGGGAGTGGGAAATTGTGAGACATTTGTTAAAAAATATAGATGATTAATCTTATCTGAAGATAATATAAAAGTTAGTTCTTATATTTATGGATCTAAAATGCGCTATTAACAAAAATATCCTGTGGCTGTTTGAGGGAAATTAACCCAGTCCAAGACCGAACACCGTAATAATAATATAGGTTATGGCTGTGAGCAGTGGAAAGCATTTTGAACATGACACTGAAACAGCCTGTTTCGTAATTTGTACATTACTTGAAATATTAAAATAAAACCAGTTGCACTGTACTCCATGCAGTACCTGAAAAAGAAGCACAGACGCAATATGCATGCCGTTTTAATTGTGAGTATTGTGTGGATATTTTCCGGTCAATGTGGTCACCACCGCTGGTCTGTCTGGTTCGAATGTTCGTCACTTGGTCACACAGAAACAGCACAGTGTTTGATAAGTCCGGTGGCACTGAGCAGCTTTACTCTTAAAATTCATGTGAAATTTTTCCTGCAGCTATTGCAGTACCACGGACTGACAGCATCGCTCTGGTTGATAAAGTGGTGTCCTCTATACTTAGTCAGACGAAAACAGTTTTCATGGCACTGCCAAAATTTCTAAGGTAAGTTCTAATATTATTCCTTTTATCTACAGCTACATACTGGCTATAGATATTCAGACAAAAATTTTCAAAACAATTTCCATTTCACCGAATCGTCTCACCTGCACGACAAATCTCATTCTCCTAAAGCCCATTGTAATTTTCTCTATCTTCCTGTTAACTTCTCCATCTTACCACCAAATATCTCCCTCAGCACCATATTCTTAAATTCCAGTCTACAATTAAACAAATAATTACATTTAAAAACTACACATAAAAATATCCGCTGAACAAATACTGCTCTACAGTTAAAGTATTGAAATTTAAATCAATTTTTACTGTTTACAAATATCATTCATATTAAAAAGCAGGGTATTTAACTACTGGTGCTAAAAATAAACCGAAATTTCCTTTGTTATTTACTTACTTACTTACTTACTTCTTAACACATGGAGCAGAGTCATTGAGAAGCAATTTGTTTTGCAGCGTGTCAAGGATTTCCTCGCATTTTATTGAATCCGAAGATTCATTACCTCATTAACAAATGCCGCCCCCTCCCTATACTAAGCCAGTTCGATCTGGTCCATACCACCACCTCCCACTTCCTGAAGATCCATCATAATTTTATCCTCCATCTATGCTTGGGACTCCTAAATGGACCCTTCATATTAGGTTTTCTTACCAAAACCCTGTATACGCCTCTCTTCTTCCCCATACGCTCTACACGCCTTGTCCACCTCATTCTTCTCGATTTGATAAACCTAACAATATTTGGGGAGCATTACAAACTATTAAGCTCTTTATTATGCAGCTTTCTCCACTCCCCTGTTACCACGTCCCAAATAAGCCGAAATACTTTCCTCATTACCCTATTTTCAAACACCCTCAGCCTACATTCCTCCCTCAATATGAGAGACCACGTTTTACACCCATACAAACAACAGGGAAAATTATATTTCTGTGTTTCTTAATGTCTAAATTTTTATAGCAAACTAGAAAACAAAACATTCTGCACCAAAAGATAGCAAACATTCAAACATTTCAATTTGCCTTTCATTTTTTCTCGAAAACAATTTTGATTCCTTTTTTCCCAAATATTTGAACTATTTCAATATTGCAAAGGAACTATTACCAATTTTGTACCATGACTTTATCCTGCATTCTGATCACGATACATGATTATGTACTTAGATTTATAAGCCTCTACATCCAGTCCACTCTCCTTAATAACACCTAATAAAGCGTCTGTGTTTCTCATTACAGTATGTACGGTACCCCCCAATATATTAACATTATCAGCATAAAACAAAAGCCGATGTGTAACATTTAGTTTTAATCCATTCAGGTTTGCCTGAACTTTCGTAATGGCGTACTTTAAAGCAAAGTTGAATAGCAATGGCGATAGAGCATCTCATTGTTTCAAACCATACCTAAGAAGAAACTATGTCTGATTGATGTATGCCTAGATGATTCTGCTTTAGGTTTCACTCCGATACAATTTGTTAGATTTACCAGTTTCGTGTGGATACAAAAGAATGAGAATATTACACAATACCTCCTTCCAAACTGAATCTAAGCTTTCTTGAAGTCTGTAGACAGTTGATTTACTGCTTCGTTGTATTCAAATTTGGTTCAAGTATTTGGCGAATTATTTTATTTTAGAATTTTTTCAACACATATATGAAGATAACAACAAGAATGCATTTACGTGATCTGTGTTGTATTTATAATGGAGTGTTAGGTAATAATGAAGTACTGAAGTGTGTATATACATTACAATATTCAATTGTAGGCAGAAGTATTGATAGTTATTGTAACAATATGAATTTTAATAAAATATTTCGCACAATATATCTTCTTACTTACAGCAAAAATCGGTGGATACCGGCTGTTTAATGTGAATGTTACTTGTAAAGAGTGGGATATAATTTTTATGTTGACATGTTCACTGAACAGCAGCAATATTTCTCAATAAACAGTACTTGATGATGGCTGCATATAGGGTAGAAACACACAGCAAAATTTTAAATCGAATTATGTAGAATGATTTATTGAAGATGAAATTTGTACTTTAGGCTTTTGGTAATTTTATGAGCCACATTATGAACTGCGCCCTCTCCAGTCTACTGTAATCAGTCCAATACACAGTCCATAATCAGTCCAATACACAGTCCATAATCAGTCCAATACACAGTCCACAGCCCACGTGATTTAAACCATATTAACGCTGACACCACAGAACTGCACACAACTGTACTTGAAACTAATGGTTTGGCACAGCATACTACCATATGTAACTGCATTAATTAATTAATTAGCACACTTCAAATAATGATCCCAATTTCATATCCACATGTTTCATGTTACAACAGTCACATTGACACTCATAATTACAGCCACACTCACCACATTCACATAACGTGCGGTACAGCACGAGACTGTTTCACTTAATCTTCCACTGCAAAGTGCTTATTAAACGTTATGTGCTCAAAAACTCAACATTGAACAGCTTATTGCCAAAAATCTGCACTTATGTATTTCCTACAATTGCCAAAACACAAGCCATTGTTTCCCTGAACAACATCAATCTATTTGTTTCCACTCCGCACACAGAGCTGAGTGTAAAGTGCAAAGTGAATTGTCATACAGCATTTAAATGACAGTCAGAGCGGGTTTTACTGCGATGGTAAGCAGGCTGGGTTAAGAATGAGTGGAGCTATATTTCTACTCCCCTTCGTATATTTTCACGGTGTGCACAGGCTCGAGCGTTACCAAATCTTTGCCACAAAAAGTACATAAATTTGAAAGATTCAAACTTTTACACTTCCTCTTACCACGTTATGAAAATAACTTCACCACTAAAAAGAAAGTGTAATTTCTGTGAAATTTTAGAACGGTATTATTATGTACCAGTATTTTCTCTGACCACGTAATGACGTACATATGTTCAAACCCCGTTAGAAATCCTAACATTTCTGTATACAAAATACCAAACTGCTGACTGGTTTCTTTAATGATATTATTAAGACAGACACAAACATGTTTTAGTTAAAGACGTTGGAGAATTTTGAGATTATGTAGCGCAAGTACGTAGCATTAGTATAAGGACAGTGACGGAGGAATGGAAAGAACCAAGAGGAAACACTTCATATTGCAAATCCTGTAGCGTCACGAATGCCAAATTGAAGGATCTGTGCTCCTACACGAGCCTCTGCTGTGACTGACCGTCTGAGACATGACAGGGTGACTGTTGTGAAGTTGTGTGACATGGGCAATAGGCAGTGTCTTCACCTCAGTAGTTTGCTTTAGCAATACAACTGAACAATATGACGTAACTCTACATTTTATATAAAATGTCATACATGTAACAAAATAATGAAAATATGATACAAAAGAGAGAATGTCTTAAAACATGCCAGTAAACAAACACAAAGACACACAGCACCCCCAGCTGTCACACAGCAGACATTTAATTATCACCCACAACTACGGTGAAATTATAATTAGATAGGAGAGGGGTAAGCTTGTGTACCTTAGAGAAATATACGTACATATGCAGGACGAAGTGCACGAATTTTATTGTTTAGCGGGTTCATCAGGACCACAATTTACTGCAGACATTCATAATATTTCTATACTGCCCTCCGGTAGACCCTCAAAACAAATACAGTAACATTCAATATCAGTTCCTCTCTCTTTGCAGATTACAGCATCTCGACATGCCATCAAGACTGGCTGTGGTGCTGGTGTCACTACTGTTAGCATTACCTGTTGTGATATTCTGGTTATGGTTGGTGATCTTGCTTGCAAGAGTGGCAATAATCTGTCCTGATGGATGCCGGTGTGACATAGGAGGATACAACGTCATATGCGACGATACGACATTAAACGGTGTTCCCTTAATCCAACTCCCAGACGTCCGAGAACTCAGGCTTCTTCAATACAAAATAAAGTCTTTGGTGAAGAACAGTTTTGTTTCACTGACTGAGTTGGAGATTTTGGATGTACGTAGGAGTGGACTGAGAACAATAGAGTTGGGAGCATTCAACGGGCTTCCAAAGTTGACACGACTGTCCATAGGGTATAACGAGATAAGTGAAATAAAACCAGGCACATTTGAGAATATTATCAGTCTTGAAAGTCTTCACCTAGATGATAACAGAATAGAGCACGTGGATAGAGATACGTTCAGTGGGTTGTTTAAATTAAAATACATATTTCTAAGTCAAAACAAACTGCAATTCCTCCAACCAGATACTTTCTCTGGGTTACCAATCCTCGAACACTTATATTTATACAACAATCCCGACCTTCATATTCCAACTGACCGCAATTTCATCAAATCACATTCTTTGTTAAATCTTGATATATCACGCTGCAACATAAGTTCAGTGTCAGTTGAAACATTTGCAAACGTCAGTGCACTGAAATGGCTTAAACTGCATTTCAATAATCTGAGGACTGTAGATATAAATATACTGACAGCACTGCCAAAACTGTCCACACTCTCTATGTACGGTAACCCGCTACAGTGTGACTGTCAGCTGCAGGAAGTGTGGCAATGGTGTAAGGATCGTAACATATGGACAGGAGATGTGATTTGTGACACACCGAGTGAAGTGGAGGGAATAGGTTGGGGGGTGTTAGAGAATGGGCAGTGCTTAGAGGGTAATATAGAGTATTATGGAGACTACAATAATCAAACATATAATTACACTGAAAATAACGACAAATACAAATCCGGTTTTTTAAATCATTACGAAGTACCAGTATATGTAATTCCCTTTACATTTGGTACAACCGGAAATGTCATCATTCTCATCATTATCATATGTAACAAGGACATGCGAACTGTTCCCAATATGTACATCATTAACTTGGTTATAAGCGATATAATTTATTTAACGGTTCTTTTCTTCGAAGCCTATGCAAATAGAATATCCGAATTGTGGTTATACGATGATTTTATGTGTAGGTTCCTTCCATTTTGCCGTCGTCTGTCAGTCTGTTTGTCAGCGTACTCTGTAGCTCTGCTTAGCATCAAGCGATACACGGTAATAGTGAATCCGTTCCAAGTCCATGTCTCTTCAAAGCCAACATGGCGAGGAACTGTGGCTACAATTTTTGGAGTGTGGATTGTGGCTGCATTATTCGCCGTTCCGTCAGCTGTGTCAAGTTTTCAATGTGTAGGAGATGCTAGAATGACACCAACAAGGTATTATAAACGCGTGGTTATTTTTGAACTCTTAGCATCCTGTGTACTTCCTGTCTGTGTGATCGCCTTTACATACATCATGACAGCCCGCCATCTTGTAAAAAGCTCTCGTTCTATATCTGAGGGGACAGAAAATCCTCAAATGAACAAACGCAGAAATACTGCAAAAATTGTAGTAGGACTGACTGTAGTATTTCTGATCAGCTATGTGCCTTATCACGTCTTCTTGACTTACATTATTTGGACCCGAGATATTGATGAAGCTTATCCGTCAATTAGAGTTACGATTTTTGATTTGAACTATGGAATGCAAAGTTTAATTTCAACAGGTTTGCTTTTAGTTAATTCCTGTCTCAATCCTGTAGCTCTGTTCTGTACCAGTTCTCCGTTCAGACAGCATCTCAAACGCTACTTCACCTGTTTCTGCAAAACAAATTCCCCTTCTACTGATCTCGAACTTAAAGGAAGAAATTAAGTTTTTAATAACATTCTTTTCGTTCTCCAATTACAGTTAAGCTATATATAGGACAGAGAATTTTGTCATACAGATTGTGTATAATGACAATGTATTTTGCGTGTCTGTAAGACAAATCACGACAAATCTGTAGAATTTAAATATATTCACTGTCATGTACATGGTTATGTCTCGAGATCAGAATGCAGGGCGAACTCACAGCATGATGATTGTTAATAGCTCCTTCGAAAGGGTGGATGAGTTTAATATTTGGGAACAACTTTAACAAACCAAAATTTGATTCAAGAAGAAATTAAGAACAAATTGAAGTCAGGGAATGCTTGCTGTCATTCGGTGCAGAATCTTTTGTCTTCCAGTTTGCTATCCAAAAATTAAAAAATTAAGATATATAGAACTATAATTTTGCCTGTTGTTTTGTTTGGGTGTGAAATTTGGTCGCTGACATTAATGGAGGAACGTAGGTTGGGCTTGTTTGAGAATAGGGTGTTGAGGAGAATATTTGGGCCTAAGAAGAACGAGGTAACAGGGTAATTGAGAAAATTACATAATGAGGAGCTGAATAATCTGTACTACTCACCCAATATTGTGCGGGTAATAAAATCAAGAATAATTAGATAGCTGGGGCATGTAGCATATGGGGAGGGGAGAGTTGTGTAAAGGGTTTTGGTGGTGAAACCTGGGAGAAGGAGACCACTGGGGAGACCAAGGCGTAGATAGGAGGATAATATTAGGATGGATCTTCGGGAAGTGGGATGCGTGTGTGTGGACTGGATGGAGCTAGCTCAGGATAGGGACAGGATGCGTGCTCTTGTGAGTGCGGTGACGAACCTTCGCGTTCCATAAAATGCAGGTAATTTCTTGACTAGCTGCAGACCAGTTAGCTTCTCAAGAAGGACTCTGCTCCATGGAGTGAGTAAGTCATATTTAATTATATTCAAAGATGACTTCAGAATAATTCCTGCAATAAAATAACATTTAAAAATATTGGTTTTCAATTTATGTTGCAAAAGCAGTTTTTAGGATACTATTAAAGCGGAACTTAAGGTCAACATATTCATTACGTATTTATGGGTTATTCTGTTATGGGATTTCTCCTTAAATGCTGATGTTCGTTTTTGTCTCCATCAGATTTCCGAAGCAGTTTGTATGTCAACACCTATAAAATACACAGCCTGAACTTGCAGAAAAATGAACCATTTTAATACATTTCCGTCACATACTTTGCTTTATATGTTTCGTCAGTTTATTGACATCCTCAGAACGTACTCAACAATAAACACAAATGAGTCACATGTTTCTGTATACAGATGTACGTGTGTGTCATATAATTAAGAGAATATTCAAACACACACCTGTATCTATATATATTATATTATAATAATAAAATTATACTGTAGACGTGGCAGAGAGTTTTATTGATATTCTACAGTTAAATGTGCTGATTGGATTGTAGTTTCTTCTTTATTACTTTATCTGTTTTATTGTACTCAAAAAGAGTAAAATTTTCCCTATCACACACTTCTGTAAACAAAATGTTTAATTTCATGTGTGTGTGTGTGTGCGTGTGTAATTTTTCCCTTGGTTTTGTATGGGTGTGAAACCTGGTCGCTGACATTGAGGGAGGAACGCAGGCTGAGGGTGTTTGAGAATAAGGTGTTGAGGAAAGTATTTGGACCTAAGAGGAACGAGGTAACAGTGGAATGGAGACAGCTACATAACGAGGAGCTGAATGATCTGCATTCCTTACCCAATATTGTGCGGGTGGTAAAATCGAGACGAATAAGATGGGCAGGGCATGTGGCGCGTATGGGGGAGGATAGATGTGTGTACAGGGTGTTGGTGGGGAAGCCTGAGGGAAAGAGGCCATTGGGGATACCAACACGCAGATGGGAGGATAATATTAAGATGGATCTTCAGGAAGTTGGAGTGGGTCGTGGGGACTGGATGGAGTTGGCTCAGGATAGGGACAGTTGGTGGGCCCTTGTGGGTACGGTGAGGGACTTTCGGGTTCCATAAATGCGGGGAATTTCTTGACTAGCTTCAAAGTTTACTGGTTAACTTCTCAAGAAGGACTCTGCTCCATGGAGTAAGTAAGTAACTAAGTGTGTGTGTGTGTGAGAGAGAGATAGTTGGTTGGAAAAAAGCACTTTTGTTGTGTAGTGTGATGTCAGCTGTTCCAGGTCCTTCGAAGAATTCCTTAGAAACGTTGGATAATTTTGTTACAGCGGTGTGCTGTAAGGGTTGCATAACTCAACGTAAGCAGCCGGTACCGCACAGTGTATGTGCAGAGCAGTCTTTAAGACTTGGATCAACTGGGCAAGATATTCATTGTTTCTACCAAATATTGTGGATAATAATAGATGACCTCACAAATTTGTATTTGAGTTATTTTCAGATCATAAATCATAAACGCCATTACTTTAACCCTTTAAAACCCCAGTTAAATCCCATCTTCCATCTGCTGGCATTATTAGGAACTCACCATATTATCCACGTTAGCAGGATAAGGGTTAATGTCCATTTCAATAATACCCATAAGCACATTCACACGTGATCCAGCCGCTCTGTATGCTGTCAGCAACATAAAGAGAACATATCTCTTCTACACAATTACACACATAATTTATGATTTCAAACAACTTAAAGCAAACGTAACTTTCTCCCAATGAGCCACCAGGCTCTCCCCCTAAGCAAGGGGGGGATTTCTAGATCAATTCCGGGGACTTGCACCCTTTTGTAAATTGCTATCGGCCCTCTGGGCCGCTGAACCCCGGACAGTGGAACTCGTGGGAAGGGTTAAGTAGCACAAACATATGAGCAAGTGAGGATCAACAATATAACATAAACAGGATATACTCCAAATCCTACCAATACAAAGAATCACTCTGGCACTTCACGTGGTTTACAACTCCCCACTCTTGGGTCAAAAAATACATACATATATACACATACATAAATCCACCGTGAAGTGATTCCAACTCTCGTCAATAAGTAAAGAACAATAGGGATCTTTCACCACTCTTGACATCCAGTGGCGAGGCACAATCTAACATTAATCCACAGACCCTCACAACTAGTCTTAACACACAATTAACCATGAACAGTATCACTAATGTCTGCACGTGCTTCCGCTCAATAATCAGGACACAATACTTTTATACATCCGACATTAATAATGAGACCCTTACAATTATTCTACATGAATAATTACCAATGAGCATTATTGTCAATATCTGCACTGTATCTCATTAACCATCCGGGCTCTCAATACTTTTATACATCCGACATTAATAATGAGACCCTTATAATTATTCCACATGAATAATTACCAATGAACATTATTGCCAATATCTGCACGTGTATCTCATTAACCGTCCGGGCTCTCAATACCTTATACATCCGACATTAATAATTAGACCCTTACAATTATTCCACATGAATAATTACCAATGAACATTATTGCCAATATATGCACGTGTATCTCATTAACCATCCGGGCTCTCAATACTTTCATACATCCGACAATAATAATGAGACCCTTACAATTATTCCACATAAATAATTACCAATGAACATTATTGCCAATGTCTGCACGTGTTTCTCATTCAGGTTACAAGGCCCTCACATTTATAACCTCCCTCCGATTCACTGACTCTCGCAGTAGCTGGTAACCAAAATTCCCCTATCTCGGGGACAGGTAACTTGCCTCCTTAAAGTTCACGATGCACCTACTTAAAACGAAAAATAACGAGCGATCGCTCAAATACGGGCGGATACAACTCCTTACAGAAACGGGGGTCCAACCTGTCGTGCTTCCACGTTCCGTTGTATCTCAGCGCGTCACTGCCTCGATGCTCCCGCGCTCTCCTTCCGGCAACGTCGCACTCCCCCAGCGACTCCAACTCCAGCAGCGTGACGGCCCCCACCAGGCTGCTCTCTCACAATATCGTCCTCAGGCACTCCCAGGCCTCTCTTCGGTCTCGCTGCGCGTACCACCGCCTATTGCTGATCGCTTACTCAGCACCGCTGATCCTGCCCTGACTTCTGCGGATCATTTACTGTCCGCAGCCGATAGCTTAATAACCACTGCTGTGCGTATACTCACTACTGCTCCGCAGATGATCTCTCACTGTCCACAGCTGATCGCTTAATAACCACTGCTGTACGTGTACTCACTACTGCTCCGCAGATGATCTCACTGTCCACAGCTGATCGCTCTCTCAGCACCGCTGATCCTGCCCTGACTTCTGCTGATCGGTTAATGACTCGGTCTCTACCTTTAGGCGTCCCACGCGGACATTAACCCCGCCCCCTAATACACGTCATACCAGCAACCAATCGCTACTGACCCTCGCTGCCGAAAGGGGAAAAGGGGGTTAAAACCATAAGAGTATCGATCGTTACTCGAATCGGAAGTAGTCTCCAACCAAGGCGGTTAACTTCTTATGGGACCCTTGAGCGGTCAAAGAGGCATGACCGGCTCACCAAACATTCCACAGGTACAGTGCTGTGCATTAAGCACTTTCCGCTAAAACAATAAACCAGACACAATTTCTGATCACAACAGCAGCACTGAAATGTAGCAGGTACTGTTTGTTGTTATCAGAAACAGTTGTTGTTATGCACTGGAATGTTGGCAATTCCACGACATAAAGTACAAACCTAAACAAAACTTACACTACAAAATTGATTTTGTTTTATTTTGTACAAATTGGGCATCTGGTGAAAACGTAATGGAGTTCCAGCACTTTACATTCATTACTTTTCAAGTTTCATTACCTCAGTATTTCATACTTTGGTCGAAGTTGTACCGCGACCGGCGCTTTGAAGTCATAATCTCCAGACATTTCAATACAAAACCAGTCAGCACTTCAGACTGACACCACGCACTGAACATCAGTGTGTTCCGTTTTGTGACAACAGCGAGGTACACGCAAAGTATAGGATAAATATTTCACTGCATTTTAACCCTCAACGTACACCTTTTATTGTAACAAAATACAGACACAAGATCCAGCTTCATATCCTGTCTGTTGACACTGCAATATAGACCTAACCTATCTGTAGCAACTGAACAGCTGTAATTACAAAAAAACAGTGATGTCCTGCATCTTACATTTTTCTGCTTTCCTCAATAAAATCCACTCATTCTGACCTTCAGTTAGGTGCTTTATGACGCCATGTTACTTGGTAATATGAACTGGACCGTTCCAGAAAACCAATTGTTCTCGTGTTCAAGTATCGACAATATTAAGAATATTCCGCTTCATGAAGATGTGTGTGCAAATTTATTGCGAAATGTCGATAACCAATTACGCGGTGACACGTCGTCGCACCTACCCAGTAATGTTACTCAACGCAGTTGATCACATTCAGGATAGAACTGGCGGTCTTGATGCACGCATGACGCAGAAGGAACTGAAGTAACCGATTTTAAATAAGTACTTGGAAATGAATATGCGTATAAGGGATGATAATATTAAAGTGAATATTAATTACACTCGTTTTATTTTTAGACTTCTTTTGTCACTACAACACGAGCAAAGCGAAATTTTTGGAAAAGTTGATTAGGTTATTTTGCACAAAAACAATAAATAAGCCTATATTCAAAAATTTTCTACTTGAAATTTTCTGAGGAAGAATTTAGATCCATGATTTTTATTGATTGGTTAGTTCGAAAATTTTTAAACTTCTGAATAGATATCTTATGCTTAAAAACAGAGAACGGACTTTTTTTACCCCAAAATTAATTATTAGATTCAAGGTTAAAAGTCCGCAATGGTTGATATAATTTATTAATATATTGTCATTATTCATACGTGAAATGTAACTACAGAATTATTTAGTCCCAAAATTGGGAAAGTTGAATTACTCACTTTCTGACATAAAGATAAAACCTAATTTGTTTATTTAGAATAACAAAAATTTGGAAGACGAAGCTGTAGAGAGAATAATATTAAAATGTATTCACAAACTCTTTTTAGAATTTGTATTACATAACCCAATCAAATACAGTGTAAAGATTTGAAACGTCTAAATCCCACCCCGTACCTAACTTCGTACAAATAAAAATGAACTAGACCCTTAACCAGAGTTACTGAAAAGGCGTAGAAATTTTGTAGATTAAAAACGACTAAAACACATCACGGTGACCTGTTCTGCACTGAGGTACAAAAAAGAATTACAGAAGTTATGTGCGTGCAGTTGTGTACAGTGCATTAATTACATGACCTTTGTTCTCACGCGGTCGCGAGGTCTGTTGAGGCACTGCGCTACAAGCCGGAAGGTCGCGGTTTACATTGTCGATGGTGTCAGTGCATGTTTTCACTGACATAATGCTGCCAGCAGTACTGTGGACCGGAGCTCGACTCAGCCAATGACAAAAAGGAGTACCACAAATATTTCATGGGAGGTAAAGGAAGCCGGTGCATAGGGATGCCGAATGTCTTGAAGTCTATGAGTTTCAACATCCAGGAAACCTCAAGAGCTGTACAGTGATTGCTTTACCTTTACACCATCGGTCTGCTGTCTGCCGATCTACACAATTTACTACGTCAATAAATAATGCTGTATCACAGCGTGGCTTGAGATCAGCGAGTTGTATTGTAGATGTTGACTGGCTGAAGGTTTGGGTTCAGTTAGTGGTTAGGGGGAGAGATGGAGACTACAGAGATGCACAATGAAGCATAGTGTTTATTACATGAATTAAAATAAACCCCTGAACGTGGTTACGTTGATTGCCTTAGATGGGGCGGGGTCGGCTCTTGTTAGATTAACTTCCAGTTGGAGCAAGGTCTTATATTGTAGAAAGTTAAAAAGCGACGATGAATTTTCATTACAGAGTATATGTGAGTCAAGTCAAGGACATTTCCAAGTAGCAAACATCATAAATAGCGACTGGACTGTCGAGGTTTTCCAGTTAAAATATTCGTACGTAACGTTAATAAAATATGTGTGTGTGTGCGTGTGTGTGTGTGTGTGTGTGTGTGTGTGTGTGTCGATACAGCGCTACAGACATGTGGTTTAGTTTGTACTCAAAATAGATGAAACACAAAAACGAATTGGAAAAGAACAGGAAACGTTTAGCGACTTACCAAGCTATTATCACGTCCTTTCTAACAACATTAAAAAAAGACTTAACACCGCAAAATGACAAACATCCACCGACTGTTTTGTAACTTGAAACACGTACTTCCTCACTATATGGAGCAGAGTCCTTCTTCAGAAGCTAAACTGTTTGCAGCTAGTCAAGATATTCTCCGCGTTTTACAGAACCCGAAGGTTAACCACAGCATTCGAAAGTACACATCACTTGTCACTATTCGGAGCCAGCTCAATCCAGTCCATAACCCCACATCCCACTACCTGTAGATTCACCATACTATTATTTTCACATCTAAGCTTGGGTCTCCCAAGTGGTCTTTTTCCTTCACGTTTCGCCAGCAAAATTCTGTAAACACCTCTCTTGAAGGACACAACAACACTGCTGATGCAAATATCGCTGATGTATTGTGACACTTGATTCCACACATCAACGGCACTTCCGTAAGTCTCTGACCAATTTCCAGCACCAAGTAGAATACGCAAATACTTTCAGTTTGTCAACATGACAAAGTAAGGGATCAAGAAATGCACCTGTAAAGAATAAAAGGCATGAATACTGCAATATTTCCTTCATTCCTGACTGCACGCCACACAAGTGACAGTTTATCACTTACTTTGCTCAATGGTTTTCTGACTGTGTGAGAAATGTAAGCCACATTACATACCTAACATGTTCTGTTTGTCTCTACAGCTTATGAGAATGCAGCCTGGGGCTGAGATTGTGAGAAGAAATGTTATTGAAATAAAGATAAAGGAATTGTTAAATTTTGTTGTGTATTTTAAAATTGAAATTGAATAAAAATTTAAAAATATAATAATTTAGATACAACGTGCTTAAAACAAATACGCAAATATGTTATTTATTTTATTTATTTATTTATTTATTTATTTATTTATTTATTTATTTATTTATTTATTTATTATTTGTTTGTTTACTTATTTATTTATTTATTATTTATTATTTATTATTTATTTATTTATTTATTATTTATTTATTTATTTTTTATTTATTTATTTATTTATTTATTTATTTATTTATTTATTTATTTATTTATTTATTTATTTATTTATTTATTTATTTAGTGAAATGGTTCCCTGCTACACATACAATGGACATTTAAATGCACACCAGGCAGCTTCCAAACAGCCATTTACTGTAGAATCATAAACAAACTCTACATGTAGTCACAGCAAACAGGTGCTGACACTAGCTAAATGGTACAGACAGGATATTTCTCCGTCATCAGTCAGTGGTATGATAAAAACCTGCAGTTACACAAATCCCAACGGTGACACATCCAGTTATTGCTACGTATGCATTACGTTCCCAGTCACCAGACTTGCCTAACATTATCACAGCAGTTAACAGTATTAGAGACCCTGCAGTACAGTTTGTGTTTGCAGTAAACAGAAATTGGTGAGGATTAATACTGAATTAAACGATGATATCAGCTGGCGTTGTTGTTAAGCTGTTTGCTGTCTGCAGCCAGTAGCGACAGTTGTACCGGCTTACAGAAATTGTGAGCTGCTAACAAACCGAATTTACTGATTGAATATCCTGTTTTATGGAACAATAATTCAATAATTTTGAAAGCACAACATAATTTCTTAATTTAAATATTCATTTTCCCCATTAAATTCTGTCACACTTGACGGCCGCTGCCCTGATCACCCTGTAGCTTGGCTTCTGACGCTAACCACCCCCAACCTTCTGTGCCAAGTGCGGAAGCACCAGACATTTCCAGTCACAACTGCGTAACGAAGAGCAGCCAAGAAGAAGATCAGTTTGCTGTCCCACGATTCCCTTTTTTCTTAATCATCTTCAGTCCTGAACGCCTGTTTGCATTCACTAAAAACCAGTTTAATGTAGCCTCTGATTTAACACGTCTGTAAAACAGAAGTGTATATAAAATATATATATTTATATATTATAATACTTAATTTAAGTTGTGTTCATTACACAATACATTACGTTACTTCACAAACAGCAGTATATAGAAAAATATTTCGAATATAAAAAATAAACAGGATTATGAAAGAATGAGGATAAATATAGATATATTGTGTTATTTGTGTCTAATTTAGTATAGCATATTTCAAATCTCTTATCTTTTCCCCTACAAACTTTCCTGTTCACAACTGTTTGAAGGTACTGCGTTTTGTTTAACTGTCTGCTGCAGTCTTTATGTGCTGCTTGTTATATTTAACAACAATATACTTGTATAAAAGGTCAAGAAATCCCTGAAGAGACCTGAGGGTTCCAGGAGGTTGAGGTTTCTAGATTTCGAGAAGTTTGGCGCATAAATGTGGCAAAGGTGTCAGATCTAGAAACCGGCCAATTTTAACCCCATCAAAATATTTCTTGTACTCATTTCTGTTAGACTTTCAGTCAACCACAGGCTATAGCGAGTTTTGAAGACTTAAAGTCATGTAAAATTCCAATCACGCAATCGGGAATCGAAAGCGCAGCGCAGATTGTCATCCAACTGCACCACCGCGTGCCATCGTGAATATATGTACAGCAATAATATTAATTTTTGTCGTTTAATCCAGACGCTCTGCACCCAACTGTGATGGTCAGGAGACTTCTGTCTGTTCTTACAATCAGGTTAGTGAGGTTAGGAACAGTGGTGAAGGAATTCCAAATCCCTCGGTCCTTAGTCACTCCTCTTCATCCTCAGCGCACAACAAACAGATAGGTGAAGAAATTCATACCGGCACCGACAGGAAGCTAGTGTAAAAGTCAGTAACAGCAATGATGATTACCTGATGGTCAGGGATGTCAATTAACACTGTGCTGACAGTACATTAACATGTCAGTAGTTTTAAACAGTGTTGAGTGTTGTTACTAGCTGCACAGTGTGACAACTGCAAGATTGTAACAGCTAGCTTCACCACTGAGCAGCGTTGTTGTTCTGCACATAACAACAGTGTAACAGCTAACTTCGCCACTGAGCAGCGCTGTTTTTCTGTACCAACAACCCCCCCCCCCC